>Ga0160505_100672_pt1 | contig 18292 bp, 11 predicted proteins | sample DIDeMG_FD_108225 | JGI IMG/M metagenome (GOLD analysis project Ga0160505, IMG submission 108225) | Enriched chicken feces microbial communities from UW Madison campus, WI, USA - DID2874_E49_Stillage MG | ecosystem: Host-associated > Birds > Digestive system > Large intestine > Fecal ... | reverse complement strand
TTAAAAAAAAAAAAAAAAAAAAAAAAATCCGAGAGAATCGTGGAAATGCTGAAATTAATTCTACCTCAGATCATGGACTATCTTCAACTACTACTTCCTGCACTACCAAAACACTCTTCTAAACAAAACACCTCTTGTAAACACCATGGCCTCGCCGCTCTACACAAGCTCTAAGATCCTAGAATCGTCTCTCGATCTTCTTGACTCGTCACTCAGGTCTCTTGACTCGGCCACTCGCAATGTTCCCCGGCTTAAGAAGATTCTCCACACCCAGAAAGTGTTTGGTCTAGTGCCAGAGCTGGACTTGGAAAGCGCCAAAAGAAACTTCGAAACAGAGACACATCCACAGATCTCTTATTTGGTGGATAAAATTGAAAAGGAAGTGGCGCGTTTGAAGCGCAAGAAGATCGGGTTAGAGAGCAAACTCGAGCTTCAACACGTTCGTCTTCAATCGGCTGAAAACAATGCCAGAGACTCGCTTCGTGGCCGTGGACCGAAGAACGTGGATCCGCAGAAGATGGCCCGCTTAAAGCTTCTTCAGAACAAAAAAGAACGTTTGAAGTACAGTTTGTCTCGAATGAATCTTCAAAATACTCGTGCTCGGCTTAGTGTGATTCCTTCACTACCACCTCAGGTTTAGTGGAGTGACATACAAGAATTTAATGACGGTCCTTCGCATTGAGATTAATATTGGTATTTTTACTGGTATTAGATAGGTTAAAGTTGGAAACACACGAACATTATGAACCAACCTTTTACGATTGAGAGATACTTTTGACACTTATGAAGCCATGGCTCCCGAATTATGCATCCAGTATTGGTCATTAACTAAATTACTAGATGTGAGATGATATGGGAACTCAATTGATTTTGCTATGTAACATCGGTGATCTATCACTGGTCTACTCCTCCTCAGTTTCAAGTCCCGCTTCCTGTTCAGCCAACAACGCCAGCCCGTCCATGTGCTCAACAGTGGTGATATTCAATACTTTGGCTAGCTCTTTCGCATACTGCTCTGCTGCCTGCTTGATGTCTGTCTTTGCCAGGGGTCTCAACTGCGCAATAGAAGTGGCAGTCGTTCCAGGTAAGCCACACATGGTGTGGGTGTTCAAATACTTCAATTCTGGATCGACGTTCAACCCAATACCATATGAGGTGATAGCACGCTGGATATTGCACCCAACAGAGGCAATTTTCTTATCATGTGGCTCGATCCACACACCAGGGTTCTCGTTGACGAAACTGTCGAGCTGATAGTTCTTTTTCAACATATTTTGCACAGCCTTGAGAAGCACACTGTCTACAAAACATCTCACTGTCAAGTTGGTGAACTGCTTCAAGTCCAAAATGGTGTATGCCGTCAATTGGCCCTTTCCATGCCATGTCACCTGGCCGCCACGTTCAAGCTGGTGATACGTGCAGCCCATGTCTTCGTAGGTCTTGATTTTAGCCGCAAGCTCTGGATCCTGCTTCATCTGCTTGCCTCCAGTGTACACATTATCGAACTCAAAGGTGAGAAGCGTGGGGAACGGCTTCATCAGGAGCACTTTCTTGATGAACTCCTGCTCGTATTCCTGGAGTACATAGCCCTGGGCGTCCATGTCCTTCTGCTGCTTGCGGATCTTGGATTCCATCTTTTTGAAGTCTAGGTTTGCACTGACCATGGCGTTCTGGATAGCCTGGCCCTTTGCGAACGGTGTAATACCACGGAAATGGATGTGGCGGAGCGTTTTGTAGTTCTCATGTATTGGCGAGAACTTCGTACATGCCGACAGCCATCTTCTGGCAACGATTTGGGACATGATGAAGAGTTGAAGAAATCGGTGCAGTACTATTATAATGGGAGAGAATTGGGAAAATATGGAGTACTTGAATTATACTACGTTCAAATATCACGGCAAATTAATTCCGAAAAACCTTGCTGGGTCACCTCGAGTTCCCGACTGTATCCACTGTACTTTTTTCCCACTGTTTTATCTATGTCTCTGTATACTCAATTAATAACTACTTCAACCACTATCTACACATCTTCGCACCCACTACTCCATGAACACAGAGGTTTCCGAGCGGAAGGCTCGCCGGTACTTTATCGGCAGCTCGGGTCGGCTAAAAGGAAACAAGGTTACCGTCAGCGAGCCCAAGTCTAGACCGCAGAAGCCAAAGAAAGACGAAGATACTCACGTCACAGTGGAATCTCCAGAGTTCCAGTTGTTAGTTAGACTCTATGTCCCCGCCAAATTACTCATCAAGAACAATAAAGTGCTGCGCAAACAGCTTTCCAACTATCTTCCCGTGATTGTCAACGAGACGGTTCCCGAACTCAACTTTGAGCTCCACATATTTCTCAGTTCGATAGTTACAACCTACATCTCGTCGTGGTATTTGACCAAGTTGAATACCGACAACTTCGACTTCTTGGAGGATGTTTATGGCATCCTTTGTGACTTCGTTAAGGATTTTGCTCGCAGAGTGCTGGCCATTGTGGAGCTGCCTGAGCTTCTAGATATGGTGGAGGATTGGGCTCACATTCTAGATAATCATATCAGGCTGGTGCAGATCCAGAACGGCGTATCGTGTTTTGTGGGGGACTACTTGGAGAAAAGCCGTGATTGTGTTCGTTCAGAGTACGACTTGTCTGTAGAAAGCATCACAGACCGTTTCTTGCAAGACAGCCATGTGATCTTCAGTCAAGACGATAATTCACAAGATGGAGGGTTGCCGAATTTGGAAACCAACCCTTCTGTTTTCAACTATGATCAACGCAGCAATTCGGATGACACAAGCGACTCGTTTTTGAACTACTTGCGTGTGACGACTCGCAACATCCTCGCAGCAACATTCAGCCAGACTGAAGAAACGTCATTTGTGGGACAGGGCCCCACCTCCTCGGCGATCGCCACCAATCTCTTGGTGATTGTGGTTGGAGACTTGGTGTTTGAAAAGATCATCTCCAAACTATCGTCTCCGCAGTTTTTCTTGCAGACCGTCATTGGCAATATAGCTGGCGCTCTCGTCAAGACTAAGAAGCCCGTAAACACCACTCCGTTCCACCACAAGATCTCGTCTGTGCTCCAGAAGGCATACATTAGCATCACCAACATCACACTTGCATTCGGAAAACAACGTGAAACATCACCAGACTCGAGCACTTCGCTACTCTATTCACCGATCTTTTCGCTTGTAGACTCCATCACCAATATCACTCAGCGAAAGCCAATCTTAGCTTATTTGGCGAAAATCGGCCGCTCAGTGCTCCTTTCGAGCCATTCCCTTAGTCGAAAGTTCGATACCATTTCCAGGGCTTATCTAGTGGGATCCATTAGGATGTCTCCATTGTTGAGAGACAAGTTTCTTGCTGGCATTGTACAAAAGCTCACCGATATCGTGTTTTCTCGGACTCACGACGATATTCAGCCAGAGGACAAGAATGACGATACCATCGAAGGTTTGGCTACTGTTTGGCTCTCGCTTTTACAAGGTGACCTACTTCCAGGATCTCTACGGTGGGTAACTTATAGTGGAGAAAGCGAGCAAGATGTCAAAAAGTCGCTAGAGCAGTTTTTCGCCATTTTTGACACAGACAGCAAAGACCACCGGGGTCCATATTCGCCAACAAGCAAGCTAAACAAGCTCTTAATCATAAGGCTTTTCGACTCAATAATTCTGGCCGTGTACCCGGAGCTAGTGGTCGAACCTGAGTATTCTGCAGGAACTGTGAGTAGGCGATAGACTCCAGACTACTCTTATCATCATCATGATATCCAGCGAGGAGGCCCTCGAGTATCTTTTTGACGAGTCAAACTACAATTTCCGCCACTTCTTGCAGGAGGTGTCCTCTGGGAATTCGACGGAAAACACACAGGTGCCGTTGATCATCAACACCGTGGAGCTCTTTGCATTTGGCAATTTGGCACATTACATCAAGTACAAGCAACACTACGTGGAGCTCCCGCAGCAAGGTGTGGAGAAGCTTATGAAACTTACGCTAGTGTCGTTTTGCAACGAGTACGAGGGCACATTTGTGCCGATTGACGAGCTCCTACTGGCTCTTCATATCGAAGAGTTGGAGGTACATCAAGAAACACTCGAGCAGCTAATAATGTCTATGGTGGACACCAAATTGATCAGTGCACTTGTGGATGAGAAGCAGCGGAGTGTAACATTCCAAGCTTCTTACGTCCAACGTGACGCCTACAACTCGTCAACGTATAAACTACGAGTATTAACAGAAGAGGACGTCAACAAACGGTCAGTCACTAGAGCCAAAGCCATTCTTCAGCGATGGGTGGACGAGTATATTGCTCCTACAAGAGAGCAGCTACAGCATTCAAGTTAATAGTCATGTTTTACGTCTATGGAAACAATACCCCCACAGATATGCATCAAAAGTAACACCTAGGCGTTCCAAATCTTGGAGAGGATACGAGCCAATCCGCCTTCCTCCTTCTGCTCCATGGAGTAGATACCGTAGCCTGCAACACCAGTGCCGAAAGTCAACAAGTACATGGCGAAGTTGTGGTAAGGACCGTACACTCTCTTTGGAATGTAGTCGATGATACAAGACTGGAATCCCGTGTACGAGTGGTACAAGATGAATGCAGACATGGCAGTGTCAACCATGACACCTGGAGTGGAAGCAAACGAGGTGGCGATCAAGGGCAACATACCGATGGTGACCACCTTCTCGGAGGTCCAGTGGTAGGAGCCGTGCTTCTTGTCAGCCTTAGGAGGCACATATGCGTCGTTGACGGTGCCAACAATGTGACCAGGAGGTTGAGGAATGGTCTTGATGCCACGGACCATGGAAGGTCTCAAGAACTGCTTTGGCAAGCCAACACGGGTGAGCGACAACATAAAGAAAAGTGGTTAGTTAGTCTTTTTTCCCTGGTGCGTATGTAGTACCGAGAACCCCGGACTTTTCTTACACATGAGTGTGCTATGATTGGTCGCGATTCCCGAGTGCGCAGGTCTGATATCTGAGGAGAGGTTTGGGGAAAAGAGGTAATCGGGGGATGGAATTGGGTCTTGAAGGTTAAATTTGAGAAGGTAATAAATGGGAAATCAATAGGGAAACTGTAATTATATTTGGAAGTAGGGATTTGTAGGGATAATTGTTGAGAATTGTTGAAGGCAGTTAAAGTCATAGACTGTACCGATTCATGGTAGATTCGTAAGGTGCGGATTAATGAGTTCGGATTCATGAGTGCGGATGAATGCTAAATGGGTAGATCGATGCATAAAAGGGTAAAATAATTCTACAGAAGTATGGATTAAGTTTTGGAATCATAGACATGGACGATGATGATGATGGAAATGTAAGAGTCTGTAGGGAATGTGTAATCACTGAAGAATTGATATATCAGTGGAGGTGATGGTCTATTAAGAATAACTGTTCTCAAAATACCAGTGATTTGTTACGTTGTTTCATCGGCCTAGTTGGAACTTATATGAAAGTTTTCTTGAGATTGTTCTGTAGGAGACAATATGTTGGTAAAAGTGGAGAAAGATTATGATTTGTTTCCATTACAGAGCATGCTGTGGATTCATAGACTGGGTCTGCTAGTCCATGACAAGGAATGATAAGTTGGGCCAGAAAGTCATGTAAGGAATGTCCCAGTGAAATTTACATTCGTTGAGGACTAGCGATGACAGTATTTTCTACATGCCTTGGTATCCTCTACTTCCATCTTGCGCCTTAATCATCTCTGGCTTCTCCAAATCTCTGATCTGAGCTCCCACGATCTTCAGTATTCGAACTCATTATGAATTATTCTATATACATTTACACCTCCTCATCCTCGTCCTCATACTCTTCAATATCAGGAATTCGTTCGGGTCTTCCGAATCTTTCTTTCAATGCCTTTTCCAAAATTCCCAATGGTCCCTTGTGATAAATAATCTTAGAAAACCGATGAATCACACTATCATACCACGACATTGGCTCACCCTCGAATACTTGGAGATTCTGTTTGAGATCTTCACATCTCTGCTTCAGACGAGCATCTTTTAGCTGCGAATACATCTCCACCAAATTGTCCAAGACATTGATCAAGATCGGAGACGCCCGAGCATTATGTGCGTTCTCAAAGTAAATTTCCTCGATCACTTCCTCTCCCCATGCCACAGCATTTTTCTTGTATCCCTTAGCCCACATTACCTCGCTGATATGTGCCTTTGTCTCTGCGCATAGAATGTCTAAGTTGTCCAAATCACAATTGAAGAGTGGAAACAGCGCCTGAGTGAGTTCTTGCGTCTCGATTACTTCACGAATATGCGACACACACTTGAGATTGGCCAAGTAGATGTTGAGTGCGGATGTCAAGGCTTGTTGCCGAGCCTTACCCTTGGTCTCTTTCGACTGGCGAGCGTAACTGGCAGCCAACGCATCGAGTGACAAGAATAGCTCGTCCGTTACACGCAGATCCTCTTGGAGAAGATAGTTGGCATCGATGTGGATACGCAGAAAGGTCGTTCTCAACATGTCTATGGACCTCTTCAAGTAGGTCACGCGGTCCTCTGGCACTGGGGTGACTCTACTCAAAACACGGCAACATTGCGACATCCTCTCAGCATCTCCCAACTTGTAGAAGATTTCGTTGTCATCAACAATACGTTTCAAGATTGAGACGGACTCCTCGAGCTTTCCTTTGGCTAAAAGCGCTTTGGCGTATCGCAACACTATATCGATGTAGAAGTTGGAGAAGTCCGCAGACTTGTGGTACACCAACGTCTCTGCATCAAGAAGGGGCACGTTATAGTTATGCATACCATCTGCTAGCGTCTCATTGTACTCCAATCCACCGTCTTCTTGCTTGGCTAAGTCGATTAAAAGTCGCCGGTAGTGCTTCACGGCATACCGAGGACTCTTCAACACATCGTCCTTGCTTATCCCTTTGACAGCAGTGATTTGGTTACTGAACAGAATTTCAAACGGTATGTGTTGTCTTTCATCTGCATCTTTATACATGAAATACAACGAGCCACAGCAAACCAAAAGGCCACCAATATATGCTCCGGCTGCGATATTTGCGATAGTTCCCCAGCCTCTTACGGCACCCATGTATTTTGGGCTGATGGAGAAGTGACGAGCGTAACGCTGGCGGTAAAGAGGTCGGAAAGCTCTTGAGCGAAACATCCTACTATCTCTTGTGTTGTTTTTCTCCCCACAAGAATGGTACTTTATGGTTTACCACAAGCTACTTCTCGATCTGCATTGGTGCAGGCAGACCTGTCAAGGAAACTTTCAATCCTACACCTTTCTCGGTGGTTTATCAACAAAAAAAGACGAAGATGACCGGTGCTCGGTCTTCTACGGCCAATATAAGGTCTGCGTCACCTCTTGGCGTCGCCTCGCTGCCATCCGTGCCTTGGATCCATGTGCTAGTTGCCAACTGGCTCATCACTGACCCAAGCTACATTGTTTCGTCCAAGAAGCTCCACAATTACCAGGTCCAGAACGATGGGCATAGCCATACAGTGTTCTTCCTCGGTGGAAGACTTCGCTTTGTCAAACTGCCTCCAATTAGCGTTGGTGTAATTATGGTCATCGTGGCCAGTGGAGTGCTTTTCTGGATCTTCGAAGCCAGCTGGCTCTGGCATCATATCAACGCAGCGCCCGTCATTATCTACACATATTTGTGGCTTCTTTCATTTCTGTTTTTCGTCAAGGCAGCATGTAGCGACCCGGGAATCGTACCCCGTAACTTGCATCTACCCTACAATATGGACCAAATGGGCACCTACAAGCCTCCAGACGAATATTTCAATGTGGTGTCGCTCCCATATACTTCGAATACCACTTTCGGCGTATCGGTGAAATACTGTCCCACTTGTCACATATGGCGACTCCCTCGCATGAGTCATTGTGGTATTTGTAATGTATGTGTAAGCAATCATGACCATCATTGCAGATTTCTCAGCAATTGCGTGGGGCTGCGGAACTATCGCCATTTCTTGTGGTTCTTGCTTGTTTCTGTGTTGGCGTGCGTATGTCAGGCCGTACTTTGCTTTGTTCATCTTTTCCACTATAGAACGCATTACTCTAGCCTCTCTACGTTCTCCCAGTCGGCATCACGTTATCCTGTTGCGCTTCTACTAGCGATTATAGCCATACTTGGCTTTGTCTACCCGTTTCTACTCCTCGGTTTACATGTCTACTTGACTGCCTACAACTGTACTACCCGAGAGTACCTTAACTATGTGCGTCCAGCAAGCCATGGAGCTTCGCCCTACGTCAATGTTTTCGACACGAAATCAATCTGGCGAAACCTTTGGCTTAACTGGATTGCTACACCTCAGGGACTTTCGTTGGTTAATCCAAAACAACAATATGTGGAAGGAGACATCACTCTTGAGCCTGTACCTCCTCTAGCAGGGTTTACCCATGCGTAATATGTAATAATTAATGAGCGACCGAAGAAACGATTGATCAAATAAAGTTAATTTAATCATTAAATAAAATGAAATGTAAACTTGGAACAGTTTTTTGAACGATAATACGAAATTGATCATTAGAGATTTAGGCTACTTGTTCCTCCATCTTACTCTCTTTGGGTGCAAACTGTACGCACTCATCTCCATCAGTGATCCAAGTCTCAAATCTCCTTTTACAATTCCCTACATCCTCACATGGCGGCCCCTTCGGACCTCATAGAGGCACTAGGTGCCATGCCCATGTATCAACTACTCCCGAAGCAAGAATTGGCGCCTCTTCTCTCGTTTTCTCGTCTAGATCCATGTCTGATCAGCGCCACATCTTACCTATCCAACGCGTCCGCTGCTTTGGCTGAAAAGGCCGAACAGCATTTGAATAGTGATGATTCAGATCGGGCTATTTCCCTATTCACAAGGATGTTTGAGAAATTCGACGACCCTGCCCTCCATAATCTCAAGTTCAAACTACCGGTTATACTGGGTCAAAGTAATAGAGCTCCAGAGTCTCCTGTTTTAGGACAGTTCTACGGTTCTATTTTCGAATCGCAGACTCGGGTCGAGGATCTGGATCTTCTAGAAGTGGAACCAACACTAGAAGATGTGGCTGGAGTTGATGATGTTGTTCAATTGGTGGATAATTGGTCAGATCACACAGCCGTAGCGAATCATATTCGACATTACAATAGTATGCTTGAGAAATTGCAGCAGAAACGTCTGTTGAAGCGATCTCTGGTAGCGGAGAAGTCAGGGCCTTTGAAACGAGCACGAATCGAGTACCATAAGCTTCTGGACCATCGTGAAGCTGAATTGTATGTGTTGATCGATCTGTGGGATACAGAGCTCTCGCTCAATTCGAAGCTTACAGAATCTTCCTCTGACTCTACTTCTAAGGCGATTACTTCCACTATTACTGGTGTCACTAATCCTTCATCTACCTTTTTCCGCAAAGTATCTAGCTTATTATCTGCTTTGGCTGAAGCAAATAAGTTTATAACTCTAAATGTGGAGTATCTTCAGAGAATCCAAGGAATTTGCTCTCTATTTCTTGCATCCAGCATCCACGAAAATCAAGGTAATGTCCAAGTTCTGGACTTCTTAGCCCACGACTTATTGATGGCCTCGGAATCCATCTTAATAATCATGAATGCCGGCATTGACGATCGTCGCTTACATATCAGTTCCAACATCAACAGGGTTGTAGATTGCATCGATATTCTTGTCAAGGCTGCCCTTGAATCCCCCATGAGCAGTGGGTCTACTTTCGTTAACTCCGTTGGTCGTCTTGTGGATTCAGTATCCCTCTGTATATCCCATATCAACGTTGAGGAACTGACTCTTACTCAGTTGGAGTACATTTGCATTCGCGCCATATTTACGGAGACAACTGCCATTGGTTCTGAAGGCGTTCGTCACTCAATGATTAACCTAATGGTACGAATGTTCAAATCATATCCCGGGCAGCGAAACTTCATCGTGAACGAGATGCTTCTAAACTCGAAAAGTCTCCTGTTGCTGACAGTATCTGTTCAGCAGCTTCGACTCAGGACTGGTGTCAGCGTTCTGTTCTTCACAGCTTTTCTTTTGCGGCTCGTGCAGAGTTTTGATGCTCTCTCCATCAGCAAGGATGTAAAGGCATTTGCGGGTCTTCCAAAGAGTAATGTGCGAACTAGTGCAACCAATTTGAAAAGAATCACGATCATGAAGAATATCCAGGCAATTTACCAAGATTCTGTCAAAGTAGCAAATCTCATCTCCGAATATTTCTTGAAAGCTATTACATCCTCAGAATCGTCTTTTAGGCGAGTTTTTATTGTATTTGTGGATGATATCGTTAAATTGATGGCATTTTCAGATTGGCCTGGTGCAGCTACTATGGTGGAATCCATAATGAGAGTATTCACTAGAGAGTTTGAGGCTAACAGCTTTTCTGGCCAAAGTGAGCCATTTGTACTTGAGATTGTCGGTAAAATTGGCTTGGAGATTTATAAGCAAAAACAGAAAACTGAACCCTGTTGTTCCTTTGATGCAACTGACAAAGAAAGTATTAAAATGTTGGCCCGTTATCAAGTCAGACTACTATCAGAGAGTCGTAATGCTTCAAAACTTGGTCTGCAAGATCAGAATTTTCAGTACTTGTTGCTCAAATTCTTGAGACAGTTTGAAATGCTACAAGAACAAGCAGACGACAAAGATGGAGAATATCACATCTTTGACATCAATTCGCAATCTACCAATCAAAGTGTCCTGGAAGAGATAAGGGTCATTAACGGGCATTTAGATGAGTTGTTGGCCATGGTGGGCTTAAACTTTCGTACTTCAAGTAATCAGATTGTCGATAAAGCAGATTCCTCAGGCAAAATGTATCGAAATTTGATACTTGGAGAAAGTTTTGAGGAAATGTATGAAAGTTATTTCTCTATTTTAATTACCTCCTTGAATTCCTCAAAGGCAAAGGTTGCAACAAAGGCTATCAAGTTGCTATCTTCACTTATTGAATTTGATACAAGGCTATTACTTATGCTGAAAGTGAACAAATGCATCTCTCAGCTTTTGAGTGGTACTTCACCACTTTCAAGGGATGCGGTGATAGATTTGTTGGGAAAGTACATTTCTGAGAGCTCAGAATTAATTCAAAAGTACTACAAAGCTATTTGTGAAAGAGCTGCTGATAATAGTATTCTGGTCCGTAGAAGAGTCATGAAGCTTATGAAAGAATTGTACTTTCAGTGTGAGGAAACTGACGTTCGCGGCTATATCTCAATCCAGTTTCTCAAACATTCTAGTGATTCCGATAAGATTGTTCGAGAAGTTGCAAGAAGTAATTTGGTTGAGGCATGGTTTAAATCTCAAATTTCAAAAACTGCGACTTGCGAGGTAATGGCGTGGTTAATTAGTTCAGGACCGAGTGCCCAAGAGCAGCTATTACAATTTTTCACTTTGGTCGACTCAGATTTAGAGCATCGAAAGATGAGGCAGGAATTGAAGGTCATTACAGGTCAAATTCTCGAGATGATTGTCGAAGAAATAGACGGTGTCAAGAGGTCGCAAGCTACACTCAAGTTGAGTTTGTTGTCAACGATTGTCAGCTGGGACAAGAAGTTAATTAGCTTTGACGATTTTCTTCTCCTACAACCATATCTCTTTAGTGATCACGATTCGAAGAACGAGATCTGTCTTATCATTCTAAGAATCTTGAAGTACATTTTACGCGATAACAGGTCAATCAACAAGGAAGAGTTGATCCGCTTACGAGATGAAATCTTCAAGAAGTTGACTAGGCTTGAGGTACTAGAATTACATGAAGCTATTCCAATACTTCAGCTGATAGCCGACTTGATGAAGGATAACACCAGCATATCCAATGCGATATTATCTACTTTGAGGTTCATGAGAAGAATCCTAAGTGATAATGTTGCTTATCAAAGTGACAACCAAACTTATAAGTGCTGCAAACTTCTTCATTTGTTGGGTTGTGTGGGAGCCTACTGTGATTTGGAAGCTGCTAGAGCTGTTATTGAGATGGGTGAAGTTGGCCTCTTGCCCAACGAAACTGTGGTGAGTCTTGCCGTGAAGTACCTACTACACTTCACAAAGTCAAAATATCCTGAACCTGTAAAGATAGCTGCTATCAAGAATACTATTGGGGTATGTGCGCATCATCCAAAGATATTCATGTCTGAATCGATATTGAAAGTTTTGGATGAAGTTTTTGAGGGCGGTTCTTTGGTTGCTAAATTGACTGCTGTGGAGGAGCTAAATGAATACCTTCTCAAAGAAGATAAGGCCTTGGCTAAAAATGTCCATACTTTGACCTCATCCAAAACTGTAAAGCTTGATTTGGGAGACTTTCATGGAACAGTTCCGCAGAGTATGAATGAGGGAATATCTGCCAGTGTCATACAGAGGTATTTGCAAGCAGTCCTTCAATTATGCCTCATGGACTCTTCTGTCGCCTCGATTATTCCTGTGCAATTTCTTCGACTAGTGGTCAAGCTTGGGTTTGCCAATCCAAAAGTCTGCATCTCAACTATCATTGCACTCAAGGCCTCATCGAACAAACTAGTCAAGAAGATTGCAACGGAACTTCATTTGGATCTTTTTGATAGACATGAGTCCCTCAGTGATCGGAATTACGCAGAAGCTTTCAAACTTGCCACAGATTATGTTAAGCGATCAAGAAAGGATGAGTTTTGGAAAGAAATATCCTTTCTACGTTCCGTTTACTCTGTCGTAAACCGCAGTTACCTGGCCAAGAAGAAATTTATTCTTTCACTTTCCAAGCTCTTCACTTTGGACTTGTCACTTTCATCACTTCCAGGGAGCATTTCGCAGAGAGACATGATTGTCTTACTCGCGATCAATCTACTGGTTGTTCATTACACCTCACTAGAGGAAGTATGCCATTTGTTGTACCACTTGGATAGATCGATAACCATGGAGGGTATCGATCTTGCTGAAAAGATAACAAGCACGGTAGAGTCTAAGTCTGGAACCGGAATGTCTATGGAGAATTTACAGTTTATGTTTATTCATGGACAGACGGTATTGGCCATGATTTATCTAAGGCAACAACTTGCAGCCAGCTATGGAATTGGACCGAACATCATGGATGTATTCCGGCCCAGTAAGCCTGATTTGGAGTTGCGCCAACTTCCTCGCTCGGTGTTGATTATTGACTACCCCATTTCGGAATTGGAGATGGGCACCAGTTTGGCCCAGCCCGGACCGTTTGGTAAGGTGTTTACAAAGTTGGTGCTGAGCATGAAAAACTTCACGACATAGTTTTTGGTATTAATTAATGTACATATTGGATTCGACTATGCGTGGAACATGGTCTCCCACCTGAAGAATGTCGTAACCATTTCGGAGGAAGATCCGAACAGAATGGCCTCCTCTTGTTCTCCTGTTGAGTTCTCGTTTCTCTCTTAGCTTCTCTAGAGATGCTGCAAGAATGTTTTCATCGGCATCGTCACTATCATCACTTGAATCTTCGTACTCATCGTCACTGGCATGAAGCCCGTTAGAGCGAACGTTTGCATTGGTACCACGCTCGAACTTCTTTGCATCTCGTAGCAAACGAGCATTGCGTTCATCCCAATCGGCAAACTTCCCCAAAAGTCTTCTTAACTCTTGAACCATGAGCTTTCTTTTACGTGCCATCTCATCGCTATCTTTCCTGTCTTGAATCATCACAATTCGTGGTAAGTGGCGAGCCCAGTCATGTTGTTGAATAAGTCTAAGTTGCTCCTTCAAGTTTTCAATCTCCAACAACATCCTCGTGCGGTCCGAACCTGTCATTGACTTCTCTTCCTTAGTCATTCTGCGATGGAACCCCACATACACCTCATCATCCAACGGATCAGTTCTAGTCCTCTGACGGCGCGGAAGTAGCTTCACCTTATATTTGAGATCTGTTTTCTTGGAGACAATGGCCGGCTTCTTGCACGTTAGCCCATGATACACATATAGGTTCTGAGTGGAGAATGAAGACTTCCCATCGATAGAGATGGACTGGTCCTTGTATAAGAGCGGATTGGCGGAATCAAAATCAAGAAGTTTCGATGTCTTCGATTTAGGATTGTCGGTCAGCCGTAACGCTCTCTTTTTCTCCGCAGAAGGTTCCCGAGACATTCCCTCTGGGTCTCGCTGGTGGTTTACCTCACGAAACCTGGAGTCGCGATTTTTTCTGACTACCAACACTTCTTATTACCATGCTTTCAAGCTTTCGCCGTAGGGATAAGAGGCATGAAGACACTGCTCTGCTACAGCAGATTTCACTCGATTCGGGAGAGCCCAAATTGCGGCCAAAACGAAAATTGGCGACATCAGGTTCATCCTTCAAGTTATTGGTGGTGCTTCTCACGTTATGGATGCTACTCATCCACTACTTTGAACGGATCCGGGTGAAGAACGCGGTGAATGCGTGTCAGTGGGAAAACTGGGAGAATTGGACCGGCAGCAAGGCTGATGTAAGACCACACCGAGTTGTCTTACTTGCGGATCCTCAATTGGTGGATGATCACACTTACCCCAAGCTTCCGAGACTCGCCAATTATCTTATCCGAAAAATGAGCGACAATTACCTCTACATCAATAACAAGTATATGGAGGCGTATCTTGATCCGGATACCACTATCTTTGTGGGTGACTTGTTTGATGGTGGAAGAGAATGGGATGATGATGTATGGATCGAAGAGTATAAGAGATTCAATGCCATATTTCCTCGGAAACCCAACAGAAGGACCTTCCGCTCGCTACCCGGAAATCATGATATCGGCTTCCAAAACATCAGCTACCACAACTTGAGGCGGTTTTCCTCTTTTTTTGGTGAGCTGAACGATGCATTTGAGCTCGGAAATCATACTTTTGTTCAGTTGGACACCATTTCAATGTCACACGAGGATGAACAGATCAACCGGGACTCTTTCGCTTTTCTCGACTCGTTTGACTCTTTCATAAACCCCCTGTTGCCTCGTATCTTGCTTAGTCACGTACCATTATACCGTGATCCTGGAGTTGAAGTGTGTGGACCAGGAAGAGAGTCCAAGAGAAAGTTTCCCTTGCAAAGAGGTTTCCAGTATCAGACTGTGATTGATTATTTTATCACCAAGGACGTATTGGATAGAGTGAATCCCACGCTCGTTTTTAGTGGAGATGACCATGACTACTGTGACATTGTACATGTGGACTACTCGGATAACACCAAGAAGCTTGCGAGAGAAATCTCGTGTAAAACACCATCCATGACTAATGGAATCAAGTATCCTGCTTACCATTTACTTTCACTTAACAATCCATACGATCCGAAGCCAAAGACTGGGCTCGTCGATCCCAACAACGAAAAAACATACGAGACCATGATGTGCTACCTTCCTAACCCATACCGCGGAGTGAAAGTCTATGGGTTTTGTCTTTTGCTACTGTTTGCCATTTTGTATGCTTGCATTATCCACCCGGAAAAGGTGGAACGCTGGATCGGGAAAGCGAAGCCGCAGATTCTTCCGCAGACTCTCCAATCCTTGGTTCCTCCAGATGAGGGCCTGGACTTAAGAACGAGAAAAATCAATTGCCTGGTGCATTGTGGCGCTCTCTTGACTTGCATTTTGGTTTTGCTTTCTCTTTACAATCGCATGTGATGATGAATAGCTTATCTACTTACGACCAAAGAACCTTTCCATGTAGCTCGGTGTAAAATCGGTACGCTTGGAGATGTACTGTCTGACAGTATAAATCTTCAAGCTGGCCAAATGGCCCTCGCTAATCAATGAGTTGATCAAGTTGGGTTGCACTGTGAATAAATTGCTGATCTCTCTCAAGATCTGGAAGCTCTCACTCAATTCTGGAAGGTCCCAGGAATCAATGACTGATTGATATCGGATCACATCTTGAGTGAGAACAATACCACCAGTAGAGTTCACTGCGAACTTCTTGAAGTGGTCCAACAAGAGGTTCAACGTGATCATTCCCACTTTCGTTAGAAGATTATTGAGATTCTTCTCATTGAGATATCTTTGAAAGAATCCATGCACATGAATGAGAAGATCCGAAATCAGCTCGCACACCTCAGTGTAATCCTGATTGCTATCAATTGTATCACAGACGTAATCTTTCTTCTTCTGTCTTAGCAAAAATACGTTGATTCTCTCTGTGACAATCTCGACTGTGCAGCTCAAGATGATGTTTAAGGACGTCTCACATCTTGAAACATAATTATTAGTCAAGCTCACCATTCTGTTCCTGATATTAAGGTCGTTGACCGCACAAGGCAAGATGATCTTTTTGACACAAGTGGACACCAAAAGCAACACTTCACTGATGTCATTGATGATCTGAAGGTACTGCAAGTTAATCTCTTGTGGCTGAGATACATTCTGAAGCTCAGTTTGAGCCTTATCGTATGCAACCTCAAGTCCTCCAAAGATGTAGAGACTTCCGAAATCAAGAAGAAGGATCTCAAGAATATCCAATGAGTACTCTGGAGATTTATTAGCCTCCAACTCAAGAACACGAGCCACTGCTTCAATAGCCAATTTGAGCACAATCTGAACAGTAGCTGAGTTGAGTGTTCCGTTCTCCTTATAATCTGATGGGGACACATGCAAGTCCACAGAATCTCTGCCCGGAATTCTTTCTGATATGTGTGTTTTCATGAAATCCTTGAATTTGCTGATTCTCTTCTTCTCTAAAAAACGAAACAAAAGCTTCTCGCTATGACCAGCATGCTGAAGCGAGGCGAGATTTGAAGGGTCTGCTCCTGAATCGTTCTCGTATTCCTGCAATTTCGTTTCCAATGCTTTCTTAGCCAATGACCTTTCATTTAACGTGGTGAATTTTTCTGCAATCCCATAGATGGTACTCTCCAACATCTCCTTCTCCAAATTGAAATATGAGTTGCCAGTGAGGTACTCGATGAAAAGATCATAATAACATTGCTCGAGAGTGGCGCCAATCTCATTATTTTCATCAAACTCGTTGGTAACAAAGAACTCCTTCATTTCTTTGGTGAAATCTCCAAGAAGCACATAGAGCGCATGCAAAATACGAACGTGGGCAAGTGCACCTGATTGCTGCGAAAAAGATAGCAACGTCGACACCCTGTTCTGAATCATTTGCGCATACACACGCTGAAGCATTGCTTTGATGACATGGATGGGCTCTTCGAAGACTTGTTGGACAATGCGTGCCTGGCCCTTGATGACAAACTTGAGGCGATCCAAGAGAATCTCGGTGTTTTCGCCTTTTAGCGGTTCATTCATACGATAGTTGGGATCCGAAAGCTTTTCCCAGATGGCTGCATCATCGACAATGGAGTATGAGTTCTCATCATCCTCAGATCTCTCAGTATCGAGGAACAATTCACTCTTGTTCATGAAAGCCAGCACAACGTTACTTCCTCCGTTGAACTGGAACAAGATTTTGGAGATATCGCTCATCTCCTCGAAATCTGCTTCTTCTGACGCCATCTCAAATCTGTCAATCAATGCTTGCTCCATCATCTCGCTGTACTTTTCGATGGTAGTCACGCACTTGGTCACTTTAGGCAACGTCCCTGTGAGAGTCTCGATCTTCTTCGCCAACGTGAGCAAGTTATTAACAGTCTTGGCGCATTTGGTCTTCGATTCCTTGTCCTTGGACGTTCTGAGCTTCTCCAACGGCTCGTACTTCTCTTTGGTATAAAAACCATGGTATGCTCTCACTAAAAAGATGGTTTCCGTGGATCGATCTCGCGAGTTTGTGATCTTGTTGAGAGCCTGATTCAATGGATCGATTTTGTTCGATATGCTGGTGATCTCTGTGTCCAAGTGGTCAAACTTAGATACCGTCAGTTCTACTTTGGACGAAAGCTTAAGCACCGACTTGCTGTGGGCCAACTCAAACTCATCCACATCATTTTCTGCTCGTAATTTCATAGTCGCTGCCTCCTTAGACAAGTTTTTTAAGTGGCGCAATGTCGACTCGAATGTTCGAATGTATGGTTTCGGATCCAAGTATTCCAATTTGTTGACCTCTGCACCTTTAAGAATGTGGTCTTTGCTCAATTCCTCGATGAATTCATTGGTGGTGAGGCCATTTAGGAAATTGTCGATATTAAGTAGTTTCCGAATGTCCTCTTCGAGGTCATAAATCGAAAAACTCATGGAGGAGTTGGTCCGGTTGTTTTTGGTATCTGAACATACAGAATATCCACGAGTACACCAGTACCTCTCAGCTTCAACGCTATGAGTTCCCAAGAAGCTACTTAGTCTAATTGATCTTTACTAGGGTTGCAATCTACATTCAGTTTCAAAATTAACACTATTATATTACCATCCGCGCACGGCAGTTCTAACATATTTAAGCGTTAAGCTTGAAGGTGGTG
>Ga0160505_100671_pt1 | contig 18303 bp, 22 predicted proteins | sample DIDeMG_FD_108225 | JGI IMG/M metagenome (GOLD analysis project Ga0160505, IMG submission 108225) | Enriched chicken feces microbial communities from UW Madison campus, WI, USA - DID2874_E49_Stillage MG | ecosystem: Host-associated > Birds > Digestive system > Large intestine > Fecal ... | reverse complement strand
CGTTCTCCACAGAGATTCAGTTCGAGGATGTACTGTCGTCACTCCTACTTCTCTTCGACGTCCCACCCTTCCGCGGAAACCGGATTCCCACTCCAGCTGTCATCTTGTTCTTGCCAGTTTGAGGTTGGCGCTAGTGGCGTTTGTAGTAGATGTGGTGAACAGATGACTGTCAGTAGCTCAGCATACCAGCTCGGCGATGGGCGAGGACGCACCGGCAACGGCGCAAGGCGAGAGACACGATTAAGTTACCGACCAAAACGAGGTCCATGGACGAGAAAGTAGAGCGGAGAATGTTGGATGACGCGCTGAGGGTGAAAGGTGTAGGGAACAGGCACAACAATGTCCATTCCATGATGGCCAAATGGATGCGATAACCGGATGCCCGCAGCGCGTGACCTGGTTCCCTTCGGGGTATTACTGGAAAAGCAGGAGGGCGAGAGCACCAGAGGTCGGTCGGTGAAGCGGGGTCTCCGCGCGGGTTGTGTCCCAACATAGATCACATGGTGAAGCGCGTGGGTCGCGATGAACCACAGACGTCAGTGGATCGAGAATGGGACGATGATAAACGCGAGTCATGTCATGTTTCAAGAAAGATGGTTCAGGGGTTAATTTCCAGGTCCTGGTTCTCGCTGGTGGAGGAATGTAGAGGCGTCCCTGCCCAGAGCAGTCCAGAAGCATCGGCGGAAGGACAGAGCGAAAGCTGGGCGCGACTTGTGTGGTCATGTGGGACCTAAGCGTAAACTTATCTCGTCGGTCTGGACTGCTTCAGTAGATCTCCGCTCACGACGCGCTGTGCATCTCATTAACGGGGCATGCTAATTCGCGCTTTGTCATCGGACCGGGCTCTAGTGGCAGTGCTAGTACTTTTGGTGCTCTTGGCAGTGTCAGAGCAGTGGTTCGGACAACAGACCTGTGGACCGTCTGCCCGGACACAAACAACCACAGCCGCGACGACGCCTCCAAACAGCGCGTTCTCAATCGGTTCCCAATATAGCCCACCGGTTCCGGCAGCGCGTGTCGGTCCTGCCCGGTAAGTATAAAAAGTCAGCAGTGAAAGCGGGATGGGCGGGAACGTCCGCCGGTTAGGGAAAGGCGGAGGTTGAGAAGAGTAAGGAACATGGAGAAAATGCAAAACCACAAACGAGGGTCCCAGATCGAGTTGTTTGGGACGCGAGGCACGACCGGCATCTTGTTCCCCGTGGCACCCCGCGATCCCCACGCGGGGTCCATGTTTCGCGCCCCCTTGGATCTGAGCTGTCACCAGAGTCTGATCTTAATCTTGTTAATGGATGCACATGCAAACATGGACGCGTACGACTCTTGAGCGGATGCATCTCGGCATGCTGCTGCAATGTCTATCATGGAGCATGAAACGTCCTGCTATTATTACGGCAACGGACGGTGGTCGGCCACCGATCCTTTGTGCTTCATTGTGTTGATGTCATCACCAACACTAGCGCGCGCCGGAACGTCACAGGACTTCAGGTCTCCGTGCCACGCCGAACTGGTGAACCCTCAGTGGCCCTCAACCTTGTGCCCTTCACATGGGTCGCAGAGACTCGCCCTAGTCGGCCGCCAGAAGCAGCCAAGGAACATCCGGATGTGTAGCGTGTCGGGGGCAAGATAAGGTCGCGCTAGCTGGTCATGTGCCACGGTGGTCTGCATTATGGACGGGCCGTCGAAGCGTCAAACCTGACTGTGGAGTGGCTTCTTGTTTCGAGATTGCACCAGGACCAACGAAAAAGTCAAACGGAGAAGCACAATCAGTCTGAACCGGATAAAGCGATTACAGTTGCCTGTCATGAACGGTGCCAACAACATAGAGCGCGTCGCTAGCCGTCCGGCTCGCGCTCGCCGACTCCACCAGTGCCTTGAGCAGGAACAGCATCAAGGTCACTGCGTTCATGTATTGCATCTGCCATTCCCTGTTCCTAAGAGGCGTCGACGCGCACGGCCGTCGGTGACCGTCTGTTTCCGCCGGACGTCAAACACATGCCTCTCGCCGATTATCCGGTATAGTCTGGCTCGCCCGTTGTTCGCCGCCCGCGGTATCGTAAATGCTTCAATGAACGAGATAGGACTAATCTGTCACCGCATCCCGCTCGCTCGGCATCCCGCTTGGGCAGGATGAGCGAATGGTGTTGCGTGAGGTTGGCAACTCGGCCCGTCCATGAGCAAGACAAGGCCCTCGTTAACGAGCACGGTTCTCCTTTTTGGGAAGTAGCCTTGCTCAGATACCCGACCGTCCAATCCAAATCGTGCGTTCGATCACTCAGGACCGGTCTCGATGTCATTCCGGACACGGCAACATCTACTCCGGAACACACGGACCAAACTCAATACTTCTTTCCTCCCGGTTACATCATCGGCAATGAACGTGTTCAAGTGACTCAAAGTTGGTCGTAAAAACCTTCGGCCGGACGCGTTGTGGATCACCAGATTGAGTGTCGGCGCACTCCTAATCAGTCGGCGCCCTCGTTGTACAGTTTTGTTCCACTGCCTTGTCATGGACGACGAGTGGTACATTGTGATTTTTCAGCTTACCAAATAGCGTCGGCAGTACCGAGCAGGAATTGACAGTAGCGAGCAACGAGACTGACACGGGCTACTCAGTCGCTGACTTGCCCACTTGCCTTTCACCACACGTTGATTGATAACCCCGCTGCCAGAAGCGCGAGGAACGAGGCGTTCTCCTTAGTACGTCTCCTCATTTGTAGGGGTCTGCCATCACCTTCATCCAGTCGTTCTGATGTGCATATTCAACAGAGAGCCCCATGCCTATCATCTCTAACCCATCTAAAATCCGAAGTTTCCGGAGTAGAATCCGATCTCCGGCTGCCCTTTCATGACTGCCGACATGGTGTTGACTTTGCAAACGGCGCGACGAGCGTCCACCGCGAGGGTAGTCGGCCCACAGACGGCGACACCAAGTCCACCGGCCGGACCAGTGGCCGCTGGCGAGGCGACTTCATGTCGCAGGATGTGCTCAATGTCACTACGCCCCTGGTGGAACGTGGTGATTGCCGCGGCGGCGCCATTGAGGCCTGCGAGAGCTGCAAGCCCGCTCGTCTCCTTGGTCTTCTCGGAGATATCTTCGTCGGAGGCAGTGGGAGTGAGGGTAGTCGGGCTATCGGCATCGCTGCCGCCGCCGACCGCGGATCGGGTCACGTAGGCGTCAAGGCGCACACTCAGGCCGGGAATCGCAGTCGAAAGGGCGGCGTTGACCAGGGGCGCGATCCACGAAACGTTTTCAGCCTGGCGGATGTTCCACACGAGACGAAGCGACTTGACGGCCGACTTTCCAGCGCGAACATTCTTGACGATCTGGAGGAAGTGGGAGAGAGCAAAGGTGATACCGGTGCCACCAGCGATGAGCACCACGGAATCGTAGTGGTTCATATCGGGTGACATTCCGTACGGACCTTCGACGTAGGTGCGGAATGTGGCGGTTCCGGCAGAGATGGATTCGACGATACGGCGCGTGAAACCGGTCTGGGCGCGGACGATGCAGACGGCATTGCCAGTGTCGTCAGGGCAGCTGGCGAGCGTGAAGGGGTGCTGCTCATAGCGGAGTGTAGCAACTTCCGGCATGGTGAGGTAGACATGCTGTCCCGGAGACCACTTGAGGAGGGGACGGTTGAAAGCGATGCGAACGACGTTGGGGTCGACGAGCTCAATAACGGCTGTGTGTTCCGGGAGCTTCTTTGAGCGGCGGAGCGGAAGGCTCCACCACTTGTTGAGCACAATGAGGCGGAGGACACCGCACAGACGGTCAAAGCCCCAAAGAATGATACACGGGAAGATCCAGTTCTTGAACGGGGGCCAGTGAGCCCATGCAGCCGTGATGAACATGAGTCCAAAGACGACATGGAAGACCATGAAGGCTTCCCAGAGCCGCGCACGGATGAATTTGAACGAGGTGAGGAACATGACCAGCAGAGCGACGGCTGCAACCACTCCAGTAGTGAACACTTCGTGTCCAGGACCGTGCTTGCCGAGACCTTTCTTCACCCATCCGAAAGTGTGCAGCGCTGTCGTAAGGACACAGACGCGACCGGCAGCACGGTGGAGATAGTTGAACTTTTCGTAGGAGATGCCGGTGAGGTACGAAAGGGCGTTGTTGCGACCGGCAAGACCAACGATGAACGGCATCTGCGCGAACGCGACCATGCCCATCGGGTTGGCATAGTCCCAGGTGTGCTGGAATCGACTGGCGCGGAAGCCGAGACCGAGCGTGAGAGCAATGTACGCGATGGTGAAGAACCACTCGGCAGGGGTACTCCGGCTGTAGATTGACAGAGGGATCGGCTGGTTGAAAGCCATGTTGTTGAGGCCTGCACGGAAGGCCGAGATCACATTGGACCGGCGGGGTGATGCGTTATTGCGGGCGCGGCGGCGGAGGTACCATGATCGGATGAGGCTGCATGCGTACACGACCATGCACCCAAAGGTCACGCCAGTGATAATGTACCAGTGGTAGTACTGACCCGTCTTGCGGTGAGCAAGACGCTTGGTCTTGTCGATCTTGGGCGGTGCCGCTTTTGCGGCCACATCTGCTGCGCGCTCGATAATCGACATCTGGGTGTCAGTGCGCAGCCACCTTGATCAACTTACAATGCACAGACGTCTGAGAGGTTACTGTGATCCGCAGTCCGCCAAGGGTTCCTTTTCTAGTCGCTGCTGCTTGAGCCAAAAACTTTTCCATTGTCAGTGATTACAAGTAACCGTCGGTAGGGCCTCGCACTTGTCGAGCAGCTATTGGCTTGGCATGTTTGGTGACCGCTGTGAAAGCGAAGAATACCTGCTGGTTGGCTCTAGCCACAGGCTTCGGCCGTTATCTGATATGTGGCACCTTGAACACCGTGATGCCAAGATCGGCTCAACTTTTTTGGAGGCTCTGTCTTCCTGGAGCGTCTTGGCGAATGGGATCGGCATTTATCGCTGAATTGTCTACAGAACAGGATACCGGCCGAAAGAGTCACGAATCAAGACCGCCGGGCAAGCGGAGACGGTGTCGTGGACTGTTACTTTCCCTGGACAATGTCCGCCTTTAAATTCCATCGAGGATCAACCTGGCAACAGTTCAGGAAAACGAACCGCCCGCTAAGGGCGAGGAAGACTGCAGAACAAAGGCAAAGAGGATATTCTTCCAGCGTGGGATTGTGTTGCGGTGCCGCTGACATGATTGCCAAGTCCCGGTCTCTGCACAACAATGTTGAAGCTACAGCACATACAGGCCTGTCCATAAAGGTTCGGACACCAGTCAGGGAGGCAGAAATACATCGCAAAAGTAAGACTTCACTTTTTACCCTGCTTTGTCCGTACCTTTATGGACGGCACTGTACATGGAGAATGGTTCGCACAGCGTATGGACAGAACCAGCTCAAGATCCACATTCTGGGTTGCTTTCTTCGTGGCAGTTTGTCTGCTGCCGTGACTTCGGAAAATGGGTTGCTATCGGACGTTGATACCTCAAGGGAAGGAAGGATCAAGAGGAACGGGAGCGATAGCCACTGCCGGTCACCTCGTTGACTACGGTGAAGTGTGTTTTCGAGTGGTGTTAAACTGCCGCGATTTCTCTTGGTCTCGCTGAGCAGCAGGTCCCATACATAGGCTACAAGTTACATGACAGTCCCAACTTCCATTAGCAAGGGAACATGCCTACTGCATGACACAGTATGGGCGTTTTCAAACGGATAGGGGTCTGATTCTCCCTCCTCGATTGATGTCCCCAATCTTGACACAGTGGTATCAGACGAGGTGAAGGACAGCTTCTTTCTCTGCCTTCTTTTCAGAGCTTTCAATGGTGCTCTCTCCTTGATATGTGCTGACTTTTCTGAGGTGCACGGATATTCCTCAGAAGTGCACCACGCACGGCCCGCGTGTTGATGGATGTTGTTGCGACAGGTCTAATTCAAAACAATAGGAGGCGGGAAGACCATTGTCTGAAAGTCGCCGAACTCGTCCCGGTCTCTACAGTGATAAGTCGTTCATCGTCGCTCGACACTTCACTCTCACATCTCTCACTCGTCGTACACGCGCACTTCCATTTTGCACGCTTCTCGATATGCCCTCCACAGCGCCAAAGCCGATCGAGGCCATCATTCAGGTGCGTAAGCAGCAAGTACCTGATCAAACTGACAATGAGACGGATACGCTGAAGATCGAAATTCCACCCGACACCGGCAGCGATTTATGCTCTATGTCCCATCTCTCATCCTCACCAAAGTCCGCACACTGCCTCACTTGGAGCTTCCACCGCCTGCACCCGTTATCACTGAGGACGACACATTCTCCGGGCAGACCATCGTTCTCACCAAGCATGCCGGCGGCTCTTACTACGATCATCACTATGCCAGTCTGCTCAGCGATGGCCAGGAAATCAAAGGTCTCGTCGTTCTGATGCGTGACTTGTCACATTCTGTCCCTGTGCAGCAAGAGTTTGTGAAGAGGGACCTGGTCGACAAGATGTTCTTCTACGAACGTCTGGCATCCGTCCAGGGTCGTTTCGTCCCCCGTTTTGGTGGCCTGTTCAACCATGGAACACTATACTGCATGGTGTTCGAGGACGCTGGTCGTCGGCTATCATATAGGGAGGACTTCACGGTTGAGGGTATAAAGTACGTTGCCCGCTCGACGTCGCTGACTTGCAGGAACGAACTGCTCGAGACGGTTAAAGGTATCAATGGGGCGGGTGTCATCGTTCAGCCTACGAGGTGGTCATATTTCAATCGCGGGACCGATGGGGCAATCAGGATGGCGAATTTTGATCCCTTTGAGGTAGAGACCATGGAGAACTTCTCTCCAGAGTTCTATGCGACAGCCGCCGCCAAGGGCTGGACGGAAATGGGCAACGAAACTCCGGAGGAGACGTTTGCCAGATGGGCTGAGGATGGGCGAGATCGTCTGTGCTCGGAGATGTTCAACGATTGATCTGTTCTGATAGGCCACGTCTGCGCATGAGTGTTGTTACGGTCGGTAACATATCGACAAACCAAATAGCGACAAACCAAATAGTACAGTAGCATTTCGCATGTAGGTTCAAGTACATTGGTAACAGCCCTTGGAAGCGTCATATCGCAAGGTGCGCTCTATAGTTGCGCCTGCAATTCGTCGTACAGCCGCTCTGCCAACTCTTGCGCGCGGTCTCTCCGCTCGCGCCTCTCTTGCTCTATTGTCCGCGGTGTTCGCACACCTGATGGCCGCCGTGCGGTGGAGGAACGCCCAACCATGGAAGGGCGGCGGCGGTCCCCGTGGCTCTGTTGTCTGCTGCGGCTGGCAACGGACTTTGAGCTCTTGCCGTCGTCGCGACTGAATGTCCGTACAGGTCTCGGGCTGTGGGCACGTGATGGCGCCGGGGAGAGGTCGCCGGATGGGGAATGACTCGGGGATACGCGGTCAAGACGGCGTTGCAGTTTGTCGACGGCCTTTAACCGTTCGACAAAGCCCCGCGGGCTGCCTTCGGAGATTGAGGGCGACGGTTCCGCGAGCATGCGTTCCATGGCCTCCACCGCGCGAGACTGCTCGAGCACCTCGGCCTGCACAATATCGTCCGCAGCGTCGTTGAGGCCATGAGGTAGAGCATCGAGGGGCACACCGGTGAACTGGTTTGAAAAGCTCTGCGGCTTGGGCATGACTGGCCGTTCGGATTCTGGCGATGGTGGTCGCGACTTGGGCGAAGATGGAGGAAGTGGGGAGGGCTTCTTTCCAACCTTGGGCTGCTTCCAGAAGCTCCATTTTGAGGATCGTCTGGCGTCCATCTGCTCGTCGTCGGTCCGGGGTTTTTCCTTGTCGTCGTGATCCTCGGGATAGTCGGCGTCAAGGTCGAACAGGGCCTGCATAAAGTCCATCTGTCCGCCAGCGGTCCCCTCACCACCACGAGTCTCAACCGCCGTGCCTGTTGGGTCGGCAGTTGGAGGCGATGGCTCATTGAGAGTTACGAATGGAGGGCGGTACCCTGGGTCATTGAACATGGGTATCCCCTTCAGACCGGGTCCGGATATGCTTTGTTCATGCGAGTCCTGCTTCGGGAACTTGACAGCCCATGCTTCGCGGACGCCATTCCGAAGACAGGGGTCGACGAAGATGCAGATCTTGGGTCAGCCATGCAGGACACGAATGCACTCACGAAGGCAAACACGCAGCCACGCGCACCGTAGAAGAAGTAGTAGACAATGTAGAGACCAAACTCTGCTCGAGTCTTGACGCCGCCGGTGGCGGAAAGATATAGGTCACCGACTGGATGTCAGCGCTGCATGTCACGAGTACGCACTGGCAATAACACCGTTGACGATGGCCAGACACACGGGGTAGGCAGCGATGCGGACCGCGATGCGGACGAAACGGTCCTCGAGATGTCCAAACGCGTGTCGGCGATGCCGTGACAGACGACGACGGTGCATGATGCGCCCGATGGGGCCGCCTATCCGTGGAGGGGGGACGCCATTGCCTGAGCTATCTGTGAGCGTCTCCTCACCACTCATGGTAAGATTGAGGGAGTCGCCGCTGAACAGAGCTCGGGACGTAGCGCGTCCTTGACGAAAGAGGGTGACAAGAGTCTGGGGTTAGCTTAGCTTGAACATTCGACGTACCATGATGACTGCAACTGTGGCAATAAGACAAGAAAGTAGCTGCCAAAGGTACTATTCGTCAGCTCGGTCAAATTGTTCACGCACAAGGTCGAGGACGAGATTCCGCATCCGGTCGCGATCGTTGCCTGCCTTGATCCAGCTGTGGTCAGCGATGAAGTCGGTAAGCGTTACGCACCAAACGTCGAGAACGGGATCCCAGCCAAAGTGACCAAGGGCGGCAGGGATGATGGGGACGAAGAACCCGACGAACATTGAGGTGTACCAGTACCACTGCTCAAGTCCTGCTGTCAGCTTGCAGCACGTCTGCGTGCACCTACTGAGACGAAGGGGGTTTAGGCCAAAGACAATGGTAGCGGCCAGATTCACAGCGATGAATGTAATGTGATAGTTGACACTATCGTCAGCAGTGCTGGACTCTCACTGCACTCACACTCCGATGCCTGCCATCATGAAATAAACCCCGGTCACGCACACTCCGTTTGCTAGACGACCATTGACGCCAGGCTGAGAGAGTCAGCTGTAATCTCAAGACAACACTCACAGCGACGACAACAATGTAGCTGATATCGTAGATAATCTCAAAGCAGAGGGCGTGGAGCAGGAGGCGAAAGCTCACTCGGTCAAGCATATTGCTTGCCGATGGGACCGAGTAGACCCACGCCGATGTGAGCAGGATGCTCGAGCACGCCAGGATCGAGCAACCCGCCGCGACACATGACTGGATTTCGTTTGCCTGGTATGTGTCAGCGATGAACCGGGTAGCGTACATACTGAGATATCACTCTCTGTCAGAACGAACATGATATCATGCGGGCGGGCGATGTTGCCGAGACCGGTGGTGAATCAGAGTCGGGCGCAGTGGCTCGAGTTGTGGTGTTATCCCGTGACCACTGGACCGATCCACATAGAGGGCGTCTGTGGGAGGATAACAAAACAAAGGGGCCCGAAGTTGTTTCAAGGATAGACAAGGAGAGTACTCGAGAGTGAGGATGAGAGTGGAGTTGGAGGAAATGGCCACAAGCAAGAGGATGATCAGCTGTGCATTGTCGGATCTCCGATCTCCAAAAGGTGGCAAAAATGGGATTGCGTAGGGAGAAAGAGGTTTTGACGCTAGAACACGTGGTCGGGAGAAGATTACCCTAACAAGTGCTTGGCACACGAGGCAGAGTGGCTAGCTCGTCGGCTCTTCAACTCCAACAACATCACGTGAACGATCGAACAGATGGCCTGCTCACTGGTCCGTGGAGCCAGTCTCGTTTATATTGACTTCGAAAAATTACATTCAGGACAGACAACAACCCTATTCATACTTGATCGTGTGTCGGAGCGTTCCAATGGCATCCACCCAGACCTCGATCTTATCGCCATCCTGGAGTGGGCGCCACTTTTCCTCGGGGCCAGCACAGCCAACCCCGCCAGGCGTGCCCGACATGATAACCGTGCCGCGGCGGAGAGTTGTTCCCTGCGAGAGGAACGAGATGATGGTTGGGACGTCGAAGACGAGGTCGGCAACGGGGGTTTCCTGACGAACCTGACCGTTCACAGTCGTCCTGAGCTGGAGCGTCGCGGGGTCTGAGATGAGTTTGCTTGAGACCAGCACAGGGCCAAGAGGGGCGAACTTGTCGAATCCCTACATGTCAGTTGTACCCTCGGACCGTTAATCATACCTTTGAGAAGCACCACTGTGGCACGCCCCCGGCGCGCTCCTTGAATCGCTGCCACTTGCGAGTGCTGACATCGTCTCCGACAGTGTACCCAGCGACATAGCTCAACGCGTCCTCCTTCGACACATCCTTCGCGTCGCGTCCGATGACGACACAAAGCTCTCCTTCGTAGTCGGCCTCGCCCTCCTGCGCGCATTTTGGGATCGGTACGGCCTCACCATAGTCCGCGAGCGCTGTCGCCGGCTTGATGAAAAGCGAGGGGAATGGCGGCAACGAGCGTCCAGCCTCGAGAACTGGGCGTGAGCGTTGTGCAGGGACGAGGTAATCTCACTGTGCTTTCGGTAGTTGAGGCCAATGCACTTGATGTCCGGGACGTCGTTTAGCCCAAGGGGTCCGAGCAATTTGGCCACACGGACAACCTCGTCGGTGACCTTGGCGCTGGGGCTCAGAGGCCCCGAGGCATCGACCTCGATGATCCGCGCGTCGAGCTCGCCTGCGTCGGCGGCGTCGGCAACATCAACACCAGGGGCTGTAATTGGGTCGCCGTAGGCGGGCGTCGCCGACCCAGCAGGGAGAAAACGGATCAGGCGGGACCAAGTGGGGGCAGCAGCTGTGAGCGTCATTGTTGTCGACTTGGGTCACAGCTGTTGCGCTGCATGTCTCGTTCATATTTTGTACCATCCAGCATGCATAACACAACACCCCGGTAACATTACAACACTAGATCCAAGCCCACATCGGCCGGATCGATCCGCCACGTGCCTTCCGATTCATCCCCGGGGCACTGCCGCCGGATCCGCAGGCAGTGATGTTTGCCCACCAAACTCGAGCCCCAGAGACTGGCAGAGTTCATCTATATCCAGATGGGGCAGATCCTGGAGACCGGGAATGTTAAACTCGTCTGCCGGCTGAAGCGGTCCCGCAATGTTGAGCGTCTGCAGCACGTGTTCGATGATAAGAAGGGCCTGGCGGGCACTTGGGCGGTGATATTTGTCGCCGATGCGGCGAACAACATCTTTGACCGAGTGCAGCGCCTGCACGATGGGAACGCCAGGGAGGCGAATGAACCAGGCCCATTCCGATAGGTCGAGCATGAAGGTGGCCACGAGACACATGAACGCATTCATGGCTATCGTTAGATGGGCACGCGTCTGAATTGACTCACCGTAGAACAGCTGGTACCATGGGGCAGAGAGGACGTCCTCGTCGGTAGGGGTTTCGAGGATACGGATCGTGTGCACGGCAGTCTCAATAATCAAACCGAGACTGATTCCGAACACAAGGTCCCTCTGCCGCGCTTCGAGATGCTCCAGACTGGTGCGAGGACGTCGATGTGAGCCGCCGGGAATATACTCGTGAATGCCCGCAAGCATTACTCGGCGATGGAGTAGCATGCGCATCGTCAGTCCGCGCAATGTGAGAACCGTTGCGAGCTCCGTATTCCGATTCGATGCGTCGTTTAGTCGTGCAGTGTCGCACCAGTTGGCATAGGCCTTTTCGAGTTGGTGGGTCTGGGATTCGATCGCATGGACAAAGTCGGAGCTTGCGTTTTGGAAAGACTTGGGAGGGTTGGAGATGACATCCGAGAGAGCCTGGTACAGTCGAATGGCGTCGCAGAAGAACTGGGTCGGGGCTTCGGGCTCGCCGGGAAGAGCCTCCGGGAGCGGCATCTCAGGCTCGACCGTGATGGCGGACGGACGTCCGATGGACACAGTGATCAGTCGATCGAATGCGTAGCAGCCCCACCAGACGCGCCGCCGCATCTCTCGCTCTGCAGGTGGAAACTTCTTGTTGATCGTCTCGTCATGCAGGCCAACAGCGTACGCTGAGCGGATTGCGTCTGAAGTCAGACAGTGCACAAGGTTCAGTCACTTACATCCCAGGAGATCCCACGAGTATCCGGGATGATCCATGCCTTGCATGACCATAGCTCCCATCAGCAGTGCTTGCACTGGAATTAGCTAAACAACTTCAATGTCCCTCACCCTTCAGAGTACTGTGTGCCCAGTCAATGTGTTTGCGGAGCATTCGCAGGACAACACGTCCGACTGCCGTCAGATTACGATGAGCAAACACAAACTCACCATTGATATTGGTAAACGACGTTTCAGTGATAGACTCGACCACTGCGAAGACGGAGAAGTGGAGACAGATCATGGGTTGGTTACTGGCGAGATGTAGAGGACCGACCGGATCAGCTGCAACGCTGTCGAGGAGGGCCTCGTATTGAGTGCGTATCTGGTTGAGGTCGACGAATGGGTACATCTGCCAGGTGTGCGACTCAAAGTAGTCGATCATGCGCCGTGCTGCGCTCCGGCTCGGAAGGTCGGCTTTGGTTGGGAAGAAGATCTCCGGCAACGGCGCCAGTCCAAGGAATCCAACGTCCGCCGATGCACTCCGCGGACCAGTCAAACACCAGTATCCGGGCAGCAGTCGGTCTAGCAGCATGTGGTGGAATGAAATGCCCGACATGGCGCCGTAGACCTCTTGCTCTTGTGACTGTGAGTCCGGCGGCTGCGTCTGCGGCGCCAGCAGCATTCCCATCCCATCAATTTCTGGGCCATGGTCCGGACGGTCGGATGAGGGAGGACCGCCTGGAGTGGGTTCGCTGGGAACAAAGACAGGTCCAATCTCCAGAGCTGGAGATACACTCGGCGGCTCGACAGACTCCTGTTTGGTGACGGCAGATGGCGGGGCGGTGGACGGTGGACCCGTCGACTGAGGGCCCCTCTCCAGGTTGAGGATCCGTTGCTCGAGAGTTTGCAGATAGTCTTGGCTAACGAGCACCTGGCCTGCCGCCACTGCCACTGGCGCTGAAGAGTCCAGGTTATACGAGCACGTGTAGCCCAGGGAGATGCATGGGGTGCACTGTGGGTGGATACCATCACACTGGAGTCAGCCATGTCGTCATGCACGGTTGGTACTAACCTTTGTCTTTTTTGTGCGACATGGTCCACATGCTTGGGCGGTGCGCTTGCGCTTCTTGCCCGGTTGTGCTGGTGTTTCGGTTGGTGAGAACATGTGAGACGCGCCGAGTGGTGACGACGGAAGATGGTAGATCAATGTGGGATGGACGATTGGACAAGATCAAGATCCGAGTTATCCGCGCCCCGCAATGTTAACCCTTTCAGGCTGGCTGTGGCTGCCGTCGGCCTGATCGTGTTGCCCCACTGTGCCCCACTTGTACAAGGTTCGATTCACGTTCCCACACGACCAAATATTCCCGACAACGACAACTGATCACATGCATTCCAAGTTCTGTATTCTGCCTAAACGCACATCTACACCAGATTGTAAAAGTCCTCCTTCTCGTTGCGGTAGTAGCCAAGGGCGGTGATCATGGGGCGGTCGTCAAAGCGGTAAAGGTACACCCGGTCGGTGGCTTCGTGGTGGTATCGCTGCCAACTGGGGACAGTGAAGGTGTCGCCCTTGGTCCACTCAATCGTCTTGTCGCCGACAACAGAACGGCCATTTCCGTCAATCACATGGTACACCGCACTCGTTGTCTCCCGAACTGGCTCAGTCTTGGTGCGGGGATTGATACGCTCGCACTGGGCACCAATGATCTTGGACACCTCCTCCCCTGGACGCTCCTTACTGAGATAGCGGACGATGGCATGGTCGCCCTCGGCAGCGTCCAGCTTGGCCTCCATCTCCGCCCAGGGGAACACAATAGGCGAGGTCGGTGCGTCCTCAGCGGGGTACCGCGGGTCCTTGTAGTGCTGGACAAAGTGCACAGGGAAATGCTGGAACTGGGGCAGATCGAGACCATCCAGCCAGATCATGGGCGATGCCTCGGACTCGTTTCCGTGGTCCTGGAAGTCAGGACGGGAGAGGGTTGGTTCAACTCACATGGTAGCTCCAAGTCGGGGTAAGGATAAAGTCGCCGCGGTGCATCTTGATGCGGCGCCCGTGGACAGCCGTGAAGCCGCCGTTGCCCTCGATGATAAAGCGGCACGCAAAGGCAGTGTGGCGATGAGCTGGGGCAGTCTCTCCGGGCATTACGAGCTGGAGACCAGCGTAAAGCGTGTCGGTGGTACACGGCGCCTCTGCTGATTAACTAGATTACTCCTCGGCACTCACCCATCGCGGGGTTGATCAGCATCAACACGCGGCGCTCGGCTTGCTTCTCAGTGACGAGGTTGCCGGCACGGATGAGGTGGGGGCGGAGCTTAGCGTACTCAAACTTGTGGGCGATGGCTTTGGGCTCGGGAGTAGGCGGGTTGAGGCGTGCCATCTTTGTCCAGAGGGGCTCGATGTTGTGCGCCTTGATGTCCTCGATGAGCTTTTCCTGGGTGTCATTCTCCACCGCAATAGTGTGGGCAGGAGGAGGCGTGAGTGGCGTGCTGGCTGTCATCTTGTGCGGTTGTTCGCTGGTGTTTGCGACGTCTGTTGCAACTGTTATCTGAAGTGGTTTGCACTACGGAGTCAGTGTTATATTGAGTCTATCCTTTCCTTCGGATCGCAGTCATGAACAGCACGAGCCTTGACATGCCGCGCATAAGCGGCAATGCTGACCGCGGCCACGTCGGCGGTGAATAAACCGGGGAAGGATCGAAACGAGGTTGCCACACGGGGACGGATCGTATCGTCCGGGGATAAGCCGGATGCCAAGCCACTGATGCCCATCCGCATGACTTGTTTACCTCAGTGGCGCGGGGAACCGTCGCGATCTACTCGTGATCCAGCTCTGCCAGGCAGTTTTAAGGAGTGGGAGCTATGCAGAAGCTGGGGCACCACCGCCGCGCACCATGACCATCAACGGAACAGCCTCCAAGTCTCTCGACATTCTCATCGTTGGCGGAGGCCTCGGAGGCCTCGCGGCCGCCATCGCTTGCCGCCTCGCTGGCCACAACGTCGTCGTTCTGGAACAAGCTTCTCAGCTCAGCGAAGTCGGCGCCGGTATCCAGCTCTCCCCGAATGTGACTCGCCTGCTGCGTAGGTGGGGTCTCTTCGAGGCGCTCGAACCTGCCGCCGTGCAGCCGGGCAACATCTATTTCCGACGCTGGGAGACCGGAGAACCTATCGGCTTGACTCGCCTCGTTCCCGATTTTGAGCAACAGTTTGGTGCGCCATACTGGGTCGTTCACCGTGCCCATCTGCACGAGTCGCTTGTCAACCGGATGAAGGAGCTGGGCGGTGTGATCCACGTCGACTCGCGCGTTACGGATATCGACTTTGAGGCTCGCTCCGTTACGACTGTTTCTGGCAAGACGTACACTGCGGACCTGATCGTTGGGTGCGATGGCTTGAAATCTACCACCCGCGCCATCTTCCTGGGCCAAGAGATTGGACCAGCCGAGACGCCGTTCTGCGCCTACCGTTCTACTGTCCCTATGGACCTCCTGCTCGCCGACCCTGACCTTCGGCCTCTTGTCGAAAAGCCCGACCTCAGCCTGTGGATCGGCAACCAGCGCCACGTTATGAGTTACCCGATCAGTGGCGGCAAGACATTTAACATGGTGCTCAGTCATCCGGACAGCGGATCCAACCCCGAAACACAGGAGGAGCTTCTGCAGGAGATGCGGGACAACTATGTTGGTTGGGATAAGCGGTGAGCCGGGCGGAAAGCAACCGTTCTGACTTGTCAGCCTCACAAAGATCATTTCACTGATCGACCGCACCTCGAAATGGAAGCTCATGACATGCCCTCGTGTGGAGAACTGGGTACACCCATCGGGAACATTTATCCTCATGGGTGACGCGTGTCACGCAATGGTAAGGGGCTTAGCTCTGTCGTGGCTGACGTCAGCTTCCATACATGTCGCAAGGAGCGGCCCAGGCAATCGAGGACGCGGCAGTGCTCGGTCGCTGTCTCGCTGGTACCACCGACCTTGCCACGAGCACCAAGCTTTACGAGAAGATTCGCAAGGAGCGCGCGTACAAGGTGCAGGCGCGCAGTGCCCTGAACGGGAGGATCTGGCACTGTAAGTTGATCTGCTGGATCAGCGCTAACTGACAGATGCCGATGGACCCGATCAGCAGAGCCGCGATGCAGGGATGGCCGCGAGCCTTACCAACGAGCACTATATCCGCTGCACAAACCAGTGGTCCGACCCTCCCACGCAGATCTGGCTCTATAATCACGACGCCGAAGCCGAAGCTGACCGCATCATCGCGGAGAGCATGCCGGCCACGAAAGGGGAGAAGGGCACTGGGGTTCAGGAAATGATTGAAGCCGGGCTTCTGGCTCCGTTGTAGATCAGGAAGTGGGTTTGGTACAAGTCAAGTGATGCATAATTAGTAGTCATCATGGCTTGCCTGTCGCACCGAGGTATCTGCCATTGCGTCTGCTGTCATCGTGAGTGATTAACAACGTCCCATCGCACCGATTGCCCCGTCTTGATCGACCCTTATGGCGCGTGCTCAGTCGTCGGTACTAGAACACGTCCCGGACTCAATTCCTCGTCATGACGCCCGTCAGATACATCCAAATATGACATGGTTCTCGTCTAAGCCTCCGCCTCAGGCTCCTTCTTCTTCTTCACCTCGACCTGCGGTCGTCAGCAAGGACTCATACGTCAAAACCCACCCTAGTGATCTGGTCCACAGGTGCTCCCTTGAGAACGCCGACCTGCTGCTTGATCATCTCAACCTGGCACAGAGTTAGCAATGTCCACCACTGTTACGCACAATCTCGTCGCCGACGTCGCCCTGGATGACAATCTCGTCCTCGCCCTGCGGGTTCTTGCTAACGCTACTTCCCGTCGCAAATTTGGACGCGAAGAGCTTGGCGGCCTTTTTCAGGTCGATGCCAAACAGCTCGAGACCCTGGATGTGCGTCTGCTGCTTGCGGCGCGTGCGCTCGGAGCGCTTGATGATGATCTGGCCGTCAGCACCAGTGAACTCCTAGATAGTTACCTTCGCGGCGTTCTTGCGCTTCGCCTCAGCCTCGGCCTTCTTCTCCGCCTTGGCCTCGGCCTTTGCAGCGTCGGCCTCGAGCTTCTCCTGCTTCTCAATTGACAGCGTGCCGATACGCGCGGCCAGCGTGCCCTCGCCCCAAATACGCTCGTACTCGGTCTTGTCGACACCCTCGAGCCAAGCCTTGCACTTGGACACGCGTGAGCCAAACTCGCAGTACTCGGTCGGCAGGCTGCAGACGCCGCAGTACGTCACGGAGACGGGCTTGGTGGAGGGTCCGGCGGCGGCGCTCATTATTGTGTTTGATTGTGGAGTGTGCGGAGTGTCTGATGATGGCAAAGTCGAGCTCGGGACATCTGGGATATTTGGGTCGTGCCTAGGGCGGAGAGCGGATGATCTCCGCATACACGTGTCTCAGACCACTCAGGTAGCTCATTACAGTAGCTCAGCTGATCAACGCCGACAACATGACAATCGACGTAGACTGCACTTCGTGGATCGTCGATCTCGCCATCTCTCCATCAGGCCATCTCTCGATCTGGATCATCAAAGGAACTCTGGAACTCTTGTCATCGCACAACTCCCATTCGACAGAAGAGCAAAACGCTATCTCGGCCATTCAGTCTTGGACCCTATCTGTATATTTAGTTGGAACCACGCAGCTATCATCGTAGCTGCCTGACCTGCTGAGCCCGCCGGCGGTTGTGGTCGACGGCGTCTTTGCCAATCGGTTTCGTCGTACGAGTCCATAAGTTTCTTCTTGGGGCATTCCGGGACGACCCGCCGTGGCTGCACTGCCTGGAGGTTATCGTGCGGTCCCAGAGCTGTTCTCCAGAAGCCGACGGGCATTGTCATCGGCAGAGTCGTCGTAGCCGCCGTCCGTTGGAATCCTGAGGATCCACTTACTTCTTGTCATCGCCAGCGTCTCCTGGGGGCCGATGGGACATGTGTACGGTTGGCGGGAAGAAAGGCACAAAACACGTTCTCGGTGCTTGCGTTGCTGACCTTCCCGTTTGGACTGACAGCCGGCGCGTACTTTTCAAAAGTACGTCCGTTTTACTCGAAATGGGTTGTACACGCCGTGCCAGCCTCATTTCAAAGCTATCACTGACTGCACAAAGTCGTCATGTATTCCAGTAGCGGCAACTTTGACCGATGATGAAATGATGAGCAGATTGCATGCGACG
>Ga0160505_100670_pt1 | contig 18325 bp, 9 predicted proteins | sample DIDeMG_FD_108225 | JGI IMG/M metagenome (GOLD analysis project Ga0160505, IMG submission 108225) | Enriched chicken feces microbial communities from UW Madison campus, WI, USA - DID2874_E49_Stillage MG | ecosystem: Host-associated > Birds > Digestive system > Large intestine > Fecal ... | reverse complement strand
GATTTCGCCTGGCAAAACTCACAATCTAGAGCGAAAGTATGCGAGCCCTCATGGTCAAACTCCCCAGTTTCAACCCAGCCATCTTCGAGATGCGAATTCTCATCCAAGCTGCTGTGAACAGGGTAGTTGTTCAGTCTCATCTGGTCTATGGTAACAAGAAGGTCATACAAGACAATTTTCTTTGCACGCAGCTCCTCTGCACGGCGCTTTCGCTCGGCCTTGGACACGGGGAAGCTTACAAGTGCCTGTGGACATGGAAAAATCGAATCCTGCGAGGTAGCCATTGTTGTTGGAAGTAGATACTCAAAATTGGCTGGAAAAAACGGAAGTGTCTCGTTATGCTTTCCATCCGGCTCCAACAGCTCGAGCTCCACAGATCCTCCTGCTCCTCTTGATGGAATAGTATCAAAATCAGATAGAAGTAGCCCTGGAACAATGGCAACCACTACCTTGGTTACCTCCATGGGCTTGGTAACCATTAGAAGCTGCCGTGGAGATGTCTTCTTGAGCTGCAACGCCTCAAGCAAAAACTCCCGCAAGTGTGTGATTGAGTGAGTTACAATTTTATTGTTAGGACCTTGAAGTTCGATCGTTAATGAAGCATTTTGTTTCCGGGCTTTTCGTTTGTGTTCTCTGGCCTTCTTTCTTCTAGGAGGAGGAACTGTCTGCACGCTAGATCGGCGTCTCTTCGTGGATATTAACAGTTGGGGCTGCTCGGAAGTGTCTCTGATGTCATTCTCCTCCAACGATGTGATTGACACTGCCGAATCTCGCCGTTGAAGCTTTTGGTCCTGGAGAAATTCTCGAACTTGCGAAAGGACACCTTCCTCCTTGATGGATATAGAGAGTCGCGCAGTTGTTTGCGAAAGATGCTCGTCGTGTTCATTGCGGTCCTTTGACTCCATTTCGAGTATTTTTTTCACGAATTTAGCAAGTCAATGGCCCGGAGATTCCAGATTATACTCTGGGTTGAATTGTCGACCACTGTGTGCACCACAGTGATGGGAGATGGTTTATGCAGGTAAACGTTAACAGTCATAGTGCATAGTTAAGCGACCAGAGTTAAGCTCTCATAGTTAATCTCCTTTAATACAATCTTATTCGTCTCGAAGTCTGGAGATTGTTTCCTCATAGGTCATCACAATTGGAGCCTCAACAGCTCTCTTTGTGTCTGTACACACCAAATCCACCAACATAGCTCTCAATTTCTCCTCCTTCTCGTTGCTGTCTGTCGAAGCAAAGTAATCCAAGTAGCTTTGGTATAACCCAAAGAAAGCGTCGTTACCGTCAAGCATTTTACCCCTATCGTGTTGTGTATCTTCACTTTTAGGGATTGTTCTGGCAGCAAGCTCGATTTTGTTCCATGAGTCCCATGCTGGTGGTGTCAACTGATGAATCACCACATCGTCATTCCATGTCGATCCAGCAACGTCGTAGACGCGCATTTCGGGTTCAATGGCGTTGGAAATAAGGTCTTGGGTTAGTGCAACCAATTGAGGTCCATCGTGGCCAAGTCTCTCAAGTCCAGATACTGCAGCGTACGTGGCTCCATGTATCAAAGCCATAAACCGTAGAGTCTGTTGTAAAGCCACGTTCTGAGGCAGAAGATGGTCTAGCTCATCGAGCAAGTCACATTGCTGTACAATGCAGATGTCAAGTCCCAAAGGAACATCGTCATGACCCTGTGGCACTGTTGCATCAGGATGAGATGTGGCGGTCACTCGGGCCATCTCGTTCTTGTAATCCTTGAGGTATTTCTGCATGTGGATGTTTACGTTGCCCTCAGAGCTGCCTTTATGGAGCACTTTAAGCACGTCGAGCAACACATTGATGGCATCATAGACTAAGAGCGCCGAGATTGAGTCAGACGCATGATTGTGAAGTATGGTTTCAATGTATGAGAGAAAGAGCGGCGCACGTCCAATGATATAGACATTATGGGCGGAAATGTATTTGATAGTGGTGGAGAGCACTGGCTGGTTCAGGCACGCTATGAGGAGGTACACGTGAGGCATGTAGATGGAAGTTTGTGGATGGTGTAGATGGTTGGAGTAAGGTAAGGTGTAGGAAGTGAGGTGAAGGCCCTCTGGTAATTTTAGCTATGGTGAGGAACTCTGAACATTGCTCCTCGGATTGTTTTAATTGATCACGAGTGTTGACCAATACAAATTTGGTTATGAATATTGTTGTTGTAGTTGTAGTAGTAGCTTTTTACTTGAAGTAATTTTTTGAATATTGTAATGGTGCCTTTTAAGGCACTATGAGTATTCGCAGCCACCAAGTCTCAATGTTACATTCAAAATAGAGATTTGATTGGTTAGTTGCTGTTATTGTTTTTTTTTTTCTTTTTTCTTAAGTGAATGCTTTTTTAAAATATAAATGGTAGTTTAGTGAATATGGCCGAAAGACTACGACATTATGTCAAATTGGTCAAATTGTACTTAAAGCAGCCCTATTCAATAGCCATTCAGAATGTCCACAACCAGTAACACAATTGCACAAAATCGTCAAATAATTACCGATTTTCACAACCTTCAAATATTTTCTTCTTCTTCTCTTAAGAATAAGTAAGATATTACTTACTTCTCTAACTATTTGTAAATGTGCTCTCATCTTCCTCAAAAACATCTCTATCGGCGATTGTAATAAACATGAGAGTAAAACATAGAACCAGCCATTTAAAAATTACCACTTATCTTCGAAATTCCATAAACAAAACCGTAATCTTCACAACTTTCATCTCCAACTATTGTATCCCAAACCAGCGTCGAACCTTGCACCCGTACCTCCTTGACCACCACATATATTCTTACCAACTACCACTCCATCATAAAACATCATGGTGGCTGCCAAGGGTCGAAAAAACACCGATAACGGTGGTGATGACTTCTACTCCAATCTACTAACAGGAAATGTTGATGTCCCTGACGACAAGGTGATTGACGACATTTTCACGGAGAAAACAACCAAACACGCAGATGATGCTGTGGATTATGAAGATATCGACGAATTAGCCGATGAAGACGACTTGCCCCCATTGGAAGAGCCTGAGAATGCATCTCCAACGGCTGAAGATGAGCAAGCCCTCCAAAATGGTGCCAACGATGAGTTTGATGCACTTTTTGGCGACGATGATATGCCCCAAGACGAAAATGGCATGGATCACATGGAACACGGGTCTTTGAGCGAGCATGGCGGCGTAGATATTTTGCTCGATCTTCATGGACAGCCTGCTTTTGACGATGATGGTCTCAACGACTTGGGATTGGGTTTTGAAGAAGAGCGTGCTGAAGCTGGCAGTAATGGAACCTTGGGAGAACTTGCCACCAAACACAGGAGCCGAAAGCGCAAATCGCCAGAGCAGCTAGCAGCAAAGAAGCTCAAGTTGCAGCGGTTGGTTCAGGATATGGAGCTGCGACACAAGGCTCGTATGGTGGAGAAGTACTATCCCACCTACAAGAGAGACCAACCATTTAATTACCACATGATGGTGCTTTCAGAGCCCATGTATTATGCTTGGAAACGGCCCCCATTAGCATTCAAGATGAATATCAAGCCTTTGGTGCCTCTAAAGCTCTCGTTGGAGGTACAACCAGATGAGAAGAAAGCATTTAAATCCAAGCGTAATGCATTGGCAGACACCGCCAGTCTGCAAGGTATCCGCCACATTCTGCAAAAGGATTTGGACTTCATTGAAGAGATCCAGGCACATGACGAAGAAGCGGTCAACTTGCGGGTATTGCCATTCATAAAACAGGACACTGTGGAAAATGATAAGTTTGGGGACTTCAGTAAGGATTTGATCTTGGCAACGGCAGACTGGGATGACGACGACGTACTCAATGCCGGCAATTCCGACTTGGATCTGCACAACGGAGATGCCAAACCGAAGATCAGCGACGAATTCGATAATGACGAAGTCAATTACGATGACGAAAACATCTTCGACGGCCAGCTCTCTACAGAGACGTTTGAGTTGAACATGAACGACCCCAACTTGCTTTTTGTGCCCGATAAGCGACTTGATGGTGCCAAATCGAAGGCAGTTGTCCCAACTGACCAGAAGCTTCTCAATTTGAAGTTCAACATCTCCAACGATAAGAATTACGATATCTTGAAGAACAACTACAACACAAAAGTGAGAAGTCAGTTGAGTAATTTGAACATCGAACACTCCATCCCATCGTTACGGCTTCAGACTCCATACTACAAGATCAGACTCACCAAGGACGAGGCGCGTGCATTTCACAGAGCGAAGTTCCAGGTTCGTCAAGGTTCATTAATATGCTTCTCGAGTCTCAAAGTGAGAAAAAAGAAGAAGGACCGTGGCAAGACTCCACAGGAAATCTTCAGTCGTACATCGGACTTGACGGTGGCAGACACTGGAACAATTATTGCTATGGAATATTCTGAGGAAGCTCCTGGTATTTTGTCCAACTTCGGCATGGGAAGTAAATTGATCAACTATTACAGAAAAGAAAAGGAGGACGATAACTCCCGCCCCAAAGCCCCTCTCGGAGAAACGCATGTTTTGGGTGTTGAAGATCGCTCTCCATTTTGGAATTTTGGACATGTTGCTAAAGGTGATTTTGTGCCCACACTCTACAACAACATGATCAGAGCACCTATCTTCAAGCATGAGGCAAAATCCACAGATTTTCTCCTTATTCGATCTCAAGGCTGTGGTAATCACCAAAGGTATTACTTGAGACCCATTGACCACTTGTTTGCAGTAGGTAATATTTTCCCAGCTGTGGAGGTACCTGCTCCGCACTCTAGAAAGGTCACTAACACCTCCAAGAATAGGTTGAAGATGATTGTTTTCAGAACCATGAACAAGAACGGAACAGCCAGGTTATCTGTGAAAGATATTTCTCTGCATTTCCCTGATCAGAATGACATGCAGAATCGTCAAAGATTGAAAGAATTTATGGAGTATCAGAGACAAGGTGAGGACCAGGGTTTCTGGAAGATCCGTAATAGTGACTCAGTACCTACCGAAGAAGAGATCAAAGCGATGATCTCTCCGGAAGATGTCGCTTTGTTGGATAGTATGCAACATGGTCAACAAGTCATGGACGATATCGATTCACTTTATAATGATGACTCTCGTAAGATTGAGATTAAGAGAGAGAAGAAAGAAAAGGAGAAAGAGAAGGAGGAGGAAGATGAAAAAGAAAAGGCAAAGGACGGAGAGCGTAAAAGAAGAGATAAGGATATTGATATGGAAGAGACCATTGATGAAGGTCTTGCGCCATGGAGCTCTTCAAGAAGTTTCATCACATCCAACCAAACAAAGGCAATGTTGCAATTGAACGGAGAGGGAGATCCTTCGGGTATTGGACTTGGATTCTCACTTTTGAGGGCTACTCAGAAGCATGGCTTCCGCCCTCTCATTCCACCACCAAAAGATACTGTTCCAAAGAATACTACGGCATCATACCAGCAGAGACTCTACGAGAATGAGATCTCTCGTATTTGGTATGCCCAGAGAAGTTCATTAACGGTTGACAATAGAGAGGGACACACTTTGGATGATGTGTATAAGGAGTATCAACCAATTGATCATACGGAATTCTTCAAGAATAAATTTGAGAAGGAGAAGCAAGAAAACATCCAAAAACATGGTCAAGCAACTGCAAAACAGAATATTTTGAAGATTACGCGTCTCGTTAGAGACGAGAATGATGTGGTCCAGCGTAGGGTGGAATATGTTTCGGATCCACGTCTTATTAAGGCATACATCAAGAGAAAGAAGCAGATCGAAGGTGACAAGATGTCGATGGCAGATGTCAACGACATAATTCCGACGAATGATGCAGAGATGAACAAGATTCGTCGTAAAGCATTGGAAGAGAAGATTGCAAACTTACAAAAGAGAGCAAAGCTTAGTAAGGGCCGTAAACCTCACAAGGATCCATTACATTTGGCGGCTGCAGCTGGAGGTACCATCATCGATGCAAATACTGTGATGTTGCCAGACGGATCCTTAGCATTTGGAGGTAAAGGTATCGGAAAAGGAAAAAGTACCAACAGAAGATGTAAATCATGTGGTGCATTTGGACACATCAGAACAAAAAAGTCTTGTCCATTGTATAATTACACGAAGGGTGGAACCGTGCAGCTTCCTCAGGAGCAGAAGGACATCTTGTTGGCTGCCATTCGAAACGGAGAATCTCCCCCAGTCGACCAAGCATGGCTTGCTAGCGGAGCTTCCACAACTAACGGAGCAGGTAGTGAGACTGCTGGTGGTGCTACGAACGGACAAGGAACTCCAGTATCAAGTGCTCTGGCACCACCAGTGGAGGGAGTTTCATCTACACCACATTGAACGAATCACGAATTAAACTTTAAATATAATACACACCAAGAAATCAACACCAGAATCTGTATACACGGTACCAAATTGGACGAGAAGCGATGTTAGCTTTCTCTTCGGCGATCTCCTGTTTCAAGGTCTCAAGGTCCATCTCTCTTCTACCAGTGTCAAGGTCGATATCTGCCAACTTGACCATCCAGGTTCCCAAGGTCTTGGTGTAGATCTTGTAGCCGAGCCACAAAATCACTATAAGAGGTAAAGAAAGACAGTTCTGCCAAAAGTTCACGTTGGAGGCAGCACCTTCAGCCCAAATTGGCCAGATGGACACCCAAATCAATCCAATGACAATCAAAATTAAAATCACCATACCCGAAATGGATCCATAGATACCCAAAGGAGACTCAAAGATAATCTCGTCCTTCGATCTACCCTGAGCAGACAAAGCTCTTCTAAATCTAACGTGAGTGAAGCAAATAGCAATCCAGGTGAAGAAAGCAGCCAAGGAACAGATGGAGAAGAACCAGGTGAACACAACTGACTGGTTGTCTCTGTCAGTAGCCAAGAATCCCAACAAACCGAAGGCGTTGGTGACCATAATGGCAGCCAAAGGTCTACCAGCTCTGTCAATGTAACCGATCCATCTTGGGAGCAAGCCTTGGACAGCCAAAGAAGCCAAAGAACGCGAGCAACCGTAAACGGAGGAGTTACCGACGGAGACAACTGCCACCAAGATAACGGCATTCATGATATCAGGAAGGACCTTGATACCACCATTGTTAATAGCAATAACGAAAGGAGACGAGGTGATATCCTCAGAAGAAGTACCATTAAGCAATCTGTCGTCAGTGTAAGGCACCAAGCAACCGATCACAATAGCAGTAAGCACGTAGAAGATGGTGATTCTCCAGAAAACCTGCTTGGTAGCTCTTGGTAAAGACTTTCTTGGGTTAGCGGTTTCGGAAGCAGCCAAAGCCACAAGTTCCACACCTCCGAAGGAGAAAGCGGCAGAAATAAAGCACGAGCACACACCCTTGAATCCGTGGTTGAACGCACCGGGGTTGTGCCAGTAGCGGCCACCCACGTAACCTTGCTTACCTACACCTCCAATGATACAAATGGAGAGAATAATGAAACCGATAACGGCGACGACTTTGATGATGGAAAGGACAAACTCCACCTCACCGTAACCCTTGACACCGAACATATTGATGGAGACAATAATGATGTAGAAAACAGCCACCCAAACCGCAGGGTTGACTGTGTCAATCCAATACTCAACAGTGAGGGAACATGCCACCAATTCGGAGGGGAACGAAATCAACCAAGACAAAGAGTACAACAAACCCAAGGTGAAACCCCATGATGGGTCGACGAAACGAGAAAAGAAGGCGTTGAAAGAACCAGACACTGGGAATTGAACAGACATCTCACCCAAGGCCATCACCACACAGTACAAGGAGTAACCCACCAAAAGGTAGGAGATAAGCACACCAGCGGGACCACCCTGCGACAAGGCGTAACCACTTCCCACGAAAAGACCAGTACCGATGGAACCACCAATGGCAATCATCTGCAAGTGTCTGCTCTTCAATCTTCTAGCCAAGGGGTGTCTGGCGGTAGCATACACAGACTTTTCCATGTCGGTCATGTTGGAGGTGTCAATTCCGTCATCCTCCAAGTTGATGGGCTTGAAGCTGTTGATGAAACGCTTGACAGGATTCTTTTCCTCCTCATAAGTTTCATATGACGAATACGACGACTCCAGGCGTCTGGAACCCGAGTAGTCGGAGGAGTTGTCGACGTTGTTGTTGGCGAGATTCTCAGCTTCGAATTTTTCGCCCATGATCTGATTTGTTCGGAGAACTCTGAGTGCAAAAAGAGATGGCAGTTTAGCGATAGCAAGATTTCCTCCCTATATAAGGCGGGATGGCCGATCGCAAAGTGTAGAAGAGAAAAATCATGCATGGCGCACCGGTACTCAACGCGCGGCTGCAGCCACTGCCCTGTCAAGTCTAACCACTTACTGACGGTCGCTGTGTGCAACGACACTAAAACTCCCCCAGTTGAATGAATAGAGAATGCTTCATAGTATTATCACTTTGTGGGGGGCGTTGGCCATATTGGGTAAAAATTAGATCAAAAGGCCAGACCCATGGTAGAAAGATGAACTGGCTCCATCCTGTGTACGTAAGTCGGTTGGCGCAAAAGAAACTCATGAGATAAATGCCTAATTTGTCACCGAATTTGAAAACTGTGGTTGCAAGGCTCCGAGATGCCATCATACTTCACAGGTCGCAGCCCCCCACACATCTAATCGTTGCCGGTCATAATGGGACTAATTTTCTTTAATTTTTTTTTTTTTTCGCTCATGTACTGTTGTTTGGAGTGATTCCTTTCTGGGAGACATTGGTGGCCCTGATTCTAATTGGCTATTAATGTGGTGCCCCGCCGCATTGCTCTATATGTGCAGAGCCTTTCGGGGCTTTTGGCGGAAGCCCGCGTCCGCATGGGGAAATTGGCACATTTTGGTGTGGGATCAGCCACCGTTTGTAATTCCGAAATATGGACTTTCTCGCAAAAAAATGATTTCTGAAAAAAGGTTGGCCTTGCTTGGCATAGGTTTGACCACCTGATGTCTGTTGGGAGGTCCCACCTACACATTCCCACCTCACTTACGCATTCCCACCTCATGCTCGACACATTCTCGACATGCTCGTTTTGGTCCACTTGCACGAATGGCACTGAGAAGGGCCACTGCAGGATTAGCGACAAGACACGGGATATGGATAGTGTCGTAAGCGAGAGGAACGACGGAGTTATGAAGGTGGAAAGAGAATAAGTTTTTGGGGTTCTGGGGACCGCATTGTATATTGAGGGGTTTTGTCTGGACTGGTCGAATGCTAAATTTGGCATGGGATTAGATTTGGTGTTTTTCACAGGTTAATTATCTCTCATTTCATTTTCTCCACCTCGTTCCATTTTTTTTATATAGTTCTTCTGGACGTGTCTCTTATACTCGTGACTTGGATTTTAACTTCTTTCACACGCTTGTAAATTCGTCACTGGTGGGAAATCGCATCATTTGCTCGTCTATCATGTGCCAGTCGGGCTCGTCTTTCTCGGCTATTCTGCTACCCAATACCAGGTCTGAGGATCGCTGTAGGTAATTTTCCCAAAGGAGAACCCAACTGAAGTAAGCGTTACCGGCTACGCTAAGTTTGTTCTGGGGTGCTTTTACATGTTTCTTTTTTTTTCCATGGATCTCGATGTATTTGTTGTATCTCGGGAACCTAATCTGGAAGTTTAATGTAGATGTTTCACCTATTGCGGATATCCGAAAAAAAGGTTGCTAATCTTCTACGGTCTATCCACTGTTGCCAAAATTCAGTCCATATAATCCTGAAGGATTGAATTTGGTAGTTCAAGTCTTTAGAGCGGATATTGAACAGAGAAATTGTGAACGCCGATGTCTGGCTTTATACGTTGAGTGTTTTTGACGTTCTGCGTTTTGAAGGTGGACAGATTGGACCGTCGTATTTCCCCGCATATTTCACTTCATCACATTCGTGAAATACACTCAACACTATGTTTCCTATTGTACAGTTGGGAACCTCTCAAACAATCGGTTCCACCACTATCAGCCCTGGTATAGAAATATATCGGACATGAAGTTAGCACTGTACAAAGTCTAAAGGCAAATCTGAACGAAAAAATAATGAAAAAAGAAAGAAAATGCGAGATGAAACACATCTTCAGATAACTTGATAGATAGTCTGAATTACGCAATTTCGCAAAAATTTCCGAATCATTTGACTTCTCACCTCGCTAGACTTTTACAACACGATATGACTCGTCTTCCTCTTCATGATTAATGTCTTCTCCTATACTGTGAGTGTTTTCTATCTTAAGATTTTCATTCTTAATCCAACTTTTTCAATTCTCGATCCATCTTCAGTTTCAAAGCCTGGCCAAATTTACCTTCTGTTGAGAAACCTCTCTTCCGTATTAGTTCTTTCTCCGGATTCTTATTGAATTCAATGTGAAATCAGATCTTAAACCAGACGATACCATCCGTTCTTAAAACTTTTCTTCTTCCAATCACCTTCAAATTCTCTACACTTTAGTGTCTTCTCCATTTTATCTTCAACATTCAACCTTTTACTTTCTACATTCTTGCTCTCAATTGTGTTCATTATCATTATATAGTACGTTATGATTATGGGTGGTGCATAAGCTTGACGTTTTCATATGCAGCATCCGTCTTGACGAAAATCTGCTTGAATGAAGAACGTCTGTAGTAGTTGGTGAACATCCAGACTGCACCTGCAGTGTAAGCAGCGCCGCCAGCAACGAGAACAACTTTAGGGTTCATTTTGAATATTTTAAGATTTGTGTGATGTGTGATGAGATATAGTGGCGAGACATATGGCAGATTGTCCCCGTTTTATAGTGGAGTTTCCTCTGTCAACAATAAGGCGTAGGGGATGAAATCACTCCACCAGGTTGAATCTCACCACTTCCAAAATGATTCGATGCATGATTGAAGTTTGCGAGGATTCAACCATTGAAAAAAAAAACCTTTCAAGTCCGATTTTTTTAGGTTTTCCCTTTCTTTGGTAGATCGTTGGGAATATGTTTCATTACCTTTTGCTCCTTTTTTTTCTCTTCTTTAGAACTTTTTTAATCCTTTTTCTCGTGGCTCTCTCCTCCCCGTTCATTATGTTACTTTCCTTATTGTCCTGTACATAAGTGGTGGGCCAACTGTAGCCAGTCGAACCACTTTCATCTCCAATGGCTGCGAAATCTACAAAGTATTCCTAATACCAATAAATAATTATTACGTGTGCAGCTACTGTGCCCGTCACTAATACGTCCGCATCCCGTCGCGAGTGGGGAGCACCGGAAGAAATTGCCCCACTATCACCATAGGTAAATCAAACAAGTCTCGCTTGACTGTCCACACACAACAAAACTCAATAAAATCACAATCTTGTAATTGGGTGTTGGTGTTTGCAATGTTGCGAGTATCTGCTGTAGATCTTTTGATGAGTTTACATCGCGTATTAATAGTCAGATGCAAGTTGCCCACTGCTACTGACTTAAAGAGTCGGAAGTACTCGACAATGGACTCGTCGTCATACATAAGCTCCATGATGAAGGTCCTTTTGGAAAGAATGTCGGAGATGCTCAAGCCAAGAATGTTAACCAAGTCGTTAGACATGGACACGATCTCGCCTGTACGGCGCCAGATGATGGTAGGTGATGCATTCAACCGTGAAAGATTTTCATAGTCAAGTAGACATCTCTGAAACGACATCTCCAAAAATTGGAAGTCGAACGGTTGGAAAAGCGATTTGTGGGCGGAAATGAAAGTTGGTCGGTACGATGCAATCAACTTTAAGATTATGAGAAGGTTGCTGCGTTTTTTGGCCCTCTCCTCTGCACTCAATTCGGAGTTCAGAAACGAAAACCGAGACTTAAGAAAATGCGTCAACGAATGGTACGACAGCGGGTAGTCAAAGTTGATGACCTTGTTGGAATAGATATCTTGAACCGTTTGGTAGATGTGGTGGGAAATCAACGGCGACACGTACTGGGGTTTGTCCAGCAGCGGCATCTCGAAGTTCAATTCCTGCGAGCGAGATTCATCGTCTTTGACATCGCCAAGCGAGATGAACGGACGCGTTCTGTTTTCCGTTTCGATTTCCGAGAGAAAACTGGGCGACACAAGTGGCGGAGGTGCAGTGGTGACATCAAAAGACAGCGGAGATGAAGGTTTGGAGATGAGGTCGCCGAGCATCATGTATTCCTGGTTGAGGAAGTTGGAGTTGAAGTTGGTGGTGTTGGTTGACGGCGTAGAGTTAGGCGAGTCGTGTGCGTGGTCGTGGAACGTGTTAATGGAGTTGGAGTGCTCCAACTTCGGGCTGAGTCTGTATGCTGAATGTTGGGTGTGATGTTGATTGTGGTGGGCAGGCACCATCAGGTCCTTCGGGATCATGGGCTCAAAAAACGACTGATCCGAGACCGCCGGGGTCTCTGAGGCACCATCTGAATCCACAGGGGCCATGTACTTTGCACGTTTGCGAACCACGTCTTTGCATTCATGAGCGATGTTTCTTTTGATACAATTCTGGCAAGGTCTTGTGTTGGAGCATTGAAGGTGCTTGGAGTGACAGAAGGTGCAGGCCCGCAGGGCTGGTTTTCTGTCTTTCTTCTCCTGGGCGGATAGCCGCTTTGTCATCGGGCTTGAGGAGTAGGGAGAAGAGCCGGAGTTGATGAAGAGTTGAAGAATTCTCACTCTTGTGGGGAAGTCTGGGGTATCCCGGGAAGAATAGGGTGTTGGGTACGAGATGAAGAGTGTTTTCCCGGGAGCATCAGGGTCCATGGTGTGATGGTGTGCATGTAGGGAGGGTTACCCCGGGAGTTTTTGGGTGAGGGTTTTTTACTGGAATGTACGGGTGTGTGTGGCATCTGATGTACGGATCTTATGCTAGATTCAATGGTGTATGGATGTTTCTCTTCATGTCACGTGCTTCGGACAGTAGTCGTGGAATCTTCAATTTTGCAGATGGAACAGGTACACGTGCGAGGGGTAGGGATCTTCATCGTCACGATTGATGTACGGGTCTTATACTTACTCTTTGGTGTACGGCTGTTTGCTTGTGCTCTATTTCTAATGCACCGGGCAACTTCATCTGCGAGCGAAGTAATTTGTTATGCTTTACCCGACAATTCATCAATTCATCAATCCAGTTGCATCGCTGCCAGACCAATTCTGTTTTTTTTTCAATCGATTTTTATTTTCGCCTGCAATTAGATCATCGAGGAACATCTGTGCTCATGCCTGTTGAAATTTTCAAATTTCCGTGCCTTTTGTTTTTCCCGCACTAACTCCGCGATTCCCCGCGGCCCTTCTCATCACTTGTCCCCCAAACGTTTCATACTTATATGTTTTTCACCTTTTTGCTCTCGTCTACTTCAATCCCAGACATTTTCTTGATGCGCTTCCAGTCATTGGTACCATTTATTCGACCTAACAAAGCCAAATACATGTTGCCCACTCCTCAATGACCGCTCCTTTCTAACATCTTCCCCTATCTTGTCCTGCAGCTGGTAGTTTTGACGTAAGTGCTCCAAGAACCACAAACGACAAATTTCCTCTCGTGTCTTCAAGCTCTAATCACCTTTTCTGACCTCCAAATGTGGATTCTTAACCCATTGTCTTAATTTCTATTTTTCCGTAAACCGCCGCTTCGTCTTCATGGTAAATAGATGAGTTAGATAAATAGCTCTCAACGCACCTTTCCGCCAGTGTCTGCATTCAATCTTTGTCCACACGCCTTGTTTCCTAGAATGATGCACCAAGTGATGCATATTTTTTTTTCTCTATTGCCTCTTTATCAGTGACCCATATCGAATTATTTTTTTTTTCCTTTTCTTCCTGCCATCCATCTCGCTTCCTTTTCTTCCTCGTTGATTGTCGCTTTGCCCATTTTTGCTCTGCCATGGCGCCATCACCTCGGAGACTAATGGCTGCATTGTTGGCACCTTTGGTGTTTCTTTACCACCTCTTGTCTCGGATCTTTTGGTCGGGACTTAACGACAGAAATGTTTTAACATTACCGCTCAACTTCGCAATCAACTTCTCACCTGTATTTGTGTGGTTATTGATCTTTAAGAATGCCGGTCTCATTCCCAAAAACATCCGGCCCCCCATCCATGTTGCCTTGGCTCACCATTTGGACACCTTTATGTTCAGCGTCACCAAGTCGCCGTTGGGGTGTTTACTCACCTTGGCCCTGACCACTGCATTTGCTTGGTGGATCAACTTGAGATGGTACCAGCCACAGCAAAAACCTTCGTTCACTCCATTGTCGTCATGCTCCGCCGACAGCGACTTTGAAATGTCATCCTTGGACGGATCCATTGAAGACTCGCCCAAGGACTTTTACCAGGAGAATATTACTGCTCCCGCAGACTTCCAAGACCACCCACGCATCGGTTCCTTGGAGTTCATCCCTGCCATGTCGCAGTTTGAAGTCTCCGAGAACACTGCCACAATAAACAAAAAGATCTTGCAAAGCATATCGTCACCCAGTGGCTACAGACCCTACAATTGCTGGGTTTGGGTACCACCTGCATTATTAGCATCCTCGTGGTGGCTCCTAAACTTCGACCACTGGATGTCCCAGCCCATCACCGTGCCCAAAGATATGGTGTCGTGGTTTTCCTATGTGATTGGCCATTTCTGTGTGCCTCTCTTCACTGCCATTTGGCTCTACGTGTTCCACGCCCCAGGAGCCCTTCGCCTCTTTTCCTTTGCATTGGGTGCTCAGAATATTGCCGGTGTCATCACCCACTTGTTATTCCCCAACGCTCCACCATGGTTCATCACCTTGAATGGAGACAATGGTGTTGCTTCTTACGACACTGAAGGCTATGCTGCGGGGCTCATCCGTGCACCTTTCGGAACTGGAACCCACTTGGTCACTCAGGGTTTCCACAAATCGCCCATTGTGTTTGGAGCCTTACCCTCCTTACACTCGGCCATGGCCGTCATGTGCTTCTTCTTTGTGGCTTACTACTCACGTTGGACCATAGCCAAATTGGGTTTGTTCTTCTTTGTCGTGCTTCAATGGTGGGCCACCATCTACTTGGACCACCACTGGCGACTTGACTTAATTGCGGGAATGCTTTACGCTCTCGCGCTGTTCACGGTGTTCTTTAAATGGAGAATGCACCGCGTGGATGAGGATTTCATCAATGCCCGTTTACGCTACGATTTCGTCAACGGTTCCACCATGGGAATGAGAGTTTTCCGTAACACGAAGTTGCAGAACTTTTTTGACCCATTATCGTAAGTCTTTACATCATCCACTGATATCACATTCCTTGCGGATGCTGGTATTTACCACACATTCCAGGCCGATTGTCTCATGCATCGGTTTTAATACGAAATAAACATGAAATTAATGCGTTTACGGAGAAGACGATAATTTAAGGAGTCATTGTCCCAATAAATGCCTTTCTGGTGTGAGAGTACATGATACTTTGCATGGGCGTAAGCTTCCTATGGAGAGTTGGCTACTGATGAGTTTATTTTCAAGTAACCCAAAGGTCTGCATTGATATATGAACAGAATATTAACAATCTAATAATTATCTTTTGTAGACATGTTGTTATTGAGAATTCATTTTCTCAATTAGAAGATCTACTCGTCAGAAGGATCTACTCATCAGAAGGATCTCGTCAGAGAGATCTCCTCTTCGGGTGGTATTGGAAATGTCTGATAGAAATGCTTCAAATCAGTATGAGCGAGCAGAGCTTCAAGCAAGACCAATTGAAAGGTTGGTACTATCAATTTGGGAATGAGAAGAAGAACTTCATAAATCAAGCAAATCTCATATTTAGCTTTTAGATATTATCAATGCTTTTCTGGTAACCTCAAGCAAGGATGGTCAATATGAAGCAAAGCAAATCACACAGCAACTGATTATCAATCCAATAGTCGCTTCTACAATTACACATCTTCAAATCTACTAGGGCACGAATGCAACACGAGATGAATACTTTTTCCACTGCTTCAAGGTGTCGTCATCGTAAATACTAGAATTTCAACATTTTAACGGTCGTGACAACTCCTGCCAATTAGTCCAAATCCAGCTCATTTGGGTAATGCGGCAAAGCCGGCAGAAGTCGTTTCCTGGCACTCTTCCTGGGGAAATGTATTGTTTCTTTGGCTTCTTTTCATGCAAAGGTTCGCTGCCTAGAAAGCACTTATGCCGAATATGTGTACTACGATGTTATTATCTAATAATGCCCGATAGCTCCCCTTGGGCAGATCCCATGGGCTGCTTTGGCAAATCATGTAGTCTCTTCAATGGGTATCTTGTCTGCTTGAAGGTTTTCACCTTCATATTTCATTACAGTTCCTTCCGTCTAATTCTTAGTTGCTGTGTTAACCATATCTGACGTACACTAAACGTCAAAAAGAAGTAGTGGAGCTTGCATCATTTTCCCCTTGTGGACATCAGCCTCCACATGATTAGATTACCCCGGGTCGCATGGACTTTGTGAAAATTTCCTTTCCTGTCATTAATTTTGTAACAATAGACCACCTCACTTTGCTCCAGTACTCCGCATTTGGAAATTACCAAAAAGAAATGGATGTTAAACATAGACATCACAAAGCATTTACAAACATTATTCCCATTTCCATATCAAATTTTCTTCTCTTTTCATCCATTTTCCTTTTTTTTTTTGATTTTAATTACCCAACCTAATCATATTATCCACTTTATATTTTGAGTTGAAAAGTTGAAGCCTGTACAGAATCTCGTAATCAAGAATGCTTGTGTAGGAACTACTGATGGGAACAAATACTTCCTATTTGGGTAAACAGTTGTAACCAACTTTGCCTATTTTGTAGCGAAAGATGATTTCCAGGGTTTTCAGCTGAAACAAGCGGCTGGATAACAGTAACCCTGATATATATAAAAAGGTCGAGCATGGCAAGATTGCTGCTTTCCTCGCTTCTTTTTCTCTCAACTCGTTTACTCTTGATTTTGCAACCATGAAGCTTTTAAACTTGCCCCTACTTTTTCTTTTCTCGTTGTTCACATTCACTGCTGCTTTACCAGTTGGGGTAGGTATGACTGCTGTGAATCCGCAGCTTGATGCCCGTGATGAACTAGCCACCACGCCCCAATATTATGAAATGGACAAGAGAGAGAATGTTTTGTTGACTCAGCTTTTCAAGACCATGAACAACACTGCTGGTATCAACTTGATCAAGGGTGCCACTCAGGTGCCATTAACACAACAGCAAATTATTAAATTTGTGGCTAACTTGATCCAAGAGAAAGGCTTGAGTACCATCTTAAAGGTGGCCGACGATTCTGGGTTGGCTATCGATATTGTTCTTCTTTTCTTGACCCACTACGAGGTGTACCCAGGCTTGACTGCGGTTGTCAAGAAGTACAAGGGAACAAGTTCTTCTTCATCCACTCTTAGTGGGTTGACGGGCTCCTCTAATGGCTCAAGTTCTGGCACTAACACTGGCTCCGGCTCCGGCTCCAGCTCCAGCTCTAACTCCGGTTCCTCGGGAGGTGGCCTTCTTGGAAATCTTCTTGGAGGAATTGGTTCGATTTTTGGATTGGGCTCTTCTTCCAGCTCTTCTTCTTCAGGCACCACTTCCAATGTCGCTTCATCCAGCCCCACCAGCAATTCTGGCGGCCTTTCCAACCTTCTCAATTTGTTCGATTCTCCCAATAGTGCTGCTGCCTTGGCTGCCTCTTCCACCGCCGGTGCTGGTAATGCTATTGCTGATACTGCTGTTGCTGATACTGCTGTCGCTGATACTGCTGGTGCTGTCGCTGGTACTGCTGCAACTACTCCTGCTGCTGGTGCTGCAGCCACTACTACTCCTGCTGCTGGTGCTGGTGCTGCAGCCACTACTACTCCTGCTGCTGCTGGTGCTGCTGCAGCCACTACTACTCCTGCTGCTGGTGCTGGTGCTGCAGCCACTACTACTACTGCTGCTGGTGCTGCCACCACCACTGCAACTTCTGGTGGTGGCCTCTCAGGCCTCATCAATGGCATCACTGGTCTCTTCGGTATTAACAAAAGAGGTGAGCTTGAGAATCTCCTTTCCAACGTTGACTTACTCCAACTCTTGCGTGAGAGTGGATTCCCTGTTGATGAAGTCTTGGAAAAGATCCAGAAGCGTGATGAGGAATTTACTGACGAAGAGTTTGAGATCGTCAAGCGTGACTTGCTCGACATTTTCTACCAGAATATCATTTCTCTCCTTGGTTCCAACGGCACTATGCTCGATATTTGTGAATCTTTGGATAAGTCCGGTCTTGGTGTTAATGTGGCCTACAACGCTATCGTTGACTCTGGCTTCTATGACTTCGATGTCAAGTTGGTCAAGTACCTCGTCACCAATAATTACATTTCCTTGCTGAGTTTGCTCAGTGCCCTTCTCAGTTCGGGTGTTGCCTT
>Ga0160505_100668_pt1 | contig 18334 bp, 11 predicted proteins | sample DIDeMG_FD_108225 | JGI IMG/M metagenome (GOLD analysis project Ga0160505, IMG submission 108225) | Enriched chicken feces microbial communities from UW Madison campus, WI, USA - DID2874_E49_Stillage MG | ecosystem: Host-associated > Birds > Digestive system > Large intestine > Fecal ... | reverse complement strand
ACTTGTAATTTACACAAATAAAATATTACTTTTGAGATTTTTGCCCCACCCCCCAAAACCATAAATCCCAGTTTTACACACACAACCAAACAACACACTGGGGCTCCCTCAAAAACAAAAAAAAGAAAAAAAAAAAAAAAAAAAAGGTGAAGTTGGAAAAAAGAAAAACAAAAAAAAAAAAAAAAAAAATCAAAAATCAAAAATCAAAAATCAAAATCAAATAAAACAAACGGATGATAAGCAACATCTACGGCTGAACATTTATATCAGGTAAGGGTTTTGGCTAATCAGGAACCATTTTTTCTTCACGTCCCTTGTTCATATAAAAAAATTTTAAAAAAAAAGTAAAAAATAAAAATAAAACAATCTTTTTTGAAGGCATGGTTCACTAAAGCTGTAGATGTTACGTGCTCAAAGTTCATACAGACCCTAAGAAAAAGTCTACGAGATTTCCCAAAATAACAATTTTTCATATTCAAATAAGAGCAGGATAGTCTTACACCAAACAATCAAATAGCAATCTTTGAATAAGATATTTAATCATGTGATATTTGAATGGCATTTAAATAATATAAATTTTATTTTATATTAAACCGTGTATACCATGCATTGGGCTCTAAAACTGCATTAACATGATTTTAAATAGATCTTATCAAGGGATCGAAACAACTGTAACTTAAGCTCTTCCATGCCTTCTCAATTGCCTTAGAAAATTATTTTTTCAATCGTCTTTTAGTTCCATCAAAAGATTCAAGGTCTGGATAAATGATATAAATATCCTCTTAGCCCAGTCATGCTCAATAGGGTTCAAATAGAACGAGTATGGAAGCCAGTCAACAAGAGGAATACTATTCTCGTCAAACCAATTTTCAGGGATGCCATCTGTAACGGAGCTACCATTGGCTCTTATGATATTATATGCCTTATTCACCTTTTTTTTTTCTCTTTTACAACTAATGGAGACTCAAACTTGATTGTCATTATTATTATTACCATTGCTATTATCATCATTATCACTTGTTTAATCTCCTCAGAAGACACGTAGTAGTGTCCTCCCCTTCTCCCTGTTCAGTCGTCTCAATGACACAATGGATTGAAGTTGAAATAAATTATAACATCAACCCAGCCAGCTTCAAAAGTTGACAGGTAGTCGTTATTCCTCATTTCAGATCACAAAGAGGTCCTAACTATGATGATTCTTACCATCCCTTACCCGAGCTGAAACATGTACCAATCATATTCTTGTGGGAACCAACTTTGCTGTCCTCACCATCCACTTTTTTATTTTTGATGATTTATTTATTCTTTTCAATTCTTTGGAGATTATAAATAGAGAATGACCTGATTTTTTCTCCTGAAAGAAGATATATCGTTTTTATGAAAATAATAATCAATAACATTTCTTTGATTTTATTTTAAAAAGTCCCTCGTTACACTTGGTAAAAACAAGCTCTTTTCACTGATCCTTTATTTTTCAAATCTTCCTCTGCTCATTCTTTTATGCCTCATAAAAGATATGGAATAAGTCAGCCAGGCAATACTGGCAGCTCCAGTTCAGCCACTGGGTAGAAGATTCTCTACCAAGGGGAGGCCATCTCAACCTCTGTGGTTCATTCTCTCGCCAGCTCTGATCTGTCTTCCTTGCATGTGGCTGGTCAGGGATCAGTTGTCAATCCAGTTGAACCAGTTCTGTCAACCGTGGGAGCTGCCCAATAGTTTATCGAAGATCCTGAACCAATAGATATTGATTTCCCCTAAGTTCCTGCCGTTTCTATTATAGTTTCTCTCAAAGCCAAAGCTCTTCAGATGGATAATGATACAATTCTGAAAGATTCAAATAATCCTGACTTACTAATTCTCATGAATCGCTACATAAAAATGAGTGAATCGGTTGACACCATGTTGAAAAAATTAACAAGAGATCATTCTTCTGACGCTACCGTGGCATGCTGATTGAGAACCAAAGCAAGACCTCATGGTCAAGAGTGTGAATATCCTAAGACTTTATTTTCTTCGGTTAAATCTCTGTGTATTTCTCTTGATGATGCTTGCAATGTGAAGGTTCAGAAATGGGTAAAGCTCCATGCTGTCATTTTTTCTCGACTCAAGGAAACACAAGTAAATAGTTTTAATGCAGCTACTACATTGAAAGTCCATCTCCCTGAGTGTATGAAAAACATAACTGACCCTGTGGACGACATCAAGGACCCTTATGAGTTAGCTCAGATAGTTGAAGAGGTCATCTTAGGGGACATTGATTTTTTAATGGTAACTACTGATAGCTTATTGAATCTCTTGGTTAACAAATTTCCAACTCCTGCAGAAACCATCAAATTCTTGAAGTTTTTGTGTTTGTACAACTCCCGCAATGAGGATGCTGCTTTTCTTTGGTGCAAATTTGCTATGTACCTTGTTCCTGAAAACTCTCGTCGCAAAATGTGCGAATTGCCTGAATATGTTAACAAGGATTATCAAGGTGTATGGAACAGGCTATTTGGCAAGATCTCAGCGGTAGTTAGCTACCAGAAGTATTCTGCTTTCCGTCTCCAGAACTATTATTCTCGTGTTACTAAAGGCACAGAGGATTATTTGTTCCACAAACGTCCCCGTATGAAAGAAAATTTCTCCTGCAATGCTAATGTCAACGATCGTCCTCTTACGCATGCTAACTCGTCCTCTAAAAAGAGATATGGAGATTTCCATAACTAAGGAAAGGACACCGGCTCCCATTTTGGTGAAAAAATTAAATTCGTGCCAGTGACTTGTCGAAGCGTGATTAACCTTTCTGTGACTATTGTAAGAAGCCTGGGGTATGAAAATGCATTGTGGTACTTAGAAAGCTGAGCTTCTTCGATTACTCAAAGAGAAAGTAACTAAACCCGTTCCTACCATTATTTATCATAATCAGACAAACTCACCTAAGAGATTTGTAGAAGATGTTTTTGCTCTTTCTTTGCAATCTCCTAAAGATCTAAAGCCTTATTTTGTTGATCAAATGTTTGTTATTTCTTTTGAGGCAATAACCAAACAGCACACTATTGTTGCGCTTGTTGGCACTGGAGCCAGTGGGGGTCTAATATATTTTAATGATGGTGTATATTGTTTAATAAGGCAAACTTATTAAGCGTGTCAACATTTTCTGGTCTATCAGGTATTGCTCAACTATAATTCCACATTTAATATAGCTATAGTTCTTTTTCAGTAGTTTTATTAGAAGTTTTAGGCTGTAAAGATGTGCGAGGTATGATTCAGGTGGTTGTAAAGAAGGGGTAGAATATTATGTTACATGTCACGCATCCTAGTCTTTTGTAGACTTTTCCTAGGGGTTTTATATATATATAATGCGTTACCAAGCTTCCCTGATCAAGCTAAGATTCAATAAAAAGAGCACAGTTAGAAGGCTGAGAAATTGAAGGAAGATTCAAAATCTTTCTGTATAAGAAAGCCTTGAATATATGGAGCTAGGAAACCAACTTTCAAGCTTTATACTTTTCAGGAAGTGTCATTTGTTTCTTCAGGGCATTAAAATGTTCCTGATATGATTACATTCATGGAAATAAGTTAACTCAGTGATAAATCTGATAAACTGATAAAAAAAAAAGAATCTGTTAATTGCCCCAATATCTAGAAGTTATTCAAAGAAAATGAACAAAAGGGTATTGAAAAAGGAATATAGCGTCAATATATATAAGTGCAATGTGATACTCTCAGCGTATATGTGGAGTTTTGGCATTCAACAGTGCCAAATTCTTCATAGAAAGTTCCAGTTATTAACAGAAAACTGAGATCCATAGAGCCTTGCAAATCAATACTAGAGATTGTCTCGCAGCAGGCAATCTGAGATTCCCTCCAAATAATTTGTAAAATAATTGATGATTATTCCAAAGGTCTTAATAAAGAATGATATGGTGGAGGAATTCCATACCCCAGTCATTACTGTATTGTGGAGCTCGTTACTGATCATTTATTGTCGATGCAAGTCTTGCAAGCCTGATATTCTTAATACATGGCTGCGTGCGACCAAAGCAAACTAGAACAGACATTAAGAGTATGGATAAAAGGTACTCAAAAAAACGCAGCTAACTCAGCGATGAAAGAATATCGTTGGATAAACCCCTCTTTCTTTTCATTTTGTTCATTATTCGCATCTGCGGTATGGGAAATATTTTTAACTCATCAGTAATGCCTTTGACTGTCTTGTTCTAAGCCTGTGATATCAGAGAGAGCAAATCAGGTTCATACACAAAACGTAAAACTAGCAAATTTTTATTAGGAGTGATATCCTTTATTATGTACCTATATATTTTCTTGATACGAATGCTTGTCTAGTTTAGTAAATGACGCTGTTTGAAGTATTGTAAAATTAAAACTCACAGTTAAGCACCACTAAATTCTTTTATGTCTACAGCTAAAGACTAAGCACGCTAGGTATGTTATGTTGTCATTTGAATTGAATGCCTTTGAGGGATGTGTCTAATATGTGGTTAAATGAGAATACTGGTTTTTACTAGTATTTTAAAAATTCAAGTCTATGCAGGATGGCACAAGCAATGCAGAAGTAATCTATTACATGATTTATTAATTAAGATTTATGAGCTTTTAAACTCTTACATTGTTATGCGGTCTATGGTAGTAAGAACAAACTATATACAAGTGAGCATAGTAAACCCTAGTTACTTGGCTTCGAGGTGAGAGGGCTTTCTGTAGTTGTCTCATTAACCAACATCTTACTGGCCTCATCATAAACCTTCCAGGACCAAGACTCCCCTAAATCTTTGAATAAATCCCAGTCATCTGCGGTGTTGATCGGTTTGGGCAAATCCCTTATGGAAGGTTGCAAATCACTAATTTCAAGAGCTTTCTTTGCTGTAGTCTCTAAAGGTTGCTTTACGGTTTCTGCTTCTGTTGATGAGAGTCGTAGTGGGTTCGAAGTGGTAGTCAGTTCTCCAGGTCTCACCTGAGGAGGTTCTGATGAAATCCTAGAGGTATTTATGCTGGGAATTCTCAAGAATTTTTCATACTTAGAGACTGTATTTGATGATCGTCGGACAGATGTAATATAAGGGACTCTTCCAGATGAAAGATAAGAGTTGGAAATCTGATTTATTCGTTCGATATTAATAGGTTCATTCGATCGGGTCTCCATCGTTTGTTGAGTGGCGACTAAGTTGGCGCTTGCTAAATTTCATATATCGCCGTTGGGACATTTCTAGTAATATTGACTAGACTACACCTTAGTCGTAAATTTTTTGTTCTCGGATTTTTAAATTGAGCCAAACATTTTTTTTTTAACCACGCAGAGTGTATACTTTTCTTCCAACAACACAACCATAGATGCTTTATTCTGTCTTATACGTCTATCGCCACTCTCTTAACTAGTCAATATGAACATATCTCCTATAGAGACTCCTGATTCTATAGGTGTACCTGTTTTCCACCCAGTAAGTTAACCATTACTAGCATTCCCGAAATGTGGAGAGACAAAAAAAAAGGAAAAAAAAAATAATTTGAAAAATAAAAAGGTACATGACATCTAAGACCATTTCTTGCGCTAACATAGCTTTTTTTTTAGACCTGGGATCAGTTCAAAGACTTTTCGGCTTTTGTTAAGAGTATCAACTCATATGGTATGCAGTATGGAATTGTTAAAGTCGTACCTCCTCCTGAGTGGTAAGTCCTCATGCTCGGCTTACTCCTGTCATATATCTCTTTATTTCTAACAACCAGTTTTGTAGGAAAGCCTCTCTTCCAAGTTTAGATGACAAAAAACTTGAAAATATCATCATCAAAAATCCTATAACACAACATGTTAATGCGTCCAACGGAGCATTTCGCATTCAAAATATCGAAAAGCAAAAAACCTTCAACATCGCTGAATGGCGGCTACTGACCGAACGAAGTGAAAGCCAACCGCCTGCCAAACGAGGCGAGCGACGAACATTCAACAACGCTCATAACAGGAAAAAGATTCAACCGTGTCTGTCTGATATCGAATTTGATGGTACTTCTTTTACAACAGAACGATGTTTTGAGCTAGAGCGTATCTACTGGAAAACACTCACATTCAACAGCCCTATGTATGGTGCTGATATGCCTGGCTCTTTATTTGACAACTCAACTAAAAGTTGGAACGTTTCCAAGCTGGACGACATGCTTGACACACTTCCAATGAAAATTCCGGGTGTCAACTCGGCTTATCTTTATTGTGGCATGTGGAAAAGTACATTTGCCTGGCATTTGGAGGATATGGATCTTTATTCTATCAATTACCTACATTTTGGAGCCCCTAAAATGTGGTACTCAATATCTCAGAAAGATAAAGACCGCTTCTATGATATTATGAAAGATATATGGCCTGAGGAGTATAGCAACTGCAAGGAGTTTCTCCGGCATAAAACGTTTCATGCATCTCCATCTTTGTTGAAGAGCCATGGAATAAAAGTCAACAAACTAATCCATTATGAAAATGAGTTTGTTTTGACTTTTCCGTACGGCTATCATGCAGGCTTTAATTTCGGTTTCAACTGCGCCGAGTCTGTCAACTTTGCTATCCCTGAGTGGCTTCCGATTGGTAAAACGGCTAAACAGTGTATGTGTATTTCAGATTCTGTCGGTATTGATGTCGCTGGGCTATTTATCAATAAACAACGCCCAGATCCTATTGATTTAAAGACCGGTTTAAATACAGTGCAAGACACCAGCATAGCCAAGAAGCGCAAGCGACAGGTTTCTTCTAAAGAAGATGATCTAAAGGTGGACAGTAAACACAAGCAGAGACTCAATAATGGCCCAATTTATGATCATAAAGAACCAACCAAACCCACACATCCTTGCATATTCTGTCCTTCACATCAATATCTTCCTTTAATTTCTGTCAAGGGAGGAAAGACAGCACATAGGATCTGTGCTCTTTTCATTCCTGAAACTTACAGTGAAATAACTGGTAAGGGTAAAGAAATTGTTAATGGTGTGGAAAACATTCCTGAGGCTCGATGGATGCTGAAATGCGCTTATTGTGATACGGCTGAAGGTGCTTGTATACAATGCAGCTCTGGTTCATGCACTCGATCATATCATCCTACCTGTGCACAGAGTGCTGGGATTGTAGTTTCTACCCAAGACACTGAGAATGGTCCAAAAATCCGCTTTCTTTGCAACTCGCACCAACCTAAAAGTATTTCATCTCGAGCTAAAATCCAAAATATCGAAAATGGGTTCACTTTGCTTCCGGGAGATTTGGTTCAGTTCCAAATGCCGAGTGGCAAAGTTCATTCCGGAATTGTTAGGAAAAACAATATTTCGGAACAATCTGCGTTTATTTCTCTTCAGCATGACATCCAACTGATTGAGGTAGCATGGAAAAGGATTTTTGTACCCGGGATTATTGCAAACAAGCATGTTGTTTTAGTCAAACAACCGAAATCCCACTTTCAGAGCACAAAAGCGCCTGAAAAAGCCTCAAGGGTTTCTGGTAAAGCAGCAAAAGTTTTTACAAAAACAGTTATGATTTCTAAGTCCAAGGCTCTTGATTCGACCTTGGACGGCTTTTCACACTTTCAAAAACCAAGGATCCAGCGTCCTATTGAACTTCAAATACCGCCAGTTGACCTTGATTCTCGAATGTTGGTCTACAATCCATCAAACTCTAGCGACACCAAAGCCTGTTATGATTGAAAATGAATTTATGATTTAATGACTATGTACCTTATTATTTATTTATACCTATTTATGACTTTAATGCCAGTAATCATTATGAAGCAAACGAAATGTCCCCGTTGATTCAGTAGCTCAAGGGCTCTTATCAAGAATTAACTATGCTCACCTCAGAATTGTGAAATTCCAAAGCCTCGCAACTTTTCTTATTTTGCCACTCAAGCACCAAATCCCTTTCAATAAATTACAATAAAAAAAGTTTTTTGGAGTCACTGCACCCCCCTTGGCGCTTCTAAATTTGCCATCGACATTAGTTAGAAGCGCAGAGATCCTCGGAGAACTGTGCATTTATTCATTCGAAACTTACCACATGACCTTTGCTCAGTACTTTTGGTACTGCAAGCGTAAACATCAGAACCAATCATAAGAGATCATTTTTTCCAGGTTTTCATCACCCAAAAATTTTCAATTTTTTCAATTTTTTCTTTTCTTCTTTTCTTTCTCTCTTGATCTTCAGCATTTTAGTTTCCACGATAACAAAAATGTCTTTAAGAGTTCTGCGCCCTCTTAGTCTGCTCACTAGAGTTGCTCCTATCAGCAGCACCTTTGCCAGTAAGTTTTTTTTTTTTATCGATCATTAGTGTTTTCTAATCTAACCATCACCTATTACCAGCTAATGGCTTCAAGGTTGCCACTAGATACGCCTCTTCTTTCGATCGTGCCAAGCCCCATTTGAACATTGGTACTATTGGTCACGTCGATCACGGTAAGACCACTCTTACTGCTGCCATCACCAAGGTTCTTGCCGAGAAGGGTGGTGCTCAATTCTTGGACTACTCTTCTATTGATAAGGCTCCTGAGGAGCGTGCCCGTGGTATTACCATTACTTCTGCCCATGTTGAATACGAAACTGATAAGCGTCACTATGCCCACGTTGACTGTCCCGGTCACGCCGATTACATTAAGAACATGATTTCCGGTGCCGCCCGTATGGACGGTGCTATTATTGTTGTTGCTGCTTCTGATGGTCAAATGCCCCAAACTAGAGAACACTTGCTCCTTGCTCGCCAGGTTGGTGTTCAGCACATTGTCGTTTTTGTTAACAAGGTTGATACTATTGATGATCCCGAGATGCTTGAGTTGGTTGAAATGGAAATGCGTGATCTGTTGTCCTCTTACGGTTTCGATGGTGAGAACACCCCTGTCATTATGGGCTCTGCTCTCTGCGCTCTTGAAAGCCGTCAGCCTGAGATCGGTGAACAGAAGATTATGGAGCTCCTTGATGCTGTTGATGAGTACATTCCCACCCCCCAGCGTGATATGGAGAAGCCTTTCATGATGCCTTTGGAGGGTGTTTTCTCTATCCCTGGTCGTGGTACTGTCGCTACTGGTCGTGTTTACCGTGGTCTTCTTAAGCGTGGTGAGGAAGTCGAGATTGTTGGTTTCAACAAGGCTCCTATTAAGACCACCGTTACTGGTATTGAGATGTTCAAGAAGGAGTTGGACCAGGCCCAGGCTGGTGACAACGCTGGTATTTTGCTCCGTGGTGTTAAGCGTGAGGACCTCAAGCGTGGCATGGTCATCTGCAAGCCCGGCTCTGTCCAGGCCCACACCAAGTTCCTTGCTTCCATTTACGTCCTCTCCAAGGAGGAGGGTGGCAGACACTCTCCTTTCGGTCTTAACTACAGACCCCAGCTTTTTGCTGGTTCTGCTGACGTTACCACTGTTCTTACCTTCCCCGAGGGTGTTGATGAGTCTACTCAGGTCATGCCCGGTGACAACACCGAGATGGTCTGTGAGCTTGTTCATCCCACCGCTGTTGAGAAGGGCCAGAGATTCAACATCCGTGAGGGTGGCCGCACTGTCGGTACTGGTCTGATCACCAGAATCATCGAGTAATCGTTTTAAATTAATTATGTAAATATTTTATAAATCTATTTGATTGTGTACAACATCTGTTTTGTGTTTCCTTTTGTTTTCATCAAATAATAAGTTTGTTAGGCGCATCTGAATGTAAGATGGATGGTTTGTTTACTTTTTTGGCTTTAGCGTTTGTTTTGATTTTTTGTTCCTTTTTTTTTTTTCCTCTCTTCCCGTCGAGCTTGCCTTCTTTTGTCTACATTAAACAACGTTCAAACAAACAAAAAAGACATTATCACTTTAGCAGTCACCTGGCAAAAGAACAGACTGAAACCCCCTCATCTTTGCTGCAATGAGTGTTGTACAATCTGAGAGCGAGTCTCTTAAATGGTTAGCCGAAGATGAAATGAAAGAGCTCAACGAAGAGTGGGTAGAGAAAGGAACTTCGAGCTTTGATTTTCGCACTTACGATGAGGAAGAGTCTGGCACCGTCAACCAAAAACCCACCTACGGCTCTGTCGTGGTTCGCGATGGTACCTCTAATTACGAAGATGTTGCTACTACTAAGCAAAACATGGAGAAAAATGCTCATCAGACTCCAGAATGGAAGCGAGTGCTAAATCATGCTGAGAACAACAATAATCTAAACCAAAACGGCGGCACAATGGCTTGGAACTCGTTTTTCAAAGCTCCTACTCTCAAGAGTGCTGAAATGAACATCAGTCATATTGAAGCAGAAAATTCTTCATTCTACAATGAGGGGCGGTCTGATGATTTAAATGGCTATTCTAATCAGAGCATGAACGGTCAACATGTCTCCGCTACTAACGATATTAACGGAGTCAACCTTTCTAGCAGTCACCAAGACAGGGTTCGAGATGATGGCTATCTTAATGGTCTTGAAGCTGGGCTTGAGAATAGGCATAATACTAGCAATGATATTGATAACGATGTGAACAGCGATAGCGACAACGATATTGGCAATGATGCTGATAATGATGCTGATAATGATGCTAGCAACGATATTGGTAACGATAATGGCAACTACCATGAGAATAATACTGGCAATGATACCAACAACGACGCCGACTACGATGTAGGTCACGACACTGGACATGTCACTGGCAATGAAATTCATGATGATGGAGATGAGTCGCTACCTAGCTCAAAGTCACGGCTAAAAGTTTTTCAAAAACACGACACTTATACCAACTGTAGGTTAGAAGACTTACTTGGATCGATGGTTAAGGGGTCAGGGCAAAGCACCACACACTCCACAACTGGATTTCAATCGCATTCAGAACCAGCTACTGAAACAGATAACTCCGAGATCCAAGATGACACTGATGAAATTTACAGTTCAACACAAACGCGGCATTGGAACTCCGCAGATAGACGCGATATTACGACTCAAGATTTTATGGATAATGCCGAGTCTCTTATGAAGAAGTTAATGGGATCTGCGCCAGGCGATTTAGAAGACACAGATGCTGAGGAAGTGACTGGCGTCAAGGAAGAGCCCAGTCAGTTCCAAACTGACTCCTACGAAAGTGTTGATTCTGAGGCAGAAGATTACACTAATTCTCAGAAGTATCAAATCTATGAACAGAACGACTATCTGAGATCTGACACAGTCAATACAAACGAATATCAAAACAGTGAACTCCCAGAATCTCTTGATCTTGAAGATCCGGCATTATCTCACTTGCACAATGGAAGACTAGGTCCTCCGGCACATGTTTCCGCACCAAAGAGTATTATGCGACAAAATATCAAGGTAATCAAGCAAGAAGATATTAAAGGCATTATTCCTTCGATTATTGGATCCATGAATTATGATGAGCAAAATAGAAAATGGCATCATCACAATGAAATTCACCAACATAATCGATTTGACAGTTCTATGAACTCTCGAGCCAATATCACGGATGAACATGATATTTTCCATGGTATAGATGATTTAAGTGATACAAGGCCTGGCTCTCCTAGTATACGGTCCCAGCATAGCAGCGACCCGATATCTCATTCTCACTTCACCCAAGCCCAATCAACCACAAATGGAAACTACGAAAATCACAACAACATCATTAATAAAAAGTTTGTCATAAATAATAACATCATCAACCAGTATGAGCCAGGTATTTTGGGACTGGAGAACGAAGAGGGTCTTGATTTCCAACAGAAGCTACAGTCTATCAAAGGTTGTCTAATAGAAACTCCCAGATCGATTCAATTTCCCGGCACTTTCGACAAGGAAGTGTCTTTTGCTCTACCTCCAGATCATTTGTCTACCGAGCGACACGACAAGCCGCTGATTTCGCCAGTACTACTTAACAATGTAGCTTACAGTGGTATTCATCCTCTTTCTACTGATATCACTCATATTTCTCAAATCGATTCTTCATTCAGTCACAGCATGTCACACCTGGTAGAAGTGTTCACCACTAGATATCCCAATCAAATGCTATGGGATAAACTAACTTCGGTCAACATTTCAAATGGTACTCTAGAATCTCTAGCCCGATTAAACACCATATGTCCGTTTTTGAAAACGTTAGATGCTTCTCACAACAATATCAGTATTCTTCAAGGCATTCCTTTTTCTGTCACTAGACTGGACGTGAGTCACAACAGCCTAACAAATTTGTCGAACTTTGGTGGTCTTGACAACATCCAGTATCTGAATGTTGCATTCAATGATATTGAGACCTTTAATTGTTTGTCACATCTTTCACATCTCAGAGAACTGATCGCAGATGGGTGTCCTGTAACCAATCTTAATGGTCTCTCCAGAATTGATGGTTTGTTGAAGTTGAGTGTCAAAGGCGGGCAGTTGGAAGTTCTTGATGGAGCAGAGCTCAAGCTATCCTTGCTCCAGACGCTTAACTTGTGTTCAAATAAAATTAGGCGGGTCGACCGTTTAGAGCAGCTCTTTTCTTTACGATCACTCGATCTTGGTAAGTTTCACCGTCGATTTTTTTTTTTTTTTTGCTAACTTTCTACTCTGCAGATTCCAACAAGATAACAACTATGATAATAAATGATCACTGCAAGATTTTATCCAAACTAAGTCTCAGAAATAACGAATTAGAAGACATCTCTCAGATATCACCGGGAGCTCTCAAGTTTTTACATCTGGAAAACAATCCTAAACTTCAGATAGAAAGCTTTGACAGTTTTAAAAGTTTAAACAGCCTAAGTTTAGACTACTCATCCATCAGCTATCCGGGTTCTTTGATTTCACTGGGTCAAATCAGTGATGTTTCAAGTCTAAAAATCATCAATAATCCTTCCTCGCTGATGTCAACGCCGTACGCTATAAAGTTTGATGACTACTTTATGAATCTACAACGCCTGGATCTATCTGGTCTTGGCCTCAAGGTTCTACCTGCCAATATGAATTCTTTTCTGCTCAATTTACGTGAAGTTAATCTTTCTTTTAATCAGTTAACGAGCTTGGAGGGTTTGAAAGGAATGCCAAAGTTGACTCATGTTCTTCTCTACGGGAACAAGATTGAGCACATCAACGAGTGTCTTGATTTCACTAGGAATACCAAAAATCTCAAGTTGTTTGATCTTCGAGAAAACAAATTAACCAAGAGATTTCACCCCAACTTATTTGAGTGTTTAAACATGGCCCACGCTAATGGAAATATTGCAGCTCATGGCAGCATAAGCAATAACGGAGCCAGTTTCGAAGATGCCGAAGTTAGGCAAGACGGCCAGCTCAAAACCTATCTCAAGTCCATTTCTAGGAAATATCAAACAGAATGGTGTGATTCAGATACAAAGTATTTGAAAGACCTCGAGAAGTTTGATACTAGTTTGTACAACAAGCGAATTGGATATCAAGGCCTGCTGGTTTCTACAAATAAAAATCTTAAATGGTTGGATGGAACCATTTTAGATGATGATCGAATCAACATGATTAAGAAACACTGGAGTTTGATTCTTGGTCAGGCTCGTAAAAACTTAGCTTGATTATGTGTGTTAATTGATTCACGCTCTTTTTCTTTATTAATATCATTATTACGACTATTGCCACTAATTGGTTTTTTTTGTTTTGTAGATGGATAATCAGTTTGTTGTCCTTACATCAAATAGTTACAAACAAAATTATAAAACAAAATGACATTCAAAGAAGAAATGAATTTCAATTTTTTTTTGTGTTGTTTGTTGGAGACTACCGTCCACGTTAAATGTATAAAAGTTCTTATAGGAGCGTTGCTTTAAATGTGCATAGAGGTTTTCAAAAAATGAAAAAAAAAAAAAAAAAAAAAAAAAAAAAAAAAAATAAAAAAAAAAAAAAAAAAAAAAAAAAAAAAAAAAAAGCGGATTTTGGATTATAATATAAAGAAGATTAAATATAACTGGTTATAAGATTTACCATCAGCTATCAAGAACTTAGGCCAGAAAATGTTTGAATATTATAAACGAATATATATACTTAAATGATTTCAAACATACTAGTTATTAGCTAGTTAATTCTAGAATATATAATAAAAAAAAATACAACATGCGCATCCTAAAGTTTTTTGCTTTTTTTTAATTATGATACAAGGATTTGTTTTAAACCATGGCAACTATTTTGTACTTGTTATCACTGGGTGAAAATAAAAAATATTGAAAGTTATCAATGTTTTATTTTTTTTAAAAAAAAGGACCTAATAAAGTACATTTTGGAGTTCTTAACCTCAACAACAATAAGCAACAATTTTTTTTTTTTTGTAATTTTGTTAGGGTGACTTGAGTCTTACAATTAACATCTGGTAGTAGTCAATATTGCGAAATGTCGAAAGTTATTCTCGTTAAATTCTCTTTTGTCTAGTTTCGACATTAATTCGCATTTCTGCTCGTTTTAAATTCAAATCAAGTTTTTTTTTTCCAATAATGCTATAGCATTTCAACCTTTTGTGTAAACTGAAATGGCCGCACTTAAAACAACATCTACATATTTCATTTTGCTGTAAATCAATGCATAGTTCCTATATATATATTGCTGCTGTCCTAACCTCTGCATCAACGTTTGAGGTCATGTCAACATATTTGAACCTCGCTAGAACTCAGTGGTCTACTCAATGCTCTAAAGCTAACTCTCGTATTATAAAACCTGGTAAAAGCGCCATCAAACATCCTATTTAAGGCCGCATGATATGAATCAACTTCTCAACGGTTTCTGCAGAAAATGGCTACACCCGATGGACTCGCTTTCCAACATGCCCCCGCATATCCAGGTCCTTGCGCCCTGAGAAGTCAACATTTGCAAGCTTCTCGGTCAAGGTCGTTGAAATAATATTGTGAAACCTCATCACTGACATTGGCCACCCCAATCATCTTGCCTTATGATCATAATTAACAAAGAAAATAATTCATATTATATCACAATTTATGTATATAGGATTTACAACTTCAAAATTCTAAGCTTGAAAGTAGCATCACCAATTTCTTGGTCTTCTTCACCCAGGAAGTCGCCAGTGGTGCACTCACCACATTTCAACAAATCTCTACGCAAAGATTTCTTCAACAGATCAGAGTGAGTGGCCAAGCATTCACTCAGGTTGATGGTATCATTAATAACTTCAAACTCAACTTGAACATCATCAGTGGGCTGCAAGCCGAGCTTCTTGCGGTATCTCTGAACACGGTTGACAAACTCTCTGGCGTTAGCCTCGGTCTTCAAATCTTCGTAGATTTGGGTGTCCAAAATAACGACAGTGGTCTGATCAGTGTTAAAGTCCTGGCCACCAGAAATGGCAGACTCACTCAAGCCTCTAACAACAGTAAGATCACCCTCAACAAGATCGATGCCGTCAACAGTAATCTTCTTGTCAGTCATGTAGCCCTGAACCTGGTCACTTGTCAGCAAAGGCAGCGCCTTCTTGACCTTACCAATGTCCTTTCTCAGCTTGCGACCAAGAACAGACCAATCAGCCTGGGCACGGTACTCAACACCATATTTGGTCTCATCAGAAGTCAAGATAAGATCACGGACATTAAGCTCGTCAATGACGTACTCCTTAAGAGACTCAATATCAGCAAGGAAGTCCTTATCGTGATGAATGACAATAAAAGTCTTGAGAGGAATCTTGAGACCAATGGTCTTGCGCTCACGGATGTTTCTTCCGAGCTCAATGACCTTGCGCATGCGGTTGACAGCAAGCTCAGTCTTATCATCAATGAGTTCCTCTCTAACAACAGGGTAGTCCAAGAAATGAACGGATCTGCTGTCAGTAGGATGGAAGGACTCGGGAAGAGCAGTTCTCAGCTTCTGGTAAATAGTCTCAGACAAGAAAGGAGTGAAGGGAGCCATGGCACGGACCAAAACAAAGAGAGCCTCAAACAAGGTGTTCAAAGCCTTCTTAGCATCCTCAACGCCATTCTCACCCTTTAGTCTACTTCTGTTCAGTCTAATGTACCAGTTGGTAAGATCATCAATAAGATTCAACAAGCCAGGCACGACACCGTACAATCTGTATTCCTTCATCTCGGTATGAATGTGGCCAATAAGAGTTTGCAAACTAGCAAGAATCCACTTGTCCATAACATTTTCGCTGACAACGGTGGGATCGTAAACAAAGTCAATGTTGTGCAGCTTCTTAAGCAGGGCAACCTGGCCCTCCCAGAACTTGAAGGAGTTCCACCAAGGCAAAAGAACCTTGGAAACAACCTCCTTGACGCCTTCTTCCTTGAATCTCAAAGGCTCAGCTCTCAAAACAGGAGAGTTGATCAAATAGAGACGAAGAGCATCGGCACCAAACTTGCTAATGACGAGGTTGGGATCGGGGTAGTTCTTCAATCTCTTGGACATCTTCTTACCATCAGAAGCAAGAACGATACCAGAAACAACACAGTTCTTGAAAGGAGAGACATCAAACAAATGAGTACCAAGGACAGTGAGAGTGTAGAACCAGCCACGGGTTTGATCGAGACCCTCAGAAATGAAATCGGCAGGGAAACCAGCCTTGAACTTCTCGACGTTCTCAAAGGGGTAGTGCTGACTGGCATAAGGCATGCTTCCGGATTCAAACCAACAGTCAAAGACTTCCTCAACTCTCTTCAACACACCCTTGCCTTGCTTGGAAGGAATAGTAATGTGATCAATGCTGTCACGATGCAGGTCGGTAATACCGGTGACACCCGAGAGCTCTTCCAGCTCAGCAACAGAGCCAATGCACACAATCTCCTCAAAATCCTCACTAGCCCAAAGAGGAATGGGGGTACCCCAGTATCTGTTTCTGGAAATGTTCCAGTCTCTGGCGTTCTTGATCCAGTTGGCGAAACGTCCTTCCTTAATGGCGTTAGGAACCCAGTGAGAACCATCAATGTGTCTGAGCATGTTGGGGATAATCTCAGTGATCTTAACAAACCAGGCAGGGACAGTACGGTAGATCAAAGGAGTGTCGGATCTCCAGCAGAAAGGATAACTATGCATCAACTGGGCGTCGACCAAAATACGGCCCTTTTCCTTAAGATCCTTAATAATTTTGCGCTCAGCATCCTTGATGTAGATACCGGCATAGTCGGCGACTTCCTGTGTGAACTTTCCGTTGTCATCAACAGGGTTGGGAGGAAGACGTTCTTGGGTGATGATACCGTTTTTAGTGGCGGCGTTGTAATCCTCCTCACCAAAAGAGGGGGCTTGATGAACAATACCAGTACCACTATCACTCTTAACGTAGTCGTCGACAATGACCTTGAAACCATGATCCTTGAACTTGTCGTAGAAGTAGTCAAACAGAGGAACGTACTTTAGGCCGGCCAAGTCAGTACCCTTAATTTTCTCGAGGACCTTGAGCTTCTCCTTCTTGGGGTTCTTGAAAAGAGTAGTCAAAAGAGACTCGAGCAAAATGTAGTTCTTGCCAGTTTTCTCGTCCTGGATCTTAACGTACTCAAAGTTGCCGTTCACACAGAGCGCAATGTTACTGGGCAGAGTCCAGGGGGTTGTGGTCCAAGCAACCAACATGGTGTTAGGGTCGTCAACAAGGGGGAAACCAATGGTGACGGCAGGATCCAAGACATCCTTGTAGTTCTGTTGAGCCTCAAAGTTGGAAAGAGGGGTGGTGCAGCCGGTTGAGTAGGGCATAACTCTGTAGCCTCTGTAGACAGAGTCCTTCTTGAACAGCTCCTTGAAAACCCACCAGGTGGACTCCATAAAGGAAGGGTACAAGGTCTTGTAGTCGTTTTCAAAGTCAATCCATCTTCCCATTCTGCCAATAGTAGACTTCCACTCAGCAGCGTATCTCATGACAATGGCGCGGCACTCGGCGTTGTACTTGTCAATACCCATGGCCATGACGTCTTCCTTACCGGTGATACCGAGCTTCTTGTCAATCTCGTGCTCGACGGGGAGGCCGTGGGTGTCCCAGCCGAATCTGCGCTCGACATGGTGGCCGGTCATGTGGGCGTAACGAGGAACGATATCCTTAACAGTAGAGGCGAGAATGTGGCCGTAGTGAGGGGTACCGGTGGCGAAGGGAGGGCCATCGTAAAAGTTGAAAACAGGCTTGCCTTCGGAGAGCTTCAGGGAGGTCTGGAAAGCATCCAGCTCATCCCAGAGCTTCAGGACGTCTTCTTCAGCTTTAGGAAAATCCATTGCTTTCTAGATGATGTTAGATTTCAGAATAAAAAAAAATAGGAAGTAGAATAATAACGACGAGAAGTTGAAAGGAGAAATAGCATACCTTTTAACTGAAAAAAAAGAAGATAACGGATAGGGTATGGAGAATAAAGAAATGTAAGAAAGGAGAGGAAAGAAGATGTTACTTTTTTTTTTTTTTTTAATTTTAATTTGATTTTAATAAAATTTTTTTTTTTTTTTTTT
>Ga0160505_100667_pt1 | contig 18337 bp, 21 predicted proteins | sample DIDeMG_FD_108225 | JGI IMG/M metagenome (GOLD analysis project Ga0160505, IMG submission 108225) | Enriched chicken feces microbial communities from UW Madison campus, WI, USA - DID2874_E49_Stillage MG | ecosystem: Host-associated > Birds > Digestive system > Large intestine > Fecal ... | reverse complement strand
TGGACTGCGAGGCTGAGATCTCCCTTGCGTAAATGGATTATTACTAAGTAGTTTTATAAATATGGTTGGAAGAAGCAAGTAAAGAAGTATGAATCAGTCATTTATGATCAGCGTGTCCTTCTACTACGCTGCGGAAGAGAACAAGGAAAGCGGAGAAGGGAGCGTGAGTAATAAAGTAAGATGTTCTTAGTTATGGTCAGTAGTACTATCATCATCCACACAGGTATCGTTCTTGTGGACCGTGCTAGTCCACTCTCATACAACAACCATTCTCTTGTACTAGATGCACTACATACGAGAATCATAGAACGGGTACGACCCGTTAGGCCGTCGTGATGATATCAACATACTCGCGATACACGTGGGCGGTGGCGCTGGTACCGGCCACGAGATCCGTGAAGCAGTCGACAGCTTCGATGCGGGTCCATTACCTGGTATATACTGGTTGGACCTCAAGCATGAGTCCCAACTGTGATATGCGGAAACGAAGTGAAAGCGCAGGGTTGGCGTAAACGTGAGAGCCGTCGCGACAGTGTCGGTTGTGATGCGTCCGTGAGTTGATACTGGAGTGTGCGCCTAGAGGCTAAGCAGAGCTCTGGACACTTTCGCGAACCACGATGACGTCTGTAGCCCTGTAGGATGTCGTTCAACACGTGGTGGTATAGAGACAAACGGCGGAAGAAGGACGAGTGTTCGATCACGAGAAATCGGAACGACAAATACGAGCCGAGTTGCGGTTTAGTATGCGTAGAACGTTTCATAGTCCGGGCCCAAGACCTCTTCGGCATCGTCGCCGAGGAACTCAAGCAGCCTCTGGTGCTGCCAGTAATCGCGCTCAATCTCCTCCTGTCGGGCCGCTTCATAGGTGTACCGCGTCCACTTGGCCTTGTATTTAGGAGGCGCGTTGGAAATCTTGCGTCCCTTGAAGTCGACTGCTGGGCCGATAAAGTTGATGCCTACGACACCCGAGAAGGTCGCAAAACCGGAGCCATCAAACGTGATCGAGCCGGTCGTTCCGTCGTCGTAGAGCTCGCCTTCTCCAGTTTCGCGGTGACGGCATACCAGGAAGTACTTGTCGCCCGAGGCCGCTGCGGGGTCCGTCCTTGCCGACTTGGAGCGTGGGCCGTTCGACGCATTCGTAGTCGACTTTCTCTTAGAACCGACGATGACGGGTTCATCTGCTGTATCAGTACCACCTCGCCAACACGTTACGTACCGTCGTCATCCTCTTCTTCGTCTGTGTCGAGGATCTCAATGACTCCGTCGTCCTCCTCGTCCTCCTCCTCGCTGTCGGACTCCTCCGGGTCCGCATAGGGCTCGAGCAAGGTCTCATCGCGGCTCAGCATCATCATGCCCTCAGCGGCACCAAAGTGGAAGTACGCCTCGTAGAGGCCGGAAGTACGCGTTTTTTTGATCGAGAGCCTCATGTCGTCGGCGTCTTCGGGCCATCCGTCGGCGATTTCCTTGCAGTCGATGATATACTCGCCGACGATCGAGGCCAGGCGGTTGGTCTGGTTCGCAGCGAGGTACTGTGCGTGTCTGTCCTCGCGCTCCTTTGCGCGTGCGGCCCTCTGGGCCTCCTCCGCAGCCTTCTCGTTGTCGAGGTGCTTCTGGGCGGCAGCGTCGACCGCCTTCTCGTCCCATCCGGCGTAGACCACGTCACTTTTTTCGCCGTCGGCCTCGGCGTAGTGCAGCCCCGGCACTTTGCCCAGAGCCTTGCAGAGCTTGTCAGTGGCCGAGCCGTACCTTGGCAGTTTAAATCTAACGACGTTCTTCGCCTTGGCGCGATCCGGCTGGCCCGCGCCGTCGACAAAGTACTTGGCGATAGCCCACTTGGGGTTCTTTGCGAGCTCCTCCGGGGTCATCTGTGCCAGCCACTCGGACTGCATGGCCTCTCGCAGAGCGACAAGGCGGGCAGGTACCGCGTCGCACTGGGTCACGTCAGCTGGAAAGTAATGAGGTGCTCGTACCTTGCCTTCGGCCAGCGCCTTCTGCAACAGCTTCACCCCGTTCCCCTCGAACTCGGACTTGTTAAAGGTGATGCCATAGTGCTTCAGCTAGCCACGCACGAAGCCCGACCGATTCAGAAGCTTCTGTCCCTCGTACGAGATGTGCGGGACGAACAGCTTCTTCAGGCGTTCACCGTCAATGAACTCGACGCGGTCGGGGTTGGCGTAGAATTTACCAGACTGGTACTCGAAGCCGTTGCGGGCGATTTTGGCGTGCTTCGGCGGCATGACGGACAAGCGTCGGGAGAATCGGTGGTCGAAGTCTCGGCGATAGTATGTGCTCCGTTGGACAGGTAGAGATTGAGATGAGACTTCGGAGAGACCGAGACGAGATTGAGCTCAGCAGAGGACGAGATCTCGAGTGGCGAGGACGGAGACAATGGAGTGATAACAAGGGTCTGTGAGAAAAGAGGCGTTCTTGATTTGGTCATCCATTGCCCCCAAATTGGCAAGGGTTCGAGGTCTCGTCCCTAGTTTTGCAGAAAGAAGACAGTCGCACCAGACGCGTTCTCTGATCTCCGACGCGTTGTTTCAGTCTGATCTGAAGAGTTCAGACCAATGGGAAGGCGGCGAGAGAGCCACGTGATACTTACGGCACCCACCTGACCTTCGGCCGACACAGCACAGTTCCCGCCCGAGTTGGAGACGGAGCTCATAATCGCAGCGCCGCGACGAGGTCCTGGGATGGAAGCAGAAGGCAAGAAACGACCGCAAAAGCATCGTTGACGGTGGAGATACAACCATTCCCCAGAGTGTATTGCGAGTCAGTGCGGCTGTGTCAAAAACGATTAGACGACAATGTCGCTGCGCGCATCGCTGCCTTCACACATCAGTCAGTGGTGGACGGTCAGTGTATTACCCGTGAGATATGCCCTCTGATCATATGCCTGGGCACAGCTCAAGGCGGTTTAGCAAAGTAAAACTGAAGTAGTGAGTATTGGGGCTTTGTGTTTGTGACACCCTACCCCGGCTACTCCATCCGTCCATCCATATCCTGCACCGTCCAGTCCGCGTCGTGCGTTCCTCCACTTTGTGGTATTTTAAGCCCAAGAGTACGTATCGTAGCTGGAGATGGATCTGCAAGTCCTTCGCTGAATGCGGACGAGCAGATGCTCTCCGGTCAATAAAGCGGGGAGCGGTGGAAACTCCGTGTCGGCGGGCTCCTCCGCTGACCCTGTTAAGGAGTCCCAGTGAATCGGTTGAAGCTCGTCGCAGCATTGTCTTCCTCGCAAACCCTGCATGCATGTAAACAACGATATCAGCACAGATCTTGGAGTCATGCATACAACCTAATCGTTATCGATAATGCAAGAGACGGACGTTTGAGCGATTGTTGAAGGAATGTGGAGGTCCAAGTTGCAGGGTCCCAGGAAGATCCACTCTTGCACACAGTCGGTCAGCTCCACCTCCACCAACATTCACGATACCCGACATCCGAGTCGTGTTTAAACCGCAGCGGCATTCCACATCCACAGCGGACACGGCAGAGCTACCCCGCATTTTCGATCATCTCTGATTAGATAGTGCCCCAGGAATATCTAGCATTCCACATCCTCCGCCACAATGATTCACCCCACGACATGTCGTCTATCACCACGACAGTGTTTAAAGAAGACACGATCCCGAGACCATGGAGCCCAACCTGCCCACCTCGTTCCCTTTTGTAGCTCCATCCGCCAGTTACAGCCAGTATGAGCACTATCAGCTACTCTGAGAAGCACGACACATCCATGGCCCGGGATTCGCCGGCCCACATCGAAAACGGCCTCGATGACAAGCCGCTGTACACCGGTGGTGAGGGTCTCGAAGGGGCCGTGACCAACACGGATGAGCTCCGGCAGGGCTTTTCCATCTGGGCCCTGCTCGCTGTCGCCTTGATCCTTGGCGGAGCGTGGGGCACCTTCCTTCAGACCCTGCCAACGACGATCATCTACGGAGGCAACCGGTTGCTGCTGTACGGTCTCTGGGTAACGTGGTTCGGCATGCAGGCCATCTACCTCTCGGTGGGTTACAACGGCTCACTGTTCTGTGTCTGACTCAACAGCTTGCTGAGATGGCGAGCGCATGGCCCATCTCATCCGGACCACAGGAGTGGGCCTTCCAGCTCTTTCCGGCCAAGTACAAGCGCGTGGCCTCGTACTTTATCGCGTGGGGGCTGTCAATCTTCTACCTGTTTGCGACACTGGCATGCACGACACTCGAGGCGCGACAGATTGTTGGGTTGGCCGCGTACTTTAACGAGACGTACATCCCCGCCAAGATTCATGTGTGGGCTGTCGGTGTAGCCCTCATCCTTCTCAACACGGTGATCAACACTTTTGGCATCAGGTTGATGGACCACTTGCAGACCTTCTCGCTCCTCTGGTTCTGCGCCGGCTTCCTCATCTGGCTCATCGTCCCCGTCTCACGCTCGCCGGTCCACGCGACTGCGCAAGAGGTCTTTACCAGCAGTGAGTCAGCATACATATGTGCGAGCTAACCAGTAGCTCTGAACTTGTCGGGATGGGGCGGGTTTGTCAGCTTTATGATTGGCATGAGCGGTCTGAGTATCGGCTACGGTGCTGCGGACACAGTCACACACCTCGCTGAGGAGACCTCCCGCCCAGCAATCGATCTCCCTCGCGTCATGGCTCTCTCTCCCGTTCTGTCCCTCATCACCGCCACTGGCATCTCCCTCAGCTTCCTCTTTTGCGGCGTCGACCTCGTCTCCATGGTCCAGTCGACCACTGGGTAAGTGTGGAATGCTGCAGCGGACGCTCACCCCAGTGTACCCTGCCTCGACTTCCTGAACGCCACGGTCGGCTCAAGGGCCGCAGTAGTGTGCCTGACGATCATCATCCTGTACGGCCAATTCATGGCGAGTTTCCAGTGCCAGCTCGCTGGCTCGAGGACAATCTTTACGTTTGCCCGCGAGGGCGGAGCGTTCTTCCCGAAGCAGTGAGTGCTTTATGTCTCTGGGTGCCATCTCTCCACCGAACTAACATGCGTTCAGTCTTGGGTCCGTGCACCCCAGGCTCCAGGTCCCTGTGTGGAGCATCCTGCTCAGTGCGGCGTTCTGCATCGTCTTCAGTCTCATCTTACTGGGCTCCGATCTCGCTCTCAACTCGATTGTCGGTTGCGTCGCTGTCCTTCTCAACACCATCTACAGTTAGTCTGTTTTCCATGCTTGTTTGCTGACACGCAAGTTCCTCTTGTTGTGATGCACATGATCAACAAGAAAAAGTTCAGCCGCGGACCCTGGCACCTCGGCCGCTGGGCGCCCGCCGTCAACGCCGTGGCGCTCGTGTACATGATTTTCACAAATGTCATGTACCACTTCCCGTACGCCCTGCCCAACACCATCCAAACCATGAGTGAGTAGCTCTGCATTAAAGCATCGAAACTGACGAGCAGACTACAACTGTGTCATTGTCCCCGGGCTGCTTCTTATTGGCATCATCCCTTGGGTCCTGTCCGGTCGCAAGCGGTACATGGTTTCGCGCAGGGTCGAGTAGTCTAACGGTGGTCAAGCTGCAGGGCGCGAGACGTACGGTGGAATTGGGTACAAGGATGGTGTGCCAAACGGGACAAGGGATAACAAACCAAGGTTCAAATAGGTTGTGAAAGGCGTGCAGTAGAAGTATGTAAACGGAACTCGAGCGTGTGGTTGCCCACTAGAGATCAGAAACAATTCAGTCGCAGCAAGCTGAGTCTTCGTCGCGGTTAAAATGTAACAGTCTGCTGTTGTGGGAGCAGAGACATGGTTCGGTCAGAACAGGAACGCACCGTCAACGCCACATGTTCCTGGCAACACACATTCCAGGTGAGTGGTTCAGCAGTTGCCGATCAGGCCGTTCTGTGCGTTTACATATCGCAAACCTGCTCCATCAGCTGGTAAACACGCGTGCAACGAGCGTGAGAAGAATGTTCATCGGTATTCTGTCCTCAGGTGACCGACCACTTGGGCGTCTCCTGTGGCGCGTCCGTTGCGAACGCAAGCATAAAATACTAATCACAAATCGACAAAATAAACACATAAATCAACCGCCTCCGAGATCACCCCGGGCCCTGGGCCCTGGGCGTCGGAGACGCGTGAGCGGCGTTATCTAGTTCAGAGATTATGCAGTCCCAAAGGAGTGTCAATGGCAACATCGTTTCCATACCCGACACATGTTCAAAGATCGCTCTGTGCCGAAAGGACATAGCTCCTTGCGCTTCTGCTGCACATCGCTCAAAAGCATGCGGGGTTCATGTGTGCAGCGCGAGTGTCATGATAGGGTACCGACAGCTGATGTGTGGGCCCGGGTGTTGTGCTAGTGCTCGCACCCTGACCGAGCGACGCGATATCCACGGTATCCCTTTATCCAGACGTGACCGGTGACTGTACCGGCAGCGACTGGCTCAGCGCGGCCAAAGCCGGCCCGGCTCTGGTTCTGCTATCAACACTTCATCACGCCCGATGTTTGTGTGTCGTTGGACCTGGCGTGCACAGCGCCTGTGATGGCATCAAGGCGTCTGGGCATGATATAAATGGTGCATTGCATGTCAACAACTCATCATCGCCCTCTCTTCCCCTCTCCTCGTCCTTCTTCAGCTCTAAGCTGAACGTCCCCCTCCGACCCAACCACCAACACCACCCCTCTCGTCCCGCCACCTCTCCAACCTCTCGTCGTCACCGCATGGCTACCGACAACACCGCTGACGCCGACTTCAACGACACCAACTCGAACATCAGCGTCCGCACGATGACCGACATCGTTATTAGCTACCGTCTCGAGGCCCTACTCGAGAACCTCGACGTGGTTGACAACAACGTCCGCCAGGTCGACGACGACGTCCGCCAGGTCCTGCACCACACCCGCATGAACAGCGAGAAGCTTATGCGCCTCAACGTCAACAACGAAGGCCTGCTCAAGAACAACAACACCATCATCGAACACAACAACACCATGCTCGACCAGAACACCGTCATGCTCCAGAAGAACGACATCACCGTCCAGCAGCAGACGACCATTGCGGAGCAGAACACAGCCATCGTGAAGATTAACAAGTCGATCCTCTACCAGAACGACGGCATCCGCCAGCAGTTCGAGGAGCTCACCAAGTCCAACAGGCAGATCCACAAGTGGGCCATGTCCGCTTCGCGCATGCTTGACGAGATGGCCGAGACGGTCGCACTCATCTACTCCATTGTTGAGGCCGAAAAGGAATACGACCAGGAACCCGCCCACAACAACCCCGAGGTTATTCCTGCTGCCAAGGAGGAAGCTTCCGGTTCCTCTGCCGGCTCGGCTGGCCTCATCATCGGCATGCAGGAACTCGAGCTCGAGCCCGACGTCGTCACCCCTACCCAGGGTGAACCCTCCGCCGCTCAGACCGTGGCGCTCAACTGGCGCCAGGCGTCCACCGCCAACGCCTCGGACACCACCGCCGACGGCACCGGCCCCAACGCCAACTAAGTCTTCGGCCTCGCTCTAGGGTCCGCCTCGCACCCTCGCCACCGTTTCGTTTCGTTTCGTTTCAAGTTTCTGTTCCATGAGATTCAACTCTCCGTCTTTCTTTGCACAGGACTGTACACGTCCAGTCTGCCAAGATTCAACTCTTCCCCCCACCCACTCCCCTTTCGCACCGCGTGCTTCATAAGAAGACCGCGGATCAGTAGTTAGTTTTCGACGATGAATTAGTTGCGAGGCACGTTATGAGTGCAATCTGTGTAAGCCCTTCCTGCACCTTGGAATGTGCGTGTGTGTCTGTGTAAGGGAATGCCTGCGCTGTGTCACTGTGGCTATTGCCGCAACTGTTGGAGGGTGTACTGTGGTTCTCAGACACCACCAAGACACTGCGGCAGCGCCGAACGCCTGATGGTGCAAAACTCACAAGAAGTGTCCTGGAAACAGGACGGTCGTGACAGCAAACTGGCGTATCAGAGTCTGTGCGTCAAGAACAATAAGCATGGCACCTTGGTTCTTTGAACGGGTCGCTTCGAGTGGAGTCCCCACAGGGTCAGCGATAGAAAAGTTCTCGGCCGGCCAAGGGGGCCGTGCGCATGGAGAATATTCAATCGCAGACTCCCAGCGCGATGGTGGACGGGTGGTGGGGCACCGCTGATTCGACTGATGTTGTGAACGATGATCATGTTAGTAGTGAAATGTAAACGACGAGTTGGGTGCCCGGTTGTATGTACGTCATGCCATCTCGGAGCTTGGAGGACGCCGGGATCCAACATTTCCGCATCACGTGACCAGATTGAGACCGAGAATTGTGTTGTCGAGCACGTCAACAAACGACTTCCTCTGTTTCGATCGTCCCATCTTTTATGGTCCTCTCTTCTCAGCCTTAAGTAGCTTCCTCGCGACCATGTTCCAAGTTCGTCGTCTACACCAGCTAACCTCAGGCGACTGGGCAACGCCAATGACTTTCATCGCCGCGGTCTACTGGGGTCACGACCAAGCAGCTCGGCGAGACATACATGTCTGAACCGAGGCCACACTCCCTACTGGCGCAACTGGGGGTTCACGATAAACGGTGCAATTACGATCGATAGCCCTGATATCTTTACAACAGGCCGCACTTTCAAGGACGGTACATTCCGCGACGACTCCGTCATTCAGGTCACCGTCCACCAATGCTGCCCACACCTCGCCTCCTGTGACCCGCTTGGTCGCAGACTTCTAGATTACTGACTTGGCCTGTTCTTGACGCCGTGACTGTACATGCCGATTAACGAGAAGGTTCCGGGAGGGTAAGGACTACCTTGCAATGCGACCATAGCTGTGAACTCACTCGAGTCTTATCACTCACGCATTTGAGTCGGCTGCGGGAGAGATAACGTTATGGGAAAGGCAGCATCGTTGGACACGCCTTACAAGAGAGTGGCGCATGGTCCACTTCTCGGAAGTAATCAAAACGGTTTGCAATCTCGCTGGTTGTGATCTGGAAAAGTACACCTTAAAATTGAGGGCCCGCACACTGCACAGACCAAGCACCGCCGATTCGCGCAAGCTGACATCGTGAACTCTTTCCCGAAAACCTTTGGCAGTGTGTAACAGCCAGGTGACGTTTCCTTAGGCGGCCATTCCATGGATGCGTGGTTCCAAGATGGTGCCTGGCATTGAAAAGATACTCGAGGCTACCAATGACTGGACGATCCAAATCGCAGACCGAGAACAGAGCGGTCCGTCACTGAATGATCGGATCCAGACCACCATCGGCGGCGTTAAAGTAACGAGCGGAGAAGCATTCCAACTGGTGCCGCAGGTATACCGTTATATGGCGTGCTTTTGCAGCAGACCGGTTTGCAACGATCAGTGGTGGCAGTAAAACGTTTCGTTTCAAGATCTCTACTTAAAGGCGGGCCGTTGTGTCGGCACCGCCGCCAACCTTTCGCTCCCTTTTCGCAATGGTGCACCTCTACCAAGAAAAACGTAGTCTAGACTCTGACCAGATCGACCTGCTCGCCCAGCTCAAGGCTGAGGACGCTCAACATGACATTCAGTTCAAGACCTTGAGCTGGCAAAAGGCGACAGTGCTCCTCTTTGGCGAGTATATCGGGCTTGCCGTCCTTGCGCTCCCTTGGTCGTTCGCCATGCTCGGCTGGGGAGTCGGCATTACGGTGCACGTCGTTATCGGCCTGGGGACATGGTGTACGTCCAATCTGACGAAGAGATTGTCCTGACCGTAGATACATCCTACACGCTCTGGAAGTACTGTATGAAATATCCAGACGTACGCGATATATGCGATGTTGCCGCCCACCTATTTCCGCGATATCCGCGTGTCGCCTACGAAGCAACCGCGATCATGCTTCTTCTCAGCAACATCTTTCTGATCGGGTTCCATGTGTTTACTTCTGCAAAGAGTGAGCCTCCAAATGACTTGCGCTGATGCAGTTCTCAACACACTCTCCGACCATTCGGTCTGCACTGTTGGCTTCCAGGGTATCTCAGCGATTATTGGCAGTGAGTCTACTTGCACAACGACGCTCACGCAGTCATCTTTTCCATACCGCGCACTCTCAAGCACGTCTCCATTATGAGCATGGTCTCCGTCGGTTGCATGTTCATCGCCATTCTGCTGTCCCTCATTTTCGCCGGCATCGAGTCACATCCGCGCGGCGGATACGGAGGCGACTACCCCACGCTGGGCCCTGTCCAAACCTGGGGCGGCATCCCACCAGTCTGGACGTACGCCAACGGAACGTTGACTGAAAGCAAGCTTACGTTCGTAAACGGCGTGAATGCCTTCCTCAACATTACCTTCGTGTGGATCGGCCAACTACTCTACCCTTCCTTCATCGCGGAAATGAAGGAACCGCGCGACTTTCCAAAGGCGCTCGCAGTGCTTACTGTTCTGGAAATGATCCTGTTTTTGGTCGTGTCTTCGGTTGGATACTACTATCTCGGCCAGTACACCGAAGCGCCAATGATCGCCTCGCTCTTGGACGTGAAACACCGCAAAGCAAGCTTCGCGTTCGTCTTCCTGCCCTCGTTTTTGATCGCCGCCATCTACGGCAACGTCACGGGAAAGTACCTCTTAACTCGCTTCCTGGGCAAGGACAGTCGCCATGCCCATTCAAACACGGTTATTGGGTGGGGTACGTGGATCGGCGCCGACATTCTGGTCTGGGCAATTGCGTTCGTTCTTGGAAAGTGAGTACCGGGTTTCGGTCGGCGCTGACTTGCAGTGTCATCCCGTCGATGGGCGATTTCCTGTCAATCCTTTCAGCCGCATTCGACAGCTTTTTTGGCTTCCTCTACTGGTCTGCCGCCTACGTTCACCTCCGCCGTGGGAAGGGCTTCTTCAACACTCCGTTGCAGACTGCCGAGAGCATCTTCAACATTATCGTGTTCTGCATCGGCCTGTTCATGCTCGGGCCAGGGCTTTACACGTCCATCGAGGCGATCATCAAGGACTATACGTCTGGAGACGCCAAAGTTTTCACCTGCGCCGATAACGGCCTGTGAAGTCTCAAAAATAGAGTAAAAGTTAGTGAAACATATAGTGTAGTTTGTAGCATGCACGAGACATTTCTGTCCTGGAACGTCTCACGCACTTGGCAAGCATCGCCAGCGTGCCTCCCATTGCTCCGCCACTATCATAGTGTTCTCCCAGCCCGACACTTAGCTCCACAATAGCCCGCCCACTATCGCAACGACTAACGCCGAATGTGGAACACCGCATGGTGTTCCTAGGTAGCCGCCAACGGATGACGTACAAGCATTGTTTGGGTCGTGTTAAAACGTCAAAACCGCTTTGGACTCTGGAGGACTAAAGATTGGTGGTACACTACAACCATTAGCTTCCCAACCGCCATGGTTCCACGCAACAACGCGTGCTCTAGATGATAGCAGCACAGTGCAGTGATCCTGCAGCTTCCCCGGTCGTCCTTATAACGCGCCGAATCTCATACCACTGTCTTCATCTCACACTTTGTAACGGTAATCGCGCTGAAAGCCATAGAATCATGCCCGACATCGATGCCCCTCCTCGCGACGCGAACGATCCTGATAATGGCATTTCCGATATGAAACAGCACTGGTTGAGGCGGCCGCACCCTGCGTGGGTCATTGGCACTGGGGCTTTCCTGGCAGTCCTGACCAGCATGTGTGGGGCGCCGAGCTTTGAGTTGTATATCGACCTGGTATGTCTAGTTCACCCGCCTCCCCGGGTTGGGTCAGGTGAAGACGTAGCAGGTGAGCTTCAAATGTGGTGGCATTGGGCTGAAGCAAGCCATCATCAATGAGCGGTTTACGCCAAACTCCACGGTCGCGTTCACGACGCTGTCCGCACCAGCCCCCTTCCCAGGGATCGACCCAGTATTGTGCCGCAAGGACGTTGGCGTCCAGCGGTCCGTAGCGAAGATGTTCATGTACATGGGCATTATGCGCGGAATCCTCACGATGATGACCGCCCCGAGCTGGTCGACTCTCTCGGATCGGGTCGGGCGCTGTAAAATTATCGCCCTTTCTGCTTTCGGTACTGTGGTCCAAAGAGGTTCTTTCCTGTTTGTTTGCACCTGGCCGCATCTCGTTAAACCGTGGATCATCCCCATCCTGTTTGCAGGTGACGCGTTTACATGCCTGTTAGGCGGTGGGGCAGCGTTGAACCCCGTTTCGTCGGCCTACATGACCGATATCAGCTCGGACAACAATTTTTCGACTCTGTTCGCAGTTGCAAACGGCATTGAGAGATGTGGGGCCATTGTCGGCCCCCTCATCGGAGCGGCGATGATCACAAAAGCGGGTAGCCTGTAAGTTGTGCTTCACAACATTGGCTCTGACTGTACAGCCTGTTACCTTTTCAAATCGCCTTCGGAGGATACATCGTCTGGCTCGTTGCGGTTCTGTCTGTGATGCCGGAATCACTCTCAGCAGAGGCCATGACGCAGAACCGCACGGTTTCGGTCGTTGAAGTTGAGAATGAGGACAGCTGGCTCAGGAGATGGGCGGCACGAATTCTACAGGTCCCAAAGCGAGTCATCGATGCCCTCAAGGTTCTGGCACCTCCTCCCCGAGGTCCTCTTGGACACAAGGACTACAACGTGACCCTTCTCGCACTCACCAGTTTTGTGATCAAGATGTCATGGGTGAGTCATGAAACAAGCAGCTTCAACTGATGTTAGAACGATGGTGGCCTCATTGCCGAATATTCCATGTTCGCCTTTGGATGGGACTACTCCAATTTCGCCCCTCTCAACTCGGCTTCCAATTTTACCTCTACCGTCCTTCTCCTGGGGGTCATCCCTTGTAGGTACCGCAGGTCAGGCATGACGGTGCCTGACCGGTCATCATAGCAGAGGTTGGTTCATGCGGTTGATACTATCAGTGCTTTCTCGTTTCGGGAAACCATTGCTGGTCAAGCTTGCTTCCCGAGGCCGCATAACAGATGAGACGACACCGCTTCTTTCCGAAGGCTCCGCGGAGGCAACTGTGGGCACGGTCACTGGACCCCAGTCGGAGGTGGACGCCGACTTGTCACACAGAGTCAGCTTGACGTTCGACCGCCTCTGCCTTTTGGGCGCGCTGTTTGCAGCGTGTGTCGGCTCGGGTATCATGGGCACCAACGCCGGGGGGACCGTAGCCATCTTCCTGTGTGGCTACATTCTCACCATTGTCATTTCTCCCGGTCCATCTTTTACACAAGCGTTGGCGCTGGAGCTCGCCCCGGAATCGGTCACCGCTGGTCAACTCTTCGGTGCAATCGGGCTTGTCGATACCTTTGCGTCAACTTTCGCCGCCCCCGTGCTGTACACGACCGTGTACAGTCACACGCTCGACTTTTACCCCGAGACCATCTTCCTCGTCGCCCTCGCTACCTGGATGGCTGCCATCGCTGCCGTCATTCGTGTCCGTGTCCCAGCTTTGCGTACGTAGCCTGATCCAGGATGTGAGGAATGTGCTGGTGGGTTCCGTGCCCAAGGGGAACTTTCGGTCAGTAAGTCTTCGTTTGTCACGAGCCTACCGCCCCCGCCCTGCATCGTGTGGTTCACGCGCTCGGGCCGGCAGACGTATGAGTTCCGACGCAACTGCGGAGACGTCCCTGGAGTCTGTGCGAGATCTCAAGGTGTCCGCCTACCCTACACGCTTTGGTCTCGTCTCGTATTCTGAACAGTATGAAGTAAGTTTGGGCTGCCTTAGGCTGGGACAAGTATGCCTTTCGGCCTCGGACACACGCTCCTCCGTGTCCGAGATCCCTCCAACGGTTTTCACCCTTTGATCACTGTTGGAGGAATCCATGTCAGTCATCGTCTGTCAGTTAGAGTCACTGGTGCGGCGCACAGGCCCCAGTTCAAGGTTGCAAGTGGCCGTGACGAGAAAGCGGCCCAAGTCATTACATCTGGCAGACCCTAGGCCTTCCACCCCTGCCTGCGAACACTCTTGGCCATGTCCTCCTCGAGCCGCTCAATGTCCTTCATAGCGGCGCGGTAGTCAGCGTGGAGACGCTGGCAGTGGACGTTGGCAGCCGCGCGGTCTTTGCGGAGATTCTCGAGCTCCTTGGCGACATTGGATGCGCTTCGTCGGAGTTCCTCGAGGTGTCCGGCCTTTGTACCGATGTCGCGGTTGAGATCGAGCAGACGCTGTTCAGCAGAGCGCCGCTGGGCCTCAAGCGTCGTCGCGCGGTTCCGAGCCTCCGACAGCTGGCGCTCCTTCTGAGGCAGAGGCCCGTCGTCGAGATTGCTGCTCGTGGTGGTTGGCGCGGGCGAGCTGCTGTGCCTGTCAGTATTGGACGCCAAAGGAAGACATACACGAGGCGTTGGACCGGTGCCAAAGAGAACGGGTTCTGGGTCGACATCGTGTTGAGTATGGTACAACGTCATCAGCTATTGGGCGCCGGCCGTCCCGTTTTATGTCAGTCTCTCGGTCGTCGCTTTGTTCGCTTCCCACTGTTGGCAAAGGCGCACATGCCGCTGGTTCAGATCCACTGCAGCGGGCCGGTTATCGCAGATTCCATGCTCCGAGGCTGAGGTCAATGCGGCCGTATCCCTCAGTCAAGTTCACGTGCCCTCGTACGATGAATCGTCCTCTAAGCCGTTGTTTGCCGCCGAACAGGTCGCCGACAGGGACCACACGATAGTATGAAGCAACAGCTAGGTAAACATTGTGTTATGTTCTGAGTAGCATTGTAAGATAGCCTTTATCACCACTCGGGGGTTAATGATCACAATGCTGTCTCGAGGGAGCGCCGTTAGCACATGTGTGGCTTATGGGCCCTGGCGTCAAAACCCATGGAGGGCCACGGCCCCGAGCTCAGCTGGCCCTTACGTGCTGAGACCGCCGCCCATTACCTTTCTGGCCTCGGCGTCGTCCGTGCCGATCAGGGAGTAGCACGCTAGGGGCCGATATAGGGACGGCGGTCGCGTGGCTTGGAACGACCGAGACTACAGCGGAGCGCCTCATGCAGAACTGTATCTTACCGGGCAATCGAGGGGCTTGAGCGTGCTCGTTTCCCACCGAAGCTTTGACGGCCACAGCGTCAAGCTCTATGTGGCCACATGGTAAACCCACCAGGGGGCCTAGGGACACCGGAGTGAACGAGGTTCCCGCTCCCTCATCCAGTCATTCGATACGCGTCAGTGTGAGAACAAACAAATCAGTGGGGTTGATGCACGGTAGTCCAGATCTGCACCTACACCTTCTACCGACTGTATCTTGGAGTACAACGAACGTGTCATCGCTCATCCGCAATCCTCCACCAAGTGACGGGCGACTATTGATTTCAGTCCTCGTCCTCCGAGTCCGAGTCGTAATACGGTCGGTGCATGAGACTTTTCGTCATGTCCATACTTTGCTCGAGCGCTCCCTCCAGATGCTGTTGGGGCGTCAGATTGACAAAGCTCTCATGGACCTCGGCGAGTTCTTTCAGACGTGCGGGCGTGTAGGTCTGCAACGTGGCCGCATTGTCGAATGCGGTGATCGTGATCCGCCCGTCGATGATACGGACGTGACTCCATTGCGGATAGACGGCGACGCCTGCAGCATTGATCTCTCGGACGGCGGCCAGGATGTCGTCGCTGCCTGTGAGCTCAAATAAGTCTTCAGCCTCACCATGTCTTTTCATCTTCATACTTTTCCTTGAGAGTCAGTGGACGGCCGGCATCTTCGTACACGGCGCAATACAACATCCCGTTTCCGAACACTCCGGCGAGACGGGGAACGATTCTCCCCTGCAGCGGCTGAAGCTCATTGAAGATGTTGATCTCGTGTGAAAACCACTTCTCGACCGACGGACGGCTGGGAGCGAAGCCAGGTGCGAACATAGACAGGTCCACGATTTTGGCAATGAGACGTGGTTGCCGGGGTTGCTCTCCAGCCACGTAGTACACATCAACATGGCGAATGTGCCCAATACGCTCCCTCAGCTTCAACGTCAGAGGCGTCTCGCCGGGCTGGGGTTTCTTTCGTGGGAACTTGAAAGCGTTGGGCGCCAGGTTGACACGCGTAAGCAGAACCGAGGGCTTGAGTGTGTGGGGAGCCCAGTTCTCTGCCTTGGGGGTGCGAGACGGAATGTCTAATTGGATCGTTTGAGCCTGAAGGGAATAAGCATCACAGCCACCACCAGATGGAGACTGACCGCTTGGACCCTGTCGATAAGTTGCTGCTCCGGCATGTCGAGTGATTATGAATGAAGAAAAACCGGGATCACGGTCGACAGTGAGAAAAAAGGAATGAAGTATCACAAAGAGAAAGCAGATGGAGGGACGAGACGGAGATCTTCTCACCGTCGTCGCATAACATTGCATATTGTATCCGGCAATCGATCCGAGAATCCGAGGTGAGGTGGCCGGTGTTGCACTGGGTGCTGCCGTGTTTGTGTGCAAGACACATCCCCTGGCGTTTCACCTCCACATTCGACCAAAACTCCGCCTGTTCGCTGGGTCACGTCTTCTTTTCTTCACATTCTTCTGTTCTTCTGTTCTAACCATCTCCTCTGATTTCATCTCCTCTGACTTTGGTGCAGTTTCACAGACTCACAGCATCGCAGTGCGATCACACTGCATGGCCATATGTCTCCGCTCACCATGCAGTGACATTGCCATACAGCACTGGCAATGTGAACAGACATCGACAAGAACCTGTGTTCGGAGGTGCTCGGAGCCAAGGGGCGTGAAAGTGAGAAGTCTTGTTCGTTCCATTACAGCTCCGCATGTCGCTGGACGACGAAGCGTTCTTGCTGCCATCCATATAGCTTTGCATAAGGTCAGCGTATAAAGGTATGGAGAGTGAACTACTGATCCCCAGCTTCAACACAAGCAATGACAATCCGACTCAACCTGCTCCATATCGCGGTCCTCGCGCTGGCGACATTCACTTTTGCGGCTTCGTTACCGCCAACTGGTTCTCTCAACGTCGACCTCAGCCCCATTGCGCACAGGGATACCGATCATAGCGGATACGACGCAGAGTTCGACGTGACGGCCGACTACGATTCCGACGCGACCTGGACGACCGCCGCCTCAACGAAACGTGCACCATGGGACATCGCCGAGCTTCTCGACGAGTTTGACATGAAGAAGACGTTCATAATGGAAGGTCCTGGGTCGAAAAAGACCAGGGTTCTTTCCGCCGACGCCATGGCAGCCGTGCCGACCAAGCTCCGTTTCGAGGTGGGCAGGTTCGACCCCGATGCCGTCATCAGCGCCGCGAACCTTGTGGTGAGCCCGCAAGTGTTTGGCGACATCCGAAAGGTCATCGAAGTCACACGATACACGTCCGACCTGGTCAAGAGCCCCATCTCTGGTGAACAGGGTCTGACGCATGTGTTGTACCAACAGCTTGCTGGGCCTCTGAACGCCATCATCGCGGCGGTGGGGCAGGGCGACTGGAGCGCCAGAGGCAAGGGCAACGCACCGAAGGAAGACTGGAGGTACATCGTCGACCGCAACGACACCCGCGCCGTGCTTGAACTCAAGACGAACCAGGCATTACAGTCTCATCAGCTTACGACCCTCAAGAAGATCACCGCCGCCAATAAGCTGACGATGATGCCTGTGAAGGACGATGACGCGGGACTGAATGCTGTGAAGGTGAATTCCCTTGTAGATTTCACCCGCGGGACCGCACCACAGTCACGCGCAACCAGGGCTCACGAGATCTTAGCCTTGGAACAGGTATGACACACCAAATTTTGTTCACTGACTTCTCCAGGTGATCGCTCAAATGTACGCCACAAAGTCCTTCTTCGGGGTTCTTACGAACGGAGAACAGTGGCTTATATGTCAGCGGACCCCTCCGTCCCTCGATGGTCGCATCGGTCCCGTCCGCAACACTCGCTCCAGAGTCGACACTATCGCTATCACGAAGCTTAATGGCATCAAACCGGACGGCAAGAGCCGAGCACTCGAGATCCTGCTCGCTGTATCACTTGCGGCCGCCCCGTAGACCTCCCTCCCCCTCCCCCCAGCAACCAGCAGCACGATCTCCTTTCAATGACCTTTCATGACATCGCCATGTAGATCAGCAACTCTTGATTAGACCTCATCTCCAACGACGCTGTTTGTGTGTACACTTTTCCCATCTGTGAAACAGCAGGTGCCGTTCAAATAGACAGACAGCTTTACGCAAGTTGCGTAGGGCACGTGTGAGGGAGCGTACAGTATACAGTAGCCGCAAGAGGGGCAAGGAACGCGTCCGAACGTAGTCAAAACGGCAAGGAGGGAGCAGGGAGGCCTTCAGGAACAGGGACGGTGATTGAAAAGACTCTAACCTGGGGGTCCTGACTGCTCCTCCACGATGGTGACTGCGGAGGACGAGGATTTGTGTTTGGTTATCAGTTGCTTACTGTGTACGTACAGCAGCCTCATAGGGAGAATGACGACCGGTCGTGTGAAAGCCTTGTTGAGGTGTTGACCT
>Ga0160505_100666_pt1 | contig 18356 bp, 3 predicted proteins | sample DIDeMG_FD_108225 | JGI IMG/M metagenome (GOLD analysis project Ga0160505, IMG submission 108225) | Enriched chicken feces microbial communities from UW Madison campus, WI, USA - DID2874_E49_Stillage MG | ecosystem: Host-associated > Birds > Digestive system > Large intestine > Fecal ... | reverse complement strand
ATTAATGATGATTGGGAGGGAGAGGGAAAGAGAAAAGAAGAGAGAAAAAAAAATGAAAAAATGAAAAAAAAAAAAAAGGAAGGAGTTTTTTTTTTTTTTTTTTTTTGGCTGTCGTTTTTTTAGACTGGGCTCATGTTAACGAAATCAAAAAACCAAAAAAAAGGAGTTCGCAAACACCTGGAAAAGAACACCTCGTACGCTTATTTTTCAGGGCTAGGGTATTTTCTTCATTAACAACACGTCACTACTCAGATCACGTGAGTAGTGTTCAAATGTTCGTTCAGTCCCATATATACGCAGGGCATCGGCTATCACGAATGACTCTGAGTCATGGCCCCGAGACTCACAGTTAAGGTTGGCCTCCACAAACGAGACATGAATAATCTACAACCCCCGGGCTTTCTTTCCTTTGCCATCATCTTTTCCTGTTTGCCGTTTTGAATAGACTATTACAATCCATCAGAATGAACGTTCTTGTCTACTCAGGTAATTTGTTTTGGCATTATTTCTATCCCCTCTTTCAGTGCTAACATGCCACACAATAGGACCCGGAACGACGCCCGACTCTGTGAAACATTGCACAGATACGCTGCGGCGACTACTCTCACCCTACTACGCCATCCTCAATGTTAATAGTTCAACCCTGCTAACTGAACCGTGGCCATCTTATACTTCTTTGCTCGTCTTCCCTGGAGGTGCTGATCTTCAATACTGTCGCGAGTTCAATGGTAAAGGTAACCAATTAATCACCAAGTACATTCGTCAAGGCGGTAGATATATCGGTTTCTGTGCAGGAGCATACTATGGATCTGGAAGAGTTGAATTTGAAGTTGGTAGCCGTGAAATGGAGGTTAGCGGCCCAAGAGAGCTTAAGTTCTTCCCTGGTACTGCTAGAGGTGCTGTGTTTAAAGGCTTTCAATATGGAACTCATGAGAATGCTGTCGCAGCCAATGTTGCTGTTGACAAATCTCTATTCGAAAACACTGACAAGGATTTTCCATCTACATTCCCTGTCTATAGTAATGGTGGTTGTCTATTTGTTGATGCAGAAAAGTACAAGCGAAACGGGATTGAGGTTCTTGCTAGATACACAGACCAGCTGGCTGTTAAAGGCAGTGATGAAGATTCTGATACTTTGCTAGACGCCACCAAACCTGCTGCGGTAATTTATACCAAGGTTGGCAATGGATCGGTTGTTCTGTCTGGTATTCATCCTGAGTTCTCTTCCGAATTACTTCAGCGCTACCCTTCAAATGAGAAATACACCGATACGTTGAACCAACTTGCTGGTGCCCAAGCCTCGAGGCTAAGTTTCCTAAAATCAGTATTCATCAAAATGGGTCTCAAGGTCGATCCCAGCCCTACCCCCATTCCTGGACTCTCAAGGCTATCCCTGACTGCCCTCGATCGTAGTGTGCTGCCTTCGTTAATTAAAACCCTCCAGGATGAACTTGGTCAACAAGGTACCAACCTAATTAAGGGTTTTAATGATACATTCCGTATCTGGGATGCGAACCAAGAGCGTTTGAATAAAGAAGACCATCAGGATGAAGGGCAAACTGATGATGAACGGTTTAATCCTGATCTTGATAAGGTGATCAAGGACATCGATGTTTACTACAATGGCTATCCTGATAACAAGATTTCGTCTCATTTCAATCATGAACTCTACTATTCGAGTCTTCAGAAGTTCAACAATGCCGAAGGAGAGGCTGCATCATACATCGATAAAATTGGCAACATTGTTTTGTATGGTGATGTTGTGACCTCAACCTCTACCATGCTGTACAAGAATTTCAATTTACTACGTCTCTTACCCGCTGGTTTTGCTGCTGTTGGGTCTGTTCAACTTTCTGGTCGCGGTCGCGGCAATAACGTCTGGGTCAACCCACCTGGTGTCCTTGCTACCTCCACTGTTCACAAAATGCCTTTACATGATAGAAATAACCTTCCGGCACCATTAGTGTTTGTGCAATACATTGTTTCCCTGGCCATGGTTGAAGCCATTCGGTCATTTGATTCTGGCTTTGAAGATTTTCCTGTGAAACTCAAATGGCCTAATGACGTTTACTGCGAAAACCCTGATTTCAAGCAAGATTCAAAGGATGAAGACAATTTGGAGTTCTACAAGGTGGGTGGTCTACTGATTAATAGCAATGTCCTGGACAATCAGTACGTTCTGGTGGCAGGTCTGGGTGTGAATGTCAATAACTACGCGCCATCCATCTCCCTCAACACTATTGTCAACAAGCTCAACAGTGGCGTTAGAAAAACCAAGAATTTGCCGCCGCTGAGACATTTCACTATTGAAGAACTACTTGCTAAATACTATGTTATCCTTGGTGCCATGTTTACCAAGTTCCGGTTTATGGGCTTTAGTGCATTTGAGGACTTGTACTACAAGAGATGGTTACATTCAAACAAAATTGTCACGTTGGAGCAGCACAACAATGTCAAAGCCAAGATTATTGGTATTTCCAAGGATTACGGCATGCTTATTGTGGAGGAGGTTGATCGCAACAACAAGCCCATCGGCAAGACCTACGAGCTGCAACCTGACGGCAACTCTTTTGATATGATGAAAGGTCTCCTGAAGAAGAAAGCATAGCTCTCATCTATATTACTTTTGTGTTCAGGTCCTCTTGTGTTTGTATATTGCTTGTTTCCTGTGTGATGTATATAAATATCAATTTAAATATAGTAATTAATTTGTTTTTCGACTCATAAAGATAAAAGGTTGTGTGTATGCTCAGATTGTTTCCACAATCCTCTTATTCTTTTTGTTGTTTTTGTTCTCCAAGTGATTGTATTCTGGTCAGGTTCAATACCTAGCCATTTTATGCAATGATGGTTTGAACAGTAGATGCAATAAAAATCACCAACATGGCGGCGACCCATTTCGCAGTAGTGGGATCTAGAATGGCAGCACCATTCTTGCAGTTCTCACACTTGAATTCTAAAAAAAATTTGTTAGTTAAACATCACAATCAAAAGGAAAGTCTCTACTTACCATTCCAGGGAGTGTATGCTTGAGGGCTGTACATGTAAAACTTTTGTGAAAATGGAGACAAATAGCCAGCCTGAGCGACCATAGACATGTTTCCCTCGGTGTCGTAAACCTGCAGAGTGTATTGAGAGGTCAATAGATGGACTGTTGCGTTGGCCTGGAAAGCTTCAGTGTCCCACACAAAGGAGGTTTCACGAGATGGGTGATCTGTCGCAATAGTGTAAGTCTCAGAGTTGTAAGAGCAGTAGGCCTGAATGTTAAGGTTTCTAGGGGTAACGGAAAGCGAAACATAATCCCACTCAAAGGTAGCAAATTGACCGATCTTAATGTAAGTTGACTCGGTAAGCGCCGGAGTCTTTAAGGAAATTGTGCCAGCAGGGAGACGGGCATCGATAGAAGTAGTTACGCCAACATAAACGCCGGTGTCCTTAGCACTAGTGGTTTTAGCAGCCTGTTTGGATGAAGCAGTTTCCTTGTTAGTAGCACTTGCATCAGTCTTTTTAGACCCAGACTTGTTTGTCGTGGTCTTTGTGTTTCCAGCATCAGGAATATCATCAGTCTGATCTGCAGTAGGGATATCTGTCTCAGTAGTCTTTGTAGCTTTGGCTGTAGTCTTCTTAGTATCGGTATTCTTCTCAGTGTCAGTATTCTTCTCGGTGTCAGTATTTTTCTCAGTACCAGTTGTCTCTTTCGTGGTGTCTTTAGCGGTAGTCTTAGTGTTATCAGTCTCCTTGGCAGTAGTTGTGCCTTTGTGGGTGGTTGTGGCATCAGTATTTCCTGCATCAGGGACACTGCCTAAAAGTCGGTGTTAGAATAGATCACAAAAATAACACGAGGGTTTAGCAGACTTACCATCAGTTGTTTGACCCTGTGCTGCAATAGCAAAAATAAACAGGAATAACACAAATGTCAGCGATAGTAACCGCAAATTGAAGATTTTCATAGTTGATAATAAATAAGCTGGTCCCACGTAAGGATTTTTGCAATATCGGAAAGGGAAAGAGTAAAGACAGTAGTCTCTAGAAAACGAGAGAAAAAAAGAGGTGGTTGTCGCTAGTACTTTATGACCGGGGGGTTTTGGATAGGAAGTTTTCAGGCTTTGTTAAAGGGTCTAATGATTTACGGTCGGACTTGAAAGAAGTCTGAAGATCCCAGGGGCAGCGAGTGATTCAAAAGTTGGAGTTGTTGTTTCGAAAAAAAGAGTTTAAGTTTAAAGGAAAAGGAGGATGTTTTTTTTAAATTATCTGTTGTTGTTTTTTTTCATTGTATTTTTTTTTTTTTTTTGTTTACACTAAATTGTTATATGGGAACTTGATTTCTCATGCGAATCAAACTATGGGCTTTTGACGTTTTCTTAAAATAGATGTATCTCTATGGACCAGGCTGTGGCAACACCCTAACCCATGTATATAACTATTTTGGCTTAAATTTTATATTTTATCTGGTAAAATCTAATTAATCTCAAGAAGAATTGAAATGAATTGTTATTCATTTAACTCAATTCTTTGATAAATTTCTTAAAACAATTAAGTCATTAATACGACTGTTGCTTAACAAATGCAGTCTGGGTTTTTCGGTATTCAGATTTGATTTCACAACCAATAATGTGACGAATAAATATCAAAGCACTTAGCACATGCTAACTGAAACTCGATGTTTTCAATGGTCGGAAAAGAAAACAGCCATTTACGACTGTGTTATCACAGGATTGATTAGAATGATTTGTCCTATTATCTAAAAATCATAAAATAAACTACTGGTTTGGGTACATGTTAACAATGGCAATTCAGGTATATGTACTTAAAATACACACCACATAATGTTTTACCTAAATTTAACTATTGTAAACTAAAACACTCTTTCCTAATCTGTTCTGTAGGACTCCTTTTAAATGGGATCCAGGAGTAAAGGACTCAGTGTCCAATCCCGGAAAATTTCTAACTTAAGTCTCTGTCAGATTTTTGATTACGCTGTAAACGTTTGAACTTTTTTAAGCCTCCAATTTTGCAATGAAGAAATTCACATCCACTGGAAGTTTTGCTAGCATACTCTTCAGTTTGGGTGCTTTCTGGTATTGTTCATTATTTGTAACCTAAATATGAAGGGTCTTCAACTGAGCACGTTTTTGCAAGTCAGAGAAAAATCAACGTAAAGGCTACTAGAAGGGACATCGTTAGAAGGAACAACAGCTAGAGATATTTGATTAAAAAACATGAGCCCAATTTTTAAGGATTAGAAATTGAGTCTTTCCTTCTGGATTTCCTTTAGAAGGAAAATTGCAAAACTGATTAGGAAGGAGTGGTTTAGTTCACAATGGCTAAGTTTAATTAAAGCAGTAGAAGATGCTTGTAAATATTGCTTTTGAGCTCTAAATAGAAATACTAAAGAACCACAACCTATTTATTTTGGTTTAATAACCATGAGAATACCCTAAATGAGGGTAATATTATACCGACCGGAAGTTTTAATTGCTTGTCACGGTTCAGGTCCGAGATGTAAATTAGCAGAAATCTAAGTTTATTTTACTTATATCAACGTGGTAGTCTAGTTGGACTTTAAGTCGTTTCAGGAATCACAACTTACAGAAAAAAGAAAAAGTTTAGAAGTTGGGGTGATCCTCATTGTTTCCATTCTCTGCTTTAAGGGGATTCAAGTGGGTTTATATTCCCTGATCTGAAATCCTTGTTTTATAGGGGAAGCATAAGTTTCTAGTATTTTCAGACTCAGTTTCTACAACTCGTTTTCTCTTTATTGATGCCCCGCTTTTGGAAGTTTTTGATATCACTTAATGCTTGTAACATTACACTTATTTGTCACCATTGAAGTAAGTCGGTACACTAGCGAAGCCAGCTTTACATGTCAGGAAATAACTTCCAATAACAACTTTCAGCACCCTGATCTAGGAGCTCCGTGTGAAGCTTGTGGGTGGAAATCAAAACGTTGAGATAAGGTTCCCGTAATAGCATGAACGTGGTGCGATGCATGACCCGTCGGGAAGGCGTGTCAGGATAGATAGATAGATAGATAGATAATCAGTTTATTGTCCTTACATCAAATAGTTACATACAAAATTACAAAACAAAACGATATACAAAGAAGACATGAAATTTCAAAAACATTTGTCTTTATGAGATTGGCAAAGTAGGGCGTGTCGGGACATCACTTTATTTAATTTCATTTAATTATCGACTTTTAAGCTATAATTACATGCACATATTCAGGTGACGTCTAACTGTCGCTTAGTGCAAACATTATCGTTGCCACAACCTACCTTTTTTCTTATAGCTAAAGCACATTTAAACCCTACAGGTAACAGTGAAAAATCTATGACAAAAAAATGAGAGGGATAGCCGTTCATTCTGGATTCATGATTTCCGTATTTTTTCGTATTTATGGTAAGCTATCGTGAGGTTAATACAAGAAGTATGAATGCTCCACTTGGCAAATTGCAAGTAATTGCCATCCCGAAAGTAAAGTCCTAATTCACTATATAATTAGCAATTCTTTAAAAAAATTTTTTTTTGCAAATTAATCAATTTATAAAATTGCAGTTTCTTATTGAAAATATTTTTATTGCTATAGTTTGAGGAAAAAAGTATTTTAGACACTAAAAAAAAGTATAATAGCCATGAAAAATTCAAAAAATTCACCTAATTACAACTTTGAATGTAAATATCGGCTATCAAACTTCCATCTCTAGACAGAATATTCCCGTTTATGTACATGTCTTTTTATTGGTGACTGGTATACTTTAAGGGTCTAGATTATTGGCTGCTTGGGAAAACGAACTATCGTGCCATGGATTGAGAGCTAGTTTTAAGTTGAGTACTCATAATTATTATTTTAGTACCTGCTCATTCCCGGTGCCATATGGTAACTAGATACTGGGGGGAATCCCACCGATCACACTGTAATTCTTGAAATATTTGTAGAGCCTCTGTACCAGTAAATGCAAAAAATTTAGGAAGGCTGGAGCTGGTGTTCTACTATAAACCACAAGATTCTCTCGATGAGAGAGTCTAGCAATTCGAGTCTGAAGCGGAAGAAACCCTAAAGCTCATTATATGCCGGGTTTTTTCACCATCAGTGCTAAGTAAGTAAATTTTGATCCTGGACTGCTGGTTGTTGTGCAGGCTTCCTTGTTCTAGAGGATGCATTCGAGCGACGTGGATAGCTGGGATACATGTGATTGACGATGTATTACATCTGAGTAAGTATGAATCACTACACTATCAGATATAAAATGAAACCATAAACAGGACCTTAGTTAAAAACCCACGGGGTCCTGCATGCTAGTAAATTATAAAGTGAGTCAGAAGGTAGTTATGGACAGATGGAACAACAGTCATGAGTAAAAGGAATGAACCAAAAAAGAGAGAGACTGGAATGAACAATCTCAAAACGTGAAATCTGACGGACCGTTAAGATTATGACGTTATTACACAGGCTTTTTCATTTTTTTTATTAAATTTTTTATTTTTTTCATTTTCCAGAATAGAACCCAACTGCCGCCTGCGAACGGTATAAACAGTCAATGACGATGTTCGTTTTTTCAAGCCTAAATGAGAAAAGCCTCTTTGGTGGGTTTTTTTGGCATGTATTTTATTTTTGATAGAGATGACGACACACAAAAGCCTTTGAATTAGGTGTGGGGTGGTGTTCCAGAGGTCATTGAGTTGGTTTATCTTTGACATTTGCGATTTTTTCAGATTCAGCCATGCGAAAACCAAAGCGCAAATATACGTAAAAAGAAATAAAAAGAAAGCCCCAACCATTTGAATCTACAGTCTCATCAACGTATACAAATAGAGACCTAATTCCTCTTTATGCGTTTATTAACCCAAGATATGCATTATACCACTGAAATTTCCATGTTTTTAGGACAGAGAAACTGCTTCCCAACAAGTTCTTTACATTCACTTTATACAGCTATTTCTTCACAATACCATTGCCCAGCATGTCACTAAAACAAGTACAGATCGAGTTCGACGGCAATATTCAACAGTTCCAGCTCCAGGTTCCTCATGAAATGACTTCAATTTTTATTAATCGCAAGGTTTCAGAAACGATAGGTTTGCCCATTGGTTCATACTCTCTATTCTACCTGGACGATCTGACTTCTACGTTCCAGTGCCTTGCCGAGCCTGAAGATTATACGCCGTTAGCCTACATTGCCCTTTATAAGGGACTTTTGCTGCAAGCTCACAAGAATGCAATGATTTACAGTTGTCATTATTGAGCTGTCAGTCGGATCTTCCATGCCTGAAAAATCTGTAGTAGGTATGAAGGTGATCTTATGTTAATGTTAGCTTTTTCGTTACTCCCAACCTGCAATGTCCCTGGTATGTTGCTAATATCATCGAAGTATTAAAACCAAATGAGGGTTTATGCTTATTCAATACGAGCATTTTATGGCATTTCCATAAAAATTATCAGTCTTTATCCAACTCTAAACTTTTAGTTGTGTAACGCCGGTAGTCGACTGATGGTTATATACCCAGACCTGATACTGAGTGGTTTTTAACAAGACATGTTTAATCACACCAGTTATTTTTCAACTATACCCCATTCACCGTCAGGCTGAAACGTCTTTGTTGCAAAACTAGAAAAGTAACGACAGGAAATAAACAACATGTTATTTTCTTAAGAAATCTTCATTTTTTTTTCCATTGCTTTCGGTGCCTACGGCCCAGATAAACATCAACATCAGGGGTTGTTAAGACAATCCTAATTTGATCATTCACACGTTAAAACTCAAATTTCTGGTTGGCCCTTGCAATTGAGTTAAAAACATACACTTGGTAATGCCATAGTCTGCATGCCTACAATTCCATCTACGAACAGAACATGAAGAATGTGGGGATCAGGGGAAATTATTGATGAGTACTTGTGGACTCATCAAAGACAAGAGTCGCTAACTACCATTTCTTTTGAAGGACCTAAGAATTCATCTAAATAGCCAGCCTGTTACCAGCTGCACGCGCCCTCCCTATCTAAACCTGGTAATTAATGACCTGTGAAAGAGGGGCGAGTATCATGACTTTAAGGGAGTTTGAGTTATGTAGCTGGGTTATGGGATTAGCGTTGCCAGGTCAAAGCTCTACACACACTGAGGGGGAGGTCTATAAGCTAACTTGATCTACCCTGCCTATTTAAATTTGTATACGGCAGAAATATGGTCAATAATTTTTGGGCCCAAAGAAAACAAAGTCGCATTCTACGTACCACACTGTTTAATCATCACTGAACTGAAGCGGGCCATCCTATTACTGATTTGGGCTCTTAAAGTTTCCTAGTATGAAATTCTTAAATCAACTATTTATCTCAGTGTATCAGATTCCAATAACTAAAACGTGAGTAGGTTTTATCTATGGCCCATAAACTAATTATTGGCTACATTGCCGCAGTGTGAATATATAAGTTGGGTCTATGATTTATAATTGCCCAGGTGAGTATATAATAAAAATAGCAAAGGACAACCCATGATAAATGTAATAAATTTTCAACTGACATGTAGTAATACTGAAGGACTTACCTGTCAATTATTGTATTACTTCTGTAGAATTGTTTCGAGAACTTAAAAATCCCATTACATCTGTAAATAAATAAGTGGTAGAAAGTACGAAATCACAATCTTTGATTATCCAGCATTTCATTGATTTCCTCGGAACGTTCTTTTACTCATGGGTCGCGGGTAGTACGAGATCACTAACAGATGAAAATTGAATGGGAACTACCGACAGAACAAAAAAGTATAGAGAACAACGTAGGCTCTAAATCTAGGGTCTTAATCTTGAACATCAAACCAAACTACTTGAAGGGTTGAACCATAGTATTAAGTATACACATAAAAGCTACCAGGTCTGAGGTTTTCAGCGCCATCTACATTAAATAAACATTTCTACTATATATGTTTTTATTTATACAGTTTGTTTACATTTCCAAGTTTCAACGCTAGTCAAGGGCCAGTTTGTTTACTGAAAAACAAATAATTTTGTAAATTTTTTTACCAGTAAAAACTCTCTTTTTCAAACATGTCCCCACTCCTCCTCTTTCTCCTTCATTTAATCATCTTTCAATGAACAAACACTCTCCTCATGAGCCTCTAAATGAAATCTAACTCCTCGAAACCGATGACAAGAGATCTGCGCAGCTACTCTTCATGGAGTTCGTCATCTACAAAAGTCACGGACTCTGGCAGCTCCGGCAGTCTAAAGCAGTTTGCATCAAGTACTCGCCTTTCGTCTATCCGACAACAGCAGTCTCAGTATGGCCGCTCTGTAAGCCAGCAGCGTGGCCCCTTGAAAGAAAAGGAAGATATAAAAGTTTTGTACGAAAAGGACCTAGCAATTTTATATCAATTGCCTATAAAGCGCGTCAAGCCCGCAAAAAATAATAGAAACAACAAGCCAGTATATGTAGATAGCAGCAACTCACCGCCAAATATGACCTCTTACGACCTTACTCAGAAAATTGTTGTTGCAAAGGGTCCATTTTCAATATACAAAATTTTTGGTCAAACAGCGGCCTATCTAAAGTGTGGTCAGTTCGTGCACCCTATATTGCCGAGGTTACGTCTGTGGCGGGTTCTCAAAACCCAATTCCTTGTGCCGCAGCCTAACCCTGGTCGATTTTGGCGGCTGGAGATTCCAGAGCTGGAAACTGACAACCCAGAGTCAATAGTCGAGTTAGAACTTAAACTACGGGAGTTATGCGCATACAGGAGCATTTATAAGGGCGATGGAGGCGAAGACTCGATAAAAGCCAGCCTTGAAAAACACCTGGAGCTAGATCCTTTGGGATTCCCTCTTATTACTGAAACTGACGAGGGAAATACAAGCAGTAATATGGAGGAATTCGAAGATGATAATGAATATGACGACTATCTGCGGCAATGGGCCGACGAGTTTTCTTCAGACTATGGCGAAGAAGAGGTTGAGTACTATGGCGAGGAAGACGATGGCCTGGATGAATTGACTGTCCACGAGGGAAGAAATAACCGTTATTCCACAGCGCTATCGACATTAGACTTTTATTTAGACTCATTTGATGGGTTTAATGTCGTTTCAAGCGAGGAACACAGACAATTTGATGACCACAATGAAAGAAATAGTAGTGGAAACCAGAGTGTAGATCCTCAGACTATACTTGGAGCGCCGCCACAACATATTCACCATACTCATCACCATTATTCCAAGAGCCATTATACACTCCCCTCGATACGTGAGATGGGCTATGGCCAGTTTGACACCATTTACGAGACACGACCTGACATGAACACACACAATAATAAAGATACGAATGACCACAGCGATAAAACCAACGACAACAGTAGTAATATTAATAGAGGAAATAGCAATTATGACGAGGGTATAGCATACTGGGAGCGGATGGTTTCCAAAGTTTTCTCTTGGACCAAATAGACGCGTCCATTTGTTTAGAATAAGAGGCTTAGGGCACCTGAGAAGAATTTCAGTTTGAACTTGACCTGTTAAAAAGCAGGAGGATAACAAAAGTAACGAGTTATAATAATAATAATAAAAATAATAATAATGATGGTAATAATAGTAATAATAATCATATTAACAAGAATAGTAAACAACTGTATATAATCTAAGAAATACAACCAGTTATGCACCGGTACTTTCGGGGCACCATACGCCGCGTGGTGTCTCGGAGCAAAACGTAAAAATATTAGAGCGCCGTCACCATGATTTGTTTCATCATCATTATAATTGGCTTTTATTTAATTTTTATTTAATTTTTTTTATTTAGCTTTTTTTTCGGTTTCTCTACATGATATTTTGTCTTGTTCTCTTTTCCTTTTATTTTATTCCTGATTTTCAAACCTTTTTTGCTTTTTTTGGAAAAAAAAAAATACGTTGATCGTCGCTCGTCTTCTGTTTTTTTTTATTCCTTCAAATCTCTCTCCTTTTCGCTATCTCCACACACTTTTAATCACGACTCCAAACTTGACCCATCTTACACTACTAAACAATCCATGAGCACACTCCTGATAGGTTTGCTTTTTCTATCATGTCATCCTCGCGAATGAACGCCAGTAATCATGGCCTCTATGGTGATAATCACCATGGGGCTAACAACAATAACAATCACCACCACAGTAACAATACTAACAAGTCACGATTCAATATGATGTCCTCCATTTCCCAACGCAACGGATCCTCCCTTCAAAGCAGATCTATCTCTTCCGCCCGCGATGACCTAGCAATTCATAGATACATGCTTACTCATCCCGAAGGTGTTGCTCCATTATTAGAAGATAAGAATTCTGCAAGTGAATGTATGTATCATCGCTAGTCTGTCTGCTCTACTTTCTTTTTGATCTTCAACTAACCCGCGTGCACAGATATCTACCCGGACTTTTTTCCTTGGAAAAAAACTAAGGAAGAGGATGTTCTTACGACACAAAACCTGCAAAAGGGCTATAACCCGCTCACCACTGTCACCAGCGAAACCTCCACTGCAAGAAATCCAATGATGCAAGCGTTTCGACAAAGATCTAGTCTTTACGCCTTATCCTACTTTATGCTAAACGCCATGGACGTTAAAGAAAAATCAAGTCGCATAACTTCCAACTCAACCTTCAAGCCGCCGCCGCGAGTTACGCTAACTGAACAAAAAAAGGAAGCTTGGCTTAGAGATCTTGCGGACCCCTCTGTGCCACTACGACGACTCTCTCGTACTATCCCTCACGGTACCCGAAATCGCTCATTATTAGAGCAATGCTGCAACAAAAATATACCCATTGCACGCGCCGTTTGGTTTGCTCGGTGTGTTGGCGCTAATGAGCTGCGCGGTCTAAAAAGAAAGGGATCTACCCAGGTTGGCTCTGTGACCGAGGTGCAGTGGATCTTTGAATGGACTGAACAAGTAACCGAGTTTATTGAAAAGGTAATCAAGGAGTGCCCTGAGGAGAGCTCGGCAACCAGTGCCAGTGCCAATATCGCGGCCGCAGCTTCCTCCAACAACCCTACCGGCAGCTCGGGCACTCACCCCAATACAGTCTCCTCGAAATCATCTCCATCAACCCCATTAGCATCTGCATCTGCATTAACTTCTTTGAATAACAACTCTCCCAGCGCATCTTCCCCTCTTTCATCCATTCCAGCGAAACTGCCTATGAAACCAGCGCCTAAACCCTTTGGCAGTGCATCTTCAGCATCAACCAAGTCTACATTGTCAAACTCCCAGCCATGGAAAGTTAAAATGGAGTACATCACGAGGCTGGCAGCAAATCTTTTTTCAGAAGGTTTACTGGATAAGCCACTATTTCTAAAATGGTGTATTGTCAACCTTCAAAAATGCAGAATAGAGGAACTTCCGGTTGCTATCCTCTTCATCCGACTTTTTTGGGACGGGATAGTACAGTCACGTCTTTTGTCCCAAAATCTTGCATTGGCGTTACTGGAACGGTTTTCTGAACTATCATCTCCGACTTTCAGCAAGTATCAGGTTTTTGTCACCTTTAAAGAAAAGGTTTCAGAAGCGTTGTTTAACTTTTTCATTTTTTCACCTGACTCGTTTGTCATTCCCCAGTATTGGAAAAAACTGGGCCCTGTGCTAATAGAGGCTCTCAAAGGCATCAACGATGAAGTAGCGCAGCAGGTCCTGGAGCTGGTATGCATGCGCAACGAATCATTTTCCGTGACCGACGTTTCAGCCACTAGAGCTTCCCGAAACCCACAATATATCATTATTGATTCTCTTGACAAAGCCAATGTACCCTACAATTGGTCTTCACTGATACAAAGCATCAACGTTAACAAAATTCCAGAACAGGATGCGCTTATGGTGGCATTTGAGTGGGCAACCTCCAAGAATCGTGCTGGCATTGATCGTGTCTACATCTGTGCCAGTATGCTTACTGAATGGCACAATGTATTGAAATGGGACATCTCTGCAGGGTTTTTGAACTTTTTGGACTCAATAACTTGTGCTGACGGCTATGATATGAAGAATCTTTATGACATGGTTTCTGAACTACAGGACCGTGATTGGTTTAGCGCTGGTAGCTTCTTCAGACGCCTAATTTCACAAGGAACCTTGTTTATATCTAAACAGCAACCTTCAATGAACGTCAAGATCAAAATTCTGGCCAATCTGCCTGTACAATACTCGACTGGCCTCCGCAATCAACAAATTATGATGCTTAGGAATCTTAAGGTCAATACCGACGAGGACCACAACTCCCTGCTAGAGGCGAAATCGATATTGAGCACCAAACTAAGCTTTCTATTTGCTGAAAAATATTATTTTGATCAGTATGAACTTTTTGAAGAGCATACTACAATACTTTCCAACCTATCAAAAGTCAACAAAATGGTGCTTTCCACATGGATCACAGAGTCTTTAAACTCAAAGTTGAGTACAGAGTTTGAGCTTTCTGTTTCACAATTTGCTGTTCTCCAAAATGTGTTTGAGATCCTCAGAGACTTCAAAGCGCTCTATGTCATGATTGAGCGTGTCACCACTACTACCACCAATGGAAGTCTCTTGTATTTTATGGCTAACTCCATTCGTGACCATCTTTCCATTTTTGCTGCCATTGCTGATGTTGTCCAGCTTATCCAGCTATTCGTGAATCAGTACAAGTCATTGAATGTTAAGACCAAGATGTCCAAAGGATTGTGGGATCTCGTAATCTTTGCTCTGAAGGAAGTACCTGAGTCTAATATTCAATTAAGAACTGAGCTTGAGCAGATTGTGACCCCTACTGGCCAAACTCCACTGAAAGATATTACAACCTTGTCACCGATGTCGGATATTGTTAGCGAGAGTATTGTTGCCAACCAGGAGCTGAGCGAATTCCTTCAGGAGCGCCTAGGTACTCATGACGCCATTGACAACCGGTCTTTACCCAAATTTTTTGAGTCAATCTCAGAAATGTTCCTCAACGCTTGCAAACAGGAGGACCATAATTCTGAAGAAATACGAAAAGTTGTGGTTCTTCTACAACATTTGAAAGATACTGATCCTGGTATATTCTCAGAACTGGCATTAAAATGGATCAAGGAAAAGGTCGAGCCCGAGTTTTGCTACGACTCTAATTCGTTTACCCGAATTCTTTTGTTTCTCGTTATTTATGAGTGTGTGACACTAGAAAAAATTGCTGAAACGTTTTTGCAAATGGTAAAAGTCAAAGTTCCAGGCAGTACTCAAAGCACTAAGGTTATTTTAAGTCTGATTTCAGAAGACTACATTTCAGGAATTCAACTCAAAGCTTCGGAGAAACTTGCACTCAATATGCAGCGGCATCATTTTGCAAAAGATCATGGCATCATCTATCTCAAATATATTCTTCAAGAGGTCCTTGATTCTACGGAAATGACATCTCTTTCTAGCTCCATTAGCACTTCTGTCAGTCAATTCTTGCTGTGGTTCTTGACCCATGACTTGAACCAATTTATCTCGCAAATGGTTGACCCTATTTTACATAGCGGCAACACACATGCGATTAATGAGCTTCGTCTTATATTGCTCAAACTACTGAAGATTGACAATAACAACACTGCAAATCACTTCTCCAACGCCAAGGTTGAAATATTGCACATTCTTGAAATCTTCAATCCTTTGAACCTAGCCCTCTGTCAAGTCTATGTTCGTGTTGTGCTAATATTTCAGAGGGAGCAGCAGACTCATACTGAAATAACGCCAATCTCGACTGGTCACGCTACCCCGGTTGTTCCTGTCAATAATGAAAATATTCTAGGCGTTCTAATGGAAGTCATTGCTAGTGCGCACGTCCGAAAGCTTTCGGAGCGCGCTCTTGGCGATTTGATGGTTCGTTTACCAGAGGAAGTCAAGTCACAGCTGCTCATGAAGTGCGAATTACTCTTTATTCAGTCTCCCCAGTTTCCATGCATTGTGAACATTGAGACCGGCACAGGAAACATTATTAACTACGTGCTTGAGGTAGTAGATGCTATCGCTACTTCGGCGAGCATTGATCTGTTTGAATCACATTCATTTGAAGTTACAGAAGCTCTAGACAAGCTCTTGTCAGCTTGCGACTTGTTCACGCAAAAGCATCAACAAGAGAAGGATGTGATGCAAACTGAAAAAATAGATGTGCCAACTTCAAGCGAGGAAAATCCTCAGCTTTATGGAAATGAAGATTTGCTGAACGACGAGGCTTCTGTAAAAGGTGCAATTCTTTTGTTTGTCAAGATTTTGGTTATCCACAGCCCTAAAATTCTATCCTGGGCGGAAAACATACGCGACAAGGTCACCAACGGCATTATTCGTTTACTGAGTACTCAATTTGTTGTGAGTAGAGTCGACTTATATAACCTGCTAACTGATACCCTCGAGTCGATCAAGCGTCACATGAAACGGCCCGATCGCGGTGATGGTGCCAGTTTACCTGGTAGCGATACGATGCAAAAACAAGTTTCTTCTGTGCCACTTTCTTCTGCTGGTATGATGAACACATCCGTGGCCTCAACAGAACTACTTATCAATGATTCCCCAGTATCTCGTCCTAATTTGGGAGGCAATACAACCCCAGCGTCAGTACTTACCGATATCCCGCCAGCTGTGCTGGCTAACTCCAAGTTTGCGCCCACTGCTGCGGCAATTCTCAACCACAGTAGCAGTAATGACATCAGCGACAATAGTAGCAGCAGCCCTGGTATTAGAAACGTTAATTCTCTCACAGCAGCACCTAACCCGGGGGTTGTAAGCGATGAATCTGACTACCTCAGTGATCTTATTCTTTACAACAAAACCACCAAGACTTATTCAAACCTTAATGTCCGGGCTTTTGATTTACTAGAGGAAAGCAACCATACAATGCAAATTAATGATGTGGCACTTAATCTGGCCATGTTTGATGGATTTATTGAGAAAAAAAATCCGGTTTAGACAAAGAGTTTACTTTTTGGGATTAAATTTTATTTATTCAATTGTTCATGCTAGTTTTTTTAATTCAACTTTTTTTTTTGGAGCCTATACTTCTCATGTAAAAATACTATATACAATGTTTTGTTTTAATGATAATGTTAAATTATACAGTGAACAATCATCCATCATTTATCCTTCACCTCAAACTGTGTATATATAATCATCATATATCTGCGTTATTGAGAAAAAAAAAAAAAGAAAAAAAAATTGTAGTTCGTACATGGCTAAAAAGATATTTTACAAGTGACTTTTTTGTTTATTTCTTTGGGGAGGTAGAATTACTGCCTTGTATACTGAAGTGACACAACTGTTGTTGCCATTTGTAAACGTAAATAACTGGTTCTCAATTATTCTGCTGCGTTTTTCATGGAAATATGCTAAACAACATTTAAATTGTTTTTGTTTTTCCCCCCGGCAAAGACTGTCATCAGTCTACAATTTAAAGCCCATTAAATGTATTAGTTTGATAGATAATCAGTTTATTGACCTTGCATCAAATGGTTACATATAAATTTATAAAACAAAATGAAATATAAAGAAGACATGAAAATTCGAAAACATTTGTCTCTATGAAACTGGCAAGATGACGGTGTCAGCACGCGTTATAAGTTCAGATATTCAATGGCGCCGAATTCTTCATGTGGTTTACATGTGTCAAAGGAAACCTGCGATACAATGTACCCAGTAGATCATATATTAGTTTGGTAGCACATCAATTTCTATGATATCTTATTTACTCATCAATTCATAACTATCAAAGGTAAGATACTTCTAGCAATTTTACAATAGTATTACTGGAGGCTATTTGTATTTGAAGGCACCTTATTAACCCGTCTAATTGACAGCAAATGGTTGAATATATGCTCATTCTGACTAGTAGTGTTTTAGTTTTGGTCGCATCAGATGCTTTCTCGAAATATCTTAGCTCGGGGAAAAAAAGCTGTGCTTCGGATAGTTCCAATAATGAATTAATAGAACCAACGTTGGCTGTCAAAGAAATATTGCTCAGATTTATAAACTTTTTTTTATTTCTGTATATTGAACCACGTTGGGCAACCTGCTAGAAGAGAATCCGATAGTTTTATGAAACTGAGTATTTAATGTCCTCTGTGTTATAAGATTTCTGTGGAGGCTGAGCTTGGGATTCTGGCTAAGCATATGGCATTTTTTTTAATGAGCCACAAAGCCATCGGTGGCTTTGGAATAACGATTGGTACGATTTGCAATGGGACTAGAGAATAGCTTTTTGAATGCAATGTTCAGATAACTTGCCTTGTCAGAAACCCATATTAGATAAAGCTCTTTTTTTTTTTTTTTTTTTTTTTTTTTTTTTTTTTTTTTTTTTTTTTTTTTTTTTTTTTTTTTTTTTTTTTTTTTTTTTTTTTTTTTTTTTTTTTTTTTTTTTTTTTTTTTTTTTTTTTTT
>Ga0160505_100665_pt1 | contig 18385 bp, 9 predicted proteins | sample DIDeMG_FD_108225 | JGI IMG/M metagenome (GOLD analysis project Ga0160505, IMG submission 108225) | Enriched chicken feces microbial communities from UW Madison campus, WI, USA - DID2874_E49_Stillage MG | ecosystem: Host-associated > Birds > Digestive system > Large intestine > Fecal ... | reverse complement strand
TTTTTTGACTGTCGACAACGACGATCACCTCTTTGGCAGCCTTGAATTCAGTGCCATTTCCATGAATCAAGCAAAGTACAACCTGTTTCTGTCTGCCCTGGCACTCGCCATATTCTCCACCAAGTTATTTCTGCTGATACCTTTGACGCTGCTACAATGTCTTTCCTGTAAGTACCTCTCTTGATATGCGATCTTTCCCCTGTACAAACCTGCGACCACTGAGACCATGACCTACCCAACTGGCATCTGGCACTTGTATTTATCTCTATTGATGATGCAACAATAATTACCAGTATGCTGTGGCTACTGGTTTTGTTCCAGTTGTAATTTTTGCTCACTCAAAACATTGTTGTGTAAATGAGGCTCGAGCCTATGCAACATTAGTGCAGCCGTGTGGATCAAACAACAAATCGTATTGAAATGAGTATTAATGCAAAATCTCCCATTTTCTTTCTAGGCGTGATAAAACATGGGTTTACTCTAGTCATGAACAAATACTGTTTTAACGATAACCAAAACATTCTTGCCGAGGTTTTTGGCGTGCTTGTTTGCCGACTACTCTCTATAGAGGTACCCATTTCCAATCAACAGCAGAATCAGCAACAGAATTCAAATCAGCAGCAACGTTATAGTGGCTCAAATTCCGACAATATTACTTCCTCGGTTGAGTGTGCAGAATTAGCGTCGAATGAGAATGAAAATAGCACGGCACGCAATAAGACTCGCCCGCCGGCGGCCGAGGACAATATTGCAGTGTTATTACCTGACATGAATGAAATTACGCTTGAAACCAGTGTCCACAACCCGACAGGTCTACGGCGCAGCTCATTTTCAAAAAATACCCCAGCTCCCACAGGATTACCGCCCAAACGTGTTCAGTTCAAGACCCCGCTAATCACTGTGCGCGTTGTGGAGTCTGATGAATCAAGCAGCGGGTGTTCAAACAGCGATTGTACAGAGTGTTCTGATAGTGACGATGAGGGTGCCATACGTGTGAGTGACATTACGGACGAGCAAGACTTGTTGTCACAGTCAATGGCACTAGATGCGCAAGTCAAGTTTTGGCACGACTACCACATTCAAACAAAGTTTAAAAGTATTTGCTAGCCAGCAGGGTCGTATTGGCTACTGGTTGTTTTCATGACTGGGGTTTTTGATGCATGATTATTCATTTTCTTTCGTTTTGTTTCTATAATTTTATACTTACACGGTCGTTGGACCGCCCCGGGTCCGATTCATGTGAAGCAATATGCTACCACAGAGGGTCCGTTTTCACTAAAAATGACATACAGCCAAGGTCTGTGTGCTTTTCACCTAATATAATAATTTATACAAGAGTATGCAACTGGATGGCTCCGGTGTGGGGTACTGAATAGCATGCCTGGTCCGCCTCATTTGACAGCCAGGGTGCCTGCCCCTGAATCCGCACATGAGAAAATGCCCGCACAAAGAACCCAGTTGAACAAGATGAGGGGAAGTTTATGTAGCAAGTGTCAGATAGCATGCTCTAGTGGCAGCAGCATGGGGAGCCAACGGGCATGCAGGATGCAACCGTGTGTCCCGAACGGATTAGCGGCGATTGCGGCCAAGCAAATTGCACAAAGGTCGGGCTTGCTCATTTAAACCTTGTCTCTTTTTGTAATGCTCTGATAACAATAGTAAAAAAGCCGAATACCCCAGCGGCTGAAGCTATTGAAGTATCTTTGTCTCTTATCTTTGCTGATGTAACCTTTAAACGTAATTCTGTTTATAAGGGCTACATGCTGACAAAAAAAGAAAGAATTTAAATTTTATATGGGTGGCTTATAAGCATCTCAGGCTGCCATTTGCTCAGCCGCTATCACTAGTGTGCGTTACCGGTTAGGCTTGCAAGCCGGAATAATAATGCCAAAAGGGGGCTGATAGGGTCAGGGCTATAACAAGCTACAGAAGTACCAGTTGGGCTATCAGAGAAAATAGGCCTATACCCACCAGCAAATGGAAACGAGGGGAGCTCCAGAGGGAGGGCACCAGGGTTGGAATAGCCAAAACAAAAAAAGAGTTACCATCTAGGCCGTTGCTATGCCATGGATTACAACCCTGCTAGAGTTATCATGCATCTTGTAGAAATTATAATGATGATGAATGTGTTAATAATCCGGTAGTTAACCCAGGTTTGGTAGAAAAATAAAAAAAATGAACAAATGAAAAAAAAAAAAAAACCTTGGCTAAGTCCATGCTGATAATAACTAAGCCATCTTGTCTTTCTATTGCTATATAGATTGTAAGTTTGATGCCAAGTATACGTAATAAAAATAAAGTGTACTATATATACGCTCAGTGCCTTCTAATAGCAATTAGTATAATAGCGTGCAATCTAATTACGCAATATGGAGCCAATACGGGAGCTAATTACATGCACTAATCACTACCATAAGATTGTCAAAATTTAGAAATTGCCGTATAAAAGTAAAATGACATGCTGTATAAACAGACACTAGGCTCTTCCGCGAGTGTGTTTGAATCGGGTGCTACCCGAAGGTCTTCAGTATAGACCGGACATTGATTTCTGAGAAAACCAGAAAAGCCTATAGCACTTGCAAGGCCCTACCGCCCAATTTAATTGCTCCACTATCTGGGGAAAAGCACTTGAGTAAGTGGTCCAAAGAAGACTGGCCTCGCTGACAACTGATACTATACAGAAACAACAGTTTGGCAGACGCAACAGTTTCTCTACAGCTGAAGTACTCGCAAAACTAATAAGCTACCCTGAAACAGCCCAAAACCGGGACTGTGTTATATCTGTACTTGGTATTGGTATCAAGGGCGCATTTGATGATATGCATAGGAATATTCTTCTGAAGACTATGTCCCAACATGAATCTCTCAAAGTTTTCCAGGTGCTGGCCAAACTATTCTCTGATCCGATGAGTTCGCCTAATCATTGATAGTGAGGTAACAGAGCTGAGAGATGTGAGGTCGGCTATTCCTCAGGGTTTACCAATCTTAGTGCTTCTGTTTTTTTTTGATTTATACAATTTTCCTGTAACATAAAGCCAAGGAGACTTGTGCTCATGTTGTTGGTTTTATTGATGACATTACTATATATAAAGGTGGTAGGGCCGTGGGTCCGAGGAATCCCATACAGAGACTTGCCAACCGCAGCAAGCCAGCAGTAGACCAGCAGCGAGTGACTTTAAGGGGCCTTTTGTTAGAGTCAAGAAAATGGATGATATTGATGATAACAAATATTGGAGCAAGCCTCCACCATGGAAGAGACTAAAGCTTGATCGTAACAAGAAATCTAATGAAGGCTTGCAAAAGCCCAAAAAAAACATTTTGCATGTTGCTTCGCACAGTGAATGGAAGTTACATTATGAAATACCAGGTGAACTTTGTTAATACTACTTCATCACTTAAAGGAAGCTGTATGGAGAAAAACATGCCAGCCAACTGAAATTCTTTGTGAGTAGCGGTACCCATAATATCCTTAATAAGCTACTTCAGACCATGGCATCTTGAGGAAATATTTCCAAATGAGGTGGATCAGCAAGCGACATCAGTATTGCAAGGGTGGCCAACTGGAAATCGTTGAGCACATTCTCAAGGAGTGTTCTAGAGCAGCTTGCTAAGATTTTATTGAGTGTTAATTTCTAGTATCAATATACTGGGTATTGTGTATCGCAGGTTTCCCTTAACATATGGAATCACTCATAAAAAGTTAGACGCCATTGAATACTTGAACTTATAATTTATGCTAATACCACTACCTTGCTAGTCTCATAGATCGAAGCTTTTTGAAATTTATGTCTTCTTTGCGTGTCATTTTGTTTTATAATTTTGTTTATGACTATTTTGATTTAAGAACAATACGCTGTTTACCTATCTATCTATATACAAACAAATTTCCCATTTACGTATGTCAGCACCTGGAGCAAAAATTGGGACATGAACTTACCCGCGATCCAGAAGATACCCTTTGGGATATGAGCATCAGGAGAAACCGCACAAGTCTTGTTTAGCCAGAACATAACCGCCTGATTTCGAATGCCTCCTTTTTCTAACAAAAGTTAATTTGGGGTTTGAGAAACATAATGGTCTCTAAACCACTAGCCTCGGTCCCAGTTCTTTGAGTCTTCCCAAATACTGGATCTGCTACTTGTAATTCAACTCCCTTACAACTACAACTTTCTTTTTTTTTTTTTTAAAAATCTTTTTTATCCAAAATGCAGCAATTACCGGAGTTTTAAAGTACCATTCTTTTTGGAGTTATTGAAGTAGCAATTTCAACCATATTTTGCATAAATAACTAATCTCGCCACTGTCACAGAACCCTCATCTCTGGCAATATCATGATGCATCTGGAAATGCAACATTTAGGCTTTTCTTTTTATAATGAGTTGGATATTTAAATTGAATGTATTTTTAAATAACTATTTTTTTCCAATAGGTTATGAGACCGAGACATTTCCCTACTTCTCATAAGGAGCTTCCAAACAAAAACAAGGGACTATTTGATAGCCCAGCACTAAATTGCGAGAAATATCCATTTTAAACGGTATTTTGGCGTGATCAAAGCAAATGCTTTTATTCTAAAAAAAGAAAAAGAAAATTCTTTTATATGAAAAAGAATATAAAGCAACCTTGGTTGTATGATCCAAACACCCATAGCGTTGTTTGATGGAAGATGGTACACGCATATCCAATTACATGAGTAACAAATTATCTTCAAATGAAGGATTTCTTTCTGTCTATTTTTTTTTCTTTTCTTTATAAAAAAGTACTCTTAACTTTTTGACAAAATTTACTCTGATCACTCTAGCGTGGGATTCCTGACAATTTGATGCAGGGTTGAGCCTCTTTACAAAGGCACACTGGAAGAGTTGTGTTGAAACCAAAAAAGGGACTTTTTTTACAACTCGCTTGTACTTATAGAATCATTGTAGAAAACTAGAAAAAAAAATGTTACAAAACACCCTTCATGGCCTTGACATGTCTACAACTTTTTAGCCTAAACTTTTTCTGTTTATCATTATGGATAAAAAAAAGGTCAGTGAAACAAAAGTGGTTGGAATCTCTAGTTAAACAACCCAAGCAAGTCGGGACAGGGGGGTGGGGAAAGTATTTTTCTTTAAAATGTAGGAGTGCTGGGAAACTTTTAAAGAAATTGCTAGTTTAACGGAAAAATATTGGCAAGCAATAGTCCGGGTTTAGCAAAGGCCCAGAGCGCTACGGCCAAGGCTGGGCCCTCACAGAAAAATTATCTTACCTCAAGTTACCGGATACAAAAACGCCTTGACGAATGAAACGCAAGGAAGGATTTAAGAGTATCGCCGACCGGATAAAAAGTTTTTCCGATCCCCCTGGTGCCAATATTTAAAGTACACCCTGTGGCTGGCCAGACGGCTTGTGCCCAAACTTCTTATCCAGCTTTGGATACATGTATATACATGATCTTTATATCTTTTCTTTTTGTTACAAATGTATGATTTTTACAAGACAGTCCTTATGGTGTTGATATTAAAATATTTTTCTTCACCTTTGTTCACAGTTCAAGTCATATAAAAACAGTTTTTTCCAAGTAATCACAAGTTTTTATTATTATTTGATTATATTGCATATATACTACGCCCGGACTGCATAGATTTCCCATCAACAACACTTCCCAAAGCATAGTGAGAAAAGCAAATCTTAGTATATTCAATAAATTTGGGTCCATTGACGGCCTAAACTGAAAATATGCGCTCACAATGCTAGTCTCATGAAGACAAATATTTTGAAACGCATGTCTCCTTTGTATGCCGTTTTGCTTGTAATTTTGGTTTTGACAATTTGATGCACAGATAATAGCCTGATCACCCTTCTATGTTTAGTGAAGCCTTTGCTGAGAACTGGACACTACGCCCGTATTCAATGGCTATCTTTGATTTCCTCCTTGATCCACGAACTGGGCTTGTGAGAAATTAAAAATCCCAGAGATCTGTTGACCCAACTACATGGCCAATCTTATCGAGGTAAGTGCGTGGCAACTAAATATCCTTTTGTCATATTATCCTTTTGTTATATTATCCTTTTGCTATATTATCCGTTTTGCTATTTTACTTATAATGTAACTTTTAGATATAGCGCAATTTAACTATATTACAGACCAACTTTTGAAATAAGGAACCAAACTGCCAAATATCCAAAATAATACAGGGGCTACCAGGAAATTAGAATTTTCATATTGGATGAATACTAATAACCAAAACCTCTTCAATGTTTATCGGTTCAATATAAAGACCTTGGGAGGCGAGAAATTTTGTTTCTAGGAACGGGCACCGGGGGTTAAGAAACGTTATAAAGCTATTTTAGAAATGGTTTTCTGTTGCATAAACCGGGCGTTTTCCCTTACGGGTTTTCTTACTTCGATGCGAGTATGTGCCATTATTTGATTTTCCGGTGCCATTTTGGTCCCTAAATCCCAAGTGCCAAGAGTGTAATTTGGATACTTGGAAGACTCCGGAACTAGTTAAAAAAATTTAAGAAAAATGTAAAGAAATTTTCTCCGAAAAAAAAAAAAAAACGCTTCTTATATAAAAGATAATTACGGGGTCGACTTGGTAGCCCACAACCTACATCTCCGCTTTAATATATATAAAACTGCTCATTTACCCCATTAATTATTCAGTTTTATTCACCCTCTTTCTTAAAGTAGTATACAGTATGAGGTTAACATTGCTAAAAGGATTAATATAAGGAAAATAAACTACCTCTACAAAAGATTAGTAATAATAATGATGACTGACGAGAGATGAAACCATGAGCCAGGGAAGGCAGCAACAATAAAAGCCAGTTTGAAGAAATTGATCAACAAGGTAAAGAAATAAATGTTTACCATTTATCTTTGCTGTGTTTTTTCCCCAGTAATAATTGTTGACATGAGAAGGGCTCAAAGGTGCTTTCCCGTTGAATTTTGAGTAAATTACAAATCTAGGTTGGCCTTAGAGAGGTGAACACTCTACCTTCATTTACTTGATTTCTCCATCAAGAACAAGTGTGTACCCTATGTATACATGCTCAACGATGACGTAACTACAGCCGCTGTCTCATTATTTTGTCGGCTGGAATAGGCGACACACCAGCCTCTGCGTCTCATTACTAATTACTAAGTTTTATTTTTCCACCATCTTTTGTTTATATTATTGATCAAAAATCTTGCAAATCTTATAGCGAGAATCAAAAAGGTTTTTTTGTTGGGATAGGAGGAGACAGGAAGAAACCGGTAGTACTGAACTAGGAGTGCGTAGTAGCGCAAGGTATTGAAAAAAACCACGGTATCTGTGTGCCGCGTGTCCCAATAAGGAAAATTTACAAAACTCTTTTTCTTCTTATTGTCGCTATTGTGATTGGTACTCAGTACTGCAAAAAACAAAACAAAAAAAATACAAACATCGTCTTAGTGTTATTTTAACATTACTTGTATGTCCAAAAAAAAAGAAAGCGATTCTTTGAAACAATTTCACAGCGAGTGAAATTTCAATGGTTAAATTTTATCAAGGTAGCGTGCACACAAGTTGTACAAATTGGTGATTAGCCGACTACCTATATTGCCATGAAAGCACTTGTTCTAGAAAGTCTGCCGATATTTTTTACTTTGAGCCTGGTTTTGTTTCTAAACGCAGGCAAATTTATTAAAAGATCATTCAACGTGTCTTGCATCTCTGCAACTTATTTTCCGGTTGAACCAGCCGGTAGGCACTATAGAAAAATAAAAAGAAGCTTTTTAGAACATAGTTGCTATGGCATTGACGCGCTTGTAAGCACTTAATGGAATACTTTTTTTTTTTGAATGAATGGATATTGGAAAATAAAAAATTAAAGGAGCTGGCGTGATAATAAATACCGGGACATCAGAAGATACCCGCAATTAGTAAACTCAATATTAATGAAATCAAGTATAGAAGTTTCTATGTCTGGGAATTTAACTGGTTTTGCAACAGTTGTGAAACAACAAAATAAAGTGTCTGGACCGATGTGTTAATCCTTCTGGCAACCTCGTGTCTCAAGATGATTATTTCAACGGCGTTTGACAGTAAGTTCATAAAAATAAAATCAAGATTAGCAACGACCCATCATTAACTGGAATCACCCCAGAAAGTAAGAAAAAATTCTCAAAAAAGTTTGCCTTCTCCTTGTTTTTAACAACATTATTACAACCCCAAGGTCACGACTCCGCGTTTCATTTTAATGACTCAAACTCCACGTCTTACAACGCCACTCCACGCCTTGTTAAATAACACAAAAGAACACATGTTATCAAAGAAAAAAAAATAAAAACAAAAAAAAAACATTTATTGATCTGCCGCAGATCTACTATTCGGGCCCTGGAATGGTTGCTTTTTTACATGTTTGAATATGTACTTAATTTTCATGGAAAAACAAAACAATTTTTCCGAAAAGAAACAAAAAATATTTTTTCCGACCGCCATGGCATTCCACATCGTTGACTTCTTGGCTGGAGTTTGTGTTACTAAAGCCGAATTAGATGTTGGGTGACAAAATAAAATCAATACCGTACCGCTTTAGTCTGTAACCTTGTAGTTGCATTCACAAAACGACTGTGAATAATACCAATTGTAGACGCCTTTTTACGTTAGTTTTGTAAACAACTGACGTAACTGATAGAAAAGGAAATTCTATTGAATATGACCGTTGCCCAGTGACCACTCTGCAAAAAGCATTGCTTGGAAGGTTGCGTTACTCGCATTACTTTCCCTCTGTTCCATGACTATTTGTTATGTTCCAGCTCTGGATTATTTACATGGGTTACCAAAATCCCTTTTTTCCTTTAAAGAACACTTTCACAAACCAATAGAAATTAGGTCATTCAGCTCCAATGTGTAGTAAACAAATCATTGTAAATATAACAGGGTCTTTTTGCAGGGCGTTTATTTTTATTACCACTTTTTTTTAAAAAAATATATAGAAAAATTCTGTCAAATAAATCAATATGCATAAAGGATTTCATGGTCTGATCTGACAAGAATGTCAAGGACTGTCGCGTGGTGAACTTCATATCAAGGGTCGCTTTTACGGAGAACGGAAAAATTCTCAGCTAGTGAATTTTTGCAAAGTTTTCATTAAACCGGAAAAAGTTTTTAGTGATAGGTGGCAAGGCTACCATCAAAAGTTACAAACATAGTTCCGGCGAGTATCTGCCTGGTGTTTTTCCGGAAAAATAACACCAGGAGACTGGCGTCTTGTTCTTGCAACCCCTTCCCCGTCTTCCGACCCAACAGCTAAAATATTTCAAGCTTCAGGTTGTATCTCTTTTTTTGCAAGATGAATATTTTTATTTTTGAGGGGTGCAAAAGTTTTTAGATTGCATAAGTAACTTGTTTTTTTGTCATGTATAGATTTTGGGGGCGAGGGGGTCGGAATGTCCTGGATTCAAGCTCGCGTCAACCCGGAAAAACCTTTTAGACTTCGGAGGTTATAAAATACAAAAAAAAACTGTTTCGTACATACTGCCCAATGTAGACTTATAAGTATACCCTGTTGGGAAAGCTTATCTTTAAGCGGATGCTGTGCGGCGTAAAAAGAAAGGATGTGCCGTTTCGAGCAATAGTCTCCGACTTGATTAATTGGGAAATTTGGGTTAAATTGGCCCCCAAATTTAGATGTTACCTACATCGGAAAAACACTTTTTATTTTTTGTTTTTATTTTTAAATTTGAAATCACCAAAAAATTGCAGCCAAACCGAAGTATCTCTGGGGAGGGGATGGAGAACTGCGGAAAATAATGGGGAGAATGAGGGGAGAAAAAGGAAGAAGACACTGGTATTGTTAGTTAAGGAAGTTGTCGTAGCAGCATCAAAAGTGGCTCCGTCTCTCCGACTGAAAAATATACAAAAAATCTACGGTTAAAAAAAATTTGAAAGTTTGTTAAATTGGTCAAATGTTTGACATCTGGGGGTTTTACTTTGGACTTTACGTACTTATACCAGAATATACTTGGCCTAGACTTTCACTTCATTAACATGTTTTGATCGTCAAATATATAAACTTACCATTTCCTTCATGTTTTTTTTTTTTCATTCCCTTCCTTTTCTAATATTCTTGTTTTCAATTTTATCACTTTACCAATCCATCCTCAGCTCATTTAATCTTCTTTTCTTTTTTCCCTCTCCATCTTTCCCAGCTGTAGGACATCAATTAAAAATATATCAATAACTTTTGCTATATTTTCCAATGGCTTCTCTTCAACCATCTTCTAGTTATAGCTCTAAGACTTCTAATAGTCGTGAAAAGCAACCCGCCCCAATCGCCCACAATGCTACTGATGAAGGTAAACCCAGTATCATCTCCGCCATGATCCTGTCACTGATGGCGGCTTTTGGTGGCTTTATCTACGGCTATGACACCGGTTCTATTTCTGGAATTATCAATCTTCCTCCTTTTCTCAGAAACTTTGGCCGCATGCACGACGACGGTAGCTATTATTTCCCGGTTTATCGTTCAGGCCTCATTGTCGGTATTGTTTCAATTGGTGCCCTCTTTGGAAGTCTTTTTTCCTCGCGTTTAGCTGATACTTATGGCCGCATTAAAACTATTTTTGGTTTCAACATCCTGTACGCGGTTGGACTAATTATTCAAATAACTGCAACAAAATCATGGGTGCAAATTATGATAGGCCGTATGCTTGGCGGAATAGCTATTGGAGCGTTTTCTGTCACCGTCCCCATGCTCATCTCTGAATGTGTCCCCTCCAACCTCCGTGATGCCTGTGTCTCTTGTTGGCAGTTTATGATCACCTTGTCTATTCTCATTGGTAATGCTGTCTGTTACGGTGTTCGCCACTCAGAAGGCAACGGTGGCTACCAGATCCCCATTGGTCTTGGATTTATCTTTTGTGCTATGCTTTTCCTGGCTATCCTAATTCTTCCCGAATCTCCTCGTTATCTCGCTTCGATGGGCAAGGTTGATGAAGCACACAAGGCTCTTTCCCGCACTGTGAGAATGGATCCTCACTCTAATTACATTGATAATGAAATGCGCGAAATTCTGAATTCTATTGAAAATGATAAGGCCCTGGGCGAGGCATCCTGGTCTGAAATCTTTACTGGTAAGCCCAAAATGTTTCAACGTATTATGATTGGTATTTTCACCCTGTCATTACAACAGCTTTGCGGTGCAAACTACTTTTTCTACTACGGTACTTCGCTCTTCACCTCTCTTGGTTCAAATGACTCCTTTGGTACCGCTATGATCTTATCTGGTGTCAACTGTGGCTGCACTATTTTTGGAATGTATGTGGTCAACCGTGTTGGTCGCCGTAAGCTGCTTTTCTGGGGTGCTGCTCTCATGCTTGTATCATTCCTGATTTTTGCCTCCATGGGTTCGTTTGCTCTCTACACCGATAACAATGACCCCAACGGCCCAGTCAGTGCCCCCATTGGTCGTGCCATGATCTTTTTCGCCTGTTTGTATATTTTTGGATTTGCCACGACCTGGGCTCCTCTTGCATATGTTGTTGTTGCTGAAATCTTCCCTCAGCGTATTCGTTCCAAGGGTATGGCCCTTGGTACTGGTTCCTTGTGGCTCTGGAACTTTTGCATTTCCTTTTTCACTCCCATGATTACCAACAACATTGGCTACAAGTATGGATATGTTTTCTCTGGTTGTGTGCTCTTTTCTCTCTTCTTTGTCTACTTCTGCATCCACGAGACCCAAGGCGCGACACTCGAAGAAATCGACACAATGTACGGATCTGGCGTCAAGCCTTGGAACTCTTCCAAATACATCAAGGAGATCCAGGATATGCGCAACCAGGATCACCAAGATACTACTTCTACTGAAGCTTAATTTGTCCTCTCACCACCTACACTTGCATGATCATTACGAAGAATTGACGACTATAAAAAACCCCATTTTTTTTTTGGGAGTACTTAAATCCCCATAATCATATTAAAGACTTAAAAAAATATACGTGTATCTTATTATCATACTTTTTTTGATTATTCTATTTTTCATATTACCCTTTCACAAAAAAATTTTTAATTTATATACCTTGACAATCCTTTGTAGACTCATTTTCAGTACTTGATACTGGTGATATTTATGTTATTATTCCTGTTTAGGTAATTAATGCTTTTGTTGTTCATGGGTCCCAAAGGAATTGCCTGTTTCAGACATTTATCCTCGGGCATCATTGTCCGATGTATTCAGAGCCACTTGACCAATATTCGATTCACCACGGCCGCCCGCGATAATTATAGAAACAAAGCATAGGGACGACCGTTCCGGGATATTAAAAACACCAAAAACCCCGTAAAGCTATTACCCAGATATTACTAACAAACATAACTATACAACTAGGAGTATATTGGGTTTCTATCAATCGGTCTAAAAAGCGGTTTGTAATTTGGACCAAGGCCTGGACAAAATAGCTTAGTTTTTGTTTGCACTAAAACATGAAAACAATAATCTGGGTCTTTACCAACCAATGGAAAATAACAGCCTGATATAGCAATACTAATGATGGTAATACCCTGTTAATTCAGGAGTCTATTGTAATCATATGTTGAAAAGACACCAGACTTACCTGGATCTGGGGAAATTTGTAGCGCGCCTGTACCTGTAGGCACAGAACTTCGAGAAGGCTGGAATTCTGCTATGAGCCGCAGGACCTCTTCATTGAGGATATCTGGTAAGCTTACTTTAAGCTCACCAAAATAATAATAACAAATCTGTTTATTCTACTATATGAAAGTTAGAAAAAAAAATACACACTTAATTGATAAGGATATACTTAGAAAACATTTAGTCCTGAGTAACTTTCCTCCACGAAGTTGATTGAGTACTTGTCCCAGCTAGTATTTGAGAACAGGGTGAATTTGTGAACCAAAAAGAAACAAGTTCCGTTAACAATTTAGCCTGCTGACTATGAAACTCACAGAGTTGAGTGATGTGGAAAAAAAATACTAACAAATATAAGCCTATAAAGGCTAAAATCTATTTCAACAGTAATAAGCTACCTATTAAATAATTGAAAAGCAATGAGATGAATTTTTAGTTTTTTTCTTTTAGCAATACAGGAAAGCTTGTTCAAAAAGTTATCATTTCTTTCAGAAGATATCTGACCAAAAGAAAAAAAAATTGATAACGGAGAGGGATATTGTGCGAGCGACACTGTGTTGGACCTGATTCACCAATTTAAAACAAATAGTGCGTATACTACAGTACTGATAATATGTATAAAAAGTTTCTTTATTATGCACCCTTTTAGAGGCAATGATCAGGTACAAACTACTTAATGCTGTTTTGGGTTGGGTATGTATCATCTTATTGGCAATAGGAAAGCAAATATGCTTGTTTATGGCGTCCAGGTGGGGCTGTGCTGCTCTATGAATAGATCAACAAATAGGATGTCCTTGTCCCAGGCTTTGTTAATGATGTTTCTATTTATGATGAGGGTGAATAGGGTAAAAACTTTAGCAGGTTTAAACGTGGGGAAAGTCACGATTCACGGAAGTTGACCTAGGTCTCAAACTTGGATTGTTTCATTTTACAAAGAGGAAAAGAAAAAGAAAAAAAGGAAAAATAAGATTGCCATGAAGGAAAAGGATAATTGTTAATGCTAAATGGCGAGGAGAAAGAGCCCCAATATCAAGCCAAATTGCTTGGTATCATATTGGATCAACAATTGACCTTTAGAGATTGCATAACCAAGGAACCTAAAAAGGTAAATAGTGTGTGTGTCTGGAATCATAACACGACTCGGTTGTGTGAAGAAAGGAATGATCGGTATGGCAGTCAGAAGTCTTTTTTTTGGCTTGCGCCAGGCCCATTTTTAAATATGCAATTAAATTGTGTAATTTTGGAATCCAAGACAAACACAAGGACAGGTTCAGAATTATCCAGAGCAGCTGCTTGAAGAGAGCGCTTGGTGCCGTCAAAATTACTTCCTTTGAAATACGTTGGATGGAAGCAGGAGTCCCTCTATGAACTTGAGACTAGAATGTTTGACAGCAATCAAGTCAATGAGACTCAAATATGACTTAAATGAGGAAGCTTTCCGCTGCTATTGGCAACAAATCTCTAATAAGCACCAACATGAAGTACCTTGGTGACTCAGAAATTTAAAGAAACCTGACCTGCCGCCCAGTAGATTTGAAATATATCAGGAGTTAAATCTAAATTAATGTTTTAATGAATCTAGACCTTAAATAAAACACCCAAGTTCATAGTCATTTTAATGAAATTTCCAAAAGCTAGAATAAACTTCTGGCTAACTAAGCCCTTATCCGAAAAAATAAAATGAGATGAAATAAACTAAATTAAGCTAAAATTTTAAAAATAAATGAAATTAAATATTCTAAACACACTTGGCATTGTCAAATAGCAAAAGCTTCCTGCAGAGTGTTGCAGAACTGCTATTGGGAGTTATGTATGACAGGTTTCCCTTAATACATAGCGTTATTCATGGACAATTCGGTGCCATCATACACCTGAACTTATAATATATGATGATACCGTTACCTTTTTAGTCTTATAGAGATAAATATTTTGAAATTCATGTCTTCTTTGCATCTCATTTTGTAATATAAATTTTTTGGTAAATATTTGATGTGAGGAGGATAAACCGATCATCTATCTGTATATAAATAGATTTTCCATCAAGTATATATCAGCGCCTGAGCCAATGGTTAGGACATCAACTGACCGTCGAGCCAGAAGTTATCCTTTGGAATATCAGCATAAGAAAAGCCCCTCACAAATTGTGTTTGGCCAGGACATAATAGCCTGGTGTTGAATGCTTCCTTTTCAAAACAAAGTTTAATCCCCCTGGGGTAACGGAGTATTCTCTAAAGCACTAGCATTGGTTCCAACTCTTTGGGCCTTTCCAAATACTGGGCAGGCTATTTGTGACTCAGCTCCTTTACAACCACAACTTTCTTTCCTTCTTTTTTTTTATCCACAAGGTAGCAATTATCGGGGGTTAAAGTGCCACTATTTTAGGAGTTATTAGAGTAGGAATTTCAACTACATTTTGCATGAATAACTACATTACTATCACAGAATCTTTATTCATAGGAGTATCATTATGCCTTTGGCAATGCAACATTTAGGCTTTCATTTTTTATAACGATTTGGATAATTTATTTGGATAATTTATTTGAATATTTTGTTAATAACTTTTTTTTCCAATAGGTTTTGAGACTGGGACTTTTCCTACTTTTCGTAAGGTGCTTCCAAAAAAGGGCATGTTTATTAGCCAAGCACTAAATTATGAGAAATATCCATTTTAAACGGTATTTTGGCGTAATAAAAGCAAACCCTTTTTTTCTAAAACAAGAAAGTAGAGGCTATTTCATATAAAAAATATAAAGCAAAATTGGTTGTTCAAGCATCCATAGCTTTATTTAATGTGGGTAATATATGCAAATCCAATTAATTGAGTCATAATTTGTCTTCAAATAAAGGATTTCTTTCTTTCTATTCTTTTTTCCTCTCTTCGTATAATGGGGTATCCTCAACCTTTTGACAAAGTTTACATCCATTATTCTAACATGGTATTTCTGACAATTTGATGCTGGGTTTAGCATCTCCACAAAGATACACTTATTAAAAGATTGTATGAAACTAAAAGAGTATTTTTCACTAAAATTTACTTGTGTAATCACATTAGAATACTAGAAAAATGGAGTGTTAGAAAACCATCTAAATGTCCGGCCGAATAAAAGGTTTTTCTGGTCCCCCTGGTGCCAATATTTAAGGTGCACAATTTGGCTGGCTAGACAGGCATGTTTTTGGTCTCTAGGACCTGGTACCAGATGTTAAAAAACTTTGTAAACATATTTTAGACATGGCTTTTTGTTGCTCAAACCGGGTGTTTTCGTCTTACGGGTTTTATTATTTCGATGCGAGTATGTGCCATTATTTGGTTTTCCAGTGCTACTTTGGTATCTAAATCCCAAGTCATAAGGGTGTTATTTAAATATTTAGATGGCTCAGAAACTAGTTAAAGAATTTCAAGAGAAATATAAAAGAAATTCCTTTAATAAAACCCTCTTATATAAACAATAATTGCGAGGTCGACTTGGTGACCCATGTTCTGCCTCTCCACTTTAATATATAACTGCTTATTTACTCCATAAGTTATTCACGTTTATTCATTTTTTCTTCAAGCAGTATACAGTATGAAGTTAACATTGCTAAAAGGATTAGTCTGAGGCAAAAAACTGTTTATAAAAAAGTAGTGATGATAATGATAACGATAACAAAAACACTGATGAGAGATGAAACCATGAGTCAAAGAAAGCAATATCAATAAAAGCCAGCTTGGAGAGATTAATCAACAAGGTGAAGAAATAAGTATTTACCATTTATCTTTGCATTGCTTTTCGCTGGTAACAATCGCTGCCGTAAGATAGACCTAAAGGTGTTTTCCCGTTGAATTTTGATTGAATCACAAATCCAGGTTGGGTATAAGCCCAATAGAACAAAAACAAAATTTGCCGAACCACTACTAAGAGTACTAAAGTGAGTCCAATAATCACGGCAACCATGGGACCAAAAATTACACTGAGCCTTGTGTAGTGGACTCAAGTTACCAAGATGGTCAGAATGATACCTTTAATGATACAACTGAACACTTAACAAAAAATGCGGAGGCATCTCCTTCAGCAAAATAACTGCTAAGGCGAGACTCCAAGCATAGACTGAACCAACTAAGCAGCTGGCAAAAAGATTATTGCTCAAAAAGCCTAGGACAACAGCCGATGACTGAAACAAGCAAACTGATACAGCCTCGATACTCAGCCACTTTGAAAAGATTAAATATACAATCCCTTAGTTTCAAGTTGCAATTGACAGCCTCCACAAGCAAGATATCATTAAAAATGATAAACTCATCGACCCTGTTCAGCTGAGAAACAAATTAGAGTCTAGCAACAACATTTATTTGGCATGCCTACTTAGGACGATCAGATCAAAGACTATCGACTCCAAAACTGTCAGATGAATCTCCCCTATTGTTGCCGTTAAAAATGAACATGAGCACTTACTCATGCGCAAGAAAAACCTATATCTTAGAAACCAACGCTGCGATATTAGAAAGTAGGAGAACAAATCTACTAAATCTAGCTCTACAAAGACCACGAAAGTTAATCTTACTAAAAAGACCACCACAGCTACCCTTCAGGCAATGAAAGCTTGCACATGGGATCAGGATCAACCTCAAACTGACACGATGGAACAGAGCCTCGCGTGGGGTGATGAAGAAATGAACGAAACCCTCCCCAATATTGTCTCCAGTGATTAATAGATAAGGTACACAGAAAACTACACATAGGCCTTTGCAAATTAGCCCAAGTAAACCGAAACACAAATACAGGTATTATTGAAGAGCTGTTGTAAGGCCGCTAAGTTATCTTAATGGTACAAAAACCCGGACTGAAGGGCAGGGCCAAACATCACGGTAATTGGAGAATGATTTACGATGAAGAGGCAAAGCTCGTTGGCACTATCACTTTTATTAAAAGGAAAGTAAAAGAGCGCCCCTAGGTAGTCAGAGTAAGGACAATGACCGATGCTAACATAATGGGTATCTTATAAGGGCTATGGAAATGATGGATTTTCCTTGTTAGAAGAACTAACCACCACTGTACACACTTTCTATAAGTGAGGAAGTTTGTAATGTATGTATCACGTGATGTTCTAGACGGGATTACTACGAAACCTAATAGATTCGCGGGTCCGCGCATTACATAAGCCAGTATTTTTATGTATTTATACACTTAAACAAGAAATCCACTACAGTGGTCTATTAATAAAGTTTTTAGTCAATTTAAACCCTAACCCCACGAACACACACTCAAATACTTAAATCAGGGACTTGCTCAACTTTCTGTTCAATTGAACAGATAGATAGATCGATAATTAGTCGACAGCCCTTACATCAAATAGTTAAACATAAAATTATATAACAAAATGAGCAGTTGAGCAGAAAGTTGAACAAGTTCCTGATTTAGGTGTGTGTCCCTCTGCATCCTGCAGAGCGAGACTTGTTGAGGAAGGTTTCCCCGGAGCTTGATCCTGAGATCCTTTTTGATACCAAGAAGGGCCTTGGTGCGGTAGTCAAGTTCTTAGACTCATTACCACAACTACTTTGATGATGGTTCGCTTGATTAGGCAGCTTATTAGGGTTTTACTGAGTGTCAATCTCTGGTATTGAGCTACTGGGTGTTATGTATCTCAGGTTTCCCTTAGCACATGGATACTTTCATGGAGAATTCGACGCCATCGAACGTCTGAACTTATTGCGCGCGCTGACACCGCTACTTTGCCAGTCTCATAGAGACAAATGTTTTTGAAATTTCATGTCTTCTTTGTATATCGTTTTGTTTTGTAATTTTGTATG
>Ga0160505_100664_pt1 | contig 18393 bp, 11 predicted proteins | sample DIDeMG_FD_108225 | JGI IMG/M metagenome (GOLD analysis project Ga0160505, IMG submission 108225) | Enriched chicken feces microbial communities from UW Madison campus, WI, USA - DID2874_E49_Stillage MG | ecosystem: Host-associated > Birds > Digestive system > Large intestine > Fecal ... | reverse complement strand
TCATCTATATTGAAATATTAGACTTGAGTGAACAAATGCAAATACAAACAAAAAAAAACACTAAAAAAGAAAAAAAAAAAAAAAAAAAAAAAAAAAAAAAAAAAAGAAAACAATGGCGGCGGTACATGCTCATCGTCATCATGAGTGGCAGCGGTAGCAGCAGCAGCATTGACCTCCTGAACAGGTACCGTGATACGTATGCCATTTGATTTTTTTTTTCTTTCTTTTGCTGATGCAAGCAAATTTCAACAACCCTGCGTTTCCAAGCTCGCAAAAAGTTCTATATATATATACATGTTAAAGGTCTTTTTTTAAAGTCTAGTCAGAGCTCTCAGAGCTCTCAGAGTTCTTACCGAGCCATGAAAACGGTTGACATCCTGGCAGTATGTTGGTAATATAATTGACAACGATGGCAGTAATGACAGCTCTTCTTTTTTTTTCTTTTTTTTGGGGGGAGTCAAGTATAATGCACGCACGCCATCTGTGCTGGCTCGAGCTGGCTGCGTAGTGTTCACAGTACTCGACCCTCGAGGCATGAATCAAGCTTGATTTTAAAGGAATTGACACATATATATAAGAAAAATAATTATCTAGTCCTCATGTCGAGTTTAAAGATTCTATTCTATAGTGCCAATATATATAGATGCGCAATGACCGTTAGCCCTTGCGCAGTTGCTCCTCCCGCCATCCTTTATGTAGCTCATGTGCGTGTCAAGCCAACAAACAAAAGAAAAATGGGACCTGGCACTAGTACAAAAATAAAATAGAAAAACAAAATAGAAAAACAAAATAGAAAAACAAAATAAGAATAAAATAAAAATAAAATAAAAATAAAATAAAAATAAATTGAAACAAACATAAAATAAGTAATTAAGCAGGCAAATACACCTGAGTGAAACAATATTTTATTTTCATAGACAAACCACTAGTCTTGGACTAACACTTACATTGTTACTATTACCAGCTAGTTGGTGGTCTTTATCCTATCTATCACAGGAACACTTTTCCCAGCTTGCGGTTGCCCTTTTTTTTATTGTTATTATTATCATTATTACTATTATTATTATCATTGTCATTTACTTTAGTTCATTAGCACTTGTCACATCAGTAGCTTTCTTATTAGCAGCTCTCGCTCTCCTACTATTGTCCATAAAAGAAAGGTAAAAGGCTATCCAAATTCTCTCACCCGTTGAAAAAAGCATTTCGTTTATCCATGTTAGTTTACTTGCTATTATCATCACTTATCAGCATCACGGGCTTAGTATTTTGCGCCGAGTGTCGATATTGAGCTCCATGACTAAACCCTCTGACTACACTTTAATGTATAAAGCCCATTTCCTAAATCTGTGGTTCTCAGTGTTAGTTCACAAGTCTTATGTATTATATACAACCTTAATTTTTTTTTTTTTTTTATCAAAGGGTTGGGGTAAAACTGATCGGCGTTTCTTTTTTGAAAAAAATTTTTTATTTGAAAATCTCGGGTTCGCGAAAAAAGAAGCATTTGCAAGATCATTACGAGAAATTTTCAACGACAGAGATTATAATGACTCAAGAAAATCAGGTTGAGCAGCAGCAAAAGTCCGAGTTTAAGGACGAAGTGCCCAAGGAACAAAGCCGTGTCGAGCGCGGTGATACGCCTTTTACCTTTGGTCAGCGTGTGCTCAAGTCGGACGATGACATTTGGAACCATAATGCCTGGTAAGTGTTGACTTTTTTTTTTGTCAATGACTACCCTGCGGTTACCCCCGGTGATAATATGCTAACACAATTGTTTTTTTTAGGGACCATGCCGAGTGGGATGAAGAGCAACAGGTCGAGGCTGAGGCCAAGATCGAAAAGCAGAAAGAAACCCCAGTCAAGGATTTTGATAAGAGTAAGCCCCAGCTCTCCAATCCCATCTAATCTTCCAAAAGCTAACCGAGCCCTTTTTTTTAAAAAAAAAAAAATAGACCTTTACATGACCCAGCCAGCCAAGTACTGGGACCAATTCTACCGCAACAACAAGGCCAACTTCTTCAAGGATCGTAAATGGTTGCGGGTCGAGTTTCCCGCGCTTTACGATGCCACGCTGCCTGATGCGGGGCCTCGCCGCATTCTCGAGGTCGGCTGCGGCGCGGGAAACACGCTTTTCCCCGTGCTGCAAGCCAACCAGAACCCCGATCTGCGCATCACGGGTGTCGACTTTTCCAAGCAAGCCGTTGAGATTGTGCGCACAGCGGAGCAGTTTGATCCCAAGTTTGCTGAGGCCCACGTCTGGGATTTGGCCGAGCCCACGGGCGCGCTCCCGCCGAATATTGAGCCCCATTCAGTTGACATCATTGTCATGATCTTTGTCTTTTCGGCCCTTGCGCCCGACCAGTGGAAACAAGCCGTGGCCAACCTGGAACGCATGCTCAAGCCCGGTGGTAAAATTCTTTTCCGCGATTATGGTCGGTACGATCTGACCCAGCTGCGCTTCAAAGGCGGTCGTTTACTCGATGAGAATTTCTACATTCGCGGTGATGGTACCCGCGTATACTTTTTCACCGAGCAGGAATTGGAGGAGATCTTTGGTACCGTGTTTACCGTTAACAAGGTTGCCACTGACCGCCGGCTAATGGTTAACAGACAACGACGGATAAAAATGTTTCGCATCTGGCTACAGGCCAGCTTTGAAAAGCCATTAGAACAGTAGACAGTCAAGTCCTAGTACATTTGATGGATTTTCTTTTTTTTTTTTTGTTAGTGTGTTTTTTTTTTCATTGTTTATTATTATTATTTTTGCTACAATAGATTTGTTTTGTGATATCTTATTTTTTTTCTCGTTGCAGCACGAAATCTAGTCCTCACCTTCGTACACAGCAAGGAAACCGCCAACAAGGTGCAAACTGCCCGTTACCAGCACCTGTGAGTCGCCATCAAGCTTGCGAATGAATTCAACCGAGTCCTGAATGTTGCTGAAGACATGACGTTCACTGCGCGGGTCAATCTTGGCCCATGCCTCGGACAGGGATTTCTGGACAACAAGATGGTCGACATCATCCTTGGAGGTATTGAGCGAGGTCAGCTCGGCGGAGTACGTACCCGAGGACCACGTCACATTAGTGCAGAAGATAACGTGGTCAAATTCAACGTTCCCCAGTGCGTTGGAAAGCGTGGTGACAAGCGCACTGGCGTCGCGTGTCTGTTGGTTGAAAAGCAGCACCTTGTGCTTGGAGGTGCTGGACACCTTTCCTGAGAACCAGATTCCGGCCTCCTTGATGCTTTCCTGCGTATGTGCACCATCGAGGTACCAAGAAACCTTGCCGTCCAGCAACGTCTGACAGCGGCCAGGCCACGTCGCAGTCTCAAGACCCTTGACAAACTTCTCCGGCAGAGGGTTGATGGTGGGAATATTGGCTCCCAGTTTGTTGAGGTGCTCTTGCGCAAGCGAGATTGCCAGCGTAGCATTGAGCTCCTGGAATTTTGCCGGCAGGCCAAGAGTAATATGGGCCAGTTGTGGGTGACGCTCGAGTACCTCGAGCTTGGTGTGTTTGGCCTCAGCCTTTTCACGCAACACCTTAAGCGCAGACTCAGGCTGTGGGATGGTCAGAGCTTTGGCAGATTTTTTAAAAATGCCACCTTTATTCCATGCAATCTCCTCAATTGTGTTGCCTAGAATCAAAGTGTGGTCAATGCCGAGCGAGGTGACACCCGTGGCTGTGGGTGCCTGAATCACATTGGTCGAGTCGTATTCACCACCAATACCAACCTCGTAGATGGCCGTGCGAATACCCTCTTTGAGGAAAACATGAAAGGAGAGCAGAGTCAAATATCTAAAGTAGTTGGGCTTGACTCCCTCGGTCATGTCAGGGAATTTCTCGGTGTCACTTTTGGAGTTGTCAAGGGCGTCAAACACTTCAAAGAAGTATTTGGCAAACTTGTCCTTGGAGATGGGCTCACCATTGATTCTAATACGCTCTCTGACAGACTTGAGATGTGGTGACGTATAAAGGCCAATGTCACCAATAATATCGGGCTGGTACTGCTTTAGAATGGACTGCACAAACGCGCAAGTTGAGCCTTTGCCCTTAGTACCTGTAACGTGGATAATGTTGAGCTTGTCAAAGTCCGAGGGCTGAAGAAAAACGCATGTTAGCATACAGTCGTGAAAGACTTTTTCACGAGCAAGTCTCTACTGACCTGATAACCAGCACGTCTAATCCATTCAACCATCTGGGGGATAGCGAGGTCATTAGCCTTGACTCCAGCCTTTCTAATTGCATCAATGGCAGCAAAGTTGGTTTGCAGATTGTTCAGCGCATGCACCGCGTCATTGTAAGTACGTTCACCACCAACGGAAGTCGACATTTTTCTAGTTAAATTGAAACTAAAGGCCTGTATAGATCTGAAGAATTTCATAAACGGAGGACGATTGAGTGAAGGGGGAAGAATAATAGTTTATATTTAAAAAAAAAATAAAAAAAGAAAAGTCTTTTTTCCGATTTGTTTATCTTTCGAGTGGGCTATACATGTGAAGATTTATTGTTACAAGACATGTATGCATCGATAAAGAATTAATAATGGATTTGTAGGGTAACCACAACGTGACTCACGGCGAACGGCATTAAAGTTTTTCAAAGGCGAGAACCTGCATAGGCCAATTAGCTCCCACACAAAGCGATACACAAGTCGGATAAGTCGGACAATCCTTCAAGGATAGCAAAGATGAAGAGTTGATACGAATCAGACAATAGAATAAACGTGAAATTGACAGGAACAGGAGAGATTCAAACTGTGCGAGGTAGGCTTTGCCTTGGTTACTACGACTGCGCTTATGCGGCACACTGTTAAAACACAAAACTTTGATAACAGCCACGAGATTACAAAATGCACAATAAGTGCCATAGTAGTTCTAATTGAAAATAAGAGATACACGAGCGTTGATAACTTTTCTCATCCAATGGACTAGTTTAATCATATCTGTTAGTCGATGCTTCTCTTATTGCCAAACTTTTGCAGAAAGCCAAGACTCAGCCGTGCGACTGGTAATAACCGTAACCTTTTGTTTTCAAATATTCCAATCTTACATAAATCAAGTCAATAGATACTTATTTTCAAGTTTAAAATTACTCTTAAAGAAGCGTGTTAAAACATTTACAATTACTGGTTGTTTTAACATTATAGTACATTGTTTTTGAGGTGCATGTCAGAAAGGTACCAAACACCTTAAAAAAGAATCTGAAAATGCTTAGCTCTTATCTCTTGGACGTGCTTGGCCCAGGGGTCTCAGAAATTAAACCGTCCAAGATCTCGCGGGCAGATTTCAAGCCTGCCAAGTCCTCTCTAAACTCGCGTAGCTCGTCAAGGGTTGGAAATTTAGCTTCGTCTTCGTTAAGTCCGTAATGATCAAAGTCGCAGTCATCTGAATCGAAATCATCGATAAACTCATCTTCCTTAGGCTCAGCTTGGTTTTTAAAACCTTTACCCTTAAAGTCCGGCTTGAAGGCCTCTTTGCCTTGAGTGCCTTGGTCAGTTGATGATTCTGTAAAGTTTCCAGCCCGATACTGCTCTATTTCTTCGGCCGACAACTTGAGTCCCTCGTTTAGCACAAACTCAAAAAAGTCGTCTTCATCCATACCATCTGGCAAATCAATACCATCATCATTTGTACTACCTCCCCCATTGGTATCGTCACTATCATCGTCCGTGGGTGGATCGTCCCAATTACTCGACTCCATTTGCGCAGACATTTTTTCAATCAGGCCGGGAACTTGACTTTCTATATCCTGGTCCAAGTCCTCAGGTTTGTCATTCATGAACTTTTCAAACCACTCTGTGCTGTCTTCTCGTTGACTCCATTCTGAAATCTCTTTGTCGCTTGGTATCGGGACACTCTCAACAAAAGCCTTCCAGTTAAAAGTATCAGTATAGGCTCTGTCTTCAAGGTATCTTTCTAGCTCTTCCTTAATTTTGGCCTCCTTGAAATTATCTAAATTGGATTCCTTGGTCAGTCGCTGCTCAAAAAGTCGCTGCTCGTCAAGATTTGTCTTAATGTATCGGTTATTTGGTATGCTTGTGAAAGTGGAATAAAAAATCTGCTTGTCCTCCTCAATAGACAGCTCAAATCCAAGAGTGATACCAGTACCCAACACTTTTGAGTAATTGCTTACTGTTGATTTTGGTCCCTCTTTAATGTTTTCCATATACCACCGATATAACGAGGGTTTCTGTGACAGGGTTAATGCAAAGGTCGCTTTGGGGAATTTCACTGACACTTCCACCATTTCGTTTGTGTCAATATATTTCAGTTGTGGTACTTTTTCAAGAAAATAATCGGGATCAAGCTCGTCGTCAGCATGCACTTTTGCCAGTGCTTTCGTTAAAAGGTCGGGTCGAGTGTGCAAGGCTGCTGCCACCCGCTTAGGCACCAAAACTTTTGCATTCTGAAAACATGCGTCGCGCCACCGTTGATTCGAAAATAAAATGTATGATTCCTTAAATGCAGCTCTAGTGAATTTATCATCCTCTATCAGTCGTTTACCGCTTTTAATATATTCGTATGCATCTTGTATTGTGAAACTGCGGTCGACAGAGCTAGTGGCGCTACCGGGGATTCGTTTCAACTGGCCCTCATGTACCCATCCATGGTTCGGAGCGAGGTCGTCATCATTAACGTGCTCATCCATTGACTCTGACGCGTTAATAAACAAAAGCTCACCCATACTGTCTGTTACTCTAACAAACGCGTCAAAAAACCGTAGACTAATCTCATACACAATCCACAAAACAAAAGAACAGTCGTCTGAGCTTTCCTTGCAAAATGTGATTCCATGTAAATAGTATCCACCGGCTGCTTTGTTGTAAGCTAGTCGCAGCTTGAATCGATCAGCATGCCAAATGTATTCTTTTCGCTGAACATTCAAATAATCATCGACAAAGACAAGCACCTCCTGAGCCTTATTTATTTTCTGAGTTTCGTCACTAACCCTAGGAAAAATTACCACAACCTCAATACCATTTTCTTCAGCAATGGTAATGTCAAGGAGGTTTTTTGTTGCCATTGTATTGTGTGGTCTGTGTGAGATTGGAAATTTCTTGAGCTGCGATTCTCAAGAAGGGACATAGAGGGACATCGAGGGACATCGTCAGTTGGGAGGTTTCGGCTATTAATCCCTTACCCCACTAAACACAAATACTAAGTAATAAGTATCATTAAGTAGTTACAGGGTGACAGTATTCTAATGATAAGTAAATCTATAAAAATTCTAAACTAGGCTTATATGTTGTCACAAACCAGATCTCCAGTCCATGACTAGTAAACCTACTTCGAGATACAAGAAGCAAAATATATGAAGTCCAAGTTTATATTACTTAAGATTATGAGTTAGTTTGACTGAGCTTCAAGTCAAAGTATGAATTCCCAGCTTACAGAAAAGAGAACGAATCTAGAGGTTGAGAGTTATTATGTTGTATAACTTAAAGTGGATTAGAGGGGGCTGAGATGGTTCAGTAATACCATTTTAGAATTGTCCTCGTTCTTACCCTCTATCGTTTTTTTCTAATTTCAAGATATCCAATTGGCAATTTATATTGCTCGTTTGGAAATCCTTATGAAATTAGAGAGGGCAGATGTTTCTGGCCTTGGCTGAACTCAGATTTCTCAACCAGGTACCCAATTTTGATGCCTCGTTTCTGAAGGACTTTATTCATAATGCATGATGCGCAACGCAATATCCTATCTCTTCTTTACAGTAACAGAGATCATGTCTCAGGCACCTTTACAGTTTACAACTTCTATTAAAACTACTAGAAAGATATTGGACTCATTTCTACGTGGGGTTAGCGTTGACTGATATCTTGATGGCCAGATAAAAACAATATTTATTGCGCAATGGGTTTGCATTATTCAACAATAAACGCTACCATTGTAAAATATCAGACCTCTCCTACAGGAACCAGCACTCCCTGCTCCGGACGAATGAAAATCCTTTCTAATGCTAATAGAGAATATATTCATTTTTTTTATCAAGCGTGATCCCTTTATGAAAAATAGAAGTTACTTGCAAATCACTTGATAAGTATGTTTCTGTAGATGCTTTTGCGCTGAAATGTTTTGAGTATGACTGTTGTAAAACACGAAAAAGACATCAATTGAATGGGAAAATAGCTAACCTACGCTATCAATGAGCATTTATACATGAGGATTGGGGATATGAGCAATAATGTAAGATTATTTGAAATGGTGAATGTTCTATTGAGCTTGGCAAAGAAAAGAAAAATCAATGGGCATGACGACTCAAGCAACAAAACGAAAAATGGAAAGATAAAAGTACATTATTCCTTATGTAAAAGGCAAAGGAATTTCTATTATGATTTGGGAAGCAACCTGGGACGATGGTCGAATACAAATCTACTGAATGAATAAGAACAAGGAATCGGCCCTAGGAGGGTACTCTTGATGCTCCTATTTGAAAATTATTGAAAATTATCCACATGTTATATGGTAATCAGATATGGGGTTCATACACAAAAATTTTTCTATTCATATAGATAGGATTATTGAATATTGATTTGATGAGAATGGTATTCCTCCTGTTGACTGGCCCCATACTCGCCTGATTTTAATCCTATTGAGAATGCCTAAGTTGAACTTAAAGCCAACACCTATTATCTAAAGACCGACGAAGCGACATGCGTAAAAGAGGGTTTCAAAAGTACAAAGTTTATAGACCATTTGTACGCTTTTATTCTTTGAGAATTTCTTTTAATGATTTTATAAATGCTGTTTGGTATTTCTTACTATTTGTTCCCATAAAAGACTAAGTTTTGGCCGTATATCGTAAAAAAATCTTTGATATAAAATTAAGAAACGCAAACTTTCTTCGTTAGGATTCACAAGCTATTTGCATAGTGTTTGAATCTTGAAAAGCATGAAGAAGCACCAGAAGTTTAAAAGATCTAGTTGCAAACGCAGGCTTAATAAAGAAAGCTGATTGGAATGACTTTTCTTCAAATGAAGGATTAAAGCAAAAGAGAGCATAGGAAATATGAAATTCCAATTACTGATGCAAGTAATAATTTTCAACTTCTTGGAATGTGTTGATTTACCATGATGACTTATAAAATAATGTAGAAAACAGAATAACTACAGCGTATATGATTCTAAAGGCTTGATGACACCCAGAATACAAAAAGACTACATAACTTAAATATAAATAAAAGTAGTGCCAAAAATGCCGAACATTAATACCTTATGAAAATTTCATTTTTTCATTCATCTCATCTGGAGAATATAGATTTTATATATCAATCTTTTTTATCTTAATAGCTGATAACTGACTTCTTGAAGTTGTAATATATATTTAACTAATTTAGTGTAATCACAGTGAAATCATGATAATCCCATCGACCTAAGCTGATACTTCAAAGAGAAAATAAAGGCTGTTATAAAAACAACAAGAATGGGATAGGAGGGCTAAGGTATGCAAAGATTTAAAAGTGAACCGTACAAAATAAATTTAAAAAAAAAATTAGAGGATGAAAAACTATGCAAAACATATCTGGGGATTGGCTTTCAGGTTTATTTTATCACACAGGGGATTTTAGCGTGTTGACACCATCAATGTTATTACTACTGCTAAGCATCTTGATCATTTGCCTAAAACTGGTATGCTTCATTTGAATCTTGTTGAATAATTTTATTGGTAGATAGCAATAAATTATGACTTGACAAAGCAAGGTATCGATTGTTTCATGGTGATTCGAAATTTCACGATAGACCTGCGAGTAATATATTTCAAAAAAGTGAGATAAAAGATCTTGACCTATATATAGATATAACTCTCCATGAACATTGGGTACTGTTTACTTGACTTTAATATGAAATAATAATGCTAACTAGTCATATATGAGTGTCTTGTCATAACTGGATAACCACAACTATTATCAACTATCTTGACATTAAAAATTTCTTGAAAGTTACAATAATGCATGTTACCTTATTGTATTTATCTATGTGCTTTTTTTGTAACTACTACCACACTCAATAAGAATTGTGTTCTCGTTTTTTAGACCTCAGAAATACATTTTATGTGAAAACTGATTGTGTTGCATTTGCTCTTGGTAATTTGTTTTGCGGCCAAACTTGAGACGACGGTGCTTCTCAAAGCGGCGCTGGAGATTGCGAGACCAGATTGTAAAAAAGCCAGTGCTAACCTGGCGTTTAGAAACACAATTGTGATGGGCTATATGGGCGGTAGGGTTTTCTTGGTCGTAAATTTGCAGCTGAACAAGAATAGGGCCTGAGGCGCGCCGGCTAGGTGAGCGGCCACTCGAGAAGGATTGGCTGAAGCGAACAACCTGGCGCAACGGCTTACTGTCACTACTTTTGCTACTGCTAGCCGCGAATGATGGGGATAAAGGGGTAGCCTGACTTGGGCTTCTATTATTGTGGATTTCATGAAATCGACCTATCACAGAATCATCAGGACTATGGGGTATTAGCGTTGACTCCATGCTAGAAAAGGCAGAGTTACGCATGATGGTAGAAACTTTCAAAATACTTTTGGGCACAATTTTGTAATTGTCATTATCGATTGAGGCGTCACAAACAGTATTTTGAATAGAGAAGAACTTCATCACAGATTGGCTTACAGGGAGCATGGAGGTTCAGTCAAACTTGCCACAACCTACCAGCAGGAGCACAATCAAAACAACTTTTAGACATGACATCAATTCAAGGATTTTATTTGATATATATACAAGTCGCCATGTCTTAGTTTATTTGGCATTAAGGTGCTAATCTTTTTTTGCTATTGTTGGCATCAACATAGCTCCCCTTATTAGTGGAACAAGGAACACCACATTTTATTTTATGATTCTCAACATGTATTTACTACTCATTTATTTATACAAAATTAAAGATATATTTCTCAACATCTGCAACTTAAAGGTTAGCAATGACAATACCAGGGTTTCCGGGAATAGCATCCTGAACAACCTTGCTGGTAGGGACATCAACTTCCTCTCCAGTGACAATATCCTTGCCCTTGCTACCATCAGATCCGATGAGAACAATCTGAATCTCCTGAATGTTGGTAGCAGTAGGAGCACGTTTCAGCAAAGAGATGACCTGCTTGGCAGTCTCGGCCTCATCGAACTGCAGCTTACGGTTAAAGACAGTCTCAGTAGACTCAGTAGTCAAACGGGTCTTAAGATGGTTAACAAACTGCATACCACGCTTGACATCACCAAGAGCCGAAACCTTCTGTCTGAACTCAGGGGTAAGAGTCAGATCAGCAAAGTTCTCGCGAACGAGATCAATGTAAGATTGCTGCCACTCGGGGAACGTAAGAGCAATGTAAATAGAGAGCTTAGAAGGAGACTTGGGGTTGAAAGGAACAACGTTCTTGCCCTTCTTCTTCTTCATGTTAGCACCCTCAGCCTCTCTAATAGAGCGGGAAACGTCACGAACGTAGTTCAAAGCAGCGGTCAGAGGCTTGTCAATGGGCTGAGAGATCTCAGGGAAAAGAGCATCCTGAATAGAGGTCTCCTTCTTAAGGACTTCACGCCACATGTAGTCGGCAAAGTGAGGAGCAATAGGAACCAGGAGGAGAGCCTGAACCTCAATGTATCTAAGAACCAGATCAGCATGCATGTTGGTACCATCAGAAGTGGAGTCTCTGTAGTAATCACGAGCAGTCTGGAAGTCGAAAAGACCAGACTTGAGAGCGGCCTTGTAAAGAGCGTTGTTGTAGTTCTCCTTGGTCTCAAGGATAAGCTCATTCATCTCATTCTCAAAAGCTCTGTCCATGAAAGAATCCTTAGGGCCGGTTCTGAGAGAGTCAATATTGGCAAGAGTCTCCTCAGCCCACTCCTTGAGAACGTAAAGACGGAGAATGGCGGCATTGGCGTTAGCCTCGTCGAAGTTGGCATCCTCGAAAGTGTCACCAGCATCAGCGAGAGCAATACGAGAGGCATCGGCACCAAACTTCTCAACAATCTGTTGCAGAGTCATGAAGTTACCAGTACTCTTAGACATCTTTTCGTTGTTGAGGAGCAAGTGACCGTTGGCTCTAACACCCTTGGGCCAGAACTCCTTAGGGAAAAGAGCAGTGTGGCAGTAGATGAAGAAAGTAAGATGGTTGGGAATAAGATCCTTACCAGACACACGGACGTCAAGAGGATAGAAGTACTCAAACTCCTTACGCATCTTCTCGAGCTTCTCCTTAGGAATGGTGGTATCCTTCACGGTACCTCTGCTGAAAACGTAGTCAAAGACCTCATCGGTCATCTCATCAGCAGTGATATCAAGCTCACCGAGTTCCTTACCGTAGAAATCCTTATGCAAAAAGTGAGCAATGGTGTAGTAGGCCATGTAAATGGTGGAGTCAGAGAGGGACTCGACCAGGTACTTGGGGTCCCAAGGAATCTTGGTACCAAGACCGTAAGTACGGGACAAAGCCCAGTTCTTGAGCCAGCCAAGGACCTTCTCAAAACCGTTACGGGTCTCAGGAGAGTATGTGTTCATGTTAGCAAGGCATTCCTCAGCCTCAGCTCTCCAGTGTTCCTCACCGTAATCAGTGAACCACTGGTCCTCAAGGGAAACGATGCACTCATCACCCGATCTAGAAATGACAACACCTTCAGGTTCGTTGTAGACAAACGCATCCTTGGAAGCAATAAGATCAGCCTTGACTCTGGGCTTAGCTTCCTCAACCTTCATGCCCTTGTAGTCACCGACAAGCATGATACCCTGGTAGAAACCTTCCTTGTAAGCAAGCTCCTTTGCAGTGGCAAGGAGATCCTTGTCCTTGGGAGACTGAATCTTGAGATCCTTGACAAGCTTCTCGGCAGTGAGCTTACCGTAAGTGGGAGTCTCAATGATGGGGAGAATGTCTGTCTTAACCCACTCCTTTTGAATCTTGTAGTACTCAGGCTTGTTAGCAAGATCAATGGAGGTGATGTAATCATCGGGAGAGTCTGAGGGGACACAAGTAACAACACCAGTACCCTTAGAAGCAAGAACAGTATCCATGGGAAGGATCTTAAGGTTGTCGAACACAGAAAGAGGGGCGGTGATAGAAGCACCAATGAGAGAAGAACCGGGAAGCTCAACCAGAGGCTTGTACTCACCTCTCTTAGGAGTGAGGTTCTGGAAGCTCATGTTCTTGAAAGCACGCTCGGTACAGATGTAGTATTCATTGTTACCGGCATCAAAAAGGCCATAGGTGATCTTGGGAGAAACAAAGCAGCAAGTCTGACCGTACATAGTCTCAGGACGGAGAGTAGCAGCAACAAAGTAACTGGTCTTACCTTCAAGAGAAACAGAAGCGTTCTTGATAATCTCCTGGGCAGCCTCGGGCCACTCATCAACAGTGATTTTAATACCAGTGTACTCCTGAGGACCAACACCCTCGCCACTCTGTCTGTCGTGATCCATGCAGGGCTGACCATCCTTGGCAGAGTAGATAGTGTATCTCTCACCGAACTTGATCTTACCGAGGTCCTTAAGGCGGTTCATCTGCCATCTCACAAAGGCGTCGTAGTATGGGTTGGCGTCAGTGGTAACAAAACTTCTTCTCCAATCGATTCTGGAACCAAAGTTGGTACAGTCACGCTGACAAAGAGGAGGGAAATATTGAAGCCAGTACTGGGCGTCGGCAAAGTACTTAACTTCTTCTCTGGGAATACCGAGCTGGAGGAGAATTTCAAACTGGAACTTGGAACGACCCTGTTTAGCAGCAGCCTTAGACTTGGTGGCCTTGAACTTGGTGACATCCTCGCTCTTGGCTTTAGCAGCAGCGGGCTTGGGGGCCTCCTCAAGATCATCAGAGGGAAGGTTTTGGTCAAAGTTCTCACCGAACTGCTCAATTTCACGAACCAGCTTATCAGCACAAGCCTTAATAGGCATACCGGTGCAGTGGAAACCAAGAGGGAAAAGAGCACGCTTGCCCAACATTCTCTCGAAACCGGTGGCAAACTCAACCTTGGAGAGAGTGAAGCAGTGACCGGCATGGAGGACACCATTCATGTAAGGGTAAGCCATGGTACCAAAAAACTTGGGGTACTTAGATCTAAGCTCAGCAGAAGAGATAACAGAATCGTCGGTAGGGGCGTCAATCTCGAAGGCCTTCTCCTCAGCCCAAAGCTTTTGGTATCTTTTCTCGATGTCGATAAGGGCATCACGACGAGAGGTCTAGGGGCAAAAATTAGTAACGTTGATATGATTTAAGAATTAGGGCGAGAGCAGGAGTACGTACATTCTCCATAACCAAGGTCTTAGCCTCGGGTTTGGCTCCTGTAGCAGCAGACATTTTTAAGTATATCTAATTACAAGAAATTCTTGGTGAACAAGCGTCAGTAGGGAATAGGTTGCAATTAAAGATTGGGGTAAAGGGAGATCACAAAAAAATTTTTATGCGGAAAATTCAAATAGGCTGAAGGTTTGAAAAAATTCCGTTCGTAATGAGGGTTTGGGTTTCTGTTACATTGTGTCATAAATATTGTTTCTACGATCTATCAAACAAGTCATCGTCACCGTAGTCGTTTGTATCCTCCTCCTCGGAGTACTCTTCTCCTTCAGATCCAGAGTACTGTGAGTCATCATCATCTTCGTCATAAACACCATAGGATTCATCATCACCAATATCACCCATAGTCAGTTGCTCAAAGACCTCATTCTTGGCCTGGGAGTCCTTGCTAACGGAGTATCCTCCCTCCACGGTACATCCGGTAAGACGAGATTTAAGACCGATTTTAGCTCCAGAGCCTATCAGACAATTTTCCAGTTGCACATCGTCTGCAATAGTTACATTGTCCAAAATGACACAGCCAGTGATGCGGCACTTCTTGCCAATGTTACAGTTGCTTCCAATGTTACTTCGCTTAACAGAAGTCTTTTCGCCCAGTACAGATTCATCACCAACTATCGAATCGGGACCGACAGTAGCAATTCCCTTTTGAGGACGGGGTGCCGAAGGGTCTCTAGTACGCAGCTTTTCCTTCATGATCCAGCGGTTAGATTCTAGATACGCAGAGGGGTTGCTGACCCGGATAAAAGTAGAATCGTTAGGGATCAAAGAGAATGCAACGTTCTCGAGGGGTTCGCGGTGCTGCCACGATCTTCTTGCAACGTCTCTGACAACCTTTGACCAGGATCTCTCCAAGAAGGGGATGTGGTTCGAACTGTCAGACAAGATGTCGATAACCTTGTGCGAGCAAAAGTAGATTGAGGTCGACAAAAGATTCGTAGAGACCACTGCATTGTCGTGACGGAAAAGCATTGCTTTTCTCAAATGAAGCCCCTTTTGATCGTTAACGGTCTGGCGTGTGTAGAAGTCGAGGAGTGCTGGGTGGTTCTTTGATAGCGGTGTGTGAACAGTGTAGTCTGCTAGTATTGATTTCTTATCAATCGTCTCAATGTTGTTCTTGTAGTAGAGACCGGTAATAATAGTGTTTGCATCTCTGTTTCTGTGCACATCAAAAATGGATTGAGGCTCGACGTTAGTAATGAAGTCACAGGGCAGAATTACAAAGTCGAGCTTGATCTGCTGAGCAAGAACTTTGAAAAAATCACCAGTATGCTTATTTTCAACACCATAAACATTAATTGGAACTGAAGATGGGTTGGCCTTGAGAAAGTCTTGATCGACATAGTTTTTAATCACATTCAGTGAGGCGTTTAAGCAAATAACTGAAATCTGTGAGAAGCCGGCTTTCTGGCACCAAGAGAGAGGGTAGGAAAGTAGAGGCTTATTGGCGACAGGGAGGAGAGCTTTTGGACGAGTAAGATCATTCGAAGAAACGAGTGGTGACAAGGATTTGCCTTGGCCACATAAGATGATGGCATGAAACTCCATTTTAATAGACTAGAGGGTAGACAGAGTCCAAATAATTGCAGATCGAGACAGATGCGGGAGGGACCAGAAGGTGAAGAAGGAAAAAAATTTACTACCGAGATGCGTCCAAGGGTTAGGTTATAGTTTTAGGTATTTGGCTTTTCAATTAACATTAGTCATTTACAGAATAGGGATTACACATGATTACAAAATACTGTAAAAAATCAGAAATTAAAAGATATGACTTAGTGTTTATTGCTGCATTGCAACTCAAAGCTCAAGCGTGATATTCAGTATCTTGAAATTTTCTTTTAAGGCTACGTGAACCAAAGCATGAAGATGAATATATGTATGTCACGACTTTGATATTTTCAGTAAAACTGAACAATATGGTTATAATGAGGATGAAATTTGGTAATTTAAGGCCTTTATACTGATGTTGGTGATTACGTATATCTTGAGTTAAGTCGGGGTGCAGGTTGGCGTCTTTTCATTTTGCAATAGAGTATACCTGATGAAGCTAGAAAAAAAAAACAAAAAAACTTCTTTGTTTACATTTTGTTCAAGTGTTATCAAAAGGAATAGAAATTCGTTTCCAAAGCCAAGAAAGCAATTTAGGTCTATAGCAAATCTAAGGCATACACAAGGATATATTCAGACCTACAGACCAGCTTAAATCTAGCTTGTGTGTTTGAGTATGACAGTCTATCCTAGCATCACAAGCTAGCAGATCAATGAAAAAATCCCAAAAGCTTCTGGAATCTGCACAGTGCAAAGGTTGAGAGCTCAAAAGACAGTACACATTAAAGCAACGCTGGGCAATGCAAATTTCTTTTCGATAGAAATGACGATATTAATCAAACTGTTTGCTGTAGGTATACAACAAAGAAATTTATATCTTTTCTTAGAAAAAGCCATTCAGTAAAACCGGCGCTTTTTCTACTTGAAGCTCCATTGAGTTACTCTTACTTCACTAACTTTGCCTAGTTTCCGCGACGATTATCATGCATCCAAGCTTACGCACTTTTTTCCAAGATAGTTTTTTGATCAAAAGAGCTTGTTGACGCCATAATGCTTCTAAATATCTGTTTTGGTCTACCAAAATCTAATGTGTAGTAAAATTCCATGGACAAGAGAATTAATTTATGAAGGTATATGCTCCTCAAAATCCCGAAACCTTTAATTTTTTTAAGAATAAGTATTTCAGGAAAAACAAACAAAGTGTTGCTTTCTATAGTTTAAATTTAATGGCTTGTTATTTTGAAGTATACTTTAAAATTTCAGTACTAAAGCCATCTTTAGATATTTAGATAGGGCTAGCGGTATAAATATTTAAAGAAATGGCTTCCTTATCTGATTGACTTAAAATGCGTTAGGATATTGACTATGAGAAAGATTACAATATTCAAAAAAAGAGTTTTCTCACCTGCGAAACTATAGCTGTGCTTTGAGATGGTTCTAGGAAAAGACTAATTGTAACTTTCTTGAACCAGCAAAACTTAAAAAATTACTTGACTGCCGTGTGAATATCACTTGTTAAATTTTAACACCCGAAAAGCTTCAGAAAATCGCTGTCCAGGTTACAGTTACTAATAATAGTAGCGCAGAGTTGCAAATGCATCATCTCTTTGTACCCCTTCTTTTCAGTTAGCCGGGAAAGCCACTCAGAAGCATATCATAAAGCAAACTCAATCAAGTAACTACAGTCTCTTTAATAAAATCCCCCTTAGATATTAATAAAAATGGTCGAGTGGGAATTCGGTTGTCGCAGACCGCAAGTTCCAACATTGGGGTCTAATCATACGGGTAATTTTAATCTTACTCTCAGTCCTGGATAGAGCAAAGCTAGCTATAGGAAATGCCTTTTTATATTTATTCAAATGGCTAGGCATGGGCCTATGGCTCTCAGGACTTCATGAAAGGTTATATTTCGCTAGGGGTGGTAGAAGTATTTGTGAAGCCAAAGTGAATGAAAGCGAGATTCGTTACTACCATGGGACGCTGTTGCGTTTAAACAAAAGAAATAAAAAAAAAGCAACAGGGCCATTGCTGCAGAAACGGCCAAATCCAAGCTTTTGTGTAACGCCAAAAGGTTGGCAAAGCAAACAACAGATGCCATTTTTTCTTCTTATTTTCTTGGAAGCAAGCCCAGACGCCCAGCTTAGCAATTGATTACTAGCCATTTGTACCATGTTAATTCTGTTGTGTCATACATTGCTATTTCTGTCTGTTCGCAGTTTAGTGCCAAATCCGGCAACTAAACACGTTGGATTCACCAAAAATTTCACTACATTAGTAATATGTTCATGTGCGGGAAGGACGTCACTGGCATCAAATAACCTGCAACGAGGATGTAAAACAACACTCCAAGGCAGCAATTAATAATGCACGTTTGAATATGGAATTGTTGGTTTTTTTTTTTTTTTTTTTTTTTTAAATTAAATAAAAATTTTAAGGGTTTAAAATTTGTTTTTTTTTTTGTTGTGGTTTGGGTTTTATTTTTTTTTTTTTTTTTTTTTTTTAATTTGCCTGTCTTTTTTTTTTTTTTTTTTTTTTTTTTTTTTTTTTTTTTTTTTTTTTTTTTTTTTTTCTG
>Ga0160505_100663_pt1 | contig 18396 bp, 10 predicted proteins | sample DIDeMG_FD_108225 | JGI IMG/M metagenome (GOLD analysis project Ga0160505, IMG submission 108225) | Enriched chicken feces microbial communities from UW Madison campus, WI, USA - DID2874_E49_Stillage MG | ecosystem: Host-associated > Birds > Digestive system > Large intestine > Fecal ... | reverse complement strand
TTTTTTTTTTTTTTTTTTAAAAAAATTTTTTTTTTTTTTTTTTTTTTTTTTTTTTTTTTTTTTTTGGCTGTTGGATTTGTGATACCTTGAATCCAACTGCTACCATTTGCCAGGCAGCATCTCCCTCCAGCATAAGTCCCTATCCAGGGTTAACAACCGAACAGTCCCTTAACAGAATTGTGACAACCTCTCTTAGAAGAAAAGAACATTTGTCGTAAGTTTGTGATTATAGTACGTAAAAAAGCAGATTATAGCCATGTAGAGACAACCGCAGCTACACATATACACCATCTTCCAAAATCTAGCAAAGGCCTACTCCAAAATCTAGCAAAGACCTACTCCAAAATAAAAAATAAAAAAAAAAGACAGGATGCAGGATGAGCACTTAATGAAATCTATAGACTACTTAGAAACATTCCGCCTGTGTCTATCTGCCTCACACTGCCACCATTCTCTTTAAATTATATATATATACTAAAGCCAAGGCTGACTAGCCCTGGTAGGATGCGCGGAGCTGCCGGATCATAGCCTGCTGGTCAGCTGGAAGCATTGCAAGCTGGTCGTCAGGAAGCTGCAGGACTTGAGCCAGAAGGGCAGCCTGCTGATCTGCGCCGCCAGGACCGCCAGGGCCGGTAGGTGGAGGCGGGGGAGGGGGTGGGGGAAGATTTTGTTGTTGCAGTTGCTGCAGTTGCTGCGGTTGTTGCTGTTGGCGTATCTGCTGCTGTTGTTGATGTTGTTGTTGTTGATATTGTTCTTGCTGCGGCGGTACTTGTGGCGGTTGTGGTGGCTGCGGCACTTGCTGCTGCTGGGCCGCTCCTGGTGGATTATTTTTAAGCTCATCCAGATAGTTGTACGGGACACCCGCCGCTGCTGCTGCAGATGCAGCATTGACAACGTGTGCCACAACAGTGTTATCAACAAGACCCATGCGCAACATAGCCTGCAGTGCAGCATATGTGAGCGCCGGACTTGCCCGCAATGCATCTGCCAGCTGCGCAGGGTTCTGCGCGAGCAGCGTGGGGGCCGAGCCAAGAAACTGCAGCAAATTTGGCGCCGGCACTTGCGCCAGCTTAGAGGAAATAGGGTCATTAGCTTGTAACTGGGGACCCATAGCGTCAGCAGCGGCGGGTGTTGAAGAAGCAGGTCCGCTGCCGTAAGAGCCACCAGGACCATAGGATTGGGACATGTTGTCATTGCTAGGAGCTAGCGCTGCCGGGCCCGTCGGCAGCTGCGTCATGGCGGCAGGACCAGGTGGCAGTGGTGTATAGTTTTGACTTTGCTGCTGATAAAACTTTTGCTGCTGTTGTTGCGGCTGCTGCTGCTTTTGAGGCCTGTTATTGTTGTTCATGTTATTGTTAAAAGCATTATTGTTGGGGTATGGCTGTCCGCTGTAATTGAGCTGCTGGTTAAACCCACCGAACCCTGCATTGTTTCCATTATTATTGTTGATATTGTTGTTCCACTTCTTCTTGCCAAAGGGTTGCTGCTGGCGACCACCAGCACCAGGGCCGCCGGGACCTCCAGGGCCACCGCCCTCACCCTGACTAAACTCGTTTGTAAAATCTGCGCGCAAAGTTCGGGTTCCGATCTTGAACTGTCCATTGAATTTTTGAACGGCCGCAATAGCAGATTCAAGGCTGACATACTCCACGAAGCAGTATCCCTTTGACCGGTTGTTGCGTTCGCGGTCTTTGACCAACCGGAATCGGTTCACAGGGCCTACCGAATTGACAATCTCTAAACAAAATAGAATCAGTTAGCAACTATTCTTTTTGATATTATGATAATCTAAAAAAAATTGATATAATCAATAAGCGTACCAAGAACCTGCTGGTCATTAAGCTCATACGGGATGTTGCCGATGAAGAGCACGCGTGTAGGCTGCTTATCCATGTTCATCTCTATAAAGTGAGGCTATCTGTTAATCAATCTTATAATCTCTGACTTCTGGTAGAAGTCAATCAAAAGTACAAGAAAGTGCTGAAACAAGGTGGGGAAAAAAAGAATAGTTAAGAGTTGCGAGTGAATCAAAGCGCTGTAGGTGCTGCTGATGCAGATATTTTTCAGGTTGTGTCGACGATAAGTTGGGAAGAAAACTGGAGTGTCATTGAATATGATGACTAATCAGATCACGAAATAATCGCGTGGCATGTCTTTTTTTAAAAACGCGTAATACAGTTAACCAATTTTGGAAATAAAGTTTTTCCATCATTTAAAAATAGTGTTGAGTTATTATATAAAACATTGACACCAATTTTGACTATAACAAAGAATTAGCATTCATTAGACGCTATCATTAAATTCAACACATCAAAATTTTAAACAACTATTCAAGCCTTGATGGCCAAGTTGGTAAGGCGCGTCACTAGTAATGACGAGATCGTCGGTTCGAATCCGGCTCGAGGCATTCCTTTTTTTTTTTGCTGAAAGACATTTTTTTCAGATTGTTTACCGTAATATTCATTATCGCATGAAAAGAAAAAAGTGAAATCTAGTAATGTAATCGAAAAGTCGGCCATTTAATAATTATAGCTTACCAGTAGGAGTGTTTGTCATGAGGAGAGACACAGGCAATACAAACTCTGTACAACATAGGAAGTCGCGGGTGACAAGCCCCAGGCTTGAACATGATATAACCTACGATCGTGACAAGCTGTACCAACAATGATCTGACTGAGTCTTAATGAAAAATCCTAAGCAGTATAACATAAGCTAGCACGTGAACGACCTAGTTTATACTATATGAAAATTAAAAAGACAGATATTCATTGGGGACTTTACTAGAGCCTGAAAGAATGAAAGAAATAGTTTAAGCCACCCAAACAAGTTGAGATTTGACTAAAGCTTGAATATCTGATTTGAATTTGTTTATATAAAAGTAACAAATAAGTGATGAAAAAAAAGAAAACTTATCGGTAGTCAAGAAAAATAATGTGCTGACATGGCTACTTTACCAGTCCCATAAAAAAAGATGCTTTTGAAAGGCATATCTGCTTTTTATGTCTTCATTTTTAAAAAAAAAATATTTGTAACTATTTGATATAAGGTCAATAAACTTATTTTATATCGATCTAATCACAAGAATATTAGTTTCAATGCTAATAAAAAAGGTTCCATTAAACTAATAGTTTGCTTGAGTAGAACAACTTGTTGAGTTTTTACTGAATGTCAATCTCTGGCATCAATCTACTGAGTGTTATATATCTCAGGTTTCATTCGAAACATGTAAATAAAACATGAACATCAAAATAGTTGTCTATATGAGACTGATAAGGTAGAAGTATCAATGCTTATTATATATATAGAGAATCACTTTATTGTCCTTACATCAAATAATTACAAATAAATTATAAAACGAAACGACATACAAAGAAGACATGAGATTGCAAAAGCGGCTGTCTCCATGAGACTGTCAAGGTAGCGATATCAGCATGCGTTATGAGTTTGGACGTTCGATGGCGCAGCGCTTATTGTAATTTCCGGTGTTTAATGGTACACAAAGATCTTCAAAATATCAGATATTATCATCCTTCATCTAAATGGACTTTAAAAAATTGAATGTAATAATTTAGTCAACCAAATGTGAAAAAAAAACATTAGATCTAGACGGGACTCGAACCCGCAATCACTACCGCATTCCATTACCGGAAAGTAGTACCTTACCATTAGGCCACTAGACCGATATTATAAAATAATGTTTTCATCCCATTCATAACATAATTCAGGGCAATAAAACTTTAACCATAAAAATCTGAAAAATGGCCATTTATTACGGAATTTAAACAAAGAATTAGTTATAAAATGGTTTTGATTAAATCTAGCTTTCATGGCAAATAAAATTGCTGCTTTTCTTTTTAATTTCTAATTTTCTTTGTTTTGAATTCTTTTTTTTTTGTGACGCACATGGAACAGCGAGTGAGATCATAATTGCGAGTATGGTCAGTTAGAAACAGACGAGCACGTTCTTAGTGAGATGTTTAGATAGATATAAATTCAGTTCATTGTTCTTACATCAAATAGTTACAGTGGGAAAGTATTTCAGGACGAGAGGTATGGAACGCCTTTCTGAACTCATAACGCGCGCACAAGTTTCCCTTAGCACATGGATACTTTCATGGAAAATTCGGTGCCATCGAACGTCTGAACTTATTACGCGCGCTGGCACCGCTACTTTGCCAGTCTCATAGAGACAAATGTTTTCGAAATTTCATGTCTTCTTTGTATGTCATTTTGTTTTGTAATTTTGTATGTAACTATTTGATGTAAGGACAATAAACTGATTATCTATCTATCTATTTGATGTAAGGACAATAAACTGATTTTCTATCTATCTATCTTGCTGTTGCACTTTTCTAATGACAAGTTTGGTCTGTTTCTCGCTGTATTTAACTTCGGTGACCTGTCCTTGAAAATTTGTACTCCATTACATTTCAGGTGGGCTTACTCTAGCCTTATAGAAGTCCACTTATTGTTTATTGGGTCTTTTCATAACGTTGTCAATGCCTTTGGTAAGCTTGTGACCCTCTTAAGCTCGTTCCTACACCTTGACCACGCTGGTCCCAACCTGAGTGGTGTAGTCACGTGCAGTCTCAGAAAAAAGGTTTGAATCCTTTGAACGCTCGTTGAAAACGTCAAGGTCCTGTTTCCAAGCTGCAATCTTCTTAACCACGCTTCCAACTAATTCATATAGAGCCTAATGTCACCCCAGAACGTGGTAGACTGGAACTCTGGTATTTTCCTCAACGTTTACGAATGATAGAACCGAATTAAAACCATGGTTACACGGTTGTATAGTGTAGTGGTCATCACATCGGATTTTGATATTCAAACTTCCGGGAACCCCAGTTCGATCCCGGGTACGACCTCATTTTTTTTTGTTGTTGGCGTATACAGTATATTCGGTACAACAGGTTCTCTTTTCTTTGGTGGCTTTCTAGGTTTTTCAACATTCGCCACAGTCTGAGTAAGACTGGCTCAGCTTTGCACGAGATATAGCGCCCTTGGAGGCTATTTCAAGACGAGGTTCTTTGCTGAGAGAAGTTACCTGATGCGGCTAACTGGAAACAGTTCAACACATTTTAAAAGATTCTTCCCCACGTCCTAAGCAGCACGGCTGGTTGAGAAATGTGTCCTCTGGGTTTAATCTCCAAGTCCTTTTTTGTTTTTGTTTGTAACTATTTGATGCAAGGACAATAAACTAATTTTCTATCTATTTATAAAGAAGGGCCTTGTTGTGGTGGTCAAGTTCTTATATTCCTTGCCGCAGTTTTTTTCTTTTTTTTCTTTGGCTGGCGACTTGATTGATCTAAACAGCGGGTTGAGGTTTTACTGTAACTACTAGATATTGAATAGATAGATAGATTTTTCATTCATTCATGTTGTCCTATGCTGATCCATCTCAGAGTTCATAAAATACTTAACGAGTGTTAAAAAATGCAATAAATAGGACTGGGAAAGTAACGTTCTTGGTGAATGCAGGGAGTTTCTACATTTGATGGCACCGAGCTCTTCATGGAAAGGTCCACGTCTTGGGAGAAATCAGAGATACATGGCACATGCTACGTTACCATACTGCACCCTATCTTACAATTGATAAAAAGGCGTAGAGGTCATTAAGAAGTGCAATAAATATGATCATTGGCTTTATACCTATACAAGTCATGAACTAAGAGGGATAGATATATACATGCGGGAAGTCATAACGTTAGTCAGACCAGGACAAGCCGACAAAATAAAAAGGCAGCTTATAACAAATCTTTTTCTAGCTCAGCTGCAAACTCATCGTCATCATCATCATCGTCGTCATCGTTGCTATTGTTGCCAGCATTTCCATTTTGTTCGAGGTCGTGTGTTTGCTTTCTTCTTTTGGACGATTCATCGCTATCCTCATCAGAGAAGGCGCGTTTTTTTGAGCCATCCTGTTCATCAGGTGGGCGCTTGGACGAGATGGTCTTACCAGCAATAGTCTTACCCGCCCGCGATGCAGTTTGCTGCTCTTCCTCTTCTTCGTCCTCATCCTCATCCTCATCCTCATCATCATCATCATCATCATCATCGTCGTCGTCGTCGTCGTCATCATCGTCATCCTCATCGTCGTCATCATCATCACTGTCGTTGTCATCGTTACTGTCTTCATCCTCATTAGAGTCCTCCTCATCAGACGAATTCATAAATTCATCCAGCTCTTTGTTAATCTCATTCCAGTCGATTTTGCCGTCGTTCAGAGACAGGACAAACGAGTCTGTATCAATATCTTCCACGTTGTCATCGTTCACAGCAGCCTTCTTTGCGCGCTCATCCTCCGGGATAGGCATATCACTTCCCTCGGGGCGCTCGAGGTAGAAGTTCTCCTCGGGAACGCGCTTCCAGTGGGCAATGCATTCGTACAACCACTTCAGATGCACAACTTTAACGTCTGGGCGCTCAAACGCACGGCGTACTTTAGCGGTACCGTTCTTGACGGCAATAACATGCGTTACGGTGTCAATAAGCTCAGCCACAACAATCGCACCAAAACTGCGAACCCACTGGACTATATCGGCCTGATCAAGTGCGACTCCTAATGGCAGCACACCTGAAAAGAGAATCACGCAGTCGTGGAAAACACGACGCTTCATTCGAGGCATAATCACGCCAATATCAGGCAGATCTTGTTCTGTTAGCGTATCAGCCCCCTTTTTCGAGACGAGTTTATCGTATTCCTTGTAGTATTCGTCGTGTACGCTTGTCAACGCATGATTTAAATTGACAAGTTCAGTATCATCGTCATGCAACAATTTTCTATGGTAGGGTTTATGCTCCAATGTGCCGTTGGAGTCACTCGTACCGTTGGATACCGGTGTTTCCTCTTCCGGAGTGTGCTCTTTTTGCTCCTCCTTCTCTTCTTCCTGCTCAATCAACTCCTGTTGCTTAGCTAGTGGGCTCTCGTGCTTTTGCGACTCAATCAACTGAGATCGTTCAAATGATTGAATGGCAAGTAGCTCTTCACTATCGACGCCCTCTTCTTCAGCAGCTTGATATTCAATGTGGATAGGCGGAGTTTCGGTGTCTTCCTTTGGCTCTTCAACTTTTCCGTCGGCATCTACTGGTAGCTCTTCCACCTTGGCATCGTCTTTGACAACTGCTTCTATAGACACGCTATCTGGAGGTGGTGTAAGGTTCTGCTGCGGCAGGAAACTTGAGTTGATATCGCCAATACCGACAAAAAAGCTGTAGGGAACAACTTTGATTAAATTCGGGCTCCATTTCCAGACGTCGCCTCTATCGTCGATAATGGCAACCATGGCGGTCGAGACAGGAAATAAGCGCTTCAGTGATTTTTGCGCCATACTGCCGCTTTCATCACGCGACAGAATCCGGTCACCAAAATATTTGCCTTCCGGGTCAATGATCTTGGCGATGGCGACAGCATAAGCACGCGTTGCCATGGTATAAACATGCATTTCATAAAGGTTGTGGATTTGCTCAAAAAACTCTTTGAGCCCCGGTCTCAACTTAACATAGTACCGAGTATGCGTTTGGACGGGTACTTTGCCGGGTCCATAGCCCTCCTCAAGCAACACAAATGATTGCACATCCTTGACGGCTTCGTAGTTTGGATTTGAGGGGTCAGACTGCCATTTCTCAATAGTAGGGTCAACGGCTGCATGGATAACGGTCTGATCTAAATCGACTACAAGAATGAGTTTCCGGTTCTTCAGTAACTGCGATGAGGATGATTTTTCCATCCTTTGGGCCTCGTCGAATGAGACTTTCAGGCCGGTTGAATCATGAGACATTGCAATTGGGGCACGGTCCTGGTTGCTGAATTCCGTGTAGTCAACCTCATCAACCTTGGCGCCACAGAGGGCACATAGCCCCGCGTACTGAACGGAGTGGGTGCATGGTTCAAGGATCCGTGCAAAGACAAAATTGGGGTCCGAAATTTCGCTACCAATGGTGACGTTCCATTCTTTAAGCTCGCCTTTGATCGGGCTCTCAAATGTGCCGAAAAATTCTTCTTCGACTTTTTTCGGTAGCTCACCATTTGCCTCATTGACTGGCACATCTACCATGTTCCAGTACTTGTAGCGCAGGATGGGCATATGCTTATCCACAGCAGAGGTCTCATCGACCAGCAGGGCGGTGACAATGACGGGAAAAAGCGTAGAGGATGGGAACCTCAATGGAGTAGGTTCAGATTGATCCATAGGTGGGGTGATAGTGTATTCTCAGAAAGGGGAGGAGAAGGGAATTGAGTTAAGTAAGGTGAGTGCGGTGAGTATGGTATCGTGTATAATTCTGCGTCAATAAATAGGAGAACAGCACTTTCATAACAGGGATCCAAGGCTTGAGATGCGGAGTGAAGTTTGAGTCGACGCAAAGCAATGAAGGGCAATTAAACGTGTCAGAGAAGTCGCGTAAGGGGAAAACGAGTTTCAAGGGTAGCTGACGCGTTAACAATAAGATGACCTGTTGGTAAAAATATCAGAAAAAAATAGCAGCCAGAAATAAAGACGTAGACTTTCTGGGCTCACAGAGTAGTTGCGGGAAAGTTGAATGTTCTAAAGATGGGTTTACTGAAGAAGGAAAATTGGAAGAAAGAAAAAAGTTGGGAGATTTTGTGACAATTTTATACTTGGCAAAGTGCAAACGATTTGGGACTTGTCAAGCAAACAGGCGTTTGAAGGGCTGCTTGGAACCGGCTTAAATACAACGGGACCCGGAACACAGGCCTCAACGCGTCATCATCTGCCAAGCATACGGATCTTGATTTACTGGCCATTGTGTATTATCGATACAGTCTGGTGATGGATGTATTAATGTAAAACCGTGAGATAAATAGACAAATAAATTAAACATGAACATAGCATCGCGGGCGCATTCTAGAAACGACCTCCTCGTTGCCCCCCGCGGCCCCGAAATCCACCTCTACCTCTCGGCGCGTTGCCTCCCCTAATCTTGGCCAGCGTCTTGGGTCTGAACATGGGTGCGTGCCTAAAAAAGAGTTAGCATATGTAGTAGCAACAACAACAAAACCTGCGCCAGCAAATGGCCAAACCAGCTACAGAAAAGCCAATTGAAGCGGGCCAACAGCACAGTCAAAACAACTCACCTTAGCATGTCCGGAATGATGAATAACTTAACGTGGGAGCCTCTCACGTACACCTGCTCAAGATGCGTCACCTTACCATCGCGAGCGGTCACTGTCACGTCTCTCAGCTGGACGTTCATGTTATCCTCAGCTACAACAGTTAGCATTGCACAACTTCCAATATCCCTTAGATACTTACCTTCCAGAAGCTTTCCTCTATATGTCTGTCCCGATGACAGCTCAAGTGTCACCACATGGCCCTGGAAAAGTGGGTTAGTACCGGAGCAATGTATACGCCGTAGCAGAACAAGACTACCTACTTGCGCCTCATTCAACAATTTGATAGGAACTCCGACAGTAGACATTCTGTATATGCAAAAGGAAGAGTATTCAATGGTTAAAGCAAGTGCCGTTGTCGTCGTCGTCGCTGGTGAAGGTCTTGAGGGAAGTTCTGACAAAAAATGTTTGGCAGTTGGGACAAGGCGCAAACCATGCAAACGTTGTGACAGTTATGCACAAACCGTCTTCCTTTCAGGGACTTTTTTTGTCGACGACCTGGTCTTTCCCTTCCTTTTTTATAACCCGTTCAAACCGTCCGGAACATATAAGCGCACACAGACAGACACACAATGGCAGTGGACGTTGACACTAACTCGTTTTTTGTTGACTCAAGCAATGGGTTTGCCACGACTGGGCTTGCCTACAATGATGTCAATAGCAAGCTGTCGCCAATCTTCTCTCTTGAGAAGGTTCAACTCCAGTTCAGCGTTAACAACATCCTCAGTTTGGTAGTGGCCAACAATATCCTTTGTATGGCTCTCAAAACAGGGAGAATCATTCGAATTGACCTCGAGCATCCTCAGGATATTGATGGTGAGTGAATTGAGTTTGTTGCTGCCTTCTTTTATTCATTTGCTAACACTCAGTTTAGATATCGATATGCCCAAAAAGTCGTCAGAAATCGGCCAAATTCAAAAGACTTTTCTCGATCCAACTGGCTCGCATCTACTTATTTCGACTTCAATGGGTGAAAATTACTGTCTGAATTACCAGTCAACAAAAGCAAAGCAATTGAGCCGATTAAAAGGTCTACATATCACCAGCGTGGCTTGGAACCCCGCCAGACCTACGAGAACTACTGGCGAAATTCTGCTAGGAACAGCCGATGGTTTTATATACGAAACACTTATAGAACCTTCAGACGAGTACTTCAAAAGAGAGGATAGATATGTACGAAAGGTATGGAAAAATGGTACAGGTGACGCTATTACTGGTCTCAACGTGGTTTCTAGCAAGGACAAGCCAGTCAAAAAGATACTTGCTAGTACAAAGTCCGGCAAGGCCTACTTTTGGCAGGGAAAGACCTCTACTAGCACGACATCGGATGGAATCCCCATATACCCCAAGTTTTTTGAGCGTGAAGAACCCGTAGTTGAGGAGTTTGATCCAGCACTAGACTCAGTTATTTCTATCGCACCAAAGCCATCGAAGGCACCAATTAACTATAGCCCATCGTTTGGCTGGCTCACTGGCATTGGTGTGTTACATGGTGTTGTTCCAGCTTCAGACAATGCAAGCATGGCAAAAGATAAGCTGTTCAAAGAGGCTGACTTGTTTCTTGCAACGGATTTAGACAGCGGTGCAGATAGTTTGCGGTCGCTGATACTTACTGACTACCATATGCTACTACTGGCTGGAACAACTGTCTATGGCATCAACAGACTAAACAATAAGGTCGTATTCAAAGATACAATCAAATTGGAGCCACAGGAGAGCATCATTGGACTATGCTCCGATATTCATAACTCGACGTACTGGGCGTATACGACTGAGAATATTTACGAAATTGTTGTCAACGACGAGGATAGAGAAATCTGGAAGACATACTTAGAAAACAAGAACTACGAGGAGGCCTTGCGGCTGGCAAAAGATACTTACTCAAAGGATGCCGCATGCATAGCTTATGGTGACCATCTTCTGGAGGAAAAAAATTACAAAAAGGCTGCACAGATACTGGGTGCTAGTAGCAAGGCTTTTGAAAGCGTTGGTCTCGCATTCATGGACGCCAACCAGTACGATGCACTTCAAATTTATCTGACAACGAAACTGAAAAATCTAAACAAAACGGCCCATTTGCAGCGTACCATGCTGGTCAGTTGGATTATTGAGTTATATATGGAGAAGTTGAATGCTCTTGACGACTCAACGGCAGCTATCGAAGAGCCAGAACCTTCCAAGGAGGAACCAAATGGAACTGTCCAACAGACTCTTCAGAAGAAAAGGTCAAAGACAGTCTTTGACGAGTCAAAAGCCGTTGTCCAGTCGTTCCAAGATTTTGTTATTGCCAACAATGCCGATCTTGAAAAGTCAATTGTTTATGAGATTATTTCGGCCCATAGCAGGCGCGAAGAGCTTTTGTTTTATGCAAGTGCTATTAATGACCGCCACTTTGTGCTCAACTACTGGGTCAGACTTGAGAGATGGAGTGAGGCCTTGTCGGTTCTGCAGGTTGAAAACGATGAAAAACTGTTTTACAAGTATTCTACTGTTTTACTGGTGAATTTCCCCAAGGCAACAGTTGATACGTGGATGAGAAACACAGAACTTGAGCCGGCCAAGTTTATCCCGGCGATTCTAAGTTACATGCAGGGATATAGACCTACTGGCGTCGAGTCAAATCAAGCGATTAGATACCTAAAGTTTTGTGTCAACCACCTCAAGAGCACTGACCCAATTATTCACAATACTCTTATTGCTCTTTACGCATCGAACACGGCGCTTGATGAGGCACCTCTGGTGTCCTTCCTAGAAGAGCACAGCTCTAATCCGTACTATGACACTGACTTTGCCCTGCGCCTGTGCACCAAGTATAACAGAGTGCAGGCGTCAGTTCATATCTACTCATCTATGGATCTTTACGACGAAGCTGTGAGCCTTGCCCTGAGCAACAACAACGTCGATCTCGCATTTATTGTGGCAGACCGCCCGGTAGAAGATCCCGTGCTGCGCAAGTCACTGTGGTTACAAATTGCCAAGCATATCATTGTCAAGCAGCAAGATGGCTACAAGTCTTCGTCGGACCTTCTCAGTCGGTGCGAGTTGCTAAAGATTGAGGATCTGCTACCGCTGTTCCCTGACTTTACGGTGATTGATGATTTCAAAAATGAAATCATTTCGTCAATGGAGGTGTATAGCACGAACATTAGCCAACTCAACAAGGAGATGGACGAATCAGTCGAGATGGCCGACAACATTCGGGGCGAAATTAATAAATTTGAGAAGCGATACGCACTGGTTGAGCCAGGTGAGAATTGTTTTCTCTGTGGCTTCCCCGTCGCCACCAAAAAGTTTTATGTCTTCCCCTGCTTACACACATTCCACTGTGACTGTCTGCTAGAGGTGGTGCTTAAGTCATCCAACTACAAGGCGATCAACAAGATTCGCGAGATCCGCAAGGCTGGCTCGACCCCTGCGAAGGAAGGCGTTGCGGCTGCTGCTACTCCCACTACTCTCACCGGCGGCAACAGCGGTGGGGGCGTTATGGGAAACAGCACCGCAAGCAGTGAGGCCAAGACGGTGCTGAGCAAGGAACAGGTCACGGCCGAAATTGACAAGGTGCTGCTTGCATCGTGTGTTCTTTGTGGCGAGGCCCGCGTGGACTCAATTGACACGCCCCTGGTGCAGCCATCAGATCGCGCCCTCATGTCCGAATGGGCTCTGTAACGAAGTAGATCACGAAACATTATCTCATATAATACTACACTGCCATTTTTTAGTTAATTAATGTTTGAAAATGAAAGAAACAAAAAAAAAACACATTGTCGTTATGGTGGTTGGTTTACGTATCTATGGCATAAAAATCATTTCCAAACGTCATTACGGATCCGCTTGGCTTCACAGGGCAAGCAGACAAGCACACCGTCTTCCCGCAGGATAAATTCATTGGATTGAAACGGCTCTTCACAAATCTCGCAGGCAAAACAAGTATTGCACCAGTTACGGCCCAGCGCCTCAATACACGCCTCACCATTAACAAGTTTGTGACCACATTTCCAGCAGCTTAACGCCGTTTTCTTGGTATAGCAGCCCTGGCACCAGGCGTTGTTATCAAGAATACAGTAGTCTTCATTCTCCTTAAAGGGGGTACTGCACTGCGCGCAGAAGAAATGGCCTGCATGCCAGTGGTGCCCCAGGGCAAAGACGGCACTGCCCTCAATTGGCGTTTTACAGTAGTTGCAGCGTGCTGAGAAGAGTTCATGGTAGTCAAGGTGGCAATAGAAACGTTGCTTCTCGGGGACAAAGTAGAATTGCGAATGCTCAAGCTGCATGCGGCAATGCCAGCACCGGAAGCAGTCAATGTGCAGGTGCACACCGTTGGTCTGAACAACGCGCTCGTCACTTTTGATACGCTGGCGGCACACGGCACATGAGTGAATGGACTGTTCAGGCTGGATTTGCCGCGGGGTCGGGCTTGGCAGGGGCTGTGAGCGCCGTGTAGGTGGTTGTTGCTGGTCTGGTTGCTTTTGGTGAGTGGCAGGCGTGGCGGGCGTGGGTAGCTCGCGGCGGCGTGGGAAGCTGCTAGGTGAGTTCTGGTAGGGGCTCCTGGGAGCCCCTTGGTAGGGGCTGGATGGTAGCTGTCGCTGCTGTCGCGGCTGTGGTTTAGATGGCTGGTTGTGATACTGATGCTGCGGCGGTTGTGGTGATCGCGCTGTGTGCTGCTGCTGCTGCTGCTGCTGCTGCTGAAACTGATGCTGTGGGGGTTGTGGGGACTGTGGCGTGACTGGCAGCGATCTTACGGACGGTGGACGAGGGGGCATGGTGCCATTACTTGTGGAGTCAAGGTCGGGAGACGGTGGTACAGGGAGCGGGCGCTTCGGAAGCGTTCGAGGGCTACTGCTTCTGTTGTTGTTCCGGCTGGATTCCTGGATAGCTGGTAACGACCGGGCAGTTCTAGGGTACTATATAACAAAGAAAAAATAACAAAAAAAATAATAATAAATCAAATACGTTAGCAATCAGTAGAAAAAGTCGACGCGTCGGGCAGACACGCCGGTATTAGTGATAGTTTGGATCGGGCAAAATGTAAACAAAGGCATTCACGTGATGACTGAAAAGAGAGCCAAAGCCTTTAAGGGGGGCATGAAAACAAGCGAGTGTGCTTTTGATATACGTACCATAGGTGGCGTTGAGACAGACGTGAACGACGGCGGCAGTTCTGACGGAGAGTAGCAACAATCTTGTAGGAGAGAGAAATGGTCAGTTGGCGACGACGGCGCGTCCAAAAAGGGCGATGTGGGCGTCAGTTCGGTCATATGCAGCTCGTAGCGTGGGAAGCTCTTATCCGCTATTTTGGCCAAGTTCCCAGCATCGTTATACGGATTGATGCTGCTAACGGAAAAGAACAGCGTTTCAGAGTCCCCAGCAGCAGAGTTATGGTTGAAATTGGACTCCACGGACGCAACCCCCGGCCAGAAAGACGGCGGTAGCGGCGGAAGAGCTTGCGTCTTGCTAACCAATGGTGAGTCCATGCCAGTTGACACTGAGGAGAACGATGATAGCGACGCATTTGTGCTGTGTCGCGTCATGTCCGAATCCGTGTAGGATGAAGACGATGTAGATATGAGGAATGATTTATCGCTGTACATTGAAGGCGACGACCCGGACAAATGCATGAACGACTCTCCAGTGCCAAAGAAACCCTGTCTATCGTTATTCTGTATAGGCACAGGCGGAAGCGGCACTCCACGCGAGTTAAGCTCAAAGCTCTTTGCTGATGATAGGGCTGGTTCAAGTACTATCTGGCTAAGAATTGACTCAATTGATTCGCCATTGTCTTCGTTATAACCCGTACATAACTGTGCCGGCTGACGGAATGTCTCCTGGGGGTAGCCTGGACCACCATTTAGGACAGACGCCATTACTCCATTGACGAGGTTTCCGGCGTCGAGAGTGCTTGGCAATGAAGTCGGCACCGATGCCGGTTCAGTTACGGGAATATTGTAGACTGTCTTTTTCAAATTGAAGTTGCGCTTGATCGTAGATCTAGAATCCGGATTTGAACTGGTTTGGTACCATTCGGGGGTTCTTGTGGTTAAGGTCTCACCGGTAGTCGATCTTGCTGGGTACATATTGTTTCTATATTGTAGACGGTCTCTTTGAACATGCCACTCTCAATTCATGTCTTTTCCTTTGCAGAAGAGGACTGAACCTGAAATATATATATCATTAGCAACCCAATGTTGAGGGTGCATTGCTTGAGCCCACTGGCTGGCCAGGTCAACCAGCTCAAACAGGCACCAGTGGGCAGTTACATTCTGTTTACATCCACAGACAAACTCCACTCAGGCAAAACCCATACATGGTTGGCACTTAAAACCTGAGTGACCACTGACTACGGTACATGCCTGTTTCTGGTTCTGAATAAAATAAAAAAAGATTTTTAAAAAAAGATTTCAAAATTTCGTGTGTTTTTTCCCTTTTGCAGGAACGGGCTGGTTACAAGTACCTGCTGGTTCTGCATTTTTTAAACAAGCGTTGCGGTTGAGACCTGACTCTGCTGCTTTGACTGTGGGGCGGCAAAGCAGCCATTGTCAAACTATTCGGCATTGAGAAACCAATGCTGTAGATCGTGTTGATTGATTATTATGGATTCAATTAAAAGCTGCAGTTCGAGACAGCCGACCACTAGGGCATGTTTCGAGGCATCCGTGATGATATTATGGTGCCATCACAAGCTATGGCCGAAGGCAGTGTTTACGAATTTCCCAAATAAGAAAGTTTTGGTGAGCACGCATTGAGCGGGTCAACGCTGTAAAAAGGAAACCGCATAAACGACGTTTCTAAAGCCAAAGGTCAACTCAAAGGTCTTCCAATTGAGATTCATACCGCCTCCTTGATCATCGTGGAGCAGGCACAATGCATGAGCGGCAATATAGGAGTCATAACAACCCGCCGTTGCAATACGATGCCCTTCATCTTGCTCGTTTGGTGCTGCTACTGGTGATCCACCGAAAGCATCTGGGACAATTCTTGATCAGACTCCACTGCCAACCGCGTTGTACTTGGTCGAGTGCCCACCGAGTTTGCGAGGTTAACCTATCAAAAGTAAGATTGATTATTTGGATATACGAGAATATCAGTGTATGGCAAGTCTCAAGTCTTTGTGGATCGGATGTTAGCTATACAGATTTAGACTGCTGGTGGTCTTGACAGGCACGGAACGGGATTCGCAGTCTCTTTCAGGAAAGACAGGGCTGTTTTCTATCATATTCTTGACTCTTGGCTTCATCGATTCATTGATAGACTGCGGTTCGTTCAATAGTCCGTGGCATGCCCTACTGAGCCTGACTTGCCTAAACCAATTGCCCACTGAACGTATGCGGTCGTTTTGGACTAAAAGTTTTAGAGCAACCCTTCAAAGAATGCAAGATCTTTGTTAGCTTGAGCTGTTTGTTATGAGTATTGAAACTGCTCCTTGTAAAAGGTTGGCGTTGCCAGAAAAAGGCTGATCGAGATGAGTGACTTTTTCGATCTCAAACTAGGCCCTAAACAACACCCAGTACTAAGTCCTATGTGTTCTCCACATTTAACAATTCTGCCGCTCAAAGTAACCAAGAGATGATACCCAGACTATCTGAATATCTGATGAAACTATCCTTTCATGCTCTAATATTTGATCAATGGTTAAAAATACATTCACTGTTGCTTGATCAGAAGTGGCTGCTGTTGTCCGAAACAGCCAAGACCAACCGCCCCGCGGATTTTGCCCGCAGGATCAACAATCCTCCCAAATAAACACTGTTAATAATCTTTTAGCCTTGCGCCAACATCACGTCTTTTGTTTACCCTTTTTTGTTTGGAATCCATATCAACCACACGCATTACATATTTTCAGATCGCAATGACGCTGCCAGTGAAAATCAAGGTCAAGGGGCTCCCAAACCAGGATATAGTTAGAGGCTTCCCGGGCATTCCTGCTACCTGCGTAAGCTACTCTCTTCAGCGATAATGCTTGTTAACTGACCCCACCATTACTAACGATCTCATGCTCAGCCCAGGCTAGAAGGTAAAGTCGAACTACGGACCTATAACCTGAACGTTATGAACATCTCGAACGTCAAGATTGCTCTTTACAGAATTGATGCCGTCCAATCAACAAGCATCAACAGCAGCCGGCGCGAGCAGTCGTACAAAGTTGGCGATGACCAGCATCTTTATCAGGCGCCGCCGGGCAAGAAAGCCGAAGAATTCATGGGAATGGATTTGCCCTTCCGTGTACTGTTGCCTAAAAGTCAGCCAGGCAGTATTTCTCTAGCCAAGGGAGCAGTTGAAACGACATATCGCCTCTACGTATCGGTGACGCTGGCTCGGTCACAGAAACCCGTTTTTGAATACTTCCCCGTGCGCATTAAGCGCTACGACAAGCTCTCCCTTTTCCGCAAGTACTCAACGCCTCGTGAGGGCAAGGTTGTCTCTTCAGATCACATTGTCGATTTGGATTATCTCCTCAATCAAACTTCCTTTGGCCCCGGCGACACAATCACTGGCCACGTCCGCATCAAACCCAACCCAGACTGGCCCACGCGTTCACGCAAGGTCAAAATCCAAAAGCTTTCAGTACAAATTATCGAACTCATCACATTCACCCTTGAAGGTGAACAACCCGTTGAAAAAAAACGCAAGTTTGAAAAACACGTCCTGGCGCAGGATATACGCCTGTCCGAAGTTGCGGGCAAATTACACAAAATTGTTATTGATTTTCCCAGCTCTGAGATCCGCAATCGCGACGGCGTCGTGCCACAGCAGGACCAGAGCCTGCCGCTCGATTCGTGTAATGGATTCACTACCACAACGCAGACATATAAAATCGAGTATTTCGTGGTCATCAAGGCCAACTTTTCGCACTGCAAGGACGTCTCCATTGATCAACCCATTGTAGTGACTCCCTTTGACCATGTCATGTGCATGTCACTGAAAAAGGCCATCGAAGACGCCGTGGCCGAGGCCAAGTTGTTGGAGCCAAATATCCTCTTTTCAGAACCCAGGCTCTACCGCCCACACGATATGAATAGCTACATGCTCTACGGTGTACAACGCGTCGGCTCGCTCTCCAGCAGTGCAAAGCCAAAAGTTGTGATCCGGTAATTAACTGCATATTCATTCTAATTTTTTTCATCTACAAGGAAATTAGCTAGTTTTTCCGAGTATGTTGGGCTGTTACGAGTTTTTTTTTTTTAAAAAAAAAAAAAAAAAAATTAAAAAAAGAATTTTTTTATTAAATTTTTTTTTTAAAAAAAAATAATATAAAATCACCACAAATTAAT
>Ga0160505_100662_pt1 | contig 18405 bp, 6 predicted proteins | sample DIDeMG_FD_108225 | JGI IMG/M metagenome (GOLD analysis project Ga0160505, IMG submission 108225) | Enriched chicken feces microbial communities from UW Madison campus, WI, USA - DID2874_E49_Stillage MG | ecosystem: Host-associated > Birds > Digestive system > Large intestine > Fecal ... | reverse complement strand
TTTTTTTTTTTTTTTTTTTTTTTTTTTTTTTTTTTTTTTTTTTTTTTTTTTTTTTTTTTTTTTTTTTTTTTTTTTTTTTTTTTTTTTTTTTTTGAGGGAGTTTTTCTGTCTTGGTCTCGACAAGACATTCAATAAATATATATATTTTTTTTGTTTTCGTAACTGCTTCCATCTCGTGCCTTGCTCTCAGCGCACTCTCTTATTAATTCCATAAAGTTTGATGGTCCAGGCTTAGGCCTTTCTGAATTCACTCAAGACAGGATAGATGGCTTCGAAAGCGGCATAAATTTCCTCACGTTGCTTTGCACCAGTCAAAACAATCTTACCGGAAACGAAAATCAACAACACAATCTTGGGCTTGACCATTCTATAAATAAGACCGGGAAACAGTTCAGGTTCATAGGACGAGAAAGTACCGTGACTGAAAGCAAGACCCTCTAATCTAATAGGGAACTTGACATCACAACTGCCAACAATGTTTTGAATCTTGAAGTCGGTAAACTTGGCATTGAAACCAAGCTTTTGAATAATTCTGGCATACTTTCTTGATGCCAACTTTGAATCATCTTCACTTTTGGCACCAGTCACAACCATCTTACCCGATGCAAAAATAAGAGCCGTAGTTTTCGGCTCTCTGATACGCATAATAACAGCGGCAAAACGTTTCGGATTGTACTCTGCATTTCTTGCGTGCAGCGCAATTGTCTTAAGATCCAGACGACAATCCAGATTCACTGTGGCCACGATATTCCTATCGAGTTAATGAAAACATAGCAAAAAAAAAAAAAAAAATACAAAGGGGGTTCTTAACATACTGTAAGGTTGGGACAATGCCTGAGGCCGATTCATCTTGAGCCTCTGTCTTGGTGTCCTTTTCTTGCTTGATGATGTTGTCCTTCGACTCAGGCATTGCGGTCATAAATGCATTAGCTTGGGCAGCAGTGGTGGGTAAGTTCAAAGATGCAGCTTCCATTATGAAAATTTTTTTTTATAAGAATAGATAAAACACAAAAAGCACAAACGATTTAAATTATTTTTTTAAAATAAATAAATAGATGGGGTTGTAAAGACGTGAGCGTAATGAATAAACGTGAAAATTTTGAAGAATGGTGGGTATCAGCCGTACAATAATCACGTGGTTAATGTTTTGTTGTTTCAAAAAAAAATTTTTTTGTCGGGGGATTCGCGTTCACTTATATAGTAATGGAAATTTAGGGTTAGGGTGGTCAGTTGATACTATCAATGTTGCCACAGCGAAAATTTTTTTTATTTTCTGTTTTCTTGTTGTCACATTTTGCACATAGAAAGACATTTAGTCGCCACGTACCATTTGTAGGAATAACAGGCGTGTATGTTGGACAGATGCTGCGCCCTTAGTAACAACATGTATATACGTTTGCAATCATATTTAGGAGCACGATGGAGAGTTGCTGCTGTGTTGCATGGCTTGTGAAAGAAAAACCAATATCTTTTTACGATGGTTATGAGGTTGTAAGAGGATAGAAAAAAACAAAAAAGTTCATGTTTGCTATTTCGTGTATTTTTTAAAGAAGGGGAAGAATACTACACTCTTTCCACGTTTTGAGAAAGTTTATATTTTGGACACGTAACTAGGTTTATTATTATTATTTTTTTTTTTATTTTTTTTTATTTGGTCCTGAGATAGAGTTTCGCAAAACGCGACTTTTCAGACAAAACAAAAAAAAATTGTATATATAATCATTTAGGCTTGCTGATGTCATTGATAAATCCACGTCAAACAAAGAGGGCTGGCCGATAAGGAAAAAGCCTAACAGCCTTCTTTATTTTTAAATTATCTGACTTCGAGATACAGATACGCGTTTTTGTAGACTGTTGAGACATGGGGTAATCATAAATTAGATTATATTTTTACCCACAACTTACAAGATCTTTCACTGTACCAAGTCTAGGGTCTTCGAAACAATCCACATATTTATAAGCGGCATTCTAATACAAGCCCCTCCTCCTCCAGGCTAGTACTACTTTTATTATCATTATTATTAATTTTTTTTTTACTATTAAATAACGTTACCTTCTTCATTGCTTTATTTTTTTTTTCTTTTTTTTTTTTTGTTATATAGACAAATAATTCAATCCATCAAAACAAACTTTCAAAGAATGGCTTCTTTTTACCCAAAATCTTTCTCTTTCCAACCTTCTTCTCCTCCTCATCTCTTAGTTGTAATGGGTACACTAGCTGGCAAGCACCAGTACCAATAGACATGCCTTGTCCCAAAATAATACACTCACTAACACCTTCAATCTGATCTGTCTTCATATAAACTGAGGCGTCAAATAGATGATCTGGCGTTTTCTCGAAACTTGCCAACTGCAAAACACTATCTCTCATCTTTGATAGACCGAATCTCGTAATACCAAGAACCTCACCCTTGAACGTCATCATGTCTCCAAGTAGCTGAATATGACGAGGATCAACCGACATACCATGTGAAGACATGGTGTAATCAATTTCACCAACAATACTCGATCTGGCAGCTTCAATACCGAGAACAGAGTTCATCTCCAAGATATGGTTAGTAACGGTCTTGAAACCGATGACTCCATCAACAGTCATGACATCCTTGAGACCATAACCTTCAACTAAAAGCTCTTTCTTGTTGTTCTTTTCATTAATGTTAATAACGGCTCGGGAAATCTCTGAGAAGCCCTTGACACAAACGTTAGGCAAAGCTCTGCACAACATTTGGGCTCGGAAGTAGAGATCACTATCAGCTCCGTAGTTGTTAGATGTAGAGATGGCAGTCCAGGACAAAGCACGAGCCTTGGCAACACCAGTACTAGCACCAGGGTCTCTGACTGTAACAAGAATCAAATCAGCACCAACAGCAGCAATCTCAGTCGGCAGAATCTTCAATTTGGGAGCCTTGGAAATGGCTTTGCAAATATCATCAAGCTTGAGCTCTAATTGAAGCTTCTCAATAGTCTTCCAATCGATTTTGATGCGGATATAAGCCCGGTGAGCTTCGTAGACATCATCAACAAAGAAAGCAACGTCCTTAAGATGTGTCTTTTCCACTCTACCTTTAACGACACGAGCGGCACGTTCATCATCATCATTAACTAGAGATGCCGTAATAATAGGAGTACTAATTACTTTTGATGCGTTGATAATCTCTTTAATACGAGGAACACCGAGTGTAACGTTCATGGAAGCAACACCAGCGAAATGGAAAGTCTTCAAAGTCATCTGTGTACCAGGCTCACCAATGGATTGAGCACCGATAGCACCAACCGCAGTACCGGGTTCGACCTTAGCTTTAGCATATCTCTCTAGACACTGCTTGATGAACTCAACAACAGTTCTCTCAGTAATTTTCCACACCTGATCAATAGCAGTAAGCTTGTATGGATTAACAAATTCATCAAAGTTGATGTTACCGTACTCATCTTCAGGGCGTTCGAGTAAGGGAAGCATGTTCATTCGTTTTCTTGCGTCAGCAAGCTCAGTGGCCTTCTTAGTAACAAAGTTGAGAACGGAATCGTAAAATTCTCTCTGAGGATCATCAACATCCACATACTCATCAAGCGCTTGTAAACTTGAATCAGTAATAACATTGCCAAGGTTGTCCTTTCGGATATGGCCTTCTTTCAGGGGGATTAAAATACTCTTGGCCCGTTCAATGACATCGTAAGGAAGTAGACTCTTCTCATTGGAAGAGAATGTGACATCGCGCGCGTGAATCCACATTCTCACAAAGTTGACAGGTGTGGCATCACCCTCCATATCAAAGGGATCGAGACCATCACCACCATAGAGAAACTGAACAATACCGTTGCTAGAAGTTCTGACTGTATGATCATATTGACTGGAAAGATCTTCTAAAGATTTCATCAATCTTCTAGACATGTAACCAGTTTCGGCAGTCTTCACAGCAGTATCAACCAAACCTTCACGACCAGAAATGGCATGGAACAAGAACTCAGGTGGAGTCAAACCAGAATAGAATGAGTTTCTAACGAAACCCTTTGAGGGGGGAGTTTTAGAAAACTTGCGGAAATGAGGCAAAGATCTGTCTTGAAAACCATCTGGAACACGATTACCCGCAATAATTTGTTGACCGACAACCGCAACCATCTGCGAAACATTGACCGTCGAACCTTTAGAACCACAGGTGGCCATGATAAGGGGAGCGTTGGATTTGTCAAGTTCACTAATACAGACATCACCCACCTCTTCTCTGACCTTGGATAAAACACCACCAATCTTGGCTTCAAGAGTTTGTTCCTCGTTACAACCAGGCTGGGTCTCAAGCTTACCAAGTCGCAGCTGCTCAATCATGTCGTCACACTTTGCGTATGCAATCTCAACAAGCTTATTCTTTTGGGCATTTAGCTCTTTGCCGGGGGTAACGTCACTAACACCAATTGAGAAGCCCCTGTTACCTAAGAATCTTGCACATAATTTGGCCATTCTGTTCATGGCCGCTGCAGCTTCGTCAGGGCCATAATCTCTGAGAATAGTGTAAAAGACATTATGCTTTTTACCATCACCCAAAGTACTCTTGTCCATATGACCAGAAATAACTTGGCTTCCTCTGATGACTAGATAACCATCATTGGGTGAAAGCTCCATGGGTAAGCCCTTAGCAGGAGGCTTGAAAGTCTTGTTCTTAGCATCAAGATTAAGAATAACCTTGGACTGCTTATTGGGTCTGATGAGAAGACTAAATATTTGTTTACCAGTCCAAAGCTTCTGGGGTTTGACAATAACTGGAGGAGGTAAGTCGAAATGCATGTCGCCATCGGACATCATGGCGCAGAGTTCACAGAACGTAGCGCGGTCAAAAAACGTATCCTTTTTGGAAATCAAAAAAGAACCTGTGATGAAATCCTGAGTAGCAGCAATAATGGGCTCACCACTCTTAGGAGTAATAATGTTATTTTTGACACCCATGAGATTGATAGCTTCAGCGCGAGCCTCTTCAGTTTGCGGAACGTGCAAGTTCATTTCGTCACCATCGAAATCGGCGTTATAGGGGGTACAAACACACTCATTGAGACGAAATGTGCGCCAAGGTCTGATCTTAGCATAATGCGATAAAATGGAGAGACGATGCAAGGAGGGTTGACGATTAAACAGAACAACATCACCATCTTCCAAATGACGTTCAACAATATCACCAATAGCCAAGTTGGCCGCAAGTTCATGAACACGACCGTACCGCAGATTTCTTCTGACTTCTTCGTTATTTTTGAGCAGATAATTAGCGCCAGGGTAGTTGAGAGCACCATTTGAAACAAGAGTACGAAGCTTTTCAATATTGTATCGATTAACCTTCTCAGGATAAGTCAGAATCTTCGCCACTCTATCAGGGACTGCAACTTGATCGATTCGAAGATTGGGGTCAGGCGAAATAACTGTTCTTCCAGAAAAGTCGACTCTTTTACCAGAAAGATTTCCTCTAAAACGACCTTGTTTACCTTTAAGACGCTGGCAAAGACCACGGACACTCTTGACTTGAATACCAGGCCAACTCGGAAGATCACCATTAATGTAAAGAGCGAGCGAGTATTGAAGATAATCCCACTGTCGCATGAGGTTAGCGATAGACATACCACTATCTAACCCTGCCCTAATTATGGAATTTGTAAAGGCAACTTCTGCAAGCTGAGTTGTGAGATCATCTTCGTTACTAGCACCATCTTGATGAACGGAAGGTCTGATACAGACAGGGGGAGCAGGGATGTATCGCCACAGGTACATTTCTGGACGGCCTCTAGTGTTGTCCATACCAAGAAGTTCACAATCAGCTGGTGAAATCTCTTGAAAAAGATGCAAAACTTTTAGCGGGTTAAGATCGTCCATTGCTCGCTTGGTAAATTTTTCAATATCGGGATTCACCTTTTTGACTTCATTGAATGAATTTTCAAACTCATTCTTCTCTTCGACGTTGCTCTTGCCGATCCAACGAAATTTATCATGAATGATTTTCAATGCACCAACTTTCTTGACAACACCATTGATAGCATTACAGTGAAGACATCTTCTCTGCTTTTTCGCCTGATCATTGATTTTTTTAAGAAGCTGCATTCGTCGAAGATTGTCAACACCAGGACGTCTGAGTTCTGCCAGGAATTTTCTTTTTGTCGGCTCGTCAAGCAAAACTGAAGAACAGTCCTTGCAAATATTTTGAAGAATTGTTATAACTGCTTTGAAATAGCCCACGTGAAAGGCTGGCAAAGCGAGTTTAATAAGACCGAAATGACCCTGGCAAGTCGCAAGCTTACCGTGACAGGTCGCACATTCTGAAAAGTTGTTAGAAACACCCTAAGAATAAAAGAGTTAGTGAGATCATTGCAAGGGTAAAATCAAAAGAACAGTAAATGTGCATACAAGTTTGGTGTCCAGGGGACCGTGCTCCATTGGGATTCTGCCTTTTGTTATGTCATAGAGAACCCTCGAAGAAACCTCAACTTCGGATTGCTTGAGAATATCGGCAGGGCTAAGAGCACCAAACTCAAGCCCTGCAATTCGCCTAGGCGGATCGTCGATAACAGATTCCTTCATGGATAGCAAGTACGGCGTGTTTAGGCGGACCTTTGATGGGTGGCTAGAAGTCGGAAGAACTGAATTGGGAGAAACAGAAAATTTTTTTACACACAAATTTCCACAAAGTGCCAGCCAAACCAGCTAGAAACTAAATTATGGAGAAAGACACTGGATGTTAGGGTTTACAAGCAATAGGGCTTAGAACTTTCCCATCCTCAACAATATCTTGAAAGATTAACCAGTCTGAAGAAAAACTGGGCTGGACCTGGCGTCTGCATGGAGCAGAATATACAATGAGCTATCTACGGGTAAACTGAGAACCAGTATCACAGATACCACAAATCAGGGAACGTTTTTTTCTCTTTTTTATTTAGGTTTTTCTATGATTCCTTCCCTCACTCGCTTTTCCATTTCTTCTCTCTGGTTCTCTTGCCATCGTGCTAGTTTGGCATGGTCGTGTAGCTTGAAGCCAAAAATCTTGGGAACATACCGTTCTTTGGGTTTCGTGGGGATTATGGTAGGGAATACTTGGAAAAACATAGCGGGGAAGCTAGTGCCGAAGTACGCACCGTCTATCGTAGCATGTCGTGAAAGCTTTGGCGAGTAGATGTCTTCACATTTGGCGCAATACAACTTGACAGCATTATGACGTGGAATATCAGAGAGGCCAACAGGCAACAAAGGATGCAATTGACAATGAACCCGAGGGCAGCGCCCAAAATCACAATTCCGGTATTTCTCTAGCATTTTCTGGAGACCTCTGCTTGTCAAAATATATCTCGCATGAACTAGGCCATACAAATGTCTTGCAGACTTCTCAAGTTTTTCTCTATCTTCGTTGGATAGCACATCTTCAAAGGAATCTGTGATGATTTCAATAGCCTGTGATAACCTCGGAACATCGGTATTAAGACCTGTAAGATTAAATCTGTCCGTGATGAACTCTGGATCAATATCGCAGAAATACTCATTTCCTTTAGTCGTTAAGAACCAGTCAATCCAAAATTCTCCTACAAAAACAGGTTAGAAAAGCTATTTGGCACAAAAAAACACGAGATAAGCCATACCTGATGATTCTGAGTCGTTAGTAAGGTCATCCATTTTCGAGTTGTTGTGTATGGCGTGTGATATGTGATGAGATGTCAAGGTGGCACTTTTACAATAGAGGTGTTAGAGAAGAACCCAAAAACTTTTTCTTGTCAAACCTCCCAAAAGTAAAATCATGAAAAGCCATTTGAAGGTAGGACAACAAAAACAAAAACAAAAATAAAAATATGAAAACAAAAATTAATTAACAAACACGTCTTTTACCAACTACTAGTTACAACCAGCACTACATTTACCACATAATTTAATAAACAACAACTGTCGGCTATATATCTCATATCATTTCTACCATTTACTCAATCTTTAAGAGATGCGATTGTTAAAACCGTCTTGGCTTCTTCACTCAGGTATGCAGAGCGAGGTAACATCTTCATTCTTCGCAAACTGACCTATAACCCAGATGAAAACAGAAAATTTGAAATATATACAGTCAGTGTTAATCCTGATGGAACACGACTTGCCTCAGGGGGCTTAGGTATGTTCAACTATTTGGATTTCTACTAGCAGTTTCTGACAATAGGTCTAAATTAAGACGGAAAGGTACGAATTTGGTCGACAGATGCTATCTACAAATCTGCTCCTTCATCAAATAAAAAACAGAAAAAGTCCGGAACTCCACAATCAGTACCATCAAAAGGTGGCCAGCTTTGTGCTATGGCAACACATACTGGCGCTGTGACGGTAGTGCGGTTTTCACCATGTGGCAAGTATTTGGCATCAGGTTCTGATGACCGTGTGGTACTGATATGGGAGAAGGACGATTCACGGATTCCTCGGCAAGAATTTGGCTCTGAAGCTAACTTGGAGTCATGGGTTGCCAGAAAGCGCTTAATTGGCCACGAAAATGATGTTCAAGATTTGGCATGGGCACCCGACTCAAGTATTTTGGTTACAGTTGGCTTGGATAGTAGCATTATTATCTGGAATGGTTTAACGTTCGAAAAACTGAAAACTTTTGATGCTCATCAATCATTGATCAAGGGCGTGACATTTGATCCTGCCAACAAATACTTTGCTACCGCTTCCGATGATAGAACAGTACGGATCATTAGATACCATCACACTTCTTCATCAGATATATCATTTTCCATTGAAGCAACCATTTCAAAACCCTTCAAAAATTCGCCTTTATCAACATATTACCGTCGCTGTTCTTGGTCTCCGGATGGAAATTTTATTGCGGCTGCCAATTCTACCAACGGCCCTGTTACTACGGTCAGCATCATAAACCGAGGTACCTGGGATAGTGATCTCAGTCTTATTGGACATGATGCACCTTGTGAGGTGGTTTCTTTCTGTCCTCGAATATTTTCTCCCCAGAAGAAAACGGATTCATCAAAGCCTCCTAACTTTCTCACTGTCCTTGCAACTGCTGGACAAGATAAAACGCTTGCCATTTGGAATACATGTAATCCTAGACCTTTACTTGTGGCCTATAATGTTGCTGAAAAGGCAATCACAGATATGACTTGGTCTCCAGATGGTACCAAGTTGTTCGCATGTTCATTAGATGGCACTATACTGGTTTCAATGTTTGAAGAGGGCGAGTTGGGTTGGGTGGTCCCCATGGAAGAAAACGAGAATCAGTTAACAAGATATGGTGGTGGCAAAGAAACGATGCAAATCCCCAATAGTACTGAACAGCTCCTACTAGAAGAAAAATCTGAGAGCTTGGATGATGCTCAAAATACCCAGATCTTTGACAACATCATGGGCTCAAAATCAATATCTGAAACGACAGCATTTACGTCAAAAACTTCACCTAAAACCACACCAAAACTTTTATCTACCAACAATATTGGTTCATCTGTAATTCGAAAAAAGACGCCAATAAAGCCATCAGTTCAAAAAGTGACAATCACCAAAGAAGGCAAAAAAAGAGTGGCACCAATTTTATTATCCTCAGTGTCAACCGCCGAAGTGGCACAGACAGATTTGGTAACAGAGTCTCAGAGAGCGTTGCAACAAAAGACTTTTGAATCTGTTGAAGTTTCAGAGCCTTCTCTTAGTCTACCCATGAGCGGTGTCCCGACTAAGATCGTGAGACAGAAGAAACAAAATCTAAGTGATAACTATGAGGATGAATATATCAATAACAAAGATATTCGTTATGAAAATGCGAGCTACTATATCAGGCCTCGTATCCTTGAATTCCAATCCGGCATGTCATCAGCAAAGCTAACGATCCCGAAAGTAAAGACACATTATAAACGGACTGGATCTATTGGAAAGGACGATTATATTTTGGAAATTCACAACGGTGCAAATAAAGAGTTAGACCCGACCAGACTTTCTGTAAGTGTTAATGGGTCTCTGGTATTTAGTGACTTCTTGCCAAAGTATGGTCACATTGCTTCAGGAGACGGTGAATATTTTTGGGCTGTTGCCACCGAAGATGGAACTGTTCATGTGTACTCCCCAGGAGGTCGGAAACTGATATCTGGAATGGTGTTAGGTTCTCCGGTGGCCTTTTTGGAACACCAGGGCCAGTTTTTGATGGCTGTTACCAGCAGCGGTGATATTCATGTCTGGGACATTTGTAATTTGACTGCAGTTGGTGAAGTTATCTCTATCATTCCTCTCCTTGATAGTTCTATGAGTGAAAGAGACAACAGATCCCCCAAAGGACCAACAGTTACACTCTGTGGAGTATCTAGTAATGGCAAACCAATAATAACTTTAACCAACGGCGAAGGTTTTATCTACAATGATCAAATGAAAAATTGGTTGAGAATCAGTGAACCTTGGTGGGCCTACGGTTCTCAATATTGGAACTCGATATCTGGTCATCGATTAGGTCTAGCCTCTGGTTCAGAAGAAAGAGTTGTTAAAACACTGAGCGTACCAATGCATACAAAGGTAATCCAACTGGCAGAAGAAAAATCGACAGAGGAGATTCTCATCAACGCTGGCGGTAGAGGGCGTTATCTGCAACAAATGACCAAAAGTCGATTACTTAAGGAGGGGTTTGAAGATTTTGAGAGAACACTTTCCACAGCTCACTTGGAAAATAGAATCTCAGCAGCTTTTATGGCAAATAGCGATATCGAGTTCAAACAGTTTTTAGGTGTCTATGTGAGAAGACTTGCAAGCGAGGCTTTATGGAATCGCTTTGAGGAGCTTGTCAATACTTTGTTTGCTCATCCACAATCCTCCAACTACTTGTGTGGTTTGAATCCGACAGAGTTACTCAATCATCTCAAGTTGGTCACAAAAGATTTTGCTTCATCTCAAACTATTTTAAACAGCATTACTTTTTCCTGCTCCTGATTTCTTAGAGTTTAACTTAGTACCAGGTTTTATTTTATTGCTATTTGAATAATTTTTTATAGGGCTATTCTCTTCCTATCCTTGTATCAAGCATATATTCAAACTATTTATGTTAGTACACATTTTATTTGAAGCAAAAACAAATGCCTAACTAATTGTTTAAATTGCTTTTGCATTTCAGAAAAAAGAATAAAAGAAAAAAACCCGATAGACATGAAATTTATTAACAATTTAATAAACCTTGCCATTAACATGTAATTAGCATTATTATTTTTCTGTGTCGCATTGTGTTATTAATCGAAGATCTCAAATCCACTATTTCATCTTCAAAGCCGCACCTTAGTGTTAAGTTCTAAAACTGAATTATGTCTAGGTCAGATGACACATCACTGCTGCAAGTTTATTTCTACAACTTTCCTCACGACTTCCAAAACCCCAAATTCAATCTACATGTTCTTTCAACTAGTCTTCATTGCCAATTATCAACACATTTTAATACCATTGTACATTAACCATCCTTTATTTCTCAGCTTTTGGTATTTATAAAGCAACTGACAAACCATTGAGACAATGTCTGAAGAATTTTCTTCGATTTACTGGGAAAATGACAGCCCCTCAAATCCGCCACCTGCTACTTTGACTCACGATGTACCCGACACTACCACTAGCAATGGATTTTTTGAAGCAATGCCTCTAAATGAACCCTCAAGCTCTAGCTCATCTGGATTAAAAGCCATTCAAGATACCAGCTTTATTCACTCCAGTGTTACTAATCCTCAAAAAGAGCAAGAAGGTTCCCAAAATGCATACATTTCCTATCTAATCACTACCGAATCAAATAACCCAACTTTCGAAAGTACTACATTTCACGTGCGTCGTCGTTTCTCAGATTTTCATTTTTTGTATACAATTCTATATCTAGAGCATCCTACAACAGCTGTTCCTCCTCTGCCAGACAAAGCTAGACTTGAATATATAAAGGGTGACAGGTTTGGCCTAGAGTTTACACTCAAGCGAGCAGGATCATTGAACAGGTTTTTAGATCGAATCTCTAATCATCCAATTCTCAGAAACTCCACTACCTATCATAATTTTCTTGAAACTCATGACTGGAATGCTTTTAAAAAATCATTGAACATTCGATATCAACAAGTTTTGCAAGATAATGGCAGCGTTCTTGAGGGACTATCAGATTCTCTTTTGAACGCATTCGCAAAAGTCAATAAGCCCGATGATGAACTACTGGAGATTAAGGAACGAATTGATAAACTTGATGATAATCTTTTACAGGTCGAAAAGTCCTTCTCTAAAGTCTTACGACGACAAGCTGACATTTCAAACGACCTTGAAGAATTTTCTCAATATTTTATTAAACTTTCTGGCCTTGAAAGTAATATTGAGGGTGTCCTAACCTCTTTTGCCGGTGGCACTCATAATATGTCTCAAAAGCTTTTTTGTCTCAAAGAGACCACCGATATTGATTATGTGGTTTCATTACGGGATATGCAAAACTACGTCGCAGCTTTGAGAGCGTTGGTAAAGCTTCGAGAGCAAAAACAGCTTGATTTAGAAGCACTGGGTGATTATCTAGCGAAAGCAAAATATGAAAAAGACTCATTATTATCAGGAAATGGCGCTACCAATTTTTTGCGAGCTAAGATCGAAGACGTCCGTGGTGTCAATCATGAGCTTGCAAGGAAAGAGCGCCTTGCCAATTTAGAAACAAAAATTCAAAGTCTCCAAGACGAGGTTCGGAATGTAGAACAGTCAAACGCTTCATTTCAAGAGATTTTACTGAACGAGGTTCAGATTTTTGAACAAAACAAGCAGATCGAAATGAAGAAGACATTATCTACCTTGGCTGATGCCAACATTGCATTTTATCAAAGTATCATAGATGAGTGGAAATTTTAATACTATTGCAATGGCACTGTTAAAGGTGTTCTACAACTATGGGAGCTACCACAACTTGTCATCCCTGTATTTTCGCAAACGTCATTTGAATATAAAAGCTAGTTAAGATTTAAGACCTTTAAATCATTGAAAATTTAAAGTCTCAAATATAATGTGCTAGTAGTAGTAGTAATATCTTGTTCATTTGAGCGACTATTGTAATTATATACATGAGAAGGCACCAGGCTTATCTGGGTCTGGGACAATTTGTAACGCGCCTGTACCCGTAGACACGGAAATTCAGGAAGGCCGGAATTCTCCCATGAGCCACAAGGCCTTCTTATTTAAGAGATCCGGTAAGGTGGCTATATAATGTACTAAATCAGGCTGCAGTATTATTCACAATCCATCTCAAATAGGCGAAATCTTGTAGTATAAGAATATTTCATATGATACATGAAAAAATATAGTTATACTAATATCTTCTGACGCCTTAAGAGCGAATTCATATTTTTATCGAGCTAATCTTTGCATAAATATTTGAAGAGAGAAATTGTATTTGTTTTCATGCATGTATTTGAAAAGAATTTGAAATAAAAGCTCATGAGTTTCCAGTGAATCTTCTACTTCCTTGTACCTAAAAGAAAGCAACTATAGAAGTTGATTCAATTTATGAAACATATCATTTAAATTTCTTTATATATGAGGGCTTTGTATCAAAGATTGGTTTAAAGTCAGCTATTTGATTATAAAAGGCTTCATATTTTTCAATGTGATTTTCGAGGAAGAATGTTGATTGTTATCCTAAATTTTGAAAAATATTACAATTTACATAAGAGTAATTTCAAGGGTTTTGATGTGCTAAGATAATTCGGCAGGCCATCGATATCCCACTGCCAAATGTAAAAACAAAAAAGTAACATAATGGTAGATATTTGACAACTAAACTTGACACCCTCTATATTATGGATGTAAAATTAAAGCAAAAAGTATAGGAGGTATAAATTTAATAATACATGCGTTATAGGAGTAAAGTAGAAAAGTTACACAAAAAGAAAAAATACAAATACTTCAAAACTTATGATGCCTAATTGTTACTGTAAATATGAAATTATGTTCCTGTTATTTGATGGAATTGTTACAAGCATAATATTAAGTTATATCAACAAGATATAAAGTAGGGGATCATTTACATTGGCATATCTTTTTCTGAAAATGTTAGTACATCTGAATCTCCAAACTTGTGGCCAACTGAAATTTTGACTTCTATCCACTAACACAGTCTAAGCTTCACCGCACACCCAAAACACGTTATACCTTTTCCATGGTACCCTTTATGACCCAGAATAAATTTTGACGCAGTATCTGGAAGTTTTTCATGTTCTAAAGGACAAATGTCCGGAGCACACTTCCCCTTGGCATCAAGTGATCAAAGTGCGGAAAACAACTGCAAGTCTGAGCACCATCAGGATCATTATAACAATTACAATACTTAGACAGAATTTATGGCCAATGATAAAAAAATGAATACCAATTTGGTGTCAATACTGCAAAAAAAGCTTTACTGTGTGGAAAGGAAGTTTAATCTTTAGGATGCTGACATGGTATTTCAAGAGGTTGATAAAGATTATATACAAAACAGGCATTTAAAAGTGTGCAGCATCAGTCAAGAGAAAGTGATCTCATAATAGACAACAGAAATAAAATCCATACGGGCAGTGAGACAAAGATAAAAGAGATAGGACAATGGAGAAGGAAAATATGATATTGGCAAGTCCCACAAATAAAAACTAGGTGGCGAGGGCGGGCTGATTACAGGATTGAAAACAAAATCCTATTTAGATTGCACAGCACAAAAAAAGATGGCGTCGAGATACCGATACTTGACAGCAAAATAAATAGACTAGAATACAAAAATATTAGGTGTCAAGCAATCTGAAAAAGAAGTGGATAATCACCATATGATAGCTGGACAGTAGTGGTGTCGTATCAGCAGACAGGCAGAGGCAGGGCAAAAAAGATTTCAATGTATATGATGGACTGGAATGACTAAAATAAAGCGTAATATAGCAGAAAAATGACTGACAAATTGAAGATGAGAGCAAGACTAAAAATACTATGATGTCGCGACGGGATGCCTTTGTAGAAAAAAGTTACTACACAAGCAAGTCAAATAGCAATTTCTTAACAAAAAGACACCTAAGAAATAATTGAATGTGACTGGCATTCAGTGATGGCAAATATATCTAAAAAAGGCAAGAATTAATAGAAGTATCTGAAATAAATGAAACAAAGAGGATTTGAAAGCGCACCGCAGCATTGATGAAAAGATCAAACTGAAGCAAATAGAAATATAGTTGTGGCATGACGTTGATATGTAAACTGAATAGGTAAAAAGAGTAGATGATTTATCTTCAAACTCACGATAGAGATAGATAAATAAATAGATAGATAGATCGATAGATAATCAGTTTATTGTACTTATCACGATAGAGAAAAACAAAGACTTTTTTAATTTTAACGCAACGTGCTCACTAACTTTCACAAACTTCCCATTGCATCAAGACTACTAGTCCAAAGCAATCAAGAGCTAGAAGACTAATAGAAGAAACAATACAAGATACACCTAAAGAAGAACCAAAGTCAATGAATAGATAAACCCCTATTTGCCTACAGTGAGACTAAAAAAGAGCGGGAAAATACAAAAGAAAAGAAGGGGAAAAAGAGAAAATAAATCTCCCATCACTTCACTTCATCAGAAAATGACTGAAGTTCTGATGAGACCGTCCTAGAATGGCTAAAAAAGATCTTCATTTCATTGACGAAGCCAGTGAAATCCGAGCTGCGATGACTTATCTTTGACTGCCACAGAAGACATACAGCCATCGACTTCATGTGGGAATGTTATCACAATGATATACGCATTCTCTATTGGCCGTAACATAGCTCTCATCTTTTTCAGCCGCTCGATTTAACGGTTTTCCCATTGTTGAAGAAGGCACATCGCAAGGAGACCCAGCAGCTCGTTGAAATCACAGATGGTTTAGCCCTGGGTAAGGCATACTTCCTGAAATCCTATTCCAAGGCTTGCAAGTATGCTGTGAAGCCAGAAACCATTCTAAAGAGCTGGGAATGGTTGGGAATGTGTCCAATTTCAATGGCAAAGCCCCTTTATAACCCAATGTTCATTCAACAGCAACAAAAGCTAGAAACCAACGCTTTTCACACCCCTATTGCCAAGAGGAAGATGTTTAATACTATCAAAAATATGATTCTGATAGCTTATAGTGTTGGAAATGTATCAGTATCACCTCATCCAATCAAAGATATACCTTAATAGATATACACTTATATCTTATCTTTCTAAATCTACTTTAAGAAAGATATATAATTTATTGTCCAGTACCTAGTACAAGAGCAAGTTTAGAATCACATAGTGAACGATAATGATTAGAAGAGATATAAGTTTATGTTATCTTGAAGAACTTGAGGTTTCAACAAGTATATAAGTATCTACGTTTTCATATTTTTATAATTTTTCATTTTCTTTCATTAACACATAAATTACCAACTTTCAAACTAATTACTTTTCTCTGTTACTATATTTAATTTTTACTGCTTCCTTAAAATGTCATATTTACTCAGTTCCGTTCAACAATACGTGTTTTACGTTATAGCCTACAGATGATCCTTTTATCCGATGTTAGTTTAATGAGTATGACAGTCAACAATAGGCTATCAGTTTCCCGATGTATTGTTATTACTTCATGTTAATTTATATAAAAAATTAACACAATATTTGAGAAGTGCTGGTTACAACCGTACAATTCCTTACGGCTTTGTTTTATTATCGCACCTACACTGATCATTGTTGAACAAAGGTTAATCAATCAAAAATTGTAGATGGATAAAGTAAAAAGTAAATCAGAAAAGCAAAGAATATGAAACTTGTGACTTATACATTATAGAGAGTAAAAATAGAAAGCTGCGAGAATAAGAAAAAATAATGATAATTATAGAATTACGATGTCCTATTCTATTAAATAAGTACTTGGGTTCCAGCTTTTCTTATGAAAAAAGGAATTGTTGCAAACTCAAACTTAACCTGTAAGTGAGGCATGAGATAGGATATTGTATTCACACATTTAAAACTCTAACAAACTACTAATTCGAGTCTTAAAATCACCGAACTACCTGGGTGAAAGAAGAATAAACTATGAATCTAGCTTCATTTTCAATGCTTCTTCACAGTTTCAGAACGCTAAGGTTATATTATGTCCAGATAATTCAATAACTAAATATTAGTCATTTTATCAATGGATTATTTGCACATAGAATGACTACTAAAAACGTCAATAGCTTTTTGATAGATAGATAATCAGTTTATTGTCCTTACACCAAATAGTTACGCACAAAATTACAAAACAAAACGATATATAAAGAAGACATGAAATTTCAAAAAATTTGTCTCTATGAGACTGGCAAAGTAGCGGTATCAGCGCGCGCAATAAGTTCAGACGTTCGATAGCTTTTTGATATAATGGTGGAATTTAACTGAGGGTTAAAGGACCTTTACCTGGTACAATTATTTGAAAAAAAGTAGAATGAAAGGGGTGAACGCATGCTACAAGAGATTCACTGCTAAAAGCAGCTTTTGATAAATAAAAACGTGGAACCTGTTATAAACTAATATTTGGAACTTCTTTGAATAATTAGGATATATAGCTATTGTACTGTTTCAAGTCATATAAAAACCCCAAAAATAACTTTATAAGAGACTTATAGCTGTACATGTACTGGATATAACTAACATATGTAACTTAGTGTCACGAATCAGATCTTCGGTCTGTGATTACAAAGCTTAGGTCTAGGTATGAGACAAAAAAATACTGGAAGTCCAAGTTTATTTAACTTATGAGTTAGTTTGTTTGAGCTTTAAGTTGAAATATAGATTACCAACTTACAGAAAAGAGGATGAATGTAGAGATTGAGGTTGATTTTGTTGTTTAAGTTAAAGCGAAGTATAAGGAGTCGAAACGGATCAATAATGTCGTTCAATGATTGTCCTCATTCTTACTCTTCCCTTCTTTCCTAATTTCAAGAATGTCCGAGTGGTTATATTTATTCCATTTGGAAATACATATTCTATTAGAGGGAGCAGATTTTTTCAGCCTTGACTGGGCTCAGTTTTCTTAACCAGTTTCCTAGTGTTGCCGGCCCGTTTTTGGAGGACTTCTGTTTATGCTATTTACTATAAATAGTCACTTGTTATTCTCCTTGGATCCATATAGTAGCTGTCTCATGTGACACCTGTAAATGAAATATGGAAATAGAGTAGAGCTCGGGTAACATAAATTTGGCACAATGCACAACCTTTTGGGTATGCGTGTTGTGACACTTAGTAAAGTTTGCAGGAAGAAAAAACCCAGAGATAAGCAAGTGACCCAGTTGTCTGATATATTTTGTTTTTACGAGATCTAGTTATTATTATTATTATTATTATTATTATTATTATTATTATTATTATTATTATTATTATTATTATTATTATTATTATTATTATTATTATTATTATTATTATTATTATTATTATTATTATTATT
>Ga0160505_100661_pt1 | contig 18407 bp, 8 predicted proteins | sample DIDeMG_FD_108225 | JGI IMG/M metagenome (GOLD analysis project Ga0160505, IMG submission 108225) | Enriched chicken feces microbial communities from UW Madison campus, WI, USA - DID2874_E49_Stillage MG | ecosystem: Host-associated > Birds > Digestive system > Large intestine > Fecal ... | reverse complement strand
AGGATCAAGCTCCGGGGAAACTTTCCTCAACAAGTCTCGCTCTGCAGGGTGCAGAGGACACTCCTTGAGGACGTGCTCAACTGTTTCCAGCTGACCACACTCGCAATTATGATTTCGCTCATCAAAAGAACCTTTTTCAAGGCCACCCTCTGCTGGGTTGCTGGGGTTGACAACTTTGTAAACAATGGTTAATTAAATATATTATTTTTTGACAATTCATATTACATTTCTTGTGTTGTGGTCAGACTTATACAATCTAAAATCAAACTTTCAAGGCCCCATAACATATAATGGCAAAGGCTATTATATGTATCTTGTATATTTGAAAAAAACAATGTTTAAGAAAGCTCCTGATGGCCCAGTTGGCTAAGGCGCGAGACTGTAATGGTTCATTGTAATCTTGAGATCGGGTGTTCGACTCACCCTCAGGAGATTTTTTTATTTTTTTTTTGGAATTTTCACATTAAAATCACCCACAAATAGGCCAAAACATAATTCTCAAAAATTTAACCAGATCACTTGAGTCTCAAAGCTGTTATTTATTTTTGAATTTTAGGCCATCTAATATATTTTGCTTTTAACTATTTGATGTAAGAACAATAATTTAATTATCCATCTATTTATCTATCTTGGCCATCTCATGGTTTGCAGTTAGTAAAGATTTTGTCACTTGTCATTGTCTATTATAGACTTACAAGGCGTCATGTCCTTTCTTTAAATACTCTTTTGCTATTCATCTATTTGAAATTCGTGTCTTCTTTATATGTTATTTTGTTTTATAATTTTGTTTGTAACTCTTTGATGCAAGGACAATAAACTGATTGTCTATTCATCCAGTAGCTGAAATCCTACCGGTGAACATATGAATGAAATAAATCCGTAACCGATTTGCTATCTGAGCTATTTAAGATGTGAGTCCGAGAAAACCTGTCTAAAAACTTGTCAACCGCAGCAGAGAGTGATTTGGAAATGCCTTTTTTTTAGAGTCAAGCAAATGAATGGTATTTACTATCACGAGTATGTAAGGACAATAAACTGATTATCTATCTATTCACTATCACAAGTAATATTCTTTATATGTCATTCCGTTGTATAATTTTGTTTGTAACTAATTGATGTAAGGATGATAATTTGATTATCTATTTAGCCATTACAATTAAAATAGAAAGCTCATCTCCCCGTGCTGGCAAGAATGGATTTCAAGCGATATTTCCAGCGGTTTACTTTCCACTTATACTAGCTATTTCTCATGTAAATGTTCCCATTTTGACACACAGTGTCTGTCGAACATACTTTATCAACTATACCAGTTAATCTAAGAAAAACAGATTGATAAAATCACATTACTCGCATATTGTATACTATTAAGATATATACTAGTGGCTAACATAACAATAAAATCAATCGAAAAAAAATGAAAGAACAAACATAACGATATCTCAAAAAACCCCAAAAGATAGAAATAAATAAAAATAAAGACCAAAGTGCACCGACTTTTTCGCTTTTTTACATCTTGTAGATGACATTACCAGACCACATGATCTTGTTGTCGTCTGACATTTGCTGCAGAGCAGACTCGATTTCCTGTTGCGAAAATTTCTCATTATCTGGGAGAGATGCATTGATGGCAGTAGTTAAACGCTCTTCAGGGATAGTATCCTCGGCAAAATCAGCGGAACCAAGAAGAATACCAGCAGCTTTTTGGAACTGCAAAAGTCTAGTTCTTGTGATACCTGTGATGGGAGCAAGCCGGCTACCATTGGTGCTTTGTTGCGAGGCGTGAGTAAGAGAAGGCTGGGAGTCTTCTTGCGATGGCCAAGGCTCCTGAGAGTCCTCGCGAAAAGGTAGTGATGAGGGTAGGCCCACAGATGAAGATGGCGGCATAGAAGATGAAGGAGGTTCTTGGGTTCGACTAGGTACAGCTTGAGAACGGGTAACCCGAGCACTTGTGTTGGCAGTGACCTCTTCACGGTCATCAATGTGGATGTTGGCGGTGCGCTCAGCTAGCTCCTCAGAGGGCTCTCTGTTTATTCTTCTACGTTTGTTTTTGTTGCTAATAACCTCCTTGAAAAGAGCAAATCTCAGAAGCTCTTCAGCAACCTCAGCGTCCTTCTCCTCAATTCTGTTGGAAAGTCTGGCTTTAGCGTGCGCTGTAGAAAGACGAATCAGAGTTTCTAGAGTACGGGCAGTGATTGGCGAGGTGTGTCTTTGGTTGTTTCCAAGTGTATCATTTCGTAGTGCTGCATAGGTGGCAACAATGTAATCGCTGGCTGGTTGTGTAAGAATGGGCTGAACACGCTTCTTTGCGTATTGAATGTACTTCTTGATAAAAGGAATACTCAGAATCTCAATATCCTCAGGGTTTTGCTGAGAATTGGCAAGTCCAGCATGGAGAAGAGAATTGAATCTTTCGTAAACAGGCTGATCTCTATCGGCAGATCTCTCATCCTGGTCGCCAACAGATAGATTCTGACTTTGGTTCTCGCGTACGGGAACACCCTCCTCAGCTCCAGGTGCCAAGAATCTATGCATTCTCAGGACATGCTCAGAAATCTGTCTATCTCTGACATCATTAACATCATCTGTCACAACAAACAGCAAATCAAAACGGGAAAGTAAAGAATCAGGCAGAGCAATATTTTGATGAGGATCCTTGTGAGTATCGTATTGACCATAAATAGGATTGGCAGCAGCAATAACACTACAACGGGCATTTAAAGATGTGTGAATACCAGCTTTAGCGATGGTTACAGTTTGCTGTTCCATTACTTCGTGAATGGCAACTCTATCCACATCACTCATTTTGTCGAACTCATCGATACATACAACACCACGGTCGGCTAAGACCATTGCACCGGCCTCAAGTCTTCTCTCGCCAGTTTCCTTGTCAGTTGTGACAGCAGCAGTCAAACCGACACCGGAAGAACCACGACCAGTGGTGGCAATTGCGAGATTGGCAGTATTGAGAACAAAACGCAGCATTTGGGATTTTGCAGTAGAAGGATCACCGACCATAAGGATATTGATGTCACCTCTCAGATGGGTTCCGTTGTCAAGGTTCTTTTCAACACCTCCCAGTAGCATGAGGAGAATTGCCTTTTTGATATAATCATGACCATAAATACTGGGAGCAAGAGACTGTGACAGCAGCTCGAAAATGTTACTTTTCCGAGAGACCTTATTAATGTTTCTTACATCAGTGTCGGTAATGTTTTGCATAGCAGTGTCACCGTTACCCTTAGTAGAGAGTAAGATGATGTTCGTGGCGAGAATCAATGATTTAAATGTTGAGCTTTGGCTTTGAGTATTGGAACCCATTGATCTGTAAACACCAACTAGTTGGATTCTATCACCAGGCTTTGCTGCATCAACTAAATCATCATCGAGAATAACGTCAATACCGCGAGGGAGCTGTCCAGCAGGGGCCTTCTCTGGCATCTCCTGAATTGAGATAGTCTGATGATCCTTGTATGTGCTATAACCATACTCTGTAATAAGTGGATTATTCTGACCATCTTCTGTAGGATAGACAGTGGTAGTTGGAATAGGATCAAAAGAAACAGCGGGATCTCTGTAATCACGACTATGGAACTGGCCAGTGTTTTCACAGTAGTGCACAGATCTCACAATTTTGGGCCGCACAAGCGAGCAACGAGTGACGATTCCCTCAATGCAGACTAACTTAGAGAGCTGAGTAGCATGGATAGTTCTGGGATTGACAAAATGATCACCAAAAGTGCCCTTAAAAGCCACATAAAAGGACTCGTTCTCATCAATTTGGTGAATTCTAGGATCACGTACCGCGAACACAGTCTCACGCAGAGCAGAGTTCATGGCTGGTAGGTAGTCAGCAGGGTGGTTCAGAACACCCCTCCAGAAAGTCTTGTCGAACTCTCTGAGCTCATCAAGTGAAATTGTTAGCCTCCGTTCTTGTTTCTGGAGCATTAAATAAATATGATCCTTGTATCTGGTAGGGCCGTTGGGATGATCAAGGAACTCTGTAAACACTGCCATACGCTCTGACATGAGAGCGTCTTCTCTATCGAAGAACCTGTTGTCAGACATTGTGTAGATGTAGAATGACAGTTATCACGGTAATAATTGGGTATAATAACGATTATAAAAATGAAAAATGAGGGAAGGAAGAAAAGAAAATCAACAAATGCGAAGAGAAGGAAAAAAATAAACAAAAAGATAGAAGGAGAACACGCAAAACAAAAATTTTTGAAAGAAAACAACGCGTGAAAAATTAATTAAACATCCTAAATAGGAAAGTTAATTGAAAAATTGAAAAAAAATATGAAATCAAAAACGCGTCTCGTTACCGGGGAAACCTTTTTTACGCGTTCTATATTTTATCATGTGACATCGGGTGAGTTTTCAGGTTTTCTGTCATTTTTTGGAAAATTTCTAGTTGACCTGACATTGATTTCCCCCAGAGAATACTTTTAATATATATATATTGTCTGATTCTTTTTCATTGAGACAGTTTTCTAGTTATAACAAGAACTAATTTCATTTAAAACTATCAACTTCAATTGTACTCCATCCGATAATGCCGTTCTTCAAAAAGGATATCAAGCTGACGGAATCTGATGCTGAAAACATTGTGACCAAGACACTAGCTCAATTGAAAAGCACCTTACAGAAAAATGATGACGACGTATTTGTGACGGCCTCAGGAAAAGGTGTGATCACTTTGTCTTACATTAAAAGACAGGTGTCAGAGAAGCTTAGGGGCGATGGTATGTTGATTTCAAAAACGATTTTTAAAAGTTGCAGCTAACAAATGATATGTGAAAAATTAGGCCGCGTTACAATCAATTCTGTGGCGGACAGTATTGACGTTAAGCGAAACATCGTGAGCGCCGAGGTTCGCAAGCTTATTTCGTCTACTCCATACGATTTGTATTTACAAGGCGAAACCGTTTTCACCACGTAAGTAGTATTGTCTTTTATGTTTCTAATTGTCTAAGCACTTTTCATCTCTCGAGACTAACATTTCTAGTGGCGAAATTGACAAGATCACTCGCAGCTTGGGTGACAAAATCAAGAACGAAAAGTATGTAACTCTCGTTGACTTTGGAAGTTCTCAGCGGATCGACCAAACGCTTCTGAAACGGGTGGTCGAGAGACTAAATACACAGACTCAAAACAACTCAAAGACTATTATTCTTGAGGAATTTGTGCTTTTGGAACCAGCACTGGAGTCAGCAAAAACTCAGTTTTACGACACACTCAACAAGTACGAGGAGCCTGTTGAAATCTCCTCAGTCGAAATTGACGATGATTTATTTAAGAATGAGGGTATCCGTGCCATTATAGTCAAATCCGCTCCAAAGGCTGTTCGTTCTGGTCAGCTGCAAGGCAAAATCGAGAAAGGTGATACGTTTGTGCCTGAAGCGAGTATTCGCCGGGCACAGAAGAATTACGCTAATGGCCTTAAGGCAAATGGTATTGTGGCAATTGAGCAGCTTAAGAAGGTCGGTGTCAAGAATTTAGACGAATTTCTGGCCGAGCATGTGGAAGAAGGAACCTACATTGTGCTGACTGAGAATGTTATCCTTAAGTCATATGTGGAGCGCATATCTGCTGAGGTGAGTGCCACCTTCAAGAGAGACCATTTTGCAGATGTTTACAATTTCACATTGGTCGGTGTTGGCCAGGAGACTCCTGACAGGAATGCTATCATTCAATTATTCCTTAAAAGAGTCTATGCTGAATTCCCTGATACCAAGTTTTCGATGGTGTTCACGAAAGAAGTGAACAAGAAAGATCGTAAAACGACGCCCCCGAACTATATTGTGGATGCAGAATTTGAGAATAATATTCTCGAAGAACTGAAAACTGAGTTTGTGCCCACCACTGCTGAAGCTGAGGTAGTAAAGATCGTAACGCCGGAAAACTACAGGGATCTGATTATTTATGAAGATGAGGGTCAATTAGCGCTTCCTGGGACCCAGATTTTGCAGCTTGACGAACGTCAGGTCACAGCACATTTACAGAAGCAACAGGGCGCTGTACTGCCGCTCCCGTTGATCCGCTACTATTCAAGCACAGAGCTTCCAGAGCTCCGCCAGATGTTTGAGAAGATAATTTTGACCGGAGTGCAGGAGCGCTACAGCACTCTTAAGCTTAGTGATCTTGTTCTTTTGCTTCTACATCTCACCGCTGTCCTTGACATTGAGAAGACTGGTGCTGATCTGGCGGCGACAATCTACAAGGATTTCCGCAAAAACACATCCTACGGCTACATTGTCAATACGTTTGATCCAGCTCTGACTCTTTCAAATATCAAAGAGCTTGTGCGAGCCCAAATTGAAAGTGCAAAATCCAATATTGCCGGCAACTTTGATCTTGAGGCAAAACTTTCTGCACGCAAGCAGGAGATTATCTCACATCTGGGCGAAGTTTTGAAGTCAACGTCTGACCCCGCAACAGTGTTCCAAGTGGTTGTTGCGGTTCACCACTCGCGTCAGACTGATGGCATTCTTGACCTCACCGCAAAGGAGGCACAAAAGTTATACAAGTTATTTAAAGCCTCTTGGCAACTTGAAAAGCTCGACCAATTCATTAAGGCCATTAAGGAGAAGCGTGTAGAGCCAGAGCTGCTAGAACAAGTCAAGGAAATTGCATTCTAGCTTAATAATATGGAGTCGCGTTTAGATCACTTTTGTATCAAGCCTTCACACTACTTTGTGTAGGAAAACATAACGTTTATACTTGAAAATATAGATGGGTGAAAACAAAAAGAAAAAAAAAATATATATATATACAAAAGGTTTTTAACGACCTCGACTCATTAATTATATACAAGTTTAAAGGAGTGTTCTTACGCAGAAGAAGAAGAAGACGTCCAGACAATCTTTTTCTTACCGCCAAACTTTTTCTCATGCTCTAGTAGATGTAGGTGTCCTTTTTCGTCAAGAGCGCGCAACGTACTCTCAAGTTCAGAAGGCTTGCCTAGCTTTTTGAGCTGCTCTACAACGATAGCCTCAATTTCTTCCTTTGAGCGGCGCGTTGTATCGACTGGCGCAACAGTCCGGCCTTTACTGACCGGGGGCGAATCAGCGCTAGCATCAATAGCCGCAGCGCGGGCGTCCTTCTCATATGCAGTATTAGCCAAAATTGATTGCAGCATCATGCCTAACTGGGTGTCAGGGATCGTAACAAACTCGGCAGTTGCAGTCCAGTCTTCCGTTGGTAAGGGGTCCGGAGACTTATTGACCAGCATTTTTGTCCCATCGACATGGTTAACTAGGTTTACTACCCAGCCAATGGTGTCAAACATCTTGCCGTAATACTTTTCTTCATAAAGATTGACAAGTGTTTTGGTTTCCAGTTGCTCGCGATTGTGTTTGATGAGTTTTTCCTCGCGATTGCGACCATCCGACTTACCCTTCTTGGAATTCTTGGGGACAGACTCACTCTTGATGGGCACAACAGGAAGGCCATTCTGAATATTGTCAATAACAGTGTCAGGCATAACATGCGCCATGACCACCATTCCAGAGCCAATGGCCTCAACGTCCTGATATGAGGTTGGTGCACGAAACAACAGATTCACCGACTGCTCTGGGTATTTTGCAGTGACCTCGTTAAAAATCTTGCTTAACAGACCAATACTGATTTGAAACTCACGTTCCGCTATTGAGCATGCAATATCATGTTGATCCGAACTCGACGGCGTAGCATTGTAGGATCTGGGACTATGGTAAATCTGATCAATCTCTTCAAGAGGAAGATATTCAAAGCCAAAGAATTTTCGGATATTGTGGTAAGCGACGAAAATTCCATCCATGCGGCCAATTCGGGCCTGCAGCGAGTACTTGAATAGAGCAGAGCGGATGAGATCATAGTGCTCGCGCTCATAAGACTCAAATTGACCATTCATCTTGCGAATCTGATAGTCAGAGCCTTCCTTGATCTGAGCATAGCCGATATCATGACGGATAGCGCAGACTGCCCGAGTCTTGACGTCAAAAACACCGGTACCTGGTAATCTCGGATCATAGCAGTCAATCTGAGATCTCAGTGCGAAATCACCACAGGAAGAATAGTGGTATACGTTTTTCGGGGGCTGCGCAGGAGGAGCAGGCTTAGACTCGTCAAGAGGTTTGACAAAGGTCTCGAATTCATGATGAGGAACAGTAAGCTTGGCCTCAAGAACTTGACCTAAAAGAGACAGAATGATCTCCTCGTCCTGAGATTTGTCAGCGTCGAGAGCGTAGGTTTTAGTTTTTGGGTTCCATCTGAGAAACACCGACACAGGTTTCTTAGCAGTGTAAGAGAAGTCAGTGTTTTCGTTGCGGAAGTTGTTGGATAACATAGATGAGTTTGGTGGTCTAAATCTAGAGATTAAGAAATGAAGCTGTGTGAGAACTGATGTCAATGAACTTGTGGAGGTAGAGTATTTCAGTTTTTGCGACGCAGTGAGGTCTGCCAAAACGGTATCCTGTGCAGAGGGCACGAACGTTGGGACATTCTGAAAATCGAATTCCCTGATAGATATAATGTTTTCGAGATGCGGCGGGAAGTTGTATACATTAGTTCTCAAGTCTTTAATAGTGTGCACACCAGGCGAAAAAAGAACCCTGTCTAGATCGTGCTCAAGTCTAGGTGTTTCATCCTGCGGAATAGAAGGCTCGATTTTCTGGAGAGGAAAACTTTTGGGATCAAGAGTAATAGAAAATTCTATGTCATTGTAAGAGGGCTTCGCGCTCTTAGCCATGGCCAGCTCCATTTTCTTTTCATTCGTTAAATCGGTCAGTTTTTCGAAAAAATTATTTTTTTTATCAAGGTCGCTACTACCATTGCCGACGTTCTTACGTTGATCTTTGAAGTTTTTACCTCTAGGTTTATCCCCCGCTCTGACGCCTTTAAATCTATCATTTGTCTTATTTCTTGGAGGTCTTCTATCGTTTCTTTCATGACTGATGTTATTATGATTATTGTTTTTGTGGAGGCTATCAGAGCTTTTTTCTTTCTTATCGACGCGTGAAGCAGAATTCTCATGATCCTTATCATGTTTGTTATTTTCCTTTTTATTATTCGATTGATTATTTTGTGACGATTGAATCTTGTCTAGATCTTCAAAAAGGGTTTTTGAGCTATTGTTGCTTATCTCATTGTCGATATCAAATGGCCTGAGAGAGCCGCGATCTATTAGCTCCACACCATCGTTTCGTTTTTTGTTCGATAAATTGGTGTTAGAAAAAGAGTCGACATTATTCTGGCTGCTCTTTCCTTTATTCTTGGATTTCCCGGTATTCCGGCTGTTACCACTGGATTTGTTGACAGAGGAGTTGAAGTCATTGTATATAGCGTCCAAATCAGCTGAAGATGAATAATATCTAGCGTATGTAAAACCCAAAAAAGGCTTAAGGGTTTTAGAACGAGATATTAGAAGGGATGTCCTAGCAGCTGGGAGCCGTCTAGCGAGCATCAGAGTCATGGCGGTGGATGGTGATATAAAATAAAAAAGGACCAAGACGAAGTGTCTAGAGTGAGGAAATCTCGAAGTTGGGAGGAAAAGTATCGTGGAACACCCGTACCTAAAAATTTTCAAATTTCAGCTGACATAATTAGTTTGTTAATCATTACATAATCTTAAGAATTTGAGTCTCAAGGCGTAGAATATATCGAATTCTGCCAGCCAATACTACTTATATTTTCAATAGAGGATTTCCAGCCACATTAAAGTCTCTACCAGATTTTTGATTGCATTGTGAAGATTTCAACATACTTTGTACCTGCAAGATTGAGACGAAGATGTTTCACTACAGGTTTTTCTAGTATACCCTTGACCGCAAATGGTAACTCTACAGTTGGGATACTCTCTGGTCTTGGTCATCAATCGTCTATCAAATCCGTAGTGACTCTAAGTAAACACATTTCCAGCGGTTTTAGAATTGATTTTTCTCTGACTCTAGAAGTCACCTTCTGGGCCTGGAGTTTGGGTAGTAATATTGTATTGTAATTTTGCATGTTCGCTTTGCTATCTTTTTGTGAACTTTAATCAGATTTCAAATTTGACGTTTAACCCTTGCTCCTGCTTTATTTTACCTGTTTATCTACTTGTGCTTGATCTCCAGTTAAAACAATTTACCCTGAAACTCAATAATAAAATGACAGGGCCTTTAGATACCTTATATAGCAGATTTTCTTAGTTAGTGATACGATTTGGATCATGTCCAGTACAAAAAGTTCTGTTCTCAGGGTCAAATAATGTCCTTGTTTTATAAATGTCCATTATAAAATCAAAATCTACCTTAGTACCCCGTTAAATATATTTTCGAAAACTTCACCATAATATTGTTTTCAGTGTCAAATGCTAGTGAAGTCTTCAAGTCTTCAGGAAATTGTATTTTTAATCTATCAAAATCATATTCTAGAATAAAAACTCATCTTCTGCAGTAGTGTAAAATTTCTGACACTGTATGCAAGTGCATAAATAAACTTTTTTTCAGACGTTGAAACCGTTTATTCCTTTCAATAGTAAAGGCATTTTGGACAAAATGCAGTTTTTTCACAGTGGAAAACTGAAGACGCAAACATTTAGTTGAAAGTATGCTAATGTTAACAAAGAAAAATTGCACTTTAAACAATCCCAAAATCTCTAGTCTGCACATGTTTACATGCATCCTCGATAAGTATGGTTAAAGGCTGTCGGCCATCTTTGATCTTGTCCATTATGGTTTTCTTATAAAATTTAGATGATGTTATGAATTATTGCTTACTTGTCTAAATGTACCAAACAATATGGATTATACGATCATTTATTTCCTTCTATTCCCAGCGCGGAGCCTCGTTCCAAAGCTAAATCTGAGTTGCTCACAGTTTCCCTTGTTTATCCCCTTGTCAAGTTTTATACAACTGTACTTGTATCGATTGTTGGCAGCTACTTAGCTCAAGAGGTCCTCTTTTATTTCAATCAGACGCGGAATTACTCTTCGAGGCCGAGTTCACAGGTTGAGGTCCCTGTTGAGTGTCGTTATACCAGTTTATATGCTGCTTTTTGTCATCTCCATCAGTGACCAAATCAGTCGTTCTCAACCCTTCGCCGCCGCAATAATTCTGTGGCTTCGGATTAACGCATCGCCGAAGCTTTTATAAAGTAAAGATGATCGTTTGGTTGCTGCTCTGGGGTGACTGTGGGAGTCGATACTGTGGTTCCATCTTCCGTCTTACCGATTGCGCTGAGGCTACCATTTCCTTCTATCCCCTCCGATGAAACCTTCGAGCCAGTCTCAAATAAAAACTAACATGTGCACAACTCAGCTAGCCTTATTATAGATATGTCTTACATCCTGGGAAGAAAGATGAGAAATAAACTGCAAGAGAAGGCGATTAAACCTGAAACTGACCTTGAAAAGCTGTTAAAAACCAAAATTGATATCCTGACTCCGAACCATTAGACTAAACCTTCATTCTCCTGTTAGGTAACATTTAATGTTGGAATATGAAACAGATCATCCTTTCTATTTAGCCATCTGTAATTGAAAATTATTTTAGATATGTAGAGTTAAGACACCAGAAAACCAACCAGAACAAGAGTACCAACTCGAAATTACCGAAAGCTTGTTAATGCAGCTGGCAGGCCAAAAACATAAAGTTGTTATTATCAATTCTGCAGCTTGTCTTTATTTTTGGTGGTAGACAGCCATTGACTGATCGTCTGATATTAAACCGAACTAGGAAACTGACTGATGCGAAATAGGGAAAGCTGCAAAATTTTTGTTGCTACTACCACTATTGTTGAAAGCATAACGTAGTTCCATGTTTAATTTCTCATGTTTCATATGCTTCTATGAGCTCTGAGTTTTGGGACTATCAATTTTTCTTTCCAGAGTCAAAAAACCGGTATTTGTATAATATTGTTTCTGAAATACCATACATATCACTGAGTACTGTTTGTATTTATCTCTTGTTTTGAAATTGGTTCTGAGTTAAGCAGCCCTAGTGAAATTAAAAATGAGCTTCTTAAACTGATTAGATTTCCCTTATGCCTTTTATCTCATTATTCATGTTCTTTGTAGGCAGGTGCTGACTCTTTCTTTTAGATCGAAGTTCAATTAAACTTTGGTTTCTACAAAAGAAAAAGTTAATATTAATAATATTATTATTATCTACATTTTTTATTTTCATTTTTAATTTTCTGCAGTATAATAATAATTCCCTTTTCTGCCCAAGTGTGTCGAGAATATTCAAGAAAACCTGGCTGCTGAAAATGAAGTAGTCAAAATCTGATATACCTATTTAGGACTATCAGATCACTGCAGGCCAAGCTCCGATCAATCTCTTACTTTCAAATCTGAATTTCAAAACACTGTATGTAATACACAGTTTTTGCTTGCGCTACTATTTTCTTAACCCAAATCAAGGTGAAGACTACAGTTGGGCCAAAAGCGTTGGCCAATGACAGCGCGTGCATCGGCATTTGGGAATTCGTATTTTCTCCGGTTCAGACTGCGGGCAGTGCTGACCAATCAGATGCAGCTTTGATTTGTATTTACAAAAAATCAAATCTGATAAAAAATTTTCTTTTCCTTTCTCTCTTTTTATTTATTTCACCTCTTTTTTTATTGTCGCTCTTTCGAGTTTCTTTAAATAATCCGGCTTTCCTCTTAAAAGTCTTTGAAGTTTCTAAACCTTCGAAATCTCTACCTTGATCAAGTCTAGTACCTACCCTTTTGCTTGCAAACAAATAGCGCACTTAAGGAAATAGCCACGAAAGGACAAAAAGCACTGTAAAAAATCTCCACGAAAAATACAAAAGCATCGCTTATATCATTGCTCACTCAGCACAGAAAAATTTTGCCACTGTTACTCCACCCAAACCATTAACAATGGCTCTAGCCACCACACTTCTCTCACCAGCTCCACCCTCCTCCACTTCTCCTCCCACGATCACAGCCTCTCCTGCGGCCTCTACGCCAGCACCGCTGACGCCAAATACAGCACGTAAGCTCTCAGTAGCCCCGAAACTTACTTCCGCCTCTAAACCTCCTCCCATCGTTTCTTCCGCCATGTCCAAGCCACCAGCACCAACATCCCCCTATCAGCTACAGGACGCTCAAATTTCGCAGCTGTCAACCTCAAAGGTTTGGGTTCTTCCACCGCGACCCAAGCCTGGTAGAAAACCTTCTACAGATACTCCGCCGACCAAACGGAAGGCACAAAACAGAGCTGCTCAACGCGCATTCCGGGAACGCCGAGCAGCCCGTGTGACTGAATTGGAGGCCATGCTTGAGGAAGTGAATAATGAACGTGACCAGAAAGAGCGCAAGTTAAATGATACACTTAAAGCTATGTCACAAGAGAACTATGAACTGCGCCGTTCACTTGAGGAACTCCGTAGGGAAATAAGGGCATTTAGTAGCTCTCGGCCTTACAATGACATTGCATCGCCGCGGCTTGAGCAAACTTCCCACATTCTTCACCAACAGCCTTATTCACCCAGCAGCAACCCACCGAGCAACGTTAGACACAGCAGCATATCTTACCCGCCATCTATGAACCAGATGGCCTCCCCTGCACCGTCGCTAGAAAGCCCTATGGACGTATTAGATAGAGTTTTGGAGCTCAGACTACCAGTGCCAGAAGAGCAACCTAAAAACAAAGAATTGCCTCAACAGCAACAGCAGGATGATGGTGACTGTGGGGTGTGCATTAAAGAGGACTGCATATGTGAAACGCTTGGAATTCGTGAAAAGCGTGACACCCCCGCATCAAGCCCTGCCGTGAATACAGCTGTTGAATCGCAGCAGCCAGCACGGGGAACTGTGCAACTCAAGCGCCGACGAAAGTCAGTCAGTAAGAACTTGAATCCATTTAAAAAAATGAAAAAGACCTCAAAGCCTGAAGAGATGGAGGTCGACTTTACAAAGGTTTTTGCTAAGGAAGCAGCGCCAGAACCTTCTGTGGCTGTTGAGGCGCCAGCACCGCAGCCTGAAGCTCCAGAGGTTGAGGTGATTCATAGCAGTACTAGTACACCAATGGATCCATGCGGATTCTGTTCGGATGGTACTCCGTGCCTCTGCGCAGAGACTGCCGAGCAGGAGGCCTCAAGCATGGCCGATCTGAACACATTACCTCCACTTGTTGGTATAAACCAGAATGGCAACAGCCATAACAACTCGTCACTGAGTGTGCCGCTGCCATCAAGTCGTAACGGTAGCATTTCCAATTTGGTCAAGCTTCCGGCGTTAAACCATGAAGCAAGCGGTGCAAGCACGCCTAAAAGCGGGTGCACAGGCAAGCCCGGTACCTGCCAGCAGTGCCAGGCAGACCCCATGTCAACTCTCTTTTGTACTACTCTGGCCAATCAGGTTGCTACCACGAAACCAGCTGTAAAGCCTGCAGCTAAGCCTGCTGGTGGTTGCTGCGGTGGTAGTAAGTCTGGCGGTGGTGGTTGCTGCAAGGATAAGGCTGCTACTTCGTCTAAACCTCAGCAGCAACAGCAACAGCAACAGCAACAACAACAGCAGTTTCAACAGCAGCTTTTCCAGCGCCAGCACCAGCAAACACCCACTGGCTCTGGTGCCTCGACGCCGCTCCCTAGTGCTGGTACTTTCATTCCCTGTTCTGCAGCCTACCAAACACTTTCGCGACATAAGGACTTTCGTCGAGTCGACCTCGGAACTCTTGTTGGTAAGCTTCAGACGCGAGGGATGCAGGTTGAGGTCAGCAGCGTTGCCAACGTTCTAAGAGAGCTTGACAAGCGTCTCTACCAATAGGGTACAAGATTCCTTTGATAAACAACAACAACGAAAAAGTTATTTATGAGTTTTTAATGATAGTAATGTAAATGTTAATGGATTTCAATAAGTTTTCTAAAGTTTTTTTTTTCATATCAAATTTTTATTAGTATTTTTCTTTGGTAAATTTGCTATATGGCTGTGTGTATCAGCGGTTACATTCTAATAGTGTAGTCCTTGCCACTCTTGGTGATGTACCGCACCCACGGGTAACTAGGGTACTGCAACTTGGGCTCCATGATCTTGAGGTAGCGAACCTGGATACCACTGGTTGTGAAGAATGGAATTTCAAAGTTGACAGAAATGGGCTTTTTGCCGTCTGCAAACCCACGGACATCGTAGTTTCCAGCGGTTGAGGACGCTTCGTCATGCACGGATGGCAGGCCAAGTTCGGCCTTCATGGAAATCTCCTTGCCACCATTGAGCTTCTTGATGGTCCATACAACGGCGGACAGCTCGGGCTTCCATTTGACGCTGCCCTGAGAGGCAACAAAGCGCGGCGAGTCGGCGTCTTCGGGAACTGGTATCTTGATAACAACATTGTTGGCATGCGATTTAGACTTGAATTGCGCACGCACCTTGGCAACAATCTCAAAGCGTGTCTTGGAGTATGTATGAGTCTTACAGTCGACCCAAATCAGTGGCTTTAGCATGGTATTGAGACGGTACGACATGAGTTCAAATTCGCCGTCGGGTGGAATGAACGAAATGGTTCGGTCATTTTCAAATTTCGAGAGACGCACGCACTGGTGAAACTTGATGTCCTCAAGTTCAATGGCTTTACCGCCAGTCGTACGGGTCTGAACAGTACCGCCACTGCCTGTGTTGCTAAGATGGTCGAAAATTACGCGGTCATTGAGTCCGAGGCGAAGCTCAGGCATGCCGGAAAGGTAGCACCGCATCTGGATAGCGCCAAGAATCTCCGAGCTAAGCACCTTACCATTTGGCGCAATCATCATGTTTACGCTCTCAACCACATCCAGGAACGCTTCGTTCTTGCGGTAGTGCACACCTTCACTTCGCCAGCTCACCGCGTTGGTCACGGCCGCCGGCGGCCGGACCTGACCACCGCCTGTGGCGCTATTGATCAGATCAAGGACCTTTGACTTTTGTGTAATGTACTCTTTAAGAATCTGGACGTCCGTCGTCTGGGGGTATCCGTAGTCCATCATCTCATCCAAAAGTTCGTAGATGATCACAAAATTATCCCGTATCGACTCTTCTGTCAGTTTTTTGAAGTACTCGGTCAGCACCTTAACCACGCTGTTCAAAAACAACAATAGTTGTGCCACATTTGTGTTTCGCTTCGTCAACGCAAGAATGTATAAACTATTATGCATCACGTACAAGTAGTTGATGCCTTCACTGGAGAAACAGGGCGGAACTACAGATGATTCTTCCTCGGCTTCTAGCAGCAGCAATGGGAATTTCTCCACTGCACTCATGGGGATATCACCACGATAATTCCGCGACAACAGCGGCTTGCATTTAATGTCTAAAAAAAAGATTGCGGATGCCATTTCGTCGTCGAAGTGTTTCTGGATAGAGATTGAACGCGAATTGGTCGGGTAAAGGTCGCAGGATTGTAATGGTTAGGGGGAGCTGGTGAACAGGAATGAGTTGTTAATTTTTTTTTTTTTTTTCAAAGGTTTCGTTGGCAATTGCGAAGTGAAACGGACTGAGGCTGAGATACTGCCCTAGCCCTAGTCACGTGAACAATTTACGGTTGCCGGTACGCCATACGCATGGAGTAAGAATGTAATAGCAGATAGTTAGCTTGAGTGTATCAATTAAAAGCAAATATCGTGCCTTTATATTACAATTATACTAGTAAAAACGGCGGTGGAGTGTCTTCAATCTTATTTTTGTTCTGTTGAATCATGCTTATTTTTAAAGAGTACAGATAACTGGATTTGTTAAACAGATATAAAAGAAGCTTAATTTTCAAGCGAAGTCATTTTTATTAGAAACTGGTTTCAGCGTTTATTGATTGATAATGAAAAATATAGCCTTGTAAACGTCTTTGTTTTCTTTTATTTAAAAAAAAAAAAGAATTGCTTAGACTTTTAAAAATACCTATTGATGATAAGCTTGTCGCCTTGTTTTCTTGTTATTTGAATTTAGGAATACCTCATTTACGCCGAGACACTTGGTTTAAATGTAACAAAATAAGCAGGCCTGTTTGAGTTGTTTGGTTCTTCAAGTACCCAAATACAACTAGATGTATGAACAGCTCTTATATATGGTGAATTGATGCTTAAGTTATAAGCACGAAGATTATTGATTTATTTCATCTACCCTCTAATTATTATGGGTTGGATTTAAAACCATAAATCAGCATTTATTGAGTAGATCTTTATCAATGAGTATGATAACAAGAATATCATACATTTTACTGACAATCAATCGACAGTTTATTATCACACTGAAAGTCAGCTACATTGCTGGTCCACAAAAATTTCACATACCAAGCATTGGATCTTCAGTTCAATCCATTGAGAGAAAAAAATCAATAATAAAAATGTAATATTTGGAATCAATACAAGACTAATAAACAAATGACAAAAAAAACACAAATCTCTAATAACATCCAAGTAACCATTTACATGACGCACTCGTCTTCATCGCTAGGGAGACAAATCCAACAAGAGGCAAACAAAAACCATCCATAGAGGCACACAGACACACACTTTTTTTTCTTTTCAATTAAGCAATGTTGTTCTCCTTCTTCCACTTTTTCACACGGCGTCTCAAGTCACCGGCAGTCTGCTGGAATGGATTGAGCTTGCGGTCGCGCACCATGGCATCAAAGTCGTCGCCGTACTTTTCCACAAGATCACCGATCCAGTCATTCTCACGTGCACTCTGCACACGCGGTGTCGACACCACTGGCAGACTTGCAAGACGCTCAAGCTCCTTGACCACCTCGGTCTTGTTCTCATCCGCGGCACTGTCAGCAAAGCCGGAGAACTCTTCGTCATCGGATTCATCATAAGCGCGGGCCTCGCCGTAGACAATACGCACAACATTGCCGTCAGCATCGCGCTCTATCCGCGCCTCGTTTGCGCCAAGAGCTTCCTTCTTTGTGACAGCAGCACCAAGGTGGCCACCATTCGAAATGAGAAGAGGATCGCGCACAGTCTTCTCGTCCTTTTCCCACACTTGCACTTCACCAGTGGTAAATTCACGCTCCTGACCACCAGCAACACCATTCAGCTTGGCGCGCAGTCCCAGTCGTCGGTAGTTCTGTGCCAGTGTCTCCTTTGCATTCCAGCTGGCGGCCACAACAGGGTTGGCAGATAGGGCTCGTCGCAGTTGGCGCTCCTTGCGCGCGGCCCGCTTCCGCGCCACATCACGCTTGTTCACATGCAAATCGCGGCCAGCTCTCATGGCCGCACGTCTTCGAATTCCGCTAGGCATTTTATTGAAATAGTAGTATTGATTTAGGAACCGACAAAAAAGGAGGGTAGAGGTGTGTACCGAAAATGAAGATCGGTTTTTTGTTGTTGCTGTATCAATGAAGTGAAAAAAAAAAAAAAAAAAAAAAAAATATTTAAAAAAAAAAAAATATATAATTAATTATTAATTTTTTTTATACAATCATAAAAATTATATTTTTAATATTTTTTTTTTTAATACAAATATTTT
>Ga0160505_100660_pt1 | contig 18415 bp, 8 predicted proteins | sample DIDeMG_FD_108225 | JGI IMG/M metagenome (GOLD analysis project Ga0160505, IMG submission 108225) | Enriched chicken feces microbial communities from UW Madison campus, WI, USA - DID2874_E49_Stillage MG | ecosystem: Host-associated > Birds > Digestive system > Large intestine > Fecal ... | reverse complement strand
AAACTATTATTATCATGAAACTGTTATTATTATGAAACGGCAATCTCATTTGATCATATCAAATGACAAACAATAACAATAAGAACCAATAGTAACTAGTCTCGTCAGACCAACTCCGTTACAGGTATACAAGCTGAAAAATAAAGGTTGACACCAAAAGTCAGTGACAGACACTGTGGCTGAAGCCGAGGATCCAGATTCATTATTGGATTTTACAAAATGGGAGACGAACGTCTCTCAAACTCATTGTGGATTATCAAGTTCCAAAGGTTTTTACTTGAAAATAATGTTTTTATTAGAATGTCTGTAACTGTTGGAAAGTTTGTTACGAGAATTCTCAGCAATCCGGGCAATAGTGAGGTGGAATAGGAAATTAAAGCGAAAACCTATGAAACGGAAATTGTCTAGAAGACAACAGCCTTGAGAAACTGGTTTCATTATTTTTTTTTTGTGGTTACTTCTAACGCCTTGGCTACCGAAAACTTTTGAAGGTTTCCTCTGTACTGTAAATATTTTATTAAAAGATTAATATTTGGTTGTTTTGCGTAAGACTATGCTGCTCCTATTTGAATATAAAATGTTGTTGTTTTAGGAAATAATATATAATTATAGACTTTTTCTGGGTAACTGTTTCTTTGTTATAAAACTTAATACCAACCATAGAGTTTATGTCAGAAAAGAACATTGTTAAGATTTCCTGAGACCCTCCAAAACATTAGATAACAACCAGATGATAATTTAAGCTCGTTTAAATTCTGTATCTGGCATACCATCAAGCAAAAAAATATTTTAAAAATAAAAAAAAACTTTTTAGGAGGTTGAATCGTTAAATGCAGGTTTGTTATCAAATTCTGATTTTTTTCAGTAGATGTATATATATCTTTTCACAACAAGGAGGGATCACATCAAAACGATTATCAACGGCTATTACCATTTGGGATCTGGAAATTTTACAAAGCTTAATTCCGTCATTTATAAAAGTATTATCTTAGTTTTTTATTAACTTATATTTTTTCATTTTCTTGTGGAATGTGGTGGATTCAATATAACTTATTGACCTATTGCCTCTATAGTTGCGTAATAGTCTTATTACACATACAACACATCTGTGAGAACATGCTTCTCACTAATAATTGTAGTCATTTGCAAAGTCGTTTTAAAGAGCTTTCCAAAAATTGTTTTACCCATGCTTTTTATAGTTAAATTTTTGTTAAAAACAAAATATATATGACTTCATTTATGTGAATGAAATATTCATCTAAATATATTCAAATAGAGTTTTAATGGTTTTGCATATGTAAAAGTTTTAGACGTTCAAAGTCTAGATATCTGTGGTGTAGGAATGATTGCAACCCTGAAATAAAATTTCTAAATTGACAAATTAGATACAATGAGCTTTTATTAATTTTTTTTAAAAAATACTATATTATCATAAAACTTTTAACTATGAAGCAAAAGACTCCTCAAAATATTCAACAGCAGCCTTTCCTGCCCCCAAGTTCTTGGTAACACTAGCTCTAGTAGTGTCATTCATTCCACCTGGACCACAAGTAAGAAATCCAATAGTCCTATCAGCATCCTTAATCAGATCACTAATAACCACATCCAAGTCAGGCTTGCTATAGTTAATTTTGCTCCGAAGTGACTGAAGGCTACTTGTTTCTGTTTTGTCATCATATTTTTCATCTGACGAGCTACAACTTTCGCTCTCTTGCCCATGTCCAGTAACAAAAATCCGCACATCAACACTGTCATCGGCCAAAAGGTAGTCAACCTCATCACGGAACCACTCAATATCGCTCAAATTGCGAATCACCCAAATGAAAACCACATGCTGGTCTTTGATGCTTCCAGAACGTTTCATACGTTCAACATAGCTGAAAGTAGAAACAACACCAATTCCACCAGCGATCAATACAGCAGTTTGAAACTTATGGAGGGGATAGGCAGATCCGTACGGTCCATCAATAAGAACAGGAATCATCTTTGACTGATTAGGCTGGGCCTCTATCGTAGCACCAAGTCTGCCAGTCATGCCGTCTCTCTTACGAATACAGAACACCAGCTTATTTTCCTCACCGGGAACAGGAGATCTGTAAAAAGTGAAGGGATGACTTTCCCAGAAAGAATCAAATCGCAGGAAAGACAGGTAGGCATAGAAACCAGGCTTTGAGCTCCATACATTGCTGTAGTCAACCTTGAGTTTCAAAACATCATTGTTGTAAATCTTGACATCTGCCTTAGAGTTTACACCAGCCAAAAAGATTCTGAAAAATCTTGCAGCTCTATCAAAAGCCCAAAGTGCAATACAAGCGTAAGTCCATTGGTTTTGGTGATGGTTGGCAAGATGGTAATAAGTACCCACGATAAAGAGCGAAACAAAAATCCAATGAAGAATAAGGAAGGATTCGTGCATTTTTTCACGGAAATATCTATGCGAAAAGAAAATGACTATACCACCAACAAGAGTACCAAGCAGACCCCAGGCCATCATCACTGAGTGATAGAAACCGGTAAATTTTCCCTTTTCAATTTCATAGATAGTGTAGGCAATTGAATGAATGGCCACGTCAATGTACATTGCTCTGGAAACCCAACGATGAAAAGTAATAAATGTTTCAAACTGCCAACCGGTAGCTGTGATCATGATGTTGTTACGGCCAGCAAAAAGGAAAGTGAGTACTAGCTCGTACATACACACGTATCCAGTACGGTCTGCAAGGTAAAGTGAAATTTGTAGACTTCTTGACGACAATTGTGTATTGCCATCAAACACATGGAGACTTGTAAAGTGAAAAATGAAGAAAAGAATCAAATAGCCAGTAATGCACAAAGATTCTAGACGGGTAGGAATTGACATATTAATAATGTTCCAACAACGTACAACTGGCACGGAATGTGAGAAGCCAAATAGAGCTGGGAGAGTCACTGTTTTTTTCCAAGTGCGCGTAAGTTTGTTGTTAATGCTGTAGTAATAAGAAGGAGCGACGGTTTGAAAAAGGTTGATGAAAGTGGCTACAGCAATGATGAAACCCCAGTAGGCGATAAGAACACCACCATAGATGTTACTCATACGCTTATTACTAGTAATATCTCTCAATGTTGTAATACTGTCGTCAATAGATTTGGTTGTGAGTTTGACTGGTTGATAGAGTGTTTTACCTTTACGAATCTTGGAAGCATCAATGAACAGGTCATTGGTAGTTGCATTTTCGAAGGCTTTGTGCACGTCGTCAATGGTGACATCAATTTTGGCAGCCTTGCAAGTTGAACGTGTAAACTCAACCAGAGCGTTCTCTTTCTCACTTTCAGATCCCTTAGCACGATCAATACAGTCCGCAAGAGTTGCCTGGTACTCGACGCTGGCGCAGTAGCACATGTCTTTCTTGTAACCTTCAGGGCACTCAAAGGTGAGTTTGCTCATAGCCGAGGTACAACCGCTATACACATGATTTTTGGTTGGGCGTCTAGCTTCGGTAGAAGAAGCTAAAAGAAGGACCACAAAACTTAGTAAAGAAAATGGTACTAACATTGTGTGTGAAAGATTAAATGGGAAAGTTGTTTGATCAATATAAGATTAAGAATATACAGGAAATCTCGTTCCATTTAAATAAATCTGATAATCTTGTTCTTGACTAAGCCCATAACATAAAATAAAAATTATTACCCTAAACGAATCACTATTTCAATACTTATCTATTTCATCCTAAAAACTTTTCTTGTTTTTCAAAGATCTTTTGAATAATTACTGAAACAGTCCAAAGTTGGTTACGTATACAATTTTTTCGTTCATTCTTTTTTTTTTCGATAAAGCATCAATGTACATCCACTCAATACAACAACATGAATTCCGACAAGTTACACTAACAGTTAAACACTGTTTTTATACGCTAAAAGTAATAATAATAATAAAAAAAAGAAAAAGAAACCTATTACACCATTTGATTTGATAGATCACACAATTTGATTTGTTTTTAATGCATATTTATTTTACTTCAAATAGGAAATTATCCTGTGGGGTACTGGTAACAGATGTTATTGAGGCATTTGTAGCAAAACAAAATCGAAAAGAGCGTATCACATAACAGCAAACAAAAAAACTTACTATATTTTTTGAGCGCAGATTATATTGATTAGATTTTTTCTTTTGTTAAAATTTGAGCAGTTCAGTCATCTAGGTGGGCTGAATTCTTTGTTTACAACATTCAAGTACTTTACTGATTTGCTAACTTCGACGAATACACATGAATACCACTAAAATATTTAACATTTGAAATTGGTTGGTCGTTATATTATTTATGAGATCTAATAGATAATTTAAAAAGGAAATCTTAACTGCTCCAGAATTGTGAATACAAATGGGGTGAGGGAAAAACTTTTAAAAAAAACAAAATTATTTAGTTGTCACTTCTTTACTAATTTGAATTTTTACCCGAGATCCATCAGTGATTTAGGCCAATTTGCAAAGTCTACTAACAGCTTCACGTGAATAAATAACTATGACTTACAGAATTCAATTCTCAGATAATTAAAAAGATACATTTATTTATCATTGCTAGAGCAGGTACTAAAATACTCTGGGTAAGAGTTAGTCAAAATACGCAAGCGAGAAACTATCAACAGTATGTGAGGTATGTTTTTTCATGTTTTGTTTCCACTTGAAGAATGGAATCAATAGCTTTTATCATCATCATCTTTAATCACAGCCCATCAAGAAGGGGGTTTTAAAAAGACCTAAATCTTTTTTTATAGAAGCTAAACCACGACACGCTACTTTGTAGTAACTCAACTATCTGTGATTAAATGAACTTGATAAAAATGAAGTTTGAAATTAGTTTTGTTACTATTGGATACTCAACCCTAACAAAGTGATATCGGCGTCAAAATCCAACATTATCTTTCTAGCATAATTAACCGAACGCCTGTAAATCAGGAAACTAAATAGTGCGAAAACCCTATTACATTTTTTAACAATTTTTTTTTCCTGGTTCATTTGTTTGCCCACCTTTTTTTTTGTTTGTTTGCCCACCCTTTTTTCTGTTTGTTTGCCCATCTTTTTGTTCTTTCTTTTTGTTGCATTTTGTAAAATGAATGTGAAGCAAATTTAAGTTTTTGGATTTTGAAATTCAAACTCTTATAGCATTGAACACTCTCATCAAACCTTGAGTCGTAATAAATAGTGTATTAAAGGTCACAATAAAAAAGACGCAGTAAATACGCTTGAAAATAAGCAATAACGTTTTTTTTTTTAACTTATAAATGCAGTTGAAAAGGATATCTTATGGCTTGAAATTTATTTTTTTAGGCAGCAGTATTTTTGTTTTTTTAACATGAACGTTACGTGCTAGGTCGGGTTCTAGTGCTTGCAAAAAAAGTTTTCTTTTTGTACCTGGTACTTGATAATAATTTGTACGAGCCGGTTTAGGCAATGTTCTATTCAATTTTTGGGGTTTATGGTCATTTTTCTTGGCTTTCTTTTCTTACTCTTAGCTTTCTTTTCTCACTCTTAGCTCTCTGTTAGTGTCAACCCAGAAGCTTATGTTTAACTCACGAAACAACGCAGGAAATTCTAAAGCACTCATCATTTGATACTCTAGAAAAATAGTATTCATACCAAATCCTTAATGAAGGCATTACAAAAGCATAATTGATCATAAATACAACTGGAAAAAATAGATTAAATCGATAGTCAATAAAAGTCAAACGAGAAAAAGCTGGTCAAAATCTGGAATATCTCATTGTGTTTATTGTTTGTCATGTTGTGTAGAACAAAGAAAAAAAAATTAAGACCTTTTTCAGACACCAATGCTTTAATTTTCCCGATGCTATCGTTCTCTTGAACTTGTTCAGGTAAGTATTAAAAAAATTTAAAAAGTTAGAGGAAATTCAGCAGTCGAATCATAAGTTGTAAAATGTTAGGGAAACGTAAGTAACTTCTTGTAGTCATTATTTTCTGGAATTTCTAAAACAGCCAGGTCTTTACCGAGTTGCTGATTGTTATCCTGTAGTTTAAATTTTGGTTGACAGTGCAAGAAGTTGATCCCATTAATATTCAGAGTCTTAAATTATCAGGTATTACTTTTATATTGTCATGGGATCATCTAATCTATCTGATATAAAGCCGCATTTGGCAAATTAGTTTGAATGGCGATCGTTCTGATGACTAAGCTACCATAGACCTACCAATGAGCCAGTTAAAAGAGTCAGTATATCAAGTAGATTAGATGGCAAGGCTGCATCAGTAATATCCTTTTATAAGGTGACTTTAGGTGTCCCACCAACGCATACCGTAAAACACAAAACTTACATGGGTTGAAATTTTTGTAGTGCGCCTTTACTTTTGGTACGGATATTCGGAGATGCCGGAACTTTTACATGACCAGGTAGATCTATTGAATTAAGATGATGGGTAAGCTACTCCAGACTTGAATAAGACACTGACCGCATGTTGGTAATTTGTTGTTACAAGTGCAAAGACAATTAAACCAAACCTATACAGTTGATTACTACCCGCTTTGTTTTTGTTTTCAAACCAGCATTTCATCCAATAGCATAAATACCTTTTAAACTAGAACTCTGTTATGTGTAAAAATTCAAACTTGACTCTGTTGGATCTCCCAAGACAGGGCAGAGACTGACGGAGATATAGGTTTTTTTTTTCCATCGAATTATAAAATAGTCTTTCTCTAAACTGTTTAAATTGGCTGCCTAAAATTTTGATATTGAATATTGATTATTAAAACCTTAAAATTTTTCATTCCATATAATTTTTATTAGCAAAAAAATTATCTTTTCCCTTTTTTTCACGGCGATTTTAAACTGTGAAGTAACAATTATCACTAATGTCTACAGTACATATCATCTGTTTACAGTAATACCTCAACTTAATGTTAAGCATAAAAGTCAAAAAGTTTTCAAATTCCACTCAAGCTTGTGTCCCACCAGAACTTGCGAAATTATCAAAAGATTGTAATTTTTTATATTTTTTTCGTATTCTAGTGTTAATGTATCAACTGTAATCCGTATCATATTTCATGATTAAATTTGAAATAAGCTGTTTAATATTTGTAAATTTTTATATCTTCGCTACTGCTTAGCATTTCTTTTAAAAAAATTAAAGCTTTTTATTCTAAAGCAGATAATATATCCCTAGTAATTTCAAAGATTTGTAGCAAAGATGGCAAAGATGGCATATTCGGTAACTCGTTTGATATGTGATAATATTTTGTTAAAGTCTTCTACATATATCCGGTTGGCCCAATCATAATGTGCCAATTTCGGTTCATCATGTTGCTTAAGATCATGCCACACGCATTAGATTATTTACAAACATTAATTCTACTTGTATGCAACGGATTCTTGAATAACAAACGTATAAGGTCTAGTATTTAATCTCAGTTTGTGAATTTTTCTTTTTTATTTCAAAAGAAATAAAAAAAGAAAAGAAAGAAATTTTATGGTCAACACTGAACAAATTTTTTGTTATTTTCAACTTAAAAGCATCCTTCAGCCTGACCCTCAACAATGGGCAGCATAGCTTTATTGTTATATTCATATGGCAGAAACAACTTTGTAGCAATATTATGGGTTTGATAAAAATACAAAAGCTTGCAATCATATGTCAACACGTTTTATGGGTACTGTCCAAGATATTACTATTTCAATTAACTTCACTTGAAATGCATTAGATTTTATTGAATCCCTAGCACATTAGCGCGGGATCAGCAAATTTCAAAAGATATCTTGTCATTTAAGTTTTTACTGACAAGCTTAAGCTCTTAAAAAACAATTCTGAGCATATCTCTGTTACAGTAATGTTTTTGATTAATGAAAACTGGTTAATATTTCTTTCATAAACCACTTCTTGTAACTAATAATGACATATTTGGGGTTGTCAAACGATGGTCTAATACCAGCATGCCTAAACTTCTTCACATGACGACTTGAGTTAGTAAACACAGAATATATAACTGAGCTTTATTCATAAGCCTAGTTACCATTGAGTCTTAATATATTTTCTGATTTCATTCTAGTGTCTCCTTATAACCACTGGCAATCCATGTCTTCTTTAAGCCAATTATGATCCTATTGTAACATCTCGTATTATAGCTGAGGTTAACTGTAGAGCCCTTATAGAAGTGATAGCATATACCTCATTTGTCTTATATTCTATCTAGCAAACCTGGATGGTTCATATTATCTAACTCTTAAGACAAGAGGTAGCTTTATTTTATTAAAATATATATCTAAGCATCTATTTTCTATTTTCATTTCTTATCATTAGTAGCCAAAAATCCTAGCCGCCCATGCTGACTAAGTTTCCCTGACCCAATACACCAAATAATATTCATGAAGCACTTTCAGGGAACCTTCGAATTATCAACTCATTAAGAACATGGTTAATAACCTCTTACTAAACCTTTTATTTACAACTATCTTCTGATACATGATAGTTTGTGTTGGTGGACTTTAGTACTTTTATTATTGGGTTGTCTATAAATTTATATTCAACCATCTTTCATCTTCTAATTTAAAAGCCCCTTGTTACAAGATAGATGATATATTATTGGTGAAAAAAACACCCATTATTATTTTAATATATTATCATTATCAATTTGCATAAAGGTTTTGACTAAGAGCTCATAAAAAAGCCACTAGCAAGGTATGATAAGTAGATTATCAGTTTACTTTCCTTGCATCAAGTAATTGCAAGTAAACTACAAAACAAAAAGACACACAAAGAAAATGTGAATTTCAAAACAATTATCTCTATGATACTGGCAATGTAGCAGTGTCAGCACGTATTACAAGTTTAGATGATAACAATTGGTTTTATTATTTAATTAGTTTTATTTTAAATTATTTTGTAACTTTGAAATATTAAGGTTATAATCAGATTTATTATTATCAAATGATGACAAAAGCAAAAATTTAATATCTAGTCAAATAATAATAAAAATAATAGTGATAATGATAAAATAAACCAGGAAGGATAGAACATGTGTTTTAGTTTACCGTACATAATACTATTCAATTTTATAGTTTCCGTTAAGCATCAAAATAAAATTTGAAGCCCTATATGTTGTTACTATCCTATTAAATTACATGATTTGGCAGTAGTATAGTCTATGACAAAGTTGGGTCTCAGCAATTTAAAAAAAAAGATGGCACAAAAGCTTGGCATAGTTTTGAACTTCTACTGAACCGTCCACACAAGTGATATTTTTAACACAGAGCTTGCTCTGCCAACATTCAATTTACCATTGATCTTAAAATTCTCGTATTTAATTGCTATCATTAACATCAGATCATTTCGGGTGCCTTCGATAGTTACCCAATGAAAGTCTGCCGGGCTGAGTAAGCTGTAAAAACATTTTTAGCAAAGGCTATTGCTTATATTATTTATACAAATTGACACATTCAAGTTGTTTTTTTTTTGGAAAACATTGTATAATAAGATATTAAAGTATAGTAAATAAAACATTATATATGTAAACACATGTTAAAATAAACCTTACTTTCTTTTACTCAAGATTTGTAGTTGAGCAAAAAGCTATAATTTAATTGGTTTGGAGAGCCATAGATGGCCCTTTGGGTATGGTGACTAGAATGAGCACAAGAATTTTACTCGTCTAAGGGACAGTTCTCCGCTTTTTGAAGTATTTTTTTACCTTTTGATTGAACACTATAATAAGCCGCTAAAAGTAAAGCAAGAAACTCCCATATTCTAGTCTTGACTGCAGCTCTTTGTAACTTGCTTATCTTGAACTGCAATTTGAAATTTTGTTTTTATAAAATAACGATGCCTTTTAAATTTTTGACATTACTGTACTTTCAAAGTAACACTTTCTTTTTTCTGTTGTTTTGAGCTACTGAAGAAGAAAATTCAACCACTTCTCCCTCGATCACTTCGTCTTCTTACACAAAACCCTCAAAAGTAGAAAATATAGTTATGTATCTTTCTTTTCTACTTAGTGAATGCAATACCCAGACGCTTATTCAATACCCCTCCCATTTTCTCTAGTATTCTAAATTAGTTTTAGAAATGTAATCTTGATATATGTTTCCAAAAAGTGTGTCTTTGTGGAATTCAACCCAGCACCAAATTGGAAAAGAATCTGACCAACTTCAAAAACTTATAAGAAAGTGAGGCAGATGGGTATTATTACAGAATAGAAATGGCCTAGATTTTGTATTTATAACATACAAAAAGCATACGTAATATAAAATGTTCGTTCTATTCCTATAATCAAAAAGAAACCGAAGAAGGCAAAAAAGTCCCTCAAGAATTCAGAGGAACTTATTTTTTCGATGATAAACCGCTACCCAAAAGAGGTGGATGACAATTTGCCGTCCAGGGAGGTACAGAGTTGCGGTTGCAGCCAGGATTCCATAGGCCGTTGCCTCATTCGAAGCAACCCAATATAAAATTCAACTGTAGGAAAATGAAATTCATTCGAAGAAAAAATCCGTATGCCCGGGCAGAACAAAGTTCTTGTTCTTTTACATCAAATGCCACACCCGAAGGGCATTCTCCGGTTCACCGCGCGACCCATGTCCCAAATTCTTACCCCAAAAATCTAAAATAGATGGAAATAACTTATTTTAACATATATTTACTTGTATATTTTATCAACTATAATTTAAGTATTTTTTGAAGTACTGCCTTTGTATATGGCGGTGATTATACAGAGTTTGTCAAAAAGAAAAACAAGAAAAGAAAAGAAAAGAAAAAAGACTCAAATATAGCATAATTTGAATGCAGGCTCTTTAGTCTTTGTTTTTAGCGCGCAGTTATACTTTGTTCGGGAGAGACGGTATTAGCTCGGTCCGAGCACTCCGACATGAACCTTAAACAAACTTTTATGTAATCCATGTCTCCCAGCATGTTTTATTTTCTAACCATTACTGCTGCTGTTGTTAACCGGTCACGTCCAAACAGAACTTAAGATATGAAAGATTTCAAAATACATTAAAGTCACACTTTAGGTCCCAAATAAACGAATAAACTAGCTGTTTAAAGCAAAAAACCAGAGATTAATCTGTTGTGTACCAACTGTAGCCAGACTTGTTAGTATATGCTCAACAACTTTTCTAATCGTAGGCACCAACTTGTTTCAATTGTCCCCAAAACTAATCCTTAAAAAAAGATTTTTTGAATTTCAAAGTTTGAGTTTAGTATTTCAAAAGTTTATTGAAATTCTAAAAGATGGGCTGTAAAGGGGTTTTCTTTTATTTCTTGTGATAAAGCCTTGATGTTCTGAATTTTTCAAAAATTTTTAGGATATGTTTTTGTAATATTGACAAGCAATTTGAAGTATCCAACACTTTTCAGTTAACAACAAAGCATTTCACATTTTCCTTTCATGTTTTTAATCGAGAATTTTTAATAGCTTTATAAAGCTTGTTAAGGAATAAGCTTCTGCTGACAGAAATGCTACATCAGTATTCTGGACACTTAAAAGATTTTACTGTTCTTAACAGCACTACAATATAAATGACACTTTATAGAAGTAATGTTTATTAATATAATCGACCTATAAATATCCCAAAGCCAGAATGTATTATCTTGATGGAATTAATAAAAAAAGATTGAAGTGATGAGTTTTCAAAAAAGTATAATTTTGTTTTTTGGTTTTCGTTTCCGCGTACAAGTGAATATAATTTCAAAATAACTACCATAATTGATAAAAACTTTATCACAAATATATAATGCCGAAGCTTTTAATTAAACATATAACACTTACTTATGCAAAAGCTCCGTATAACGCAGATGAAAAGTGAACTTATTATATGTCCCATTCTACTATAGGTCGATTTATTTATACTGGTGGTTTGAAATATTGGGTTAAATAACAATTGATTTAAGATTTATATAATTTGCGCACCAGGACGGAACATAACGGTATGCTCGGGAGCGGCCCATGTGCATTTATTCTTCAATATGCGTAATAGTTAGAGACTAAAAAAATTTTTCGTTAAGCGCCAAATCTTCTGTTAGGAATCCAACCAGAACTCTGTTTGGCTAGCCCCCAATGGATAGATGATCTTTTTTTTTTTTTTAGAAAAATGATCATGGGTCCCCAATGGATTGCGTAAGCTAACTGCATGCCAGATACAAACATAGAAAGTACTCAGTTATACTGAATTTAGACCGCTGGCTACTGTGCATAATTTCTAGTTCAAAATCCAACATTTCACTTGGTAGTAAAGGGAGTTTTACCAAATCATAGCTTTTGTAAAGAAAATAAATATTTAGGTAATTACATAGTTTCGAGACATTGTTTATAAAACAGAAAATTCATTGTAGTGTTTAGCAGGTTAGTTTGAAAATACCTATTGCTTTTAGTCACCAAAGTTTATCGACCCAAGAACAATCTTTCAGGTTTAGTATGTGGAACGTACTACTAATCATACCCTCAAAAGGATCTAAAACTTTTTGTATTTTGTTTGATGGGATGCCATGACAAGGATTACGTACGACTATATATCATCTAATCTACTTGATCTGTTGGTTTTTCATCTTGTCTGTACCCTATTGGCTGTTCACCTGTTGGTGACTTAGATAGATAGATAATCAGTTCATTGTCCTTACATCAAATAGTTACAAACAAAATTATAAAAAAGGAAATGGCATACAAAGGAGACATGAATTTCAAAATAATTGTCTGTATGAGACTGGTGAGGTCGTGGTATCAGTGCATATTATAAGTTCAGGTGTTCGATGGCGCCGAATTCTCCATGAATATTTACATGCGTTAAGGGAAACCTGCTGTACTTAACACCCAGTAGATCGATATTAGAGGCTGACACTCAGTAGACTCCCAACAAGCTGCTCTAATCTAGATAACAATCAGAAAAGAAGTTGTGGGGATGAATCCAAAAATTTGATTACTCCTTCACGGCCTTTGGTACCAAGACGAATCCTAGGATCAAGCTCCGGGAAAATTTTTCTCAACAGCTCTCACTCTTCAGTTTGCAAAGGACACTTCTTAAGAACGTGACCAACTATTCCCAGCTGACCACACTTGCAATAGTGATTCCACTTGTTAATATACTTCATTTGCAAATGTATATCCAGAACGCCATGACCTGTTCAAAGCTGAAACAGGTTGCTAAAGGTGTTACGGGATACAGTATTCATAAAAGATCTTAGTGGATTGGGGTAATCTTCTCTATACAACTCCATTTGGGTGAATGAGTAGTATTGTCGGAGTTCACTTGGTAATTCAAAGCCTAATTGCCATTCATCGCGCGGAGTTACATGCAAAGCGCCTTTCAGCTGTTGCAAAGTTTAGTAAGCTTTCCTGTAGCTATCATACTTTGGGTGCTTCCATGGTGGATGCTTGCTCCAATACTTGTCATCGTCAATAAGAACTCGGGGTAATACCAAAATATTTCGAAAGCCCATAAGACCAAACTTGAAGTGGTTCAGAACTTGAAATTAAGAAAAGTTCTAGGCGCTTTTAAGTCAACTGAGGCATGAATCTTGCAACGAGACACATGAATTCCATCTTTTAGCAGGCTACCAAAAGAGCTTTGCAAGCGCTTCATTCTAAGAGCAATTATGGGTGAGGGGTCCGGGTATGAGGCTAGTTAGGCAACACAACTCACGACTGAGACTAGAAGTTAGGGGTATTAATTCATCAGACCTGTCAGATAAAAAAAACACTGAGGAGGCATTCTAGCTACTGCCCTGAAATAATTTAAAAGCAGAAGAATTCAGTACAAATTCTCAATAGTGTCAAACTAAGCATAAAAGCTGATGTAATATCAGCTTGGAGACCAAGCTACCACAGAAACACCAAAGGCAGCTTCTACAGAAGGTACATCAGACCTGGACTATATAGATGCTTTGGAAGTTACTGTTGGAGTTTGATATGTATCACCAGTTTCAAATAATGATATACCAGTGAAGATGATCTCTCATTTCATATCCTCTGATATGAGTTGAGGTGGCGATTGTAACAGTCCGTGCTTCTTGAAATACCCAGATATCCTAAGTCTATGAATACTTGTATTCTTCTATAACGCAAATATTTTTAATTTTATACTTCTTTATTTTTAATTTACTTTTCATTTAGTCCATCTACAATGTCTGATTTACTCACCTTCGTTTATCATTGGAGTGGTAGTTAATTTTTTAGTTTTCAAATCACTACCGCTTCTACTCAACTGATGTTTAGCATGACAGTATCGCTTGTTTATGTTTCACGAGCATTGGACCGAGACTGCAGAGAGGATTTTAAAAGAGTTTCCTTAAGACAAGGTTTTAGTCTATGGATAACTTGGTGCCATTAAATTGTGAAACCTCAAGTCTGGTTAAGGTTATGGAATCTGTTTTTATTCTTGCTTATTTTTCTAAATGTACTGAACGGCTCTCACTATATGAGCGGGTCCGCGCGTCTAGTGATAGCCGTATTAAATAATATGGGTTATAAAATCAGCCATATCCCCCTATTCTAAGCACTGAGCGTCGTACTAGAACGAGATCCAAGTTTCTTAACGTCTCATTCGTATAGTCCCGTATCAAATTTTATACAGCTCTACCTGTATAGACTTTTGCTATCCTAAGATGATGTCAAAAGCACCAACTATCGAAATATAACAAAACAAAATGGTATTAACAAACTACGACAATAAATCTAATAGGCTTCACTAGACACATTCCGAGGAATCCATTCTTGATGATTCCAGTTCTCGTTATGAGGAATGGATGATTTTGAGGTAAATGGTGGCAAAAACTAAGATGACAGTTTGAAGATGTACAACAAATACGACAAATTTATTATACGTACGACCTGTTGCATACAGTAAATTGGCCAAACTTGACCTCAGCTACCCTTGACAACAAAGGAAGAACGAAAAACGAGCGAAACTAAATACTGGGAACAGCATATCAACACCATCAAGAGGGTACCTGATAGTAAAAAGGTTTTTTTGACAAGGCACATGACTTACTACTCAAGTTGAAACTTAAATAGTGAAGTGAATTACTCGGGATACAACGAAGGTAAACAACGATATCTATCGAGCATAACGAGAGTTTAAAGGCCACAAGATTCAAGCCAAAATACCACACAGTCGAAGAGCAATAAGAGTGGGCTTTTTCCCAATATGGTTTTTTATGTCTGTGAAAATTGATCTCAGATGGAGAAACACACAGTGGCACGCGAATCGTCAACTTCCTATCACAAAATAAATCACACACCGGACTGAAGTTGGGGACTTTATCCTGTAAGGCTAAAGAATACCAAAACCGGCGAAACCAGCTTCCCAGGCCTCCTTAACGAAACGGCCTTGCAGCTCATGGTAGAATTCCGACCCTCCTGAATTTCCGCCCCTATGGGTACAGATGCACTATCAATTGCTCCAGGCCCAGGTAAGCCTGGTGTCTTCTCAGTATATAATCACATAGACATCTAAATAAACAAGATATTACTACTACTACCAAAGCCGGCGAGAATTGATTGAGATTTGGCTGAGACTTTAACTTTTGTTTTGTATTTGTTTATGTAAGCATAATAAATAGCCAATGTAAATTTAAAAAACAAAAATAAAGCACTTATTTAAAGAAATAATAGGTCAAATATATAGAACATAAGCAAAAGAAGAAAAACGATAATCTTCATATTACTGAGATTCTCAGTGTGATGAATGTCCAAACCAGGACTACAAATTATTGCTGGTTTCTGGAAATAGAGAAATGAAAGTCTCTCAAACAAAGACCGCAGTTACGAATTTTTTAAAAAAAATAATACTTAAAAAACCAATTGTAGATTATCACTCTATCACTTTTTTTACTTGAAAATGGTGTTTTTTTTATTAAAGCAAAAATCTGTAAAACAGAAATTGTCCAAAAAATCAGTATTTATGGTGGTCTAGATTTGTTTTTATTCTAGATCCATATTTGTGGTTTGTTTTATTAGAATTATCGCACCTAATTATCCACGAACTAAGCCTGTATGGAAAATCCTGCTAGCTAAAATACCCAATTATAGAATAAGTGTAAACAACGACCTACCAAAGCTCCTATAAAAGCGCATATAAATATAGCAAAATATAAAGAATTATTTGCTCTGCTTCTTTTAAGTTGAAGTGATTTAATGTTATGTAAAATTACAATGGCATATGTAAGACTAAAAACTCAACTTATTGTATTTCGGACTTAGTATTTTATTTATAAAAGTCTATATTTCATTTCCTGATCTTTAAGTCTTAACTCTTTTTGTTCAAAAAACAAGTTTTAAACTCTGATCTCTACTCTCAAACTCTAACTAAACGATAATTAGTTTCTGCTTTCTTTTCCTACTATTTTTCAGATTGCAAGTTCACGTATAGCTGAAAAAAAGAAAAAAAATTAATAACTTGAGCCTTGGTGAATGGGGTTGTAGAATTGAGGTCTTAGTCTATTGACGAGAGATTGTGATTGTAATTTGTTTCCAAAGTATTCAAACAGCTAAAGAAATTGCCACAGTATTCTAACACCACAGCAACACTAGAGAATTCTACTTTAATTACCGACAAGCTCCGGCACTTTCCATTTATCTATGAGTAAAATGATTAAGTTTCTTTTCCAGAATATCAACCTTTACGGCAATTATGTAAGTGAGCAAGGCTCCTAATAATTTGCCAGGCTCTTCAAATCATATTCAGTGCTATTGTTGCTATATGATGATACGCCTTTAATTAGTATTGATGAGAGCATAACTTTAATGACCAAGATTCAAAAGTTTCAGTCACCTAAAAAGCGACAGTTTATACAAACTATTACAATTATTTATCGCATTCACTCCTAAAATTCAGTAATACTGCTCTGCCTGTAGGTTGTAATTTGATTTCAAGTAACATCAAGCATTTCCCTTTGCTTTGCAGCTCATAAGATCTCAATTTTGATGACTCATTGTAACTAATAATACCAAACAACAACGATACCAAATTAGCTCTATTGCATTGTGAAGTCTTGGGAGAATTACTAACAAAAGAGCAATCCAAAGGCATTGAAGCTGGAATAATACAATCAATTGATACGCTGATTATGAAGCATTTTACTCTGTTTTTGGTGCTTGACCATTTCAAGTTGAATCCAGAATCAGGGTTCCCGGATCACCCTGATAGAGGACAGAAAACAATAAGCTATCTTTTTAAGGGCCGCGTTGACCATGAGGACTTAACTGGGTTAAAATGTACGCTTGAGCCCGGTGATTTACAATTCATGACAGCGGGGAGAGGAATTATGAATCCTGAGTTTCCAAAAATTGATCAGGAAAAAGATGGAAGCATCACATATGTTGAGGGTCTCCAGCTATGGGTTGACCTACCGGCTAAGTTAAAAGACTCTGAACCAAGGTATCGAGACTTGAGAGCCAAAGGGATTCCAATTGCTCGCCCAGATGAAAAAATCACAATCAAGGTTATTTCCGGTCAATCCTATGACATTGACTCTGAAGGATTTTGCTTATATCCCCATTTGAATATTGGATTTTGTCGTCTTGCCGGGGGAAAGGTGAAGCAAAATATTCCAACTGGCTATAACAGTTTTCTCTATATTGTTGTTAGCAAGGCTTGGATTCTGGGTAAAACCTACACGAAGTATACTAATATTTTATTTAGGCCCAAAGGGACTTTGTGGAAGTCGAGGTTCCAGAAAAATAAGCTGAAGGTAGTCGATTTGTACTGGTTGCTGGGAAGATATTGAAACAGCAAATCTCTCAGTATGAACCATTTGTTGAGACAAGTCGAAATAAGATTATGCAAGCCTTTAATGACTTTCAATTACATAAAAACGGATTTGACCGGGCCCAAGGATGGCCAAGTAAAATTGAAAAGAGATTTACAAAACAGTAAGGTTTTTTTCTTGTCGAAACTTTTATCACTTGATGGATTCTTTAGTCTAATTAGAAGCTTATACGCACAATCATATGTGATGTATGCAACAAACTTTTTTGTTAAAAGTGATGTTATGATTCTGCTGGTTAATTTGATAGCTGAGAAATACTTTTGTTTAACCCCCCTATTATGGTCAAATGAATTGTAAAAACTGCTTATATTTCCAGCATCATTTGATACCTTATAGTGTTGAAGTATATCTTTGAATCAAATATATCAAAAGAAAATTGAGTCTTATTAAAAAGCCATCGACGTTGGTATTCAAGACCAAAAGGTTATTCACACTCTTTACGAATACCACATAGTTTATGAAATACAAGAAATACATATATTTACCCCCAAAAGCACTATATGACTCATTTTTTACTTCTTAAGTTTGATCCGACGTTCAAGCATTGGCTTGAGGCTATATTTATTTATTTATTTATTTATTTATTTATTTATTTATTTATTTATTTATTTATTTATTTATTTATTTATTTATTTATTTATTTATTTATTTATTTATTTATTTATTTATTTTTTT
>Ga0160505_100659_pt1 | contig 18425 bp, 8 predicted proteins | sample DIDeMG_FD_108225 | JGI IMG/M metagenome (GOLD analysis project Ga0160505, IMG submission 108225) | Enriched chicken feces microbial communities from UW Madison campus, WI, USA - DID2874_E49_Stillage MG | ecosystem: Host-associated > Birds > Digestive system > Large intestine > Fecal ... | reverse complement strand
TTTTTTTTTTTTTTTTTTTTTTTGTTTTTTTTTTTTTTTTTTTTTTTTTTTTTTTTTTTTTTTTTTTTTTTTTGGTTCTCTTTCATACATCTGCTAAGCTCGATGAGTTTATTAGTGTGACAGCCTCATTTTGTGCTTAACGCTCATGACGGTGCAGGTCACAGAAATCTATTAACACATAATTGAATTTATTTTTTATTTATTAAAGATCCTCCTGACTGTGCTGGCCTCGCCTGTCAGAGAGTTGAAACTCGCACCTGGCACGGGCTTTCGGCCAATGTGAACCTGGACAAAACAAGACTCTCCAAGAGATTGTCATATCTGTAGTTCAGACTTGGTGTATATGGACCATGAACTAATTGATACACGCGGTCAAAAGTGCCCCAAATGGGAGAGAGAAATTCAACAAAAAATCTTTTTTTTCATAAGCCTCATAAAGGTGGAATTTGTAACATTAGGTCTATTCAGTTAAAAACAATAAACAACAATGGTGAGGAGTTGATAACTACGTACTGTTAATTATTTATTGGGGGTATTATAAGGAACTTTTAAGCATGAAAACTAGACTTTTATTGATGGTTTCGTAGTACTAAACCGTTGTAGGACAGCAAAATTCATGACAATTCTACTACCAAGTGAAGCACAACTCTCCTAATATGGCACGATTCAATATTAGTAGGCATTCTTTTCAAACCATCTGCAAAAAAAAAAAAAAAAACTGGAGATATTAGAAAGACTAAATAATAATTGTGATACACCTACCATGCTCGCTTTGAACAATACTCTGACTATGTACTACATTCGACAGAGCTTTAAAATGAGATGCACTTTTGTTTATTTAGTTTATAGTGTCGATTGAAGGCAGTATACTGATTCCCAAAAGACGACAACGTGAATTGTAGTTAACGCTTGATATACAACATAGAATTAGAACTATTCTAACTTGTAACGGCTGGGGTGACCATGTACAAGCAGAATTATGATATCACGACTGAAAACTTATAGACATTCAATTAAAACTCTCTTATGAGTAGGATGTAACAAATCTGATTATTGTTTTAATATCTAAAAAAAATTACGAAATAAAAGGGTATAAAAAGAAAACATTTAGCTCCGAACGACTTGCCTCTAGGAGGCTAATCAAGCAGCCTTCCCACCAGGCATTTGAAAAATTTCCATTTTATGGCGCTGAATTCTTTACAGACTCAGCACTCAGATGAAGCAAAATTCTTTGAAATCACTGTTACAGGATGTTTGCCACAGTAGGAGAGTGACTTGGTGAAACCTATGCAAAAATATCAATAGAACAAGTACAAATCCTGTTTAGTTATTTAACTTCTAAAACATACAAAACAAAAGGATACAAAGGAACGTTAAATGGCCCTGAAACTTATCAAAATAAGATATTGGAAAACTGAAATCTTTGCTCAAACTAGGATCAGTAATACCAAAGACGCTCTTAAAGGACTTAAAACTACAAAGTTACAAGCTCCATCTTTGAAAACACTTCGTTTGAGGAAACCAAACGCAGAAACCAAACGCAGAAACCTCAGAATTGAACCATGAAACCTGACATTTGAAAGAAATGGAAACAAAATTTTCTAATTGATGATTGAACTTGTTGTCTCAAGTCACTGAATTAAATCCGATTCAACAATTTCAAGCAGTAACTCTTGATATGCAACAATGTAACTCATGGGTGCAGAAGTTGTCTAAAACTTAGTGACAACTTGAGGTTTAGATATGTACAACTTAAAAGATCAAGTATGAATAATTGCTGTGTCTCAAGTGCCCATTGAAATTTCTACAAAAAAAAAGAGAAAAAACAAACCATTTCAACATGTAAGAGACCGGTAAACTTGCAAATGAAAGAAATCCGTGACTAATTTGCTGTCCCAGCTATTCGAGCTGTGAGCCCAAGGAATCCCGTGTGGAAGCTTACCAACTTCAGTAAGCCAACAGAGAGTGACCTTGAAAGACTTTTGGTAAGTAAAGCAAATGGATGGTATTGACGATGACAGTTGGTGCAAGTGTCCACCATGGAATCAGCCAAAATATGATCGCAATAAAAAATTCCGCAAAGCTTTTGCAAAAGCTAAAAGGCACTTTACATGTTGCTTCGCGCGGTAAATGGCAGTTAGACTACAAAACACCAGGTCAACTTTTCCAATACTACTCCCATCATCCAAAGGGAGATGTATAGAGGAAAATACCCTAATCCACAAAAATCTTTCATGAATACTGTGCCACGTCATCTCTTTAGTAAGCTGTTTCAGCTTTGCACAGGCCATGGCGTCCTAGGGAAGCATTTCCAAATGAGGTACATCAGCAAGCAAAGTCATTATTTTGAGTGCGGTTAACTGAAAACAGTGGAGGACGTTATCAATGAGTGTCCTTTGCATCCTGTAGGGCAAGACTTGAGAAAAGTTTTCCCAAGAAAGGTCTTAAGCAGTAGTCAAGTTCTCAGGTTCATTACTGCGTCTTTTTTGCTAATAATTCATTTGATTAGAGCAGCTTGCTAATATTTTCTGAAGGTCAATCTTTGGTATTGACCTACTAGATAATATGTATCGCAGATTTTTCTTAACATAAAATTATCTAGACAGAATTTGGCGCCATCGCGCGTTTGAACTTATACCACGCGCTGATAATGCTACCTTACCAGTATCATGGAAGTGATATCTTGTTTAATTAGGTATCTATGTAATTATATATTGAGAAGACACCAGGCGTATCTAGGTCTGGGGCATTTTTTTAATGCACCTGTACCCGTAGGCGTGGAAATTTGGGAAAGCTAGAATTCTCTCATAAACCGCAAGGCCATCTCGTTGAGGAGACCTGGTAAGCTGGCTACCAGTATCATAGGGCCAAATGCCTTTAAAATTCATGTTTTCTTTCTATGCCATTTTGGTTTATAGTTTTGTAGCTATTTAATGTGAGAACAATAAACTTATTGCCATTTTTAACTAATATTTTCGGGGGCTCCATTTTGTAATACTCTGCTCTGGATAAATACAGTTATAAAAATGCTTTAGTAAATAAAAATTGCAAACTTTTACCATGGCAATATGAAACAAGTAATGACTATTGTCAGTAATAATGCCAACTGAAAACTTTTCATCTTGAAAAGATACTGTTCCTAAGCAAAAGTTTACAAAGCTTTGTGATACGTAACGTGTGGCCTAATATCATACTTTTATAACCACCTAAGTCATACCTTGCGGAGCTTTACAGCCCACAACTTCCAATAAAACTACTAAAAGGAAATTAGAATCATTTCAACATGGAAATATAGTTTGTCGATATCTTGAAAGTTAGAAGAATGGGCGATCTTTAACATGCAATGGATTTGCCTAATTCGACAATAAACAACATTATTAAAACATATCAGATCTCTACTACAAGGACCAGATCTCTCCAACCTGAGTAGCCATATATACTTTTTGATACTGATATGCGACATATTTATTTCAATTCAAGTGATGTCCCTTGATGAAAACAGGAAACATCTGCAAACTATTTGTTAAGCCTATTTCAGCATATACTTTTGCTCGTATTATGAAAAACTTTTGGGTATAATCGTTCGAGAGTACAGAAAGAGACCTCCATTAAATGAGACAATAATTAAACTACACTATTAATAAACATTTAGCTACAAGTATTGGGGATACGAAGAGTGGGGCAAGATTGTTTTTAGTGATGATTGTTCTGTTGAGATTGGCCAAGGAAAATCAATGCGTATGGCGACTCAATCACCAAACCGAAAAATGAAAAAAAAAAATGTTATTTCTTATACAAAAAGTGAAGTAATATCTATTATGATTTGGGCGGTAAAATGGAGTGGAGTGGTGGTCATACAGAAATCTACTGAATGAACAGGGATAAGGAATTGGCCCAGGGAGGATATTTTTCATGCTCCTATTTGCAAACTATTGAAAATAATCCACCTGCTATATGACAACCTGATTCAAAGTTCATGGAAAACAATGTTCCTATTCATAAAACAAATGTCACTGAAAATTGATTTGATGAGAATGGTATTGCTTTTGCTGACTGGCCCGCATACTCACCAGATTTTAATGCTCTATGAGCATGGCTGGGCTAAACTTAAAGATTGTATCTATAGGTTTTGTTCAGACTTTGAAGGTTTTGAATGAACTAAAAGAAAAACTAAAAGAGCAATTTATAATACAATTGAAGAGGCGTGAGAGAGTTTAGATGATTTCTGTTTCGATCCCTTAATAAGATATATGGAAAGCCGTGTTAATGCAATGTTAGAAGCCAAGGGGTGGTATGCATGCTGTCGATTTCAAATAAAAAAATATTATTTATATGCCATTCAGCTATCACAAAATTGAAATGTTTTATTTAACAAGTTAGTAACAGACTGTTTTACGTGAGGTTATGTTGCTCCCATTTGAATATAAAAATTTCTTCTGGCAAATTTCGTAGACTTTTGCTTGGCAACTATAGAACTCATTGTATTGTTTCAAGTGTCCATTGAAATTCATACAAAAAATTAAAACAACAAAATCATTTCAACATGTAAGAACATGTCATTGAATTTTTTCCTTTTTTAACTGATATTTTCAGGGCCCTATTCTGTAACCTTTTACTTCGGATAAATGCAGTTAAAAAAGCTCTTTGGTGAAACAAAAAAATGCAACTTTCACCATGACAACACAAAATAAGTAATGACTATTGTTAGTAATGTCAACTGAAAACTTTTGATCTTGAAGATATATCTTATAGAAAATATGAATAGTATTGGTTTTATAAATGTTTTCCCCTCATGTTTGATATTAAGATCATTATCAGCTTTACTAAAGATTTTGAATATGATGGACATGTTTCTCAGTTGCTTATTGCACTTTTAATAATCCTTGTTTTAATCAAGGGTGATAACACATGAAATTAAATAACATATGGAATTAAAAGAATAACACATGAAATTATTCATGTAGCATTCGGCACCATCAAACGCTTGAGCTTATAATACGTGCTGACACCGCCATTTTGCCAATCTAATAAAGAAAAATGTTTTGAAATTCACGTTTTCTTTGCATGCCATTTTGTTTTATTTTTTTGTAGCTATTTAATTTAATAACAAATTACTTATCTAGTTAAGGCTGCTTCCTTATTTTATTACTTGTAATTCTCTAATTTCAAACAGTTAGAAATGATATATTCCAGAGTGGATTTATTAGTAGGATCAATAGTGCATGGAGAAGTTACTGTTAATGAACATTTATGTTGCCCTTTATAACATCAGTAAAAAAATTGAAACTGTTAAAGGATGTGACAAAAGCTAATTGGTAAAACAACCCAAAAGTTATCATAAAGTACATAAAACTGCTGAGCTAATGGATTTAACTTGTTTTAAAAGTTTCAACTTTTGAATTCGCTAAGTTTCATGTAAAAATGACTATACCTTTATCAGTTTTTGGTAGAATCCAGAATACCTGATTTTGGTTACATTGATATGAAAGTTGACAAGAGAAGGCTCAAGAACCTACCGTTGTTAAACAAATCATTATAAAAGAAGATACACTTAAAAATAACCTAAAGGGTGAATAGTGGCTTCAAAATCGTCCTTGCACAAAAATGAGTTTGAAGATCGAGACCCAGGAAGACTGATCTGATTTTGGTTTACAGAGCGCAGGTACAATTACATATAAATACTTTCAGTCGTTTAGACTTTTACCCCACATCTAATAGAATTATCTGAGTTTTCGTCAATAAAAAGAAACCCCAATGGCTTTCCCGAAGAACCCAAATATAAACTCCAACTATTAAATGAGTGTTTAACGATATTTAGTTTTATCCGATACTATTGCCTATAACTTTGTGGCTATGGAAGATCGGGATTAAAAAAGTTTCCAAGTTTCCGGGAAAATTAAAAGCACATACAGTTAGAGAACATGACTTTGAACTTTAACACTTGGATTCAATTGCAATTAAGATTGGGAATGGTCAAAAATTAATGAGAAAAGATCAGCAACAATATTCAATGTCTTGTTTTTAGCCGGTTAACAACCCAGCTTAAAGTTACAAAGTATGAACAAGTTTTGTTTTTGCAAAAATTTCCTTGAAAAATGTTACACTCATACATGTTTAGATAAAGTCTTATCGATTAATGACTTATAAACTAATGAAAAACTTACGTCAACAAAACAGCAATGTTTACGTTGGTTACTGTCGACCGTAGTATATCTGTTATGACAGCTTCACGTTCAAAGCCCGTCTTAAATAGAGTTGTATATACGCTGGAAAGCCTGTCCCGACCCTAAAATTTAATGCACAGCCCTTTTTACGGAGATAACAGGAAGTGTAAAATAAAGCATTACCTGTATTTGTGCTAGTTATACGACGAAAATGAATGCCTCGAAGATAGTTTGATCCACCGGGATAATATAGAATATCACTGGTAAAGCAATAAGTTGCTTCTAATCGTTAAAAATTTGAAACACAGAACTGGATTCTCGCATGTGGCCGGCGTTTGCCAAATGATGTATAATTCCAATCATGAGGCTGCACAATTTTAGACTTACAAGGTACATATAATATTCAGTTATTATAATTCTTTCACCATGTCGCACATGTTACGTACCTGGCAACAAAATCAAAAATGGAAACTTTCATCAATTAGGTGTCTAGTTTGGACATGTCTCCATATAAAAGTAGTTATGGTCAAAAAGTCGACAACCGAAAACTAGGAAACTAAATCCAGTTTCAAAAGAAAAAAAATTAAAAAGAAATAAAAAAGTTCTTGCTATTGATGTTTGAATCTAACTGTATTTGGATAAAGCTGCTGATGAGACTAATGTTGCGGTTTAAGCCTTCCTGTCAATTTGGCGCTAGCAATGAATCAAAAGCCGTGCCAAAAAGACCTTAAACAAAGACGTCGTCACAGTAGTGTTAAATGCGTACAATACAGCCAAGTCGAAATACAACAGAAATACTCATGCAAATTTTTCGATGTACCTGCGACCATGCATTGTAAATAACTAAAAAAACATAGCAGTAGGATTCTATCCAAGCCATTCGAAAAGATGCCAACTAAGCAAAAAAAACCACATTTTAAAACCATTCCCCAAGAAGCTATAAGGTTATCCATAGGTATCTGCGATTACATCATTTAATGAGTTTTGGAAACAACAGAACCCTGTCCTTGCCAACTACTAGAAGGGATGTGAAATCTTTAGTAGTCTTAAATCAAAATGTACAGGGTACAACAAGTAGTGTATACTATGATGGTTCTAATCACACGGCGCTGCGATCTAGCAAAAAGATTTACATCATGCTCAACTACAAATTTACGGAAGACAACCGAAATGACGGAATCACTAGAAAGGGATATGCTTATATATAGCTATTACACAATATTAATGTTTAGGTTCGGTATCTTTTCAAAAAAGGGATAGTAACATTGTAGCTTTTGATGCGTGACTTGGGGAAATATTGTATCCTTTTTAATTCTCTATTTTTTGGCTTTAAAGGTCATACCAGTTGGATATAGCTAAGAAAAAAAATTTCGTAACAGTTTATTTGAACCTGTTAACTTTAAACTCTTTCAGATCTTTAGAAGATTTTGTACATCCCAAGAGATTAGATAGATAGATAATCAGTTTATTGTTCTTACATCAAATAGTTACAAAGAGAATTATAAAAACAAAATGTTCAAAAAGACTATTACCAGTAAATGTTTGAGTTTAATTCTTAGGGTATTAAAACCAGCAAACCAAGTAAACTTATTTGCAAATAGAAATCAAAAGGTAGTGAATAAATCATCATGGGATACACAAATCCGAAATCAATAAAGTGACTTGCATCATATGTTTCATATCATGATGACTTTTAATTTTCAAAATTTGAGTGTTAAGCTAGAACATTCAATACATTTTTTATTGATATTAACTTTGAAGGCGTATGATGCTTTGAATTGAATCCCACTACTACCCTTTTACAGAAAGTGCAGTCAATAGGCTAATTGAAAGAAATTATATAAGAGTGATATACTTATGATGGTAAAGTAATTCAATGTGATTGCATTAAGCAATAGCCATGGCTGAGTAAAGAGCCAAAAGTGTTACATTCAAAAAAAAAAAAAAAAGGATACATATACATAAACCCACGAAAAAAAAAATTATTAATAATTAAATGCAACAGACACTGTAAATTAAATCTTTATATTTTTAGGTGCTGAAACTCTAGTCGCGTTTGCGCTTCAATGAGTGAATCTTACCTATGTACACAAATGATTGTATATTGTGTGCATTTTCCAAAAGATCAAACATTGAGCTACAGTTCTTGATTACATCTTTGTTAGTACTTGCAGAGATTTACGTAGAATTTCTAGCACAATTAAAAACGGTGTAAAAACTCGATTTAGATATAAACAAAGATTAACTGTTGAGGTTATGCGCCTGTGAGGTTATGGATCACTTCAAATCAGTAAATGATTAGCCAATTCGGGTAGCAAGACTGTTGGTCTAGCAAAGTCAACTATACTTTCAAATAAGATACCTGGTTTAAAACAAGAACATGTGTACAGCAATCATGCAACTATCTATTACAGACATCAAGCAAAGATCACTATCTCTTCATGCTAATTGGTAGTCCCAAGAGCAGCATCATAAATTTAATCGCAGATATTATTATTCCGCACAGACCAATGGCATAAATTGGTTGAATAGGTCAGATGGCCAGGGTTTTTCTAGTTTAAAACCATTGGATCGAGAACCATGCATAGGTCATGCCAGTAGAGCTAAATTTTCATAATGATTTTTATTAAATGTAACCGGGTTTTGAGAATGTGTATATATTTTTTCAAGCCTATTCCAAAGCCCAATACATATACCACTCTTTGGAGTTTATTGGTGCTTAATTACATAAGCTAATCTGATGGTTAGATAAGGCTTAGGGTATGCATTGGTTTAAGATGCGCGCTTGGCTCAGGGGGTTTTCTGTCTAAAAACGACCCTCGAACACACATCTGTATTGATATAATAGGAAACTTTTGCAGTACAAATACTTAGATTTCAGTTTACTTTTGAGCTATTAAAGTAAACTGGTGATAAAGAAAAGGGAATATTAGACTGAAGAAGGGAGAAGTTCTAGGCAGATTTAAGATAAAACCCGGGGGCTCATTAAGAACAGAATGTAGTTGCAAGGTTTGTGTTTGTAGAGTAACTCTGTAAAACGAGATTTAGTTGCTCAATGTTATTGTAACGCAGACTCACTAGCATGGTTTCATTTAGACGTGGAATAGGCAATAATTTGTTAATGGTAACGCTGAGCATTGGACTAGCGTATAGATGTCGCACCTTGAAATATTTTGACATAAGCTTGCCAGATTTTGCAAATTGCAGGATGATCGAGTTCTTTGACGTTTTAAGAAATAATCCCGCTATCAGCTGTCTTCTGGTGTATCTGTGCATTCAAAATAGAGATTACATCATTCCTGTATTTTGGATCTCCAACTAGGTTTGTTGTCTCTTTCAGCATAGCTGTTCAATTGTCTATCTTTAGACACATGAGATTATTCCCTTTCTTATTTATGATGCCATAATCACATCATACTTTTTTTCAGCAGAGTCTACTAGGCCATACAAAGGCATTCATGGATAAAGTGTTATTGGCCCTTTCCTGATTAGTATGGTTAACAGTTAAGCGAACGTTTAGCTCATATGTATCGATGCCGTAAATTCAATTTCAAAACAAAACCTAACCAGCAGAATTCAAAAGCTATTGAAATATGACTTGGCTATTCTACTCCCGTCCTCATTTTCTAGTAGATAAGTGTTCAATGTTAAGCCAAAAAAAAAAAACCCCCCTCCCCCGGTTGAGGTAATGTTTTGAGAACAATTGAAGTTAATTCAAGAGTTATCTCAGCACATGATGAATGTTGTTTTCAACTCCTAATTACAATAAGCGCCACAAAGCCATTTTCTTGATCCTGATCTATGAAAAAACCTTGGTAGTTGCTCAAGAATTCTACCAAAGAACCCAGGGCATATAGGACTGGAATTAATAGAGTAAAAAATTTGGGCCTAATATTTGAACCACGTTTTTATTTTACCCGGACTTCTATACTTGATTATTCTATGCTTTAATGTCGGAGCCAGTTCCCGATTGTACCTCGAGGTACGACAACTTAGGAGTACCCCCTAGTGCATAAACCTCATCATTGATACACACTATTTCATTCAGCAATATTAAAAGTCCAACGAGGTGGCTAGAAAGGCATAAAAGGTATTTATTAATTTATAACGGCGTCGCAACGGCGTCAATTCTGTCGAAACCTTTGCAGCCAGCAAAAAAAAAAAAGCCAGATAACTAAAAAATTGAGGGGGATACCAGCTGGCGTCTAAGTACGTTGCTCTGCAAACTAGCACATCTAAGAACATTCAACCAGACTTGAAAAAACTGAGATGGATACTTAATTTTGATCCACTTATTTAATTTAGTTTCTAAACATAAACAGGAAACTTGCAAATGACTGCTTTAAAACCTTAGACTGGAGAGCAGTGAGTTCAATGATAGTTATTTAAAACAAAATAAGCAAATAAATTTTTTAGCCTGATGTCTATATCGATAATAAAAGATAACTAACATTGTGCAATGCGATTGGTTGTGACTTGAATTTCTTTCCCCAACTATCAAATCCAGAGAATAATCGAGGATTATCTTAAAAATAGTAGATGACTTCATTGTTCATACTGTTTTTTTTCTTTCCTATTTTCTATTTTATTTGCAACTAAATGTTGGCTCAGTTTCACATCCAGCAAGTTTATTGCTCATTTTTAAATAGATAGATAACCTCTCTATCGAAGAGGAAACAAGTGTCAAAAGCCCGACAACGATTGTATGGTGATCAGCAAGTAGATGATAAATAATCTTTTCAATAATTAAGACATGATAATCGAAGTTTCTGATCATATTTGTGAATATCTAATTTCTTAAATGGTCAAGTTTAATTCTATCAATTAAAATGTACAAATAGCCATGTACTATAATTGGCATTTAGTATCAAGATCAGATCAGAAATAGAACATGCAATATCTTCAATATTTTAGGAAATGAAACCAGAAAGCTGCTGATCTGATTGTATTCACGACGATCAGTTTACTAAAATTATCTGAGAGCGTTAATTATGCTGCAACTTTCATATATTTTCCTTCTGGAAATTTACTGATGGTGTTTTTATAACCTCATTGGTATATCCTTATTAGGCATAAATCCAGTGAAGTACAAGTCACTGCATGTGTTGCTAAACTCACCTCTCATAGTATGCCAACGTCTATAAGAGATCTTGTTTCCAAGTAATCAACCGAGAGTTTTGAGCTTTAACTAGCTGGGGTATTGTAGATAGATATTTTATGTTTAGTACAGCCTAGATTTACAAAGGAAACTTGGAAAGAAATCTAAAACAATGCATATATAGCCTTGAGGATCTAAATTATTAAACTTGGGGTAGTTGAAAGCGTCAGTTAGAATCAACCCTTCAAAATATATTATACTTGAATATAATCCCGTCGATCGAAAAAGATAAATTTGTGCCTCATAGGCTTTTGAAACTAAAACATCTAGCTGTTTCAAAACCAAAACCATATTCCTCGATACAAAGTCTACTTTCTCGATGTTTGGTTATGGCAGATGAACAAATTTATTTTAAATATTATTTGAACAGTATCGTTGTACGAAATGTTTTATTTCATCACCATTTATTCATCTGGCAATGAAGCTACGAGTCTATTAGCCTTGTGATAATGATTGTTACCTGGATTCTGTTAAAAGAAAAACATGCTGCTTGACTTTGTAGAAGACAAAACCTGGCCAAAAACCATATCTTAAAGTTAACTTAATTTATTTCAAGTTTTTTCAAGTTTTTTTTTCCCTTAAATTGGCGAGTTAAATAAATCGTAATTTGGATTATAATAAAACTCGGTGAAATCGATTGACCGCATTTCTGAGAAGGATCCTGTCTTAGAACAGGGAAACATAGTAGCAATCTGCAGCAGGCCAGTTTTTACCGGTTTAGACCTTGCGGAAAAACCAAGCCTGCACCAGATGCGCATTAGGTTTCTTTGATTCTTTTGATAAAAGGTTATCAAGTTATATTCATGAGGGGCTATGCAGTTTATGGGTGAATTCAAGTATTTCTGTATTTCCACGCATACGGGTAAGGGATGCTACAAATAGCCCCTCGTGTTTTATCAGTATGTAGTTCCACAGAACATCCAGATAAACAGATCCAACTATTATTGTTATAACAAAATTGGTAATGCTGGGGACTATTCTATACTGATGACCTCGTGTTTTCTCATTACAACATGCAGTAGATTTTTTTGAATGAAATATGAGTATTGACTTAATATACATAAATGATGGTCGTTCATACATTTTATCAAAATCTAACTAGGTATTTAAATTTACTGTAAATGCTCATACCGGCTCAGCTTAAAGGCATGACATTTCCCGATACAGTCAAATCCGTTGAAATATTTAAACATTTATTTTGAATAAGCGAGCATTATACAACCAACCCCTCAAAGCATTTAGACTTGAGTTGGTATTTAAGGCCAGAGGACGAATACAACTTAGCTCAAATTAAACATGAGTTAGTAATCAAATTGTAAGTTTCAAGTTTAACATCTATTTTCTGTACAATTAAATAATCGTATATTTCATGACGCTAGGATACAGGCACAAATATTAGATGTATATTGAAGCTTTGTTCACTATTTAATGGTCTGAACTTAATCGACAACTCGTCATTGGTAAAGTTTCGAACACAATTTATAGGCTCTGTCTTACAGAATATTCTTTTGAATAGCCGCCAACAATCGGTACACGTAGGACTGTATAAAACAAAATATGGGGTGACACCAGGGAGACGTTGATGAGCTTAGATCTCACTCTGGTATAACAATCGATGCTGGAAATGGCGAAAATAGGCGCTTGTATAATCCATATTGTTTAGTACATTTAGAAAAGTCAACAAGAATAAAAACAGATTTCATACCATGAGAGTCTTTTGAATAATGAATACTCTCAAGATGCATGAAATACAATTCGCTTAATATTTCGTTTTTATAGAAAAGTTTTAGATATCTTATGTGGCTACTAACCTATATAAACAGATTTACATAACATTTGCCATGTTCTCCTTAGCCACATTGAAACAAGATGTAAAAGAAATAAACATCATATTTCTATTAGCACTAGAAATAGACGTGAGTCAACAAGAATCTATGCATATATATTTTTAATCTTTCAAGATGTTTGGTATTGCCCGTTTGATAAGCCTTTAAAATGATATCTCTCAAAGAATAAATATTTGAGTTTCCAGGCCTGGATGTGACTTGATATGTTAAAAAGATAAGCTAATGTTGCCAATGAAGATTTAATAGTTTACTTTCTTTTCAATATTCACTCACCTTTGACATCAAACCGCAAGCAGTTAATATGATGTTGAAAATTTGAGAGAATCTCGAACTGTTAACGCTATTCAATAAGCCACCAATTTTATAACAAAGCAAGCATATTTAGTAATCGGTAGGCTAACTCAAAGTCTATATGGCTTATAGACATAAAACTTAAATTAAACATTTCACCACATAAAACTTTGGATTGTCTGATTTGCTTCAGAACTGCGTATCAAACGACATTTTAAGAAAAAACAACCCTGTTACTTTGATAGTAAATGTTTAGGTTTTTAATTGCTAGCTTATATCATTTGCCAAGAGGAAAGCCATAAGAGTTTTCACAGCCTCTAAATAAAGCAAGGTGCAGTTTGTTAGGACCAAGAGATAGTAATTGAAAGTTCATCATACTTGAGTATAGCTACATATACCCCTTTACAAACACTATTAATGAACAAAAACAGTTCAAAGTGATATCTTTCAGGTGTCAACTTTTATATCCCTATTTCGATGTCTAGGATATAATTGATTTTTGGGTTGCTAAACTTATGCCTAGTTTTTTGTTTATAAGAGATATTTACGTCTTGTTTTAATCTCAAAAATCAATCTTGCAAGCTAGTGACTATGTATAATCGGCAGTTAAAGTATAGCTCCTGGATGAGTTAGAATGCCAATTCTCAAGAACACTTTTAAGATGTTGATATATTTTTTGATCTTGAAAAAGATTTTTGTTGACAATAGAATGTATAATAATTTAAAACTATAAAGATTATAAATATTTTTGGAAAAAAAAACCTAAATGTAAATTAGTGGGTCAAGGCCAATTTTACCCCGAATTAGAAGGGGAAAAAGTTAAAATATTTGAAAATCTGGGATTTCATTAATGCTAGGTTATAAATATTTTAGATTTATAGTGCTCATGTTTAGGAAGCTCAGACGGTTGTATTATTCCCGGAAGACAGAGGAGTGTGATAGAGAAATATTTGGATACTCCATGTATGTAAATATCTGTGGCAATAGGTCGTATTCCTGCACAGAAAATCAAGAATACTTTTGTTTTTGGGCGTTATTGTTTTATAATACTATCTAAAATGTCGCTCATAGTAGTGTGATGGCATAGCAATCAAGTTTGAGTATTGGAAAGAAGATAGTTAGATAGATAGATAAACGATTAGTTTATTTTCTTTTTATCAAATAGTTACAACCATAATTATTAAACAAAATTACATACAAAGAAGATATGAATTTCACAAACATTTGTCTCTGTAAGGCTGGCAAGGTAGCGTTGCTAGCACCTGTCATGAGTTCAAGCGCTCGATAGCGCCGAATACATTGGAGAGAAGCTTGTATTACATTAACCAAAACAACAGTCTACTGATCATTTATGGCCCATCAATTTCAACTTAGACTTTTCAAATATTTTCTATTCACTATTCCTTTATAAATATGCCACCACATTTTATCATATATATATATATATATATATATATATATATATTTTTTTACATCAATGTATCTAAATATGTATGTAGGGGTTATACTTAACTGTACAAAAAACACAGGGCCTTAAAACAAGAACATAAGTTCGTTTCAACTATAGTAAGCTTTTTCCGTAATGATTTCTCAGTGCGATGGATTTTAAATATAAGTCAGAATTTTATTGACATTCAATAATATCATTTCAACAAATCAATATAAAATCACACATAAAATGGAAATTGACATTGAAACTAATGCTGTTCAACAACAATCATCATGGCTGAGGTAGATATAATAACATTAAAGTAGAGCAGCGCTATTATAAGTCATAAAACTGCAGATATAAACAGGAACTACAAAAGAAAAAAAGAATAAAAAGGAATTAACTAATTAGTTTATTGATATCAACTTTAATAAATAAATAATAAACGATCAACATTTATATACATGATGACTAAATATAAAAACTATTGAAGACATTTCTTTTCCCCAAATAATGAAATATACTAGCAAAACAAAAAATGAATAACAAAATAGAATATGACTTGAGTCATTGTTATTGATAAACAGGAGGGACAAATGTTTCTAAGGGAGACTCGCCGTAAATTACACCACCAGCCGTAGCTGAAGTGGTGTCAGAAACAATTCTTTGGGAATGATATTGCTGAGGAGTCAGGACAGCCATCTGTGGTGGCTGATTAGCTTGGTGATTTTCATAATACAGCCCATAGTTAACTATGGGCTGATAATAATACTTTTGCAAGCCGAGAACAGGGGATGAAACTGTAGATGGAATTATTGAAGGCGTTGGCATAGCGCTAACATAAACTGTGTGAGGTAAAGGAGGGGTGGTTTGATAAAATGATTCGACTTGTGCAGAAGTAGAGGCTTCGAGTTCTTTTTTAATAGAGGCTTCTAGTATAGAAGGGTCAAAAGTGGCCTCATTGAGGTATGGTGAGGGATACATTTGCTGAGCTTGGATCATGGCTGCCGGAACAGAGTTGACAGCCTGCTGGTCTTTAGGCAAAAGCTTGACATCAACCTCAGGAGTGGAAATATCCGAAGCGGGTTCAACTGTCCTTGACATAGCTCTTGAGGTAGTCTTGTTTTTGGTGGCAGGAGTCGACTTCTTGATACCAGCTGAACTTGCTTTAGCTTTAGCAGCAGCTTTGAGTTTGCTTTTTTCAATCATTTTGGCAGGATCCTCTTCTTCAATTTTGATACTTTCCAGGCCCTCTATTTTCCGTCTAACCTTGCATTTTGAAACATGACGTTTTCTGATATCCGGTCGGGTGAACTTAGCATTACACCAAGAACAACCATAAGGTTTCTGACCAGTGTGTCTCATCATGTGCCTCTTGAGATGCTTGGCATGAGTATATGATCTGTCACAAAGCTGGCATTCATATCGGCCATCTTCATTTTTAGATGGAGGCAGAATACCTTGAACAGGAATAAAGTAAGGATCATTTTCCAGTGCCTCAGCCTCTAACTGGGAAGCAGAAGAGACTGTATGGTCGTTTATAGAAGGAACTGCGGTGCGATGCAATAGAGGTGAGTTGGCGGCACTGATAGAATCTGAATTCATAATGGTAACCTGCGGTTGAGGATGGGCTTGAAACAAATAGCTTGTTGTATGGGTATTATCAATCGCTGAAGTTGGTCTAATAAATTCATGGGGATATATGTGACTCTCTTCATAAGCTGGGGATTCTGGAGTTGCAGGTGCCATGCAAGGAGTGGTATTTAATGATACTGGCTGGCTTTGAGGGTTGTAATAAGTTGGATTTGAGGTCTGTTGGGAGGAGTGAAGCATGTGTCTATTTAAAGGAGATGCCATAATATGTTGAGAATGTTGTTGTGGTTGGTGATGCTGTTGAGCAACATCATTATGTTGAGGAAAATACACCTGCGGAATCATAATAAATGCTTTAATGATAAAATATATATGTCAGTATGGGAACGAGCGAAGTGCGTAGAAACAAGTGTTTGTGAATTGAATTCGGGGGAGGAGAGGGAGGGGAGAAAAAAAAAGGACGAGAAACCAGAATATATATATTTATAAATTGAACCACTATTATTTTTCAGAGGATTACTTGAACAAATTTATTCAGTACAAAGCTGCATACATGCTATACACACTCAAATGTGTTGAACTCGTTGAAGAAATGCACTTATCAATTTTTAGGTCTTCATAAAGTTTTTGGAAACCAAAAAGAAAAGATAAAATTAAGTTTAAAAATTATAGGCTCTGAAAAAAGTTTGTTTATGCATTTGATGAATTGAAAAAAAGCAAATTTAAAATTTTGTTTTTCTGGTTTTAATAAAAAGAAAAGTGTTCAAACCTGTTTATTTTTTTTAGTACTGTACAGAAGAAATCTTAACTTCTTAGGGGTTTAAATTAAAAAAAGGAATGTGTCTTTTTTCTGAAGAGAAAAAGAAAAGGTGAAACAAATTCCACAAAACTGGCAAGAGTTTTCATCTGAAGCCCTATCACCAATTCTTTTTTCAAATTACATCGTCGCAAAATCTCACGAGAAGCAATTTCCATAGAATAAACGTAGCCTCAGTAACTCAGCGGTTATTGTATTTAGCCAAAATTGATTACTGGGTTATTATCAAGGCTTGTAAGTTTAGAGTTAACCAACGGGTCAGTCTATAACTTTTGACTTCGTTTATAAGACTTAGTATTGATACAATAATGTTTATTTAGGTGTTCTATGTATAGTTACATACTGATAAGAACCAGGTTTAGCTGAGCCTGAGAACTATTTGTAGCACATTTTACCTGTAAGCGTGGAAAATTAGGAAGGCCGAAATTCACCCACGAGCCACAAAGCCCCCCTCATGGAGAAAGCCTGTTAATCTGATATAAAGCTAATCAGGGAAGCATGAAGTGCATCTAATGCGGTCACCATTTTCTACAAGCGTTAAGCCAGTAAAGCCTGACCCGGACTGCAAATTGCTATCATTCTCCCCTGTTCTAAGACAGGATCCTCCCAAGCAGTTTAGTCAAATGATTCCACCAAATTAGCGATCTCTCCAGAGAAAGTAACTTAGTGGGGATTTGAATTTAGACTCATAAGAATTGTAATGTTTGTTTTTTCTTCCTATGAGGACAGATACTTTTAGGATATAAACTCGGATTGTAAAATTGATCTTTCTTTTCTTAGACATTTAATTTTTATTTCCCTAATATTCACAAATTATATTTATACATTAGTCACTTAGTCTTACCATCTTCTAAAGCAATATGATTTAATGATCAATCAAGTTTGAGTCTAGGCTAACTAATTCGACCCCTAATTTTCAGTTTGCCACTCCAATTTTGCCAAAATAACAGTTGGCCTGACAATCTCATAAGTTCAAGTTGCTAAAAAGAAATTGCCCCTCTAAAACAACGATGCTTTTTTTTTTTTTTTTTTTAAAATTTTATTTTCTTACCTTTTAAATGTTTTTTTAATTCCATCAAATGTTTTTTTTTTGTTTTTTTTTCAAGGTTTTGAATATTTTTCTATG
>Ga0160505_100658_pt1 | contig 18429 bp, 7 predicted proteins | sample DIDeMG_FD_108225 | JGI IMG/M metagenome (GOLD analysis project Ga0160505, IMG submission 108225) | Enriched chicken feces microbial communities from UW Madison campus, WI, USA - DID2874_E49_Stillage MG | ecosystem: Host-associated > Birds > Digestive system > Large intestine > Fecal ... | reverse complement strand
GACAGTCTCAGAGAGACAAACGCCTTTGAAATCACATGTCTTCTTTATATGTCATTTTGTTATATAATTTATTTGTAACCATTTGATGTAAGGACAATAAACAGATATTCTATTCTATTCTATACCAGGCACAGTACAAGACACCTCTGGGTAATTGAATATTATCATTAATTCGTAAAATCCTTTGAAAAAAATTTTTTTTTTTTTTCATTACCTATCTGGTTGTCACCAAGGTGAAATGCCTTGTCTCTTTGCATGGTCCTACATCTTCACAGGCATTTCTGCCATCCACTGTTGCTGTTAATTGACTTTGTAGCGCGGCTGGCCTTGATGTCTGACATGGAATAGTTACGTAATGATGTCTGATGGGTATATTTCATGCGCTTTTTTGCTTGTACAACCCAGCCCTCCAAGTTTAATAATTTACTATAACCTTTAAACCATTTGCTCTTTTATTATTCATTTAATTTTTTTCTTCTTCTTGCATCATCTATACCCACCTTTTTGCAAAATCATGGGTCAGTCTTTATCGAGTTCTAAAAAACAATTATCGCAGCAGGAGGTGTCCAAGCTTTTTGGCATCAAATGTAGCAAACAACTTAGTGGAATTGAGCTATGGTCACTTAAGGACACATTTACCAAGCTGGCAGAAACGGAGGGCGACATCACGTACTGGAAGCAGGATACTTTCGTCAAGGTTTTGGGGATCCCGGATTCGGCCACTGGGATGAGCGATCTTTTGTTCAAATCGGCTAGTTTTCTGGCCAGTTTCCCGTTCATATGGTCACTGAGCCCGGCGCCTCTGACGCTTGAAAATCTCATAAAGGTGATTGTGCTTTCTCAGGGCAGGTATCATACCTTTCTCAAGCGAGACTACGATATGGTCAAGCTCATTTTTCTATCATTTTCTACCGTTGAGAATGAGCCACAAACGGCAAACAGCAACGAAAATTCCCAATCGCCGGGCGAGGCAGCAGCGGACGAGGACGATCTTGTTGTATTTGACCCGGCTAATAGCGAAGCATGGGACGATCTAAACGCCATCCGTAACTTTGACAACTTGACGCCACTAAGCTGGTTTATTAGCGGCGTTGACTTTTTGAATCTAGTAACATTTTTGCTAGCCATTACCAGTCTACGTAACCAAACACAGCTGGTTGAATTGTTGCCCAATTTCGAGCCAAATAATTACGACAAGTTTAAGCAAGCTGCGCTGAGTCTGATCAGGGCCATTGACATTGAAATTAAAAAGGAGGAGGATCTCCAAACAAAAAAGGTGGGCTACGCCGAGTTTAAGATAATTTTTGATCAGCTGTTTCCGCATCTCTTTGATCCCCTCGGTGAACTCTATGGCCTTCTTTTATTCAGTAAATCAATAAACAACAATAAGCCAGAGCTCGACGATAAGTCCCTGACTGAACACAAAATCAGCGGTCTCTTTGAAAATGAGCATGAAACCAAGCTGGTCAACCCTGCGACTCTGGCGCAACTGTCAGTAATGTTTGGGCCAGAGCAGGTTTATGGGCGATTGAAAAAACTCTATGTCGGCTCCAGTGCCGGGTTTTCAATGCGCTCATTTGAAACCAAGGTGTTCAAATGGAATGCCCCATCATTCCTGCTTGTTTCTGGCCATTTACTGAACCCCAGTCGGACGCATGTGACTGGCCGTGAGCGAGCCTTTGAAGAACACATTCCCGGTATCAAACGGCTCAAAAACGACATTAGCAAAGGATCAACCGTTACATTTGGCCTTTATCTCAGTGAGCCCTGGAAGGCAAGCAGTAAGCACAGTTTTGGCAATTCAGAATCAGTGCTTTTCCAGCTTGAGCCCGTGCTCGATAAGTTCACCCCCAACAAGCTACTCGATACTAACTACGCGTATTTTTCTCGTATGCAACCAGGCGGAATTGGGGCTGGGTCACCGCCGCCTCAGCTTCGGCCTGGTAATAAAGCGTCGAGGGGTGGGTTTTCTCTTGGCAATGTGTCGCTCACATTGGATGAGTCTCTTGAGTACGGTGTTTTCCGGCATTTGGGACTAGGCGGCAGTTACAAGGCAAGCCTTAGTCGCGGCCACGTTGAGTGGGAGGACCGGTTTGAGATTAAAGAAGTTGAGGTCTGGGGATGCGGGCGACAAGAGGATCTTGAGGAGCAGAAGAAGCGCTGGGAATGGGAGGAGCGCGAGGCAGCCCTGCGGGCCAAAGTCAATATTGACACGATGAAGGAAGACCGGGCGCTGCTGGAAATGGCAGGCTTGGTGGGAAATCATGGCAACGGCGGCTCTGTGTAACGTGTTGGTTGCCATTTAAATGGCAGTAGCCGTTTCTATCCCCCTTGGTGCAACGGTGGCCTTTATTTTTAATTTTTTTTTTTCCTGAGCCCTTTGTGTACATTCTTTTGACAAGCAGATATAATACAAGGAACTGACATTTGAAACGGTTTGATTTCCCTGCAAAAATTGTTATTGTTGAGGAATGATAGACAAAAAGTCGTCCATTTATATCATGTTTCATGGTATACAGTATTTCACATTATCGTTTTCTACTTTTATTTGTGCAATTTAATTATATTTATTTGAATTTATTATTATTTTTTGTTATTTATCATAAGGGTGCTTGACAGCGACTTTACAGGAGTCAATGATGATCAGTGGTAAGCGCTGACATGTTCGGACTGCATTACATCATAACAACAACAACAATAAAAACAACAGCACAGTAATAATATTAACAACGGCAACTGCAACATAATAACAACACCATTCTTTGGGTCTCCATGGGCTTTGCATTTGACAAGTCAGAAAAAAGATAATGAATATCAGGTTTATTATTCAATATGTTTGAGTAATAACAAAGATTGCCTTGTTTTTCATTTAAGGTGGTGGGATTTCTGTTTATTTTATTTTTTATTTTATTTATTTTTTATTTTATTTATTTTTATTTTATTTATTTTTATTTTATTTATTTTTATTTTTATTTTTATTTTTATTTTTATTTTATTTATTTATTCTTGTTAAGGTCAAACCACACCAAACCCTCAGACTTTTTTTTTTGTCACCAACGCTCCTTTCTTGTATTCGTAGCCTCTTCACGACCATCAGTGGTTTGATTCTTTTACCAGTTTGTTATTCTTGTTCTCGCATCAACGGTCTCACCCTCATCCGCATTCAGGCGTTTTTTCAGTTCGACCCTGGGTTAAGCGATTCAATTCACGGTCTTACTCCAGATTTTTTACCAATCACATCCTCAACCAGTTCCTGTTTCAACAACGGTCATTTTTCCCCCCGGGTTTGTCGATATTTCCAATTCTCCATTAATGACCATTAATTCATAAACAACCCAAATATACGATTCAAATATAGTCCAAAGAAAAACTGAAAACTGAAACCAACTTTTAATTTCCCTCCTTAATTTTTTTCAGTTTTTCTCTTTTTACTTCTCTCGAACATCATGGCTTCAAATCAGCTGCCCCTGCCTCCTATCATTCATTCACAGGAAGCCCAAATGCCTCCTGCCAAATCAAACCACGCGAAAACGCACTCGGTGGATAATACATCGCTACAGAAACGAAACGCGCGACCTGTCAACTTTTCACGGCCTTCTACTTTTTACAAACTCGAGAATACAAGCTCGTCGGAAAGCTCCAAACTATACTCGCCAAACTCATCGCCAACTAAACATTCCCTTAATTCTGATCTCTCGCAGGATGATGTATGTACTCTAACTACCCCCTTCTTATGCCCTCTTCCCGATTCTAACTTGTTTCCCTTTTTTTTTCTTTCTCTTGTTCTCTCTAGTCTCTACATTGGAACTTTCCTCCTGAATCGGCGTCTGATAAACATAAAAGTATAGCTGTCCAGACTGGTAACAACTCTCATCATCAAAGCACCACCACGCCCAAAAAACGCCATCAAAAACTATGCTATGTTTGCAACCTTGTGATATCGGGTCACTTTGTCCGTGCCCTAAATCGAGTCTATCATATGGACTGCTTCACCTGCCATGATTGCAACAAGCCTTGCTCTGCCAAGTTTTTCCCCATTGAAATCAATAATCCCATTAATGCCCCTAGCGATATCACCGCCGATAATAATAATAATAACAATAACAATAATAATAATAATAATACTACTAATGATAATAATTCCAATCACCCCTTAACGTCAACCCAGTCTCCACCACCACTACCAAAACTTGCCAAGGAAGTATATCCGCTATGCGAGCAGTGCTACTTTAGACGCCAAAATTTACTCTGCCATGCCTGCGACGGGGCTCTCCGGGGCTCATACATTACGGCACTAGGAAAAAAATACCATGTGGAACACTTCACCTGCTCCCTTTGTTCCACTGTTTTTGGCTCATCCGATAGTTACTATGAGCACCAGGACAACATTTACTGTCGCTATCATTACTCGACCCTCTACGCCTCGCAATGTGAAGGCTGTAAAACCGCCATTCTCAAACAATTTGTCGAGGTTTTTAGAGGCGGAAGAGAACAGCAGTGGCATCCAGAGTGCTTCATGATTAACAAATTTTGGAATGTCATGATTTTGCCTGGTCACGCTTCAGCATATCCCCCTTTAGAACCGACTCCAGCTCCAGCATCACCACCGCCGCGACGCGACTCAGATGAAACGGAAAATAAGCTTGTTCGTCTGCCTTCGCCCGATGTCAAGCTGAGAGATACGATTCTTCGTATTGAACAAGATACAGAAAAGAAGTCCTTCCACATTTGGGCTGTCCTGTGTGGCTACGAAGAAGCCACAGCTGCCTGCATTTCTGACATGCTTCAGTTTGCAACTTCGTGCCGATACCATGATACTCTTTTTTCAACTGCCACATTTGTGGCTAAAATTGAAGTACTTCTTTCAGCTATTGATTTGTTAAGTGCACAAGTTGAGCCACTTGTGAATCAGCTAATTGTTTATGATACCCTGACGCCCGAGGAACAGAGCCAAGAAACCGAAGGCTTTAGAAATCTTATGGAAGCCGTTCGGAAGGCCAGCTTCACCCAGCTGCGAAAGGAGCCACGAACCCTTTGCAAAAAAGTTGTCAGCTTTATGTCGCTATTATCTAAAAGCAGAGAAAGAAGTATGAAAGAGCCTGGCCCTACCCAGGAGCTGCTTGACTCAGTAACTGGTATGGCACATTACCTAAAGCTTTTAATTAGACATGGCTTGTCCAACTCTCTCCGCTATGATCGAGCCTTCCCTGGCACCAACATTATTGATATCTTTCTTGACCAAGTAGCCACCCACGACCAGATTCCAGCCAATCCCCTGGAATCTCTTGGCGTGTCTGGAAAGGCGAGTGATCGCTGCATGCACTGCGGCAACAGCACGGAGGATGACTGTGTCACGCTTGATGACAATCTCTGGCATTTAGATTGTCTCTACTGCTCACGGTGTAATACATTTTTGGGCAGAAATGTCGAAAACGCCAGATATACTGGTAAGGTTGTTATCTGCGCCAACTGCGTCGAGCCTAATGAGACCGTCAGCTCAGCATTCAAGGTGGTGACCAAATTACACCAGTTTGTTTACCTTGTAAAAATTGCCCTTGCTCGATTACAGCTGCTGTTAAAGACTTATGACACTCGCGATAAAGTAAAACTTAAACCCCCATCTCGACCTCCCTTAACATCAAAGCGGTCGACTTCCAACAGTAGTATTGGCTCTCGCGGCGCAACGGATGATCAAGGTTACCTGACTACGTTGAAGGACATCCGGAAACTCCGGTCAACTCGTTTAAGTCAGCGAGTCTCGGAGTCATCTAAAACTGCTAGGCGGTCTCTTATTCTTGATGTCCCTCCTAGTGAGCAAGGCTTTTTGGCCAAGAATGGATCCACTGCTTCGCTACCAGGAGCCCCCCAACCAGGGATGCAATCAGTTTACTCCAAATCTCACAATCTCACCATCCCTACTCCAAGACGCTCAAGCAGGGACGCTTCATCCGCACCAAAGTCTCCTATTATCACTGACCACACTTTCTTCTCTCCCCCTACTACTGTTCGCAGTAATGATATTACACCTAGAATGTCTAATGAAGCCATTCTAGCACCTAGTAACTTTAAGATCGAGGACATTCCACCCGAGCGCTCTAACTACAGCCAATTAGACCGCACTACGGATCTGATTCGTAATGAAAAATCTTTGATTCTAGACGATATCCCGCGTATTGTTGCTGCCGAGCAGGCTCGTGAGCTTCGTCCGAACGCATACCGACATCGCATGAAGGAGGCGTCTATGGATGAAGAAGTCCAGGTCTTGGATGTGCATGAAAAGAAACACACTCCCGAGCGGTTCATGTCGGATCTTTCAACCAGCGAGCTTTTTTACGCTCGCCATGTGGCAATTTCGTTGATCCAACCGCTTGTTTCCAAGTGGTTCAGCATGGACGACCTTATTGATCTTATTGAAACGCGGAAAGCACCATCACTATGGGGCAAGTTTGGTAAGGCCTTTTCTAAGAATAGTAACGCTGCCTCGGAATCCAAAAGTAAACAGAAAAAGGGCGGCGTTTTTGGCTTATCTTTGGAGTTTCAGGTGGAAAAATATGGTGTTGAATCTACCTTTGGTGTGGGTCCGGGGAAGCTCAAGATTCCTGTGTTTGTGGATGAATGTGTTTCGGCCATGCGACAAATGGACATGTCAGTTGAAGGTATTTTTAGAAAGAACGGCAACATTAGACGATCCAAGGAGCTGGCTGAGATGATTGATAAGAATCCCGACAAGTCTGGAATGTTTACGGATGAGAATCCTATTCAACTTGCGGCCTTGTTTAAAAAGTATCTTCGAGATTTGCCGGACTCACTCCTGACGTTCAAACTTGAAAGGTTGTGGCTTATATCCCAGGAAATTGATGACATTGAGGAGCGGAAATGGCTAATGCACTTAATCTGCTGTTTGATGCCACGATCACACCGTGACGTCATGGAGGTTTTGTTTTATTTCTTGTATTGGACTGCCTCTTTCTCGCAGATTGATGAAGAGTCTGGCTCCAAAATGGACATTCACAATCTATCTACTGTCATTACCCCGAATATCCTCTATGCCAAACAAAAGGATAATGCCACCTCGAGCGAGGGCTATTTTTTGGCAATTGAAGCCGTTGACGTACTAATCAAGGACCACGATCGTTACGCCAAGGTCCCCACCGAGGTCCTCGACATTATTACTGGGGCCAATCTCGCTGCGTGCGGCGAGGCCTCGTCTAAGGATATTCTGGTAAAAATCCAACAGTACATTGTCGACCACGGCATGAAACCATCAAGCCAGCCCGATACGGGCAGTAAAAATAACAAGACCCGCATGTCCACGTCGTCAGATCCTAGCGCTGGTGCTGCTGCCGCGCTGGTTCAATTGCCCACGCCCACGCGCCCCCCCACCCGTCCGGGCGCACACTGATAATGGACGATCCGGCAATGAACAACAAGTTCGCCAGAGCCAGAGTCCCATCATCATCTAAAAGGAATAATAATAATAATATTCATTATAACAACCACAATAATAATAATATTCATTATAACAACCACAATAATAATAAACAAGAAACCAAATTTTTAGTTTTATTTGCATTTGATGATTATTTTATGGAATTCAAAAAAAAAAAACTACATTCATTACTAAAAAAAAAATTATTTATTGAAAGTGTTTTATTTGTTTTTATAATAGCTTGTAATGATTTTTTTTTTCCTTTCATATCTTTTAATAAATAAGTACAGCTATATAAAGAGGAATATATTAACAAACCAAAAGAAAAGCAAAGTAAATAAAATTCAAAGAGATTACTATTGAAAACACACATATATATAAACAAAATTATGAGACAAGAGTAATAATAAATTAAGGCAAAAGAATGATGTGGGTTTGCAATTGAGGTTTATGAGGATGTTGCCGGCAACGGCGAGGCCGACAATGACGCGGTTTGATGCTGCAAAAAGGTATGGACGGCTTCATCCAGCGTGGGCGGGCCTCCCGAGATCTTGTACTCATTAGTTACATCGTCATCGTCATCGTTAGCATTATCATTAGTACTATCATTATGGTAATAGCCACTCCTACTACTCGTGGCAGACGAGGATGCCGAGGCCAGAATGGTGGCTTGGAAGCGTTTCTCGTAGCCAACCTTGACCTGCTTTTTCATTAAATGCTGCAGCCATTCCTCCGTTTTGATGGGTGAATCGGACGGTTGCATTTGTAGTGGCTGGCTAGGGGCTGGCGCCGTGGACCCATCGCCATCGGGCTTTGTATCAGCAGCTGTTGTGCCTGTTGCCACTGCTGCGGTGATGTTGGTAGTAGCAGCAGCAGCAGCAGTAGATGCAGAAGTTGGGGCCGTCGATAGCAGCGGGTTATTGACGTTGGCAGCGTTAAGGGAAGGCCCCTGCGGCGGGATCGCCACGCGCGAGATGAACCGCGCGTCCTTGGTCACAGGGCCCTTGGCCCAGTCAATAAAGTTGTGGAAACCATCAATGTCAAGCCCCGTGATCTTGTGTTTGCGGAAGGCGCTCTGCTCAGCCCGCGCGCGGTCAGTGTCACTCGGATTGCTATGGCTAGCGTGGTGATCTGCGACGCCCTCGTAGTCCATCCGGTCGTGGTCATTTTCGTCATAATCGTCGTCATTTTCAATGCCCTCGCTATCGCCAAGCGCCATTAACAGATCTGTCTCGTAGTTGGAAGTGTCCAAGTATTGTGCCGGCTTGACGACGCCAACCAGCACCATGGCTTCGGCCAGGTCCTCAATGACAACCTCCCGGCGACCACTGAGTGTCGCAAGCTTCTGGCTGGTGGTGGCCAGCAGGTTCAGGTGGCGCATGATGATGTCGGTGACGGTGTCAAGCACGGAGGGCGCGCACCGGTCGATCCCGACGGTGCGCAGCAGCTGGGCCGCCGAGATGCGCAGCAGCGCAAAGTGGAACTCAGCCGATGTAGTCATGGTCGTGTGCTGGTGATGGTCCTGTGCGCTAATGGCTATGCGCTGAGATGAAAAATGTTGTGAATGGTTAGGGCCCCGTTGGTTCCGTCGGTCTTCTCCTATTTGTTTTTGTTTGTTTTGTCGGCTGGTTGCACTGCTGGTTGGTCTTCGAAATAGTTGTTTACCCGGAACAAAACCTCGTGCGTGTCCTTTTTTTTTTTTGTTTGAATTTTTCACTACGTTGAACAAACGTTTGTGCATCCTCTCCTTTCAAGTTTCTCTTCCTCTTCTGAACTACGCATTTCACACCCCCCTCGTCACGACCACGTTATCACGCTTGATTGTCTTACCTCTAGCGACATCACCAATATATATAGACACCTCGGCAATTTTTGACAAAAACCAACACACACACGCATAACCACAATGGCAGATCTATCACTCTACTCCATCAAGGCCACGCTGATTCTCGACAACGAGGGCAACCGTCTTTACGCCAAATACTATAGCCCGCCACATGGCGAAACCGAAGCCACCGCGACAAACTCACTAGTTTCAGTAAAGGAGCAAAAACAATTTGAGAAATCGCTTTTTGCCAAAACCAACAAGCAAAATAGCGATGTGCTTATTTTTGATAACCACTTGATTGTTTACAAGCAAATCCTGGATGTGACTATTTACCTTATTGCTACCAGCGTCAGCGAGAATGAAGCCATGATATACCAGGTTTTGATTGGCATCAAAGATGCGCTTTCTATCGTGCTGGCCAACACTGGCAGCAGTAATAGCATGGGCGGCGGCAGCAGCGGGGCCGGCAGCGGCGGCATTGATAAGCGCGCGATTCTGGAACACTACGATCTGGTCTCACTGGTCATTGACGAGGCAATTGATTCCGGCATCATTCTCGAGGTTGATCCCACGGTTCTTGCCAACCGCACATCCAAGATGCCCAAGAGCGGTTCGGCCCTCGATGGTGGCGTGCCCACAATTGAGCTTAGCGAGCAAGGTCTGCAAAACGTGTTCCAGTTTGCCAGGGGCAAGTTGACCGAGAAGCTGAGACAGTTCCAGTAAAAAGCTCAATAAAAAAGCCCAAAAAAAAAAAAATCAACACACAATTGCGTCGCGCAACAAAGCCAACAAAGAGCCATCCCGCGCTTGTCTAACAATTAACATCTTGCGGATATAGAAAAAATGCAGAGAATGTAAACCGATAATTGCACGAGTATGGGGTAATTTATTTTTTAATCAATTTTTTTTTTCTGTCAGATCCTGGTGCGGGACGTGTTGTTTACATGATGCTGCTGTTTGCTACTACTGCAAGACGGTGGGCTGGATCAGCAGTAGCAGCAGCAGTAGCAAGACTCTCACTTGTGCGTGGCCTCTCATATGGGATTTTTGTAATACTGTATTGATATATATTTTGCTTTTAATATTATACCCGGAAAACGTCATAGTTTATATTCAAAAACCAATCACTCAAAGAAAAACAAGAACTACTTTCCACTGGCACAATAGGCATCATTATTACTGCTGGAATACATGATCTAATGTTAACATGGCTTTATGTACATGAAAGAATATTCTAAAAGCTTAGTATGTCATGGATAGTGGTAACTACTACTTCATTGGCGTTGCAAGTTACATTTTATCTTCCACCTTTACCTCCCTTGCCCTTACCGCCTTTGCCGCCGTTGCCTCCAAGGCTGCCGCCAGAGTTGCCCGAGACACTTGGCATGTAGACAGTCATCTTCGACACGGCGATCGGAAGCAAGATCTCACTGGGCTTGAGAGCCTTGATAAGGTTCACTTCAACGGGCCAAGCATAGTCCGGATCCGTTTGCGTGGTGTCGAATTTTTGAATATTGCTTAACGAGTGCAAAATATCCTTGACCGCTTTGCCCTTCTTGGTGGTACCGGGCGAAAGCTTGATGCGGTACTTGAATTGCTTGGAAATGCTATCCCAGGGACCAAACACAGGCACCGCGGCTATTGGCTTCTGCTCGGGTTGCAGTTTGAATGAAAACCGCGAAGCTGGGAACACGAGGCCCTTCAGATCATCTGCGTTTTGGTCGTCGCCCTGACTGTTGGAAGCCGCAAGCAGCTTTTGGAGCTCGACCTGATCCGCCTTCTTCTGGCGCTCCTTGCGGTTAATCTCGTTAAGGCGGTGACGCTCCCGTGCCTCTTGCTCTTTCTCCTTTTTGCTCAATTTCTTACCCTTGGCACCACCAGCCGGCTTGGGCGTAGAAACACGGCTAGGCTCCTCCGAGTTCGCGTTGCTGGCCTTCTTTTTGTTCTTTTTGTTTTTAACCTTTGGCGGCTGTTGTCCACTGTTGCCCGACTTTTTCTTGCTACCGGCAGAGAGCATTTGTAAGCGCTTCTCAATGTCGAGAACAATCGAGTCAGGATCTTCGTTATCCGAGTCATCAAACCCGGGGGACTTCTTGCGGCTGTTCTTGGAAGAATTGGACTTGGTTGGTTCCACACTCGTTTCCTCCTTTTGTTCATGCTCTTCTACTTCATCTTCATTTTCTTGTTCTTCCTCTTCAGACTTTTCAACTTCAGCACTGGGCTCTTCGGGCTCTGGAGACTGCTCCTCTTCTTCTTCCTCGACAGGCTCAGAAGCTTCTTCAACAACTTGAGGCTCATCCAAAGCTTCAGGTTGCTTGGGAGGACTGGCAGCGCTATTAGCATTCTTCGCAATGATGTCAGACAGCTTAACGTCGCTGTCACCAAACAGATCATCGTCAGAATCACTGTCATCATCGCTGCCTTTATCAGCAGTTTCACCTTCATTCTTCACAACTGCAGTAGCTTCTTCCTCAGCAGGGGGAATTTCCCTGCCATTGTCAAGCAGCCAAGCGAATCCAAGACCCATGTCCATGGACTGATAAAGAATAATGTTTCTGCCACCTCTGACTTCAATGTTATCGATAGGGACTAGCTTTCCATCCTTGGTGACTTTGTCAATGTCCTCAAAACGTCCGTACCAAGTTCTGGGGTTCATCTTGCTATCCCAAGCTTTCTGCGAAGTGGCTGCAGCAAATGAACCGGCCTGGCTAATTGTAGAGGGTGGAATCTCCTCCTTGCTGCCTGGCTTGTTTTTGATGATGACAATGCTAGCTCCATCAATATCAGCTGTAACCAAGATATCATTAGGTTGGAAGTATCGTCTGAATAGCATCTGGTTCTGCATATTATCGTGACCAGCAAGAACAAGATAGCCCTCTGTACTAATAAACCAGTAAAACTTCTCAAACATAAACGGCTCTCGAATGGTGCGAAGACCGTAAATTTGATTGTCTTCAGCCTTGCTAACAGCAATGTCACGCTGGATTTTCTTTTCAGCTGATTTGAGGGCAATGTTGGCAGACTTCATAGTTTTTTCCTTCTTTGCGGCCGCTGTGCGCTTAACGTCAAAATATTTGCGAGAGTTCGCCCAAGCTGAGAGCCCTAGATCGAAGTCAACTTTGACAGTACTTGGCCGCTTACCAGGCTTGCTCTTCTTACTGTTTTCCTCTTCGTCTTCATCTGATTCAGAATCCGACTCGCTTTCTGATGACTCACTGTCACTTTCGTCGTCTTCAATGAAATCGGGATCCGGTAAATTCAGCTTAACCCTATTCTTGCTTAGGTCTAGTGGCAGCACAATCATCTGGGCAAGTGGATTCTTGCGCGACTGTTCGACCTTGATAAGTTGCTCAATATCCTTCCAGTCCATCTTTTGCTCAATGAATCCTCGGATAGCATTAGCTGCCTCTTCAGCTGCTTCAGAGTTTAGCTGCAGAGCCAGACCCAACTTTTCGTTTTTGATCTGGATCTCAGTAAGACCCTCAAGCCTCTTCTCCTTCTCGCGGCGAGCGGCCTCAAGTCTCTTCTCAAGATTTTGCTCCTTGTTAAGCAAGCGCATTGATAATTTTGTTGCTTCAATGGTTGAGTAAAAGTGGTCGACGGTAGAATTAAAAGAGGGAAGCTGGACAAGCTTTTCGTTGGTAGAAGGCTTGTAAGGCTGGTAGTCTGTGTATATGTACTCAATTGTTCGGGGATCAACAAAAGTGCCAGCCTGGGTGATAGGAACAGGATCGAGAAAGCCCTCCTTCTCTGTAGGCTCACCAGTATACTGAGGGTTCTTCTGAGTGACAATGTATCCCGTGACTGATTCAGACTCTAACAGACTGTCGGCAAACTTAGCAGAGTCGTTTACCGCATCGGCGATAGTTCCCAATGCTTCGTTATCATTTAAATCAAATTCAGTGACAAGCTTTGTCGAGTCAACATCAAACTTGGACAAAGACTCTTCCAGCAAGCTGGACGACAAATGTGGTAGTTTGACATAGAGGTAGTTCCGCAACATGAATCCTTTTGACTTTCTCTTAGTAGGTGCCGTCTGACCTTTAACTTCGGAAAACCACTCCTTGATCTGCTCCGCTGTAACGGGTTTTCCACTTTCCGGGTCTTTCTTAAGCATACTATCAACATCGTATGTTACGCCAACACTGTATTTCTCTGCAAATTCAAAGTTCTGGGTTTTGGCAGCCGAGACCGTGTGCAACAGATCCATGATCTGACATTTGCTATTGAGAAGAATCATGTTGCCACCAGCAAAGAACTCTAATACCAGATGGTAGTCGTAATTGTCGGAAAATGAGAAAACAATGACTCTGTCATTGGCTGCCAGTTCCACACGAGTCAATCGTCTTGATTTCAGGTGCTTTCTAAGTTTCGCAACAAAATTCGATGGCGTTGGGGGAGTATCCCTAGTAAACTCGGTAAGGTGGATTTGAAACCCCGGGTTGACTACAAGTGACTTCTTTGAATCTGGAATACGAAAATTGAGTAAGAACCCGCCATTGTTAGGTAAGTCGTAGATGTTGTTAAGTCTGTAGTTTTCCAACTGCGTTTTGAGCTCTCTTGCAATGATTCGGAGATCAAAGTAACTCAAACGTTGCTAATGAAGGTTGTGTTAATGCTGACAGGTTTTTTTCTTCGACTTTTTTGTTTAAAAGAGTTAAGCAATACGTACCTTCATGGTGATATATTTTCTATAGCGAGGTTAAGGTGGCGAGGATATGAACGGCGTAGACCTGAATGGTGAACAAAGTTGGCGGAGGTAAGAAAAAAAATAAAAAAAACAAATAAAAACTTTTGGAAAGTTAAGAAAAAAAAAAAAAAACCTGCACTCCACTTCAAATTGGAAGCAACCTTTTCATCAAAACCAGATCATCTCACAAGTAAGAGTTATCATGGAAGTATTACTTTCGAGATTTTACTAACAGCATTTGCTCTTTCTTCTTTTCTTTTTTTTATTGCTGCTGTCAGTGTCTCTTTGGCAAAAATACTCGGCCCTCCCCAAGCAGGGTAGACTCTGGATTGGAATCACCACCATGGCTGTTGCTTACCTCGGCGGCAAGGTTGTTGACAACATGTACGATGAGGCCCTGATCAAAGAAGAAGCCGAGCGCAGACTCCAGCAGGCAAAATCTGCTGCAACTGAAGGAACTTCGGATAGTGCCAACACTAACCAGTAACCGCAAAGGCTGGAAAAATGTACATATACTCATTCTTTAACAACTAATATTTTACTACACAAATTATGTTTCTTCTTTGCAAAGGATAGTATTATTTAGCAGTCATGAGGACCAAAAATGTATCCCATTGGAGCGTTAACAATGTTGAATCAGTCCAACCATTGGACTCCTTTAGCTTTGTGATAACCTCTTGGGCAATATCGGGGGCGTCAGGGTTTTCCTTCCGCCAGTTATGGTAAGAAGACCAACTGTAAATGTACTTAAGCAGCGAGGAGAGCGGGACTTCCTTGCGGAGTACGAACCGGTCACTATTTTTTCCTCCAGCTGGAGGAAGATGTCCGCTTTCATTGCGATCATGTCGCTCAACAGCTGTGAACAACTCAGTCGGTGGCTCAGTAGGAATTCTATTTCTGAGGTTGGTCCTGCCCGGCTGTTCCCAATATGGGCCCAGATATTTGTCACCGTAGGAAAATTCAATTAAAGTCTTGGTAGCGTCAGGGTGACCAACGATACTTGAATCACAGTAGCCCCAATATGCCAAAGTGCCATTCGGCTTGAGAGCACGGTGAGCCTCTGCAAAGAACTTGGAGAGGTCAAACCAATGGATACCCTCAGCCACAGTGATGAGGTCTACTGAGTGAAGGTCAAGTCCCAGTTCGTGGGAAAAGGTTTCTGCCTTGGATACTTCAAAGGTGATTTCAGGGTACTTTTCGCTGGCCTTTTTAACCATGACCTGGCTACTGTCGGTGCCAATCACCTTGTCAAAATGGCCGACCAGAGGATGGGTGGCCTCACCAGGCCCGCATGCGACATCTACTGCAATTTCACGGGATGCGGAATGGCGATTGTGGTACTCAAATAGATAATCGAAGAGCTCCTGCGGGTAGGTAGGTCTTGCAGATGAGTAGATCTCAGAAGAAAAGGTGTTATCAGCAAATGCAGACATTGATGGTGATACTAAGAGTTGATGATTGTTAAAAATAAAACAAAAAAAATTGGTCTTGTAGATCCAATATATATAAGAAATAGGATTTATTTGATCTGTAGAATGACCAAAAGCTTCATGAGAAAACACTATTAAAGAATTCAAAAAAAAAAGCATTCGGCAATTGAAGCTTTCTGAGCTCAGAACTTAGAGCAACCCTAGACGGCGCAATCAGATGATTGAGTGATACTACTCTATCAACAAAAGACAGTACATCAGCGAAGTCGGACTTGTTCAATTGAAAGACTCGATGGTACCTGAAAGCGAGGTCGGACTTGTTGAATCAAACATCTTTATCGCTTTTGAAAGCGAAGTCGGACTTGATGAATTAGAAATCTTGATAGTTTTGGAAGATTGTGCAATCATATTGACCCTGCCCAGTCATTTTACGCCGTACAAAAGTACAAAAATAGGATAACGTCATAACTGAAAAAAAAAGTGATAAAAATATATTCACTCATGAAGGTGATTCAAACTCAAAAAGCTTTTAAAGCACATGAAGAAACGAAACTTCTTGAAAAGATAACCCAAATAGCGTTGTTTTTCTTTTTAGAATTCAAACATTTGGCAAATGTGAGACTGAGTTTGAACATCCTGGAAGGAGTATAAAAACCGTTTTTTTTTGTTTATTTAGTTAAAGATGGTAAAACTTTCAGTTACATTACAGAACATGTTTGAAATGCTCTTCTCAAATACTCGTCCTCTGTTCGCTCTAGGGGTTTAGCTTTCAGCTGATTTGGAAAAGAGATCTTAAACTATTAGGCAATTGTAATTGACAGTGTTTTTTTGTATCACAAAGTCAGACATTTTCTTCGGAACAAGTTACAAGTTACAAACCTCCCAGGGGGTTTAATACATTGAGAGGGGTTTCCACTGTAATTATACGTTAAATGCATTAAAATTCTACAATTGACTGGTACAAAGCAAAATAAAAATAAAAATTGTATTACCGATAAGGCATTGGCATTCTCCGTCACATCTGAGTCAAGAAGTGACTGAAAAAGAAAGACTTGTGTCTGGCAATTTGTATTTTATCTGATACTCAACATCAAGTGATGAAGGATGGGGCTTAAAAAACTTTTGTTCACAGAATCTAAACTTGTTCAAACTATTATCCAATAGCCCTCTCTAGAGTATCATGCAAAGAGTGAACTGTCACACAACTGGTAGAGTGGGACAGTTTAGTACTTGTTACGGTACTTTGTGATCTTGATTGCAAAAGTTAGAGAAAGAACCAGAATTAGGAATGCAGTCAGCCTGAAGCGTTCAATCGCTTCTTGAAAAACAACATTCTCCGTACTTTTATGTGTTGATACCTGGGAGAAACTGCCTGAAACTTAACCTGAGTATCCTTTTTGATAATGAAGAGAACGTTGAAGCAGTAGTAAATTTTCTTGATTCATTACCGCATCTACTCAGTTGATGGTTAGCCTAACAAAATAGTTTTTTAAAGAAGCTATTTTATGTTTAAACCCCGTTAGATCACTTTTCCTGGGGAAATCGCTGATTTCGTAGGATGGCTTGACTACACTGCTGAGGGGGATCCCATAATAGGGGAGTACATGCACAATTGACAGCCCGGATCAAGTTTTACGGTCACAAAACTTCTGGGAAAAGACGACCAAAATTCTTCAGGGTTTCCTGATTTGATTAAAACCAGCTCACTGAACTCTCCCGTTGAGAGAGCCCTTGGGGTCATGGGAAATTTTCGGTACTTCCAAATCTACGAGCGCTGGTGCGCTGCAAATAGTTCCAGACACAGGCAAGCCTGGTGTTTTGTCCACATGCACACCTAAATAAACAAATTCTACTTTTAACTTGTCAAGCCTTTAGTCGCTTGCCCTCCTATTAAGATATACAGACTGTAGTGGTGATATTAAATGAGTTCTCTTGACACACAGGATGAGTCCTTAGAGAATTTGGTCCCATAGAATATCAACACCTCTGCTGAGACAACAGTTTGATCAGCCTTGTCGAGACAGGTGTTACTGATTTAAACGTCTTCATTTGATATAATTGTATTATTGGATTGTGTGTTTGGCAACTTCTAGATATCAGGGCGATAAAGAGATATATTTATTATTATTTCACAAGCCATTAAGTTCCTAGGTTCATCAGAAATTTTCAATGAAAAACATTATTACCCAAATTTCAATAAAGCTTTAAGGTTTGGAAATGGTATTTAAAAGCTGTTTCAGGTATTAATAATCCATGAAATCATAAATGTTTAAACACATAATTTCCAAACCAAAACAGACATTCAAGTACTCAACTGCTGGTGTCGTGTGCGTCGTAGCATAATTATGGTATCTCGGATCCCTTACTATTTTAGACAGACTACATGTGGTGTTGCCAGTTAAAATTCTTACGCGCATAACAGCGGCTAGAAAGTGGTCTAGTAATTCAAATTAGCAAGATTTTTCTTATCTACATAAGGAAAAAAAAACATTCGACCTCTTAAGACTAATGGATTTATAACAAATTTAATCAGACCTTGCAAGGAAAATGTATCAGTATATTCATTTAGCAATTGATCTACGTACCAAATATTATCACAACTGCGTGCTAAACGTTAAGAGCAAGCTTCAGCGGCGCACGGCGCGGCGTGTGAAAAAAAAAAAATACCAATAAATACAGAAAAAAATACAAAAACCTAAAATGATGCTCTTACATAAAGCTGAGGAAAACTATAGACAACACCAGGACTGATTCTAGTAGACAGATTATTCATTTTTTTCAAAAAAGTTTTCTGATCTCTTACATGTGCTGAGGGCGTTATCTTGTCGGTCTCATTGAGTTGGTGGTGGATCAGGAAACACTCTTAGCAGGCCAAGTTAGATATTACACAGTATCGTCCCAGTGATTATAAAATAGCTTCTTTTTTTTTTTTTTTAATAAAATGAAAACCATAACAGTTGGACAAAAAAAAGGAAATAGGAAATACCCTTTTACTAAGAAACACATAAAAAGCGGCACTAAAAAGAACGGGAAATAATAACCAAAAAAAACG
>Ga0160505_100657_pt1 | contig 18442 bp, 6 predicted proteins | sample DIDeMG_FD_108225 | JGI IMG/M metagenome (GOLD analysis project Ga0160505, IMG submission 108225) | Enriched chicken feces microbial communities from UW Madison campus, WI, USA - DID2874_E49_Stillage MG | ecosystem: Host-associated > Birds > Digestive system > Large intestine > Fecal ... | reverse complement strand
TTTTTAGTTGTTATGTGAATTTACACTATTATTTGAATATTATTTTTTTTTTTTTCTTTTTCCCTCTTTGTTTTTTTTTTTTTTTTTTTTTTTTTTTAATAAGTTCATAAAATATATAAGATAGTTATATACCATCTTCCTGCTCTCCATCTCCCATTGTTGTTTGTAAAGTTTTATCATTTACTGACTCAAAAGCAGTTGTAGTTTACGTTTGATAAAAGCAAGATGCTTGACCTTTTGCCGTACGGATCTGGTCACTGTGGTGGTGGTTGATGCATCCTTGGCCCAAGTTTCACCAATCAGATCCACCTCGGTTTGCAGACTACCATCCGGAAGCACCACAACCGTTTGCGAAAAGTCAATGCCAGCTTTAGCAAAATCAAGTATAGTGCCCTCGGACCGAGCGGCGCGCAGTTGTGAAGCCAAAATCTGCGCTTCACTATTCACAATTTCAAGGATTCCCTGGTTAAGCGCTAGTACAATCTCGTGGTCAGTGAAAATGCGCAGGAGAGTATCCTTGAGCCCCGGGATGGCCAGTTTTGCTGGAATCCGTGCCAAGATCTGTGCTGGCGGTACGGCACCAGAGGCCTTATCAAGCAGCGTCTTCAAATATAAAGGTCGCGTGAGACAGTAGTCCAGCAAGTCATCCCACAGTTCTTGGTCGTTTTGCTGCTTGGCAAACTCAATGGCCTGGTCGGGGTCTTGCAAGTCTTCCAGCACCAGCTTAAGAGCCCTTTTATTCTGGCCCACCTTACCCAAAATATAAACCAACTCTGGGATATATCCAAGTGACTCACAAACCTGAGCAGCTTTTTCTAGGTTGTAATTGTTATTGCGCTTCAAGAACCCTATCAGCTTTGGTCGATCGAACTCAGCGTAAAGTCTGGCTTGTAGGTCGCCAAACTTTTGCGATGCAAATGAATCAACAAGGTTGAGTTGTTCCAAGTAAAGAAATGAAACCACCTCCAATTTCTTTTCTGTGAGATGGCTAACAACATCATCTGGCGTCACTTCGTGGCGGCCCTGTACGACTATCGAAATAGCCCGCGACATGGTTTCTCTAATAATGGGCAGGGGCGCAAGTGTTAAGTCCTCTATTGATTTTAGATTGATGGTGAGGATTTCAGAAATCTGGTTTAGAAACGAGCGCAACAAGTGATATTTGGAAACCAAGTCAAGTACACTCGGATCTCTTAGTAAAAGTAAATGATGTACAGCCGTCACCGGATCACCAGCTAAAATGTATAGACCTGACAAAGTTTTCCTAAGTCTGTCCTTTTGTTCCGGCTTGTCCTGCAGTAAATCCTCAATGTAGCGTTTAATCGTATTGAAATTGTAGAGTTCGATCGGCCATGTCTCCAAGTAGGTGATAAGATCTTCAATTTTGCTTTTCTCAATAAAATCAAGCAAAACAGCTTCATAAATCTTTGAATCTACCTGCAGTGTGTGATCAGCTGGGAGTTTTGGTGCAAGCTCGTCAGTGTGCCCAGCTTTAGTAAAAATAAAGCCCCATTCGTTCCAGTTATCCCTGACTTGTGTTTGAACTACACTTAAATCTGTTTCTCCTCCCTCAACAGTTTGCAATTCGTTGCTGTTGTCCGTTTCCAGGTATGTGTTTTGTACGAGCTCTAGGACTCTGGCGGTATCAACCCAGTCATCCTTATCGACTAAGGACTCAACCCAGTTAAGTCCGATGGCGTACCGCTCTGCAGCTGTTTTCACGTTGGCCGAAATATTCCATGCATCTTCCAGCTTTTTGTGGTCTACTAGCCACTCAATTTTGTCGTTAAGGTCACGTTCAGTTGCAACGATACCGTCCTTTGCACTGATAATAAGGTATTTTGTTGACTGACTATTAGAGTACTGGCACAAATGATAGTCGTTCATGCCTAGTCGTTCATGACTCTTAAGTGCCAGTTCATCACCGTATACCTCACCACCGGTTTGCAAGTCAACTAGTCGTAACTCAGGACTAGGAGCAACCGGGCGGGGGTTACTGTCTGTCGGTCTGGGAGGAGGCAAGTAGCTGAGCATCATTAGCGTGTCGTCTTTGAACGCCGCAATTCCTGCAATAAGACAATCCACCTGCAGTTCTGACTCAACTGTAATTGTCTGTTCTATTGCCTGGGACCGCATGGAAGACCCCGACGACAGTATCATTGACGCGCTTGACGGCAGTAAGGCTTTTAAATCCTTGCTCTTTGTGACAGTAACCTTCAGGTTCCACACCCGGTCTGCCCACGCAATATAAATGCGGTTAGACTCTGGAGTGCATATCCGTGGTTTGTAGAGGTCTGCGCGCGGTGAGTTCTCAGGCCGAGGTATGTTCATAAGCAACTTTCGCGTGTGTTGGTTGTAAATGTTAATTCCCGAGTCGTTCATCCAGATTATCAGGCCGTCTATCCAGTAGATGGCAATCACAGGGTCGTCCGACTTTTGTAAAATTGTGTCAGAGCGGTTGCCAAGCCAGCCACGCTCTGACAGTATGACATCGCCGGCCATGCCGCCTGAGATGAATGTTTTCGATGATTTGTAGTTGGGGTCGAGAGCAACAGAATGCACTGGCCTTTTGAAGTTGGATGCGCTGATGTCTTCTGCCTCCAAAACAGAGCCAATTACAACTGTACCATCAATGGAGGCAGATGCAAGATAGGTTCCGTCTGTTGCCAGGCCGAGAATGGACGCACGATGGGCGCGATACGACCTGATAAGCGTAAAGTCAGGTTTCGTAAGATGGATAACGCCATTGTGTGTAGCAAATGCAAAGAAAGTCTCTGAAGCTAAGCAGGTAGACACAGGATCCTTGTTAAACACAGTTACAGGCAGTTGTGTGATGCGGTTGTACTTGAAACGAGGCTCTACCTCTTCTTCGTCGTCGTCGCTTTCTTCATCTGAAGATGACTCCTCTTCTTCTGAGGAGGTGGATGAGGAAGACTCCTCTTCTGAAGATAATGTACTTTCTTCGTCTAGTGTGCGTTCTGTTTCTTCTGTATTGTCTATTGACGCATTGTCGATATTGGTGTTTTGAATTGGCTCATTATTCTCCGTCATGGTGCCGGTTCTTTTGCTAGTTGGTGATGGTTGAGGTGAGAAGGGGCTGCGGCGAAATCTTGAAACATTTTTCTAGTTGCCGTTGCTTCTCTCTTCTCCTCCCATCATTTCCAACTCAGAACCCATAAACTGACATAGACACGATGCCCAGCGCTATCAAAGGTACACCAGCTTCTCGATATACATATTTTATTATTGTTACTAACATGTCAAATTTATTTTAGGTGTTTTGATTGAGTGGTAAGTACTGTACACCACTATCACCTTTGGCTAGTTCTAACAAACTTCCAGCGATCCGTCAATTAGAGCCCTAGTTTTAAATATTGATGCGAAGACCCATGATATTATTATAGAAGTAAGTGTCCCATAAACCCATTTTTTTTTTCTTTTATTATCATTTTTTTTTCGTTATTATTGCACTCAAGTTTAGACCTTGGTACTGACGTCAAATAGGAACTGGATGAAACGCACCTCATGGTCGATGAGAACAAAGTCGAATACATCAAGAGCGAACTCAACAAGCTGCTTGCAAAGAATACATTTGTTCCCGAGGGAGAAGAATAGACACCTTGAGCGAAAAATACGTGGCTTTTGTTTTCAGTCATTTCTATTGCTTTGATGATGTAGTTCGGTGGCGAAGTCGAAATTTTCGGATACGGACGCCCAGACTTGCTGTTGTCGACGATGGCAATTTCGAGGCGTCCGATGCTTAAGCCTTGCTGCGTCAGAACTCCGCCTCAACGAGCTCATATCACAGGCTATTAGTATGCGTTATTGGTACTGTTGCCTAATCGCGCTTTATTTATTTATTTATTATTTTTTTTTTTTTTTCAATTTTATATATATATAGATGGTTGTAATACTAATATAAGCGCGGATTATTTTCTGATGCTAGGTCTATTCCACTAAAAACTTCTGTACATTCATATTTGCACTTTTTCACTTTTCTTCCTTTTTATTTCTATTCTCTTGCCTCGTTAACAGGCCAAATGACTATTGCCAGCACTCAACAGAAACATGTCAATTCTACTCAGACGTCTTGTACGGCCATGTAAACAGCCTTTTTTCCCAGTATCTGCTGACCCCCTCAATAGACAACGATTCAGCAGCGTCAGCATTCGACTACGAGAAAACGGTAACAAAAACAAAACAAGCATACTGAACCCGCCGCTAGTACCTGCAATCGTTGGTAAGAACGCGATAACCAGTGTCAATAAAAACGGCAGCGGTTCCTCGAGAAATAACAATAACACCGAAAGAAATCCCGATTCAAAAGAGGACAGCAGTAGCTACGACAATTTCATCATAGAAAACGCGCTATTTTCTAACAGCCACTATCAACGAGGCAACAATCTTGTCCGATGCACTGTGTTCGACAGCCAGGGAAATGTCAAGGTCGTTTCAGGCGAATTTAAACGAACAGAACTGCTCAATAAACATGGCTTACTGCCACGCGATCTGCGCAAGCTCGACACAGGCATTTCCAACATTGTCCCCACGATCCTCGTACGGAAAAACAGTATTCTTGCCAACCTTTTGCATATCCGCGCCCTAATCAAGTGCGATAACGTATTTATTTTTGACGTGTATGGTTCAGCAGACTCGCAGACGCAGTCTGTTTTTATGTATGATCTTGGCCACAAGCTGAAGATGGGCGGGCTGCCGTACGAGCTGCTAGCACTTGAAGCCATCTTTGTGAGTGTGATCACTGCCCTTGATGCTGAGATGCAGGTTCACACCGCCGTGATCAACGGGATTCTCAGTGATCTTGAAAACGATTCAATTGACCGTGAAAAATTGTGGCACCTTCTTGTTCAAAACAAAAAACTGTCCAAGTTTCTTCAAAAGGCAACGCTGATTAGAGATGCCATGGCGGAACTGCTGGACCAAGATGAGGACCTTGCAGGCCTCTATCTCACAGAAAAAGCAAAAGGTCTAAGACAGGGTCTTCCTATCGAGGACCACTCAGAGGCTGAAATCATGATTGAATCATACTACAAGCACTGTGACGAAATCGTGCAGACTGTGGAAAATCTTGTGAGCAACATCAGAAGCACTGAAGAAATTGTCAACATCATTCTTGACGCCAACCGCAACTCGCTCATGCTGCTGAGTCTGCGCTTTCAGGTTGGTACCCTCAGTCTGGCAACCGGCTCCTTCATTGCTGCAGCTTATGGTATGAATCTTGTTAATTTCATTGAGCAATCTGTTTACGGGTTTGTGGGTATTACTAGTTTTGCAGTTATACTATCGACATTAGTCGGCGTGATATCGCTGCGCAACTTATTTAAGCTGCAGCGCATCACTATGATGTCCACAGCCACGCGGCCCAAAAGACGCGGACTTTGGTCTTTCTTCACCAGACCAAAGGCGAAACCCTCCCTTAATAACAAAGGTTCTGCGGTCCCCAACAGCAGTGGATCTGCCTCCAGTGCTAGCACCCTCCACCCCGGAGTTGGCTCGCCCAACCCACACGAAGACGATGGATTGCTGGTCCAGCCGTCGCTGGACCCCGGTCCTGCGGCTAGTACAAAAGCAGATCAGAGAATGAAAGGACTGAACTGGCTATCTGATGGCCCCAATATCAAGCATTACTAGAAGAAAAAAAACTCCCCCATTATTCACCATGTAAATTTCCATATCTATGTACATCATACCACGGTTCACTTACTATGTAAATATCTATATATTATTCAAGTTGGCCACTGAGACAAATCTCTTGTCTGTTAGCAATGTGTAAAATATTAACAAGTAAAAAAAAATTAATAAAAAAAAAGTTATGCTAAAGGGAGCTTTGGTGCGCTTAAAGAATCCAGATATCACAACTGTTCTAGAAAAAATATGTATAGATAAATAGTTTTTATTTTTTTTACGAAACCACAACAGACCCCGCCTAAACGTGACAGATACGCGTTAATATGGCATCTCATCATTGGGCGGTGTTTGCTTGCGAGTTACGTACGGGGGGATGGGCCGACTATCGTCCATTTCTGGGTAATCCCCATCCGGATGGCCATGAGGCTGCTGCAACGGAAGTGGCAATTGTGCATTGTTCTTGTTTCGGAGGTATGGCGGAATCAGGCTCGTAGGCGATGCTGGCTTCTTTCTGTATGGAGGTATGGGCGGTCTATGATCGTCATCGCTGGCATTACCATTGTTTCTAGTATGGTTATTGCTAGCACTATTATTGTGGTTGTTGTTGTGGTTGCGCCCAGGTATCGGGGGGAGGTTTGGCTTGGGCGGTAAGTTGGCTGGGGGCACTGGCCTATCAGAAAGGTAAGGCGGATGGGGCCCTGCGGAAGCTGGAGGCGGGCCCCGAGGTGGGTAATTATAGTTTCGTGACCGCGGAGGGTACCGTGGCTGTGGCGGCGGGTAGTGATGAGGTGGTGGCCCATAGTTATTATTGTTGTTGTGATGCCAGTTCTTCCTGCCAGGATGGTAGTTGCTGTTATTGTTATAGTTGTTGTTGTTACTGTTGTTATATGAGTCGTTATGATTAGATTGATATCCATTGTATCCATGATCTGACTCGGTATCGTAATGCTCGTCCTGCACAGGGGGTGGTAGTTTGTTAGCTCTCTCCTTCTGAGATTTTCTAGCGTCCAACTCGTGCGACTCCTGGTATTGTGGTAGATCCTCAGGTTGGCAGGGCTGAGGATCAGTAAAGAAAAATTTGTGATCCAGCGCGCCCATTGCAGTGAGACGTTTTTGAGGGTTTAGCGTGAGTAGTCCACTGAGTAAGGATTGTGCTGCTGGATCAAGATCGCTGTATTCACCCTCAAATTTCCTCCGGTAAGGACCGTACGTGATGTTAGCACCAGGAAGAGTATCCCAGCCCGGCATGTTTTCGTTGTTCGGAGAACCTAACAGTTGAAAAATTTTGTGGCCCTGGTCGGTATCAGAGTTGCCCTGAAGAATTGGAGAGCGACGAAACATCTCTCCAAATACACATCCAATACCCCACATGTCAATAGCTGTTGTATATTTGGATTCACCCAATATCAGCTCGGGGGATCTGTACCAACGGGTAACAACCATGCTAGTATAGGATCTCTGTGCAACACCGGCGCCATGGCCCGGCTGTGGTGGCTTTTCATCATAGTGTCGCGCCAGACCAAAGTCAGCAATCAGTAAATTTCCTGAATTGTTAACAAGAATGTTAGCAGTCTTGATGTCTCTATGCAAGTAGTTATGTTGGTGGAGATAATTGATTCCTTCCAATAGTTGCTTCATATAACATTTAATGTGCGAAAGTTTCATGTGAACGTTGGGATTCGCCAGCAATCCAGCCATGTCATGATCCATATAAGGCGAAACCATGTAAACTGAGCCTTTTTTTCGCGTCGAGCGATCGCCTCGTTGCACTGCCATATCTATTAGCGGTAAGATGTTTTTATGATCTAATGATTTCAAGATCCGGATTTCGCGTAACGCAGTCAACGGGAAACCTTCCTTCTCGTTGTGAAGAAAAATTCGCTTCAAGGCCACGAGACCCCCTGAAGACTTTTGTCGAGCTTTGTGAACCTCACCGAAGGTTCCCTCGCCAAGTTTTTCAAGAAACTCATATTCTTTGAATACTTGAGTACAGCCGTAGAATTCCCAGTGTTTGGGCTGCTGCTGCGGTGTCTTCTTAGAAACCTCCGTAGGCTCATCCTCATTATGCCGCTTTTTCACAGTATCTATAGAAGCAGGCACTGCATCAGCCAATTTAAGATCCATTTTGGCAAATAGTAAAACAGAGCTATTATAAAATAAAGTGTTTTTCTTGAAAGAGACAAGAAAAAGAAAGTGAATAAAAGGAAAGAGACGAGAAGAATTAAGAAAAAAAAGTAAAGCGTCCAAGTATCATTCAACCCTTGCCCTTGTTCTTTTTATCTGGAAGCACACCAAAAGAAAAAAAGGACTTGAAACTAGAAATCACAGACTCATAAAAAATTGTGATAGCAAATAAATGCCAATTAATATAAACCAAAGTCACTATATCAGCAGCAGATATTCGAAACAAAATAAAGAGAATCATAGTAATGAAAAATTAATTTCTCGAACAATTACATTTTTTTTCCATTTTTATTTATATTATACAACTGGACACATTAAAATCTATACATAAAAATTCCGTAAACAACATCAGCAAATAAAAGGTTTTACTTCTTGCAGCAAGAACCACTAGTGGTAGTGGCAGAAGTGGTGCCAAAGGCAAGACGCGAGGTCTTGTCAGTCAGACTAGCAATCTCCTTGTTAGCAGCCTTCTTAGCGCCAGATGTGGTCTGAACGTAGGAAGGAGGAACATCCAAGGCAGGGTTCTGCTTGAAGAAGTTGCGAGGTCTGAGCAGCAAAGAAACAGGCTCAGCAGGCATGACAGGGAAATCCTCGGGAGCAGGGAAATGAGTGATACCAAAAGTATGGTAGAGCACAACATCGGTGTTCTCAATGTTAGCAGTTCCATCACCAATCCACTCAGGAAGACCTCTAGAGGGTTCACCAGATGTCTGAGGGACGTACTCACCAGCAGGGTACAGCTGGTAGTCCTTGTAGGGGACGACCTGAACATGGTGACGAGCAAAGCCAGCTCTCTTCCAAACCAAAGAACCTTCCTTAGGAAGCAAAGGAGGGCACTCTTTAGAGACAAGTTTGTAAGATGCAGGCTTTCCAGAAAAGGGGTGCAGCTTTTTGGGATTGCACATGTCCCAGGAACGAGTGTACTCGCCCTTGTAAGAGGTCTGAGAATCACTGACGGTCTTGAATACAGTTCTCTTGGGAAGGAAAGCATTACCATATTTGTTACCAGGATGGCCAACGGGAAGTTCAGACTGAACAGCGTCAACCATAGCAACGGAGTTTTCTTCACCATCAATATTAGGGTTGATACGAAGAGAGAACAGGTGCTGATGGTTGTGGGCATTGACATTGGGGTAGACTTGAGTACCATAGCCTCCAATATCTTCACCAGGAGTCATGACGTAGGTGTTTAGGATACCAGTGAGCTTGACTTCAAGCTGGATAGTACCGTCAAGATGGAAGATCCAGTAAACCATGTACTCGTAGTTGGCAGCAGTAAAGATCTGAGAGATAATAAGCTTAACAGAACGAGTAACAATGGAAGTTGCAAATCCGTCACGGAAATCGGAATGCTTGAACAGAACACCGTCGTCCTCCTCGTGAATGCAGACAGCATTCTTGACAGTAATAGAGTCACCCTTGCGGTCAGCAAAGTGGGCATCAAGGTAGTGAATGACACCCTTGCAATCGCAACCAAGAGCAAGAGGATTAGTCATGTAACCGGCACCGTACTCGCCAAGGTCAAACGCGTGCTTGCGCTGGTGAGGAAAATCAGGAGCACCATATGGCACAACCATCTCAGCAAGAGACATTCTGTAAAAGATGGGTCTGACTGTACCGTGCTCATTGTAAGAGATATCGGAGAGAACGATACCCTCTCTGTAGTTGAAGCCAATATGGAACTTGAAGTTTTGCCACTCCATGACGTTACCAGTCATCTTAAAAGAGACGCCCTCAGGTTGGGTGACATTGATAGGCTTGATGGTATCACGGTAGCCAGTAGTTGCCATGATATCCTTAGGGTTAAAGTTAGAGTGCTTCACCTTGGAAAGAGGACGTCTAACAAGAGGAATATCAATGAAGACAATTTCCTTAGTCTCAGTGTCGACAATAGGGCAGAAATCAAGGGGATGAGAGTACTGGGAGTCATCTTCGTCAGATCTATAGTACATGAGGGCCTGTTGCAGTCTTCTATCAGTTCCCCAACGCTCATCGTAGCCAATAGTCCAGGGATCGCAGTAAACTTTGTGCATATCCTCTTTAGGAACACCGGAAAGAACACACTGTTCAATAACTCTGGGGTCAGATCTCACAACATCTTCGGTAGATTGCAGGTCTTCGACAGTAAGAATAGGCTGATAACCAGTAACAAACTTAGAGCCGTAAACTTTCTTGTCGGTTAGACTTAAGGAACCCTCATGGATACCATTCTTGCCAGCCTCAAGAACAGTGAAAGAAACTTCACGGTTAGGCAGGGAAGAAGTGGGGTTAGCAAGCCAAGGCTTCAAAACGGCCTTAGGAGGTTCCTTGAGGGTAACTGTATTAAAGGAGATAGTCTTGCCAGGAAAGTAGGCCCTGATAAGAGCAACAGCAGCGGTGATTTCAGAGGGAGAGAGGGGATCCAAAGGATGTTGAGGAGCAGTAGCGCCAGCGGTGGCATGGCTCGAGATCATATTTAGGCGCTCCATTGTGATTGTGTTGATTGTGATTAGTTGTTTAGGAATGAATATAGAATAAAAGAAAAAGGAACATGTTTAAAGGATCTCGAGGAGGTATTTATATATCATGTTGATATCAGTAAATTAATTGAAAGCAAATATATTATGTGTTTGCAGAACGGATAGTAATAACTGATTTAAGAGCAACAGTGAGTGTCAATTTTGGATGTTATGAACTAGTATACGCTAGTTGTAGTTTATGTGTCTCAGAAAGGTCTGGCTCCGAGACGTTGAGAAAGGCTCGTAGGTAAACAAGGGCAAAATGTGCGATAACTGATAAGGAACAAACTATAACAAGGTTTCGGGAATTTAAAGTTTCTAATTTGTCTGATGAACTTAATCAATTAGTCCCCGCCAAACACGAGAAAAAAAATTGCTTTCAATGTGTGGCTGGTGGAAAATTGGCCACGATAAAGGTTCAAAACACCAAAAATAAGCTGTCACTTAAAACTTGCTTTCAATTTGGGTCAGACCTACGGTTCGCATAGTAAATTTTAAGACTAGAAACTATGCGGCTATGCCCAATGTGTGTATTCCAGTCCTTAATATTTGGTTCGGCCGCCTGATGTAGTCACGTGTATATTTTTTACTGAACGATAGTTTTTTTTTTTTTTTTGTGGTTAGCCATAGGCTTTGCTCTCTATTTCATTCAGTGAGAATGTTGAGCCGAAGGCTTTTGACCTGGCCAATGGTACGGCCCAGGAAACGATAAAAACTTTTTAATTTTTTTGCTACGTGCTTTCAATTTCAGTTTCACTCCACGCTACTATTATTGGCTGTATTATAATGGTGCGAATACGAGCTCGACAGTTCATAGGCAATTTAAAAGCTATTGTATTCTACAAACTTAAAGGTGAAGAAATAGAAGACTCAAAAAATAGGCATTTGATAGCAAACTTTGAGCGTTTCATGGAGATCTAAAATAGCTTTTCTAAGGGTTCAAAGTGTCATATTCTGTGCACCATTATTGGTCTAACTATTTGACGTTTCCTAAACTATTTACGGGGTTTTTTTTAGCAAGAAGTTAAACCAACGTTAAGCATTTAGCGGTTGGCTTTCATTAATATATTCTTAGTGACGATTTCGTTGCATACTGGGTCGTAGTTTAAACATCTAATGATTTGCGGAGTCCCTGAAATTGTGTTAGTAATTATAGATGATTTATTGTTAACCTGATTCAAAATAATTCTCATGAAAAACAATGCGTTTCTTCTTTGTCAATTATACGCCGTTCATGTAGTAAAATAGGTCAATGCAATTTGTAGGACAAAATTTAAACCTCTGAAATTTCATAAAATTTCAACCTATTAACTAGCTGCAGAGCTTGCGTTTTGTATTTACTAGACACAAATATCAGCAAAACGAAAAGAAGAAACTCTTTTCCAGCATGTAAAACCATTTTTATGTCATTTCTATATTTAACAAATCCATAATAATGAAATTTTTATTTATGGCTTGAAGTCCACCATTGAGTTAGTTAAGTAAACCTTCTGTCTACACTCTTAAACCGTCGTTGGCTGTTTCACTCAAACAAAGAGCTGTCTTAAAAAGAAACCCCATCCTTAATGCTTAAATTCTATACTGCCTATAATTGATTTATTGATATCGAAAGGTGTCATTCATAACTTTTTTTACGTTGCTGTTAAGATTATGTGTTGTTTTTGTTAAACAGGTTCATTCTATGTGATTAAATATTATAGGCATGGTAGGACAATACTTTTCCAAACACCTTCTAAGACCTCAATAGAAAAAGCTCTATGAAAGCCAAAATTTAGAGCAGGTTTATTGAATAGTAATCGGTAGAGCGGAATAAAAATACTTTTTCAGTTGCTTTATTTTCATCAATAAACCGGAAATTGGGCATTATTCAGCATACATTGGGAAAAAAATATTTGTGTGGTTTTTGTATTCGTTGAAAGGGAAGATAATATGCGGGGTATTTAACAACACCATACAAAACAACCTAGAGGTACTTGGTTGTATTTACAAAGAGAACATCACCGAAGTTTGTAAAAAACAACAAGATAACATATTGATTCATCAAACATTAAACAAAACTGGTTGTCTTTCAGGCATTACTCATAATTTTTTATATTCATAATACTTCAAGTACTATTTTGAGGGATCTGTCAAGGTAATAAGCCGTGATTTATGGTCTATCTCCTTTAGCCGGTTGACTGCTAAACAAGCAGCAACCATGTCGTCCACCGACTCTTCATCTTTTTTCACGGCAGCACCAGCACCCTTTTTCGTGCTGCGTTTGTACTTGACGATATCGCCACCGTCCTTGTAACCGATCCAACTACGGTGCAAAGCTGGGCGACCCGAAAAGCTCTGGTTCCATTTCATTGACACCTTAATTGGCATAAGTGTATGGTCATATTTGTCGTCATGGTTCAGATATTGCAGGTGAACCCATTCGCACCAGCTCCGACCTAATATGATGTCAAACTTGTCGGTGTCTAGCACAAAAAATGGCAGATCCTGTGCAATATTAAGTACAGTTATAGCCAGGGACTTGACAAACCCTACGCACTCAATCGGCTCGTTGTTGCCATTAACAAAAAAAAGGCCCTTTTGCTTGCTTCCTTTTTTCTGGTTAAGAAACAAATTAAACGAGGACTTTAAGTCCATGTCGTATTTTACGCTCATTTCGTCAGCCACAGTCTTGGATATGGCATTAATAGTCGACACCCCTGAGACGTAGGCGTTATATGCATGCGCACTAAACTGAACACGCGCAAGCACAGTTGTAAAAAAGTTTCGAGAGATCTTGGTTTTTTCGTCCATTTTCTCATGCAAAATCCGAAGCTGTGTAACCTGAAGTCGTTTATTTAATTCAGCTTCTTTCTGAGCTTTTTTCTTTGATTCCTCCGAATTGTATGGACACATGAGACCATCTTTCAGACTTTCAAAAATACTTTGATCTTTGATAATACCACCCCGAAACAGCTGTAATTCTTTTCCATCTTTGAGGCATATCCGGTTCTTGACATTGATTTTGAGTGTGCCATTGTCTAGAAGATAGCCTAGAAACTTGCAGGTCTCCATGTGGTGGCCTTTAAGCCCACAGAAAAGACATTCATCGTACAGCCTTCGCCGGCGAATTCTCACGGTGTATTGAGCTGGTTCTTCTTCCCGTTCATAATCTTCCACTGGGCCATCTAATGGTGTTATAAAAATGATTCGAGTAAACATCTGGAACATTTTGCTTCTAAAGTCTCCTTTGTTATACTGTATATCAAGTGCGTCTTCAATAAAAGGAACTAACTCAGTATAACCTTCAGGCTCACCAACCTGGGCCATAACGATTCGTATATCTTCACGGATGCTTTCGGCAAAAGATTTATGGTTTGAATGCTTCTTTCTTTCTTCAAACAGTTCGTCTAAGAAAAACGAAATACCCTTTGTACACAGTAGCTTCCATAGCCGCACTTGACCAAACTCCTGCAACTGACCTAATTTCTTTTCGTCGTTTAACATCATAGCATTTCTATAGTTTCGAGAGTGTTCCTTTTTAGCTTGGTGCAATAACTTCTTGAGTACAACATTCCACATGCGCTGAGGCCAGAATCTTTGAACAATGGCATACTTCTTTTGAAATTGGAGTTCATCAGGAATATAGCACATCTCTTCCATATATCGAAGCCCCAGCGCATACTTTATTGGCGATGGGTCTGTTGTTATAGTCGCGATGAGTCGTTGCAGCATATCTTCATGTTCCTCCGTGGGAAACCGCTCAGACCGCTTTCTTAGTAGGTTTATCGAGTCCCTTGCGCGGGAACAAAGTTTGATGCTATTCACAGGCCGGGTATATATGATATCTTCGGAATCTGACATTGTTAAGGGTTGCTTGTGGAAAGGATCAAAGTACAATACCGTTGTGGCGTGGCGTAGATCAGGCGAGCTGGAAACAGGAATCAAAGTGAGTGATAAACATCTAACCTTTAATACATACTAAAATGCTTATTGGGCTAGGGTTAAACAGCACGGCTGAGAACAGTCTTGGGAGGTTGCTGCCTGAAAAATTAATCTCGATCTTGAGATCGAAACCTACATGATTAGAGCTCTGGGAACAACAGATAAAATACTAGTTTATAGGGGTTCGAGGAATGTACCAAACCATGAACGATGTGTTATGCAAAAATTATGCGACTGTACTTGAAGATATACCTATAATGTTTCAAGTTAACTTTTTTCTACTGTGAGTGATATATGTTAGATTACGGCTACAGATGAGTTTCTATCGGATGAGTACAGAGTCGGGGCGCAATAGCCTACCTACCGTTTAATCCCAGGTATCTTGACTTGAAACCTAAGAAGTAATTAGATTCATATGTTGAAATCTATTTGTATTCAATATCAAATCATCAGATATATATACAATCTGTTGTCTTACTGGCAAGCTGCTAATAGTATCCATGTGCCACTTAATAGTAGCGAGACTACGAAATTACTAAGGTTAAGTCCTGAGATGAGAATAAATAGGAAAACTAAGTATATTTTGCAGTGCCTTAAGAGTTAGTAGTGTTGAAATCTAGAGTCGGGGGCAGGAAGATCATTTAAAGAAAAGAATAGGATTGTGCCGTTTGTAGGTAATGCTGTTGACTGACAACAGTAGTTATAGTGAGAGGAACGAGAATAAGAATGTACTGGATAATGAGCGGAATGAAGGTAGTGGTTGAATGTCGTGTTGGTGTACTCCAGATGATTATGACTATAGATGGTTCTAGCCTAAAGATTAGCAAGCTCTAAATGAACTCAGGTTAATGTCCGTGTTAGTCGTATCTTGTTTGACCTCCAATAACTGTAATACTTATTAAAGATGAAGTGGAACGTTTGATGTACGCTAAGCAGGTCATAAGTCTTAGTGGTGATCTCGGACAGGCGCTTTGTAACACAAAGAGCTTGTGTAGGATCGCTCCATAAAAGGGCAGGGTAATTGGTAAATGAATTTAGTGGCTTGTAGCTGTTTTCATGCGTAGTCTTGAATTGTATAAAGAACCTTTCCATGAAATAGGAAGGTTCTGGAGAATTTGAGAGGTTTAAGTGTTTCCTCTGAATATGATTGTACATCCCGTCGCTCTTAAATACAGAACTGATTGCCATTGTGTCGTTCACTGAAATCCCTACACTAATGTATCTTGTGTTTATTAGTCTTGTCTCATGGCAAGAAGTCTTTTATTTGAGAATCGTTTGGCATTTGGTCTATGCTGTGGGATTACAACTTAGATTTAGATTTAGTGTTTATGAGTAAGGCTGCTTGTGATATGAGCCTATCCTCATGTCAAGCTTACTCAACTCGATCATGTCACAGTCCGTTGTCTGGGGCAAAGGTCGTTGCGTCACCATGCTATGAACATTTGGTGGTTGATGATATAACCTCATACTTATAATTTACCTATGTTGGAAGTATAGAGTTTCAAAATATCGCATTTGCTTTCTTGAAAACAATGGTTTTTCTGCATTCCAGTCTTGCATTCGTTTGCAGTTTTTTTGTCCTCCCTGAAGTTAACTACCACTTTAAAAATTTGAGTGAACTTCGTTTCGCTTATGAAATGTACACTCAAAAATTTGAACAGGACTGTTAGGTTTTATATAGACATAATGAATGTTTTTTTTGAAAGCCATGCTATACTCTGTTTCTTTGAGGGGTTCTCGATTAGTCAATTTCAGTAGTATGTTGTGGCTATGGGAGAAGTCCATGGTCTATCTTAAATTGTGAATAACGTATATACATGTATAGCCTCGAGAAAAGCTGCAGTATAATAGAAATAAACATGCCAATTTGTGCCGGTTAAATGCCTGGCATTAATTTCACATAGCTTGGCCCGATTGAAGATGCCTCAGATCTGATTGTTATTGTGGAGAACTATAAGGGGGTATAAACTGAAGTTTAGGTCGAAGGCAGGGAGAAGCAAGAATTTAGAAACTTAGTAAACTTTTAATCTATTTTTGGATGAAAATAGTAGTATTTATATTTTAACTCAATTAATAAATGTTTAGTAGTCAAAGATTCGATCGAGTCTTCCCGAGAAACAATAGACGGATGATCGTTATTTTAGCTCAATCACAGTTGCAAGATACATCTCTTAGACTCTGCTCATGTGTAGATTTTGAAACCCCGGAGAGGCTGTTATGACTGCAGAAATAATATATAGGGCCTAGTAATGTCACTATGAAAACTGAAAAGAATTATTACTGAAATCAAAGCAATTTGAGACATACATATAAACGCGTCCTTCAAAAATTTGACTTTTTCAATAACAAAATAATGGAGATATCCATCCTGTGTTTTATGCTTAAGATCAAAAGTTTTTTTGTCTCCTGAATGGAGTATATAATACTCCGCTACTCTACCCCCAGATTTAGGAGTCAAAGCGGGTGTTCGGATCAATGCACATTGCTTAGCTTGTTTGCTAGCCTTGATCTTAAGCTGCTTATATCGACATAATGCGTTAACCTAGCTTGCACATACAGGCTGTCCCGGTGTGATATCTGTGATCTTGTTTCAAGGTATTCTCTTTTAATTAGTAGATTTGACAGTGATCTATATGGCTACAAATCTATGACATAGCAATGAGAATCGATATCTTGCAGAATGTAGGATAGGACCTTGGAGATTAAGAAAAAGGATTCCAGTCCTAAAAGAATTTGATGAGTCAATGCTGTAGCCACTATACTACCTATCCTTATTGTTGCACTTTGCAAAAGTTTAAACATCTTGGTAAAAGCAAGCTTTATGAAGCGGTTAGTGTGGCGCCTTGAGAAAAAGTAAAAATACTACGCAACCTTCAAGCTGACCCCCTAACTCGTGCTTAAGCAGGAATACTACAATAACAGCGCTTACCCTGTGCACGAACGTCATACTAAAGATCAAAAATTGTCGTGCATTCACCAATATTGCACCACCCAAATCCCTTATCCCATTGTGTATCACCAATGTTCGCGATTTTCACTCTTTAAAGTCTAAAATGTTAAAGTAGCTTTGCTTACACACGAGGCTCTTGTACATAAGAATGGATGGTCCAGTAGCAACGTTTAGCGAGGTGAAGTTTTCTATTCTAAAGAAGATCCAGAGACTAGGATACGCGAAGGCAACGCGTCACGCCCAATAATTTTTTCTTTTTTTTTGTTTTGTTTTATTTTTTAAACTTGTTCTGTTTCTGCATTAGTGCATCAGATTGATTCCGATCGCGAGCTTTGAAAAGCATAGAAAAAGTGACAAAAGTTTTCTCCAAAAAGTGACAAAAGTTGTCTCCAAACCAAAAAAGAAAGGGAGAACCTACAAGTGGTTAAAACAGGTTTTTCTATAGCCTTCTAGATGGTAACAGTACAGTATCTGAGTTTAGTGATTGGCCTTGTCTTCTTCCTTTTGTTTGATTTTGCATCAAGGCTTCGCCTGGTGCACACCCAGGAGCATATCACTGTGACACCATAATGATCTTTGTATTTTAAATGGATCCTGCTTCAGTATTTGTAACATCAAAATCTTGGTTAATGCCTTATAGGGGTCAACGAAGGAGCCGTCTAGACTTACTGGTAGCTGGCGATTGTTCAATTTCTCTTTCAAATCATTTTAGGACATGAATTTCAGAATATTAAGCAACAGTGCAGTATTGCTAGGTTTTTAATTGATTACCGGGAAGAAAACAAAAAACAACAACAAAAAAAAAAAAGAATCTAGATCCAGGCTAGTTGCGTACGACATGAGAAACTTAGTAACAAGGGTTGGAGACCATACAGCCCTAGATCTGGGATTTGGTAGCCTCCAAGAAACCCTTTTTATTTCAAAAACTTTTTTAACAGCCTTGAAAAATCAAAATTCGTTTATCGAGATTTAGAGTTGTATATAATTTCTATAAATTCAAAAGAATATAACACACACTCAAAATTAACCGGAAGTATATTTCATCTAATAAACACATATTTTTCAAAGCAATTGACTTCGGCTAGGTTTAAACTTGAGTGCATACACTGAATCAACACAGTTTCTAAGTTTTTAATATTTAAATAATAATAGTAATAATAATAATAATAATAATAATAATAATAATAATAATAATAATAATAATAATAATAATAATAATAATAATAATAATAATAATAATAAT
>Ga0160505_100656_pt1 | contig 18445 bp, 12 predicted proteins | sample DIDeMG_FD_108225 | JGI IMG/M metagenome (GOLD analysis project Ga0160505, IMG submission 108225) | Enriched chicken feces microbial communities from UW Madison campus, WI, USA - DID2874_E49_Stillage MG | ecosystem: Host-associated > Birds > Digestive system > Large intestine > Fecal ... | reverse complement strand
CCCCCCTTTTTTTTTTTTTTTTTTTTTTTTTTTTTTTTTTTTTTTTTTTTTTTTTTTTTTTTTTTTTTTTTTTTTTTTTTTTTAATAGATCTAGTTATGTTTGGCCGAACAGTTGAGCAATGCGCACTGGTCAGAGATTGCTATCAAATCTATTTATTTGCTCAGATCACTAAAACCACTGGTATCCAGATATTAAAGCTGTAGCCTGAGCACGCTACTTTCCAAAACCTGCCACTAATTTGTAGGCCGCCAGTGTTTATTTCATATTTGCTGGCTTTTGTCATAGTGGTGACTTCTAATTCTCAAACCACTCCCATCAACATCTGGATATGCGGGTCTCTCATAAATATTTTAACAGCCTTCAAATGATGCCACCTTGTATTCATAGCCGTATTTTTCAGAAATATGAATAACACGAAATGTGTTTTGAATTTTTGGTTATGAATTTTGGTTCGGTTTCTACTGCATTCTTTTATTTTGGAGGGGTGTGTACTGTTTTGTTTTGCTCGTGTGCTTTGACAGATATGACACTGTTGACTTTTTTTATTTTAATATTTTTGATTTTCTTTTTATCAGAAATTATGCTCACGTTTTGGTCTAAACTCTTTTAGGAAAGGTTCAAAATAACCTAATGCTAATAAACATGCAAAGATTGCAGCTAGTTAACCCTAATTGTTGTTAAATATTTAGTTAATCAGCTAATGGTTCATTTAACAACATCTATGAAGGCCAGCCCAACATAAGGTTAGGTTAGTGTAAAATGTTCTATCCACTTTTGGGTTAGAAAGCTTTAGATGCGTAAACTAACGGCATAGGCTAATCTTAGCATGATTATGAAGAGACATTGTTTTATTGTATAAATTAAAGACTTTTCTTAAAGCTTAAATCCCATGTCTTTATACCAACAAATTATTACATAACTATTACACATACTTTAATAAGCAGGTCTCATTTTTCAACTTCCTACACTGCCTTACCCCAGCCAACACAGCGTAGCCTTTAAACCCTTATGCACAGAATTGTCCGTAGACTGTAATCTTCTACTTTCTAGCAAACTGCAAGGTTTTCCAGTATCTCAAACAGTATATCACTGAGATAATCTTTTCGTAGGAACGGCAACATATCTGGTTTGCAAACACTAAATTTGAACCAACACCTCCGTACGGTAATACCATCAGCGAACAATGGTTAGTGGTGATTTTCATGATTCACAAAATGAGCCCAGTACCCAAAGAGTATTTCCGTCACTCAACGGCAGCAGTATTGTGAAAAAACCGGTTAAATATTCAGAGGCAGTTGAGAAAAGTCAAGCACATTTGCAAGAACGCAATCCCATTTCAACAGAGCCGACAGCGGCGAATCTACCATCCCTCGCAAAGAACTCGGTGCTTTTATTTAAACCCGTAGCAGTGCTGAAGAACCACCAACACCAACCACAGTACAAAGGCCGAGCCCTTAGCTCACCAATTGTATTTTGCAAGGAATCATCAAATGAAAGCATCGATAGGCCCGTCAGCGCCCTTACAAGCATGTATGGTAATACAAGCTCAAACAAAAAGCGGCACGTAAAATCAAAGAGCGGGCTCTCTTACAGAATGGCTTTGGCCCGGGAGATGGGTTTGTATACGGACAGTGACAATGACGGCCACCAGAATAATTACAATGATAAGAAGACCAAGAGTTACACGAACAAAAACTACAATACAGGCAGTGGACCGAATAGCGTTGTTGGAGATGAAGAGTATTGGGATGCGCCCTATAATCCCCTTCAGCCTACAGACTATAAACGGTACAAAGAAAGTGACGAGTATTTAATAGAGCAGCACGAATGGAACTTGTTTCTGGTGGAAAAGGGGTACATTGCAGAGCAGCGATTGCCTTGGTCTGAGACCATCTCCAGCATAGTGCATCTAGATCGTACAGAGAGCATCGAGCGGTCCTTGGCTCCTACAGGAAACTATGGCAGAAAAATCCTCGAAAAATTTGGCTGGAAACAAGGCCAGGGCCTGGGTGCGAGTGAGGAGCGACGAGGGATTAAGACTGCATTGAGGTTGGCACCTGTGGACAGGACAAAACGCAAGATAGGGCGCATTATCGACGATAACCGGTAATACAATAACCTTTTTGCTTATTTTAGAGCTGTTTAATGGATAATATGCACCCTTTTGTTATTTTTCCCGACTACGCTTTATAACTGCCTGAAGTGGAGAAGTGGTGGTGGTGGTGATGAAAATTTTTGGTTTTTTTTTTTTTTCTTCGGAAATTTTTTAAAATTTGTGACTTAGCGGCACTTTTTTCTTATTTTTATTGATTTTTTTTTTCTTCTCGCTTCTTTCTTTCTTCTTCACTGTCGCTCTCAACACCATCAATAGTACCGTCCTCACCAACTTCAGCAACGCGATACCGCGGCGGACTCATACTATTTTTTCTTGCCTTCTATTTCCTTCACATTTCTTATGCTTACTGGTCTTCAATTTCTATGATCTGTACTAATGGTACGTATTTATCTTGAGTCCACTCTCTTTCCACCACTAACCTTGCTTCTTCAGCGGCATCTACAACGCCTCGCATCTCTGCTCACCACCAACCCTAAAAAGTTCATTCTATGGCCTGCTTCAATATTATTTATCATCTCCTATCCTCTCATCTATAGCCTCCTCTCAATTGGGCTGCCAGAAGCAGCAATCCTCTCCCAGTCGAAGTCGGCAAATCTAGAACCCCATGTTTTAGTTAAACAACTTTACATATCTCCTCCACCTTTTTCAAATGCCTTGTCTATCGAGGTTCTACAATCTCTAATTCCTTTTCTGGAAAAATTTCAGAGCCAACAAAACTCTTCTTCACTACCTTATTTGCATTCAATTATAAACACACATCATCTTCGTTCGGAGGATGGTGTCCCAGTTTTTGACTTTCAAACTGAATCTTATACCCGCTCATCTCAGCTTTACTCACAAGTTTATTTACCAAGATTGACACACCACAAGCTTACAAGCGCATCGGGACTACTCATTTCCTATGTTTTCAATGATCCTACAGATGAGCTCTATTGGAATAATGCACTTACCGCCCTACTGTCGACGCCTTCCTCTATCAACACGTTTTCCTACGTTTACTCTCCTGCTCAATCTAGGCTACCATTACAAACATTACCGTCACCTATTCCTTTTTGTTCAGTGCCGCTTCTGGGACTCTTTGTTACTTTGTTGGCTTCTGTTCTCTATGTTATGATATCGTGGGAGTTGGTCTCTTCAGTTAGGTCAAAGATAGGTCTGACTTTTGCCTACTTTTCCCAGTATGTGCTTTCTATGTCAACAGCGCTAACCATTGTTTCCTTTATTTTCCCATCTTTTTCTGCCAACAGTCTGAGAAACTTTTCTATCATCCCTCTTTTTATTTTTGCCACTGGCTTTGACAATGTGATTCGAATGCTCAATGCTGTTGGTGGAACCCCGCATGAATACCCTCCCTCAGCAAGGCTATTTATGGGTGTCAAGGCCACTATTGTTAAGGCAGTCACCGTTTTGGCAGTATATTTAGTATTGCTATTGATCTCATGTATCGCTTTTGTCAAAATCTCTCAGCAGGTTGTTCATATATGCTTATTTACAATGCTCTCTCTTCTCATTAACTTTTGCATGCATATGTCATACTTTTTGGCAATCGTTTTTGCTGATATGCGTCGACTAGAGCTTACTGGTGACATGATTGATGGTGAACTTTACACCAACTCTCAACCACTCCTCCCTTTTGACAATTTTGTGATAATAATTCTTAAAAAACAGTACTCTTACCTTCGGCACCTTTATTTTAATTCTAAAGTTTCCGCGTCTACCGCGATTTTTATTATATCATTGGGGGTTCTTTCGGTGTGGAGTAAGCTTGCTCAACCAGAAGAAATGCACAACTATTCATCTGGAACTATGCCATTTTTCATTTCCAAACTGCAGTTAATCTCTAACTACGAATATGTGAAAGTTTTTGAGCCTTTGGTCTTGCAAGGTGAATTCAACAGCGACACAAGACAGGTTCTTTTCCATGTTGGCACGTACATCAGAGGGTTATTCCATGCATTTAAAAGAATTTTCTCATTGCACATTTTTTTGGAATTCCTAGCCTCGTTTGCGTTTTTGCTCTCTTTAACAGGGGTTGTCCTCAAGTTTGTGCTGCCTTCTTTCACTGACTTTTTTGAGCCATTGCCTTCTAAAGAAGTCATGGAGTTTTCTTCCAAAGAGCTCACTGGCTATCATACTTTGGATGTCTTGAAAGTTATCACACAGGGCTCGATGATTGCCACTGTTTCTTTGGATCACAATATTTTTGTTTGGAATGCCGCTACATGTGGAAGTAAGGTAGGTAAACCTTATAGCATCCCCAACCCTCCAGATTTCTGGCCCATTTCTCGAGTAGTGTTGAACTCTGCACTGAATTTGATTGCAATTTTTTCGACACGCATTGCAGCTGTGAAATGCTATAATTACCAAACTGGAAAGGTACTTTATCACCTTCAGGATAAAAACATTTTTCATGAGCTCCCAGTTGAAGTTTTCTTTTCTGGCCCAGAACTTATTTTGATTACAAGAAAAGCTACCCTAATGTCGATCCCAGAATCGGGGGTGATCAACAGTTTCAAAGTCGACTTTTCCAGCAAATCTTTGACTTTGACCCATGCAAAACGACTCGTCACTCCTCGAATCCCCGAACGTGTTGTCTGCTTTTCGGCAGAAAGCGATATTACCATTGGAACTCACATTGGTAATATGTGGAGATTCAGGAAGCTGCAAATTCAGGATTCTCCTGTACAAATTAGCTTGCGTGGTGTCAATGATTTGTCCAAATACAAGCCTCAACCCATTCCTGCTCCCCATGCAATGGTTGCCAGACTGTCGATGCGCCCAGGCAAGATGGCAGGGTCTTACGCTCGGCCTGTAATGGAAAAGCCCAGACCAAAGATTCTAGAAAACCCTATTGTTGCTGTTGTCACTGTCCCTTCCATCAATATGGTTTTGCTGGCTACCTCTGTGCAAGCCTGTTTGTTCGATGCTCAAACTGGTATAATTGTAAAGAACTTTCAACTTGGCCATTTCAAGTCTCACACGCTTCGCGTTTTTCATTCACTGCCGACACATTGCCGATTTTGTGGGTGTGCGTCGATCGACTCACTTTCTATTGTCTATTCTGATGCTGAAAATGAAGGTATGGTCATTTGTCACACTCTCACGATTGACAACCGTGCCAAGAACAGTATTTGCATTCGTGTTGAGCGTGATCCGCGTGAGACAAGATGTCTTGGTTTTGAAGCTACAACTGAGCGGCAGCATTGGATCCACAGGGTTGAAGGCTGGGACACGACTGATATGAATATGATCATGGGTGTGCGGAAGAAGGAGCCAAAGGTGCTATTTTCACAACAGAGCAAGTCTTCATCTATTTCATGGCTTAAATCGAAGTCTCCGGGTTTGCTTAGAAACAGAAAGTCTGGACAACCGTCTGAAACTCCGGAACACAGTAATGAAGATGAGGATGACGATGATGATGGTAGCAAATTCCCCTTAATTAACGCTATTTGGGAAGGATTTGCTATGTCTGCAACTGGCCAGGTCTCGTACTATGACATTCCTGACAACACATCAACCAACCGAAATGCAATTGCGGCAGCAAATACACTGCTGTTGGGTACCAAAGGTCTTAGCAAGCGCAATAACCCTAACCGCCAACTTGTAAAGGGCTCTGGCACTATTGGGCTGGAGCTTGACATGGCAGCACAGGCTCGTCTTTTAATCCGTTCGATTGGACCTGTCACCAAGTTTGGTACTAAGTCGATTGCAGTTGCGTTTGGTAATATTATCAAGGTGCTATATTTTGGCAAGGAAGAGTCACTTCCTACAGAAATGGACATATCTAGTCTTTCTTCAAGTGTAATCCATACACCCAAGCAGTCAAACAGTCGCCTTAAACGTCATCCGTCGGCTTCAATGATGAATTACAACTCGTCCATTTCAATGCAGTACAACACACGGTAGAATATTGTGCTACTTTGTGTGTAACTGGCATTACTTTTATTTTAAATGTTTAAATGCCAGCATTGTATTGTTTTAGTTTTGTTTTGTTCTTTTGTATTCTGTTTTTATATGTTATTTATTTATTTATTTATTGTTTTTTTATTTTTTTAGGCTGTAATTTTTTATTCTTATACCGAAGATTAGAATTTTCCTAGTCTAGAGCCACTATAGCCATATGTTGGCTGTCAAGGGCGTTCCCAATTTTGGTCGTAAAAAGTCAAAAAACTGCGCTGGTTTGGACCCTCTTTCGCTAGCTTTGTCTGAGGAATAAAGATTTCTTTTTAACTACATCAGGGCGATTCTATCATTAGTTCAGCTTTTTCAGATGGTCTAGTTCCAGATGTCAAGCAAGTCTATATCTATGGGAAACTATTACTGTTGAGCCGGCTTTTCTTCAAGGATAACTAGAAGGTCTCAGTAATCCGCCAGTTGTCGATATACACTCAAGTACTGTCATCCGGGAAGGCAAGCATATGGTTTTGACCGTTGTAATCTTATTATCGAGCTTCCAGCTACAACTCCATTGCGTCCCAGCCCTTTTATTATCTCGGTTTCATCCACATTGTAATGAATCTTTGGTTTGACTGCCTTAATGGCTAGGTCCTCAACTTTAGTAGTAAACGAAAATGACTAATACTCTCAGTAGTGTCTACATTTTATGGTAATGTTTTATCACGGCACGTATACCCGGAAGGTTATGCATTGTGCCAATCCATGCTACCCGAGAATTCTATTCTATTTCCAAATATCATTTACGGGTACCACACGGGACTTCTACTATATAGACTCGAGAATAAGAGACTCTCTATAGTATTTAGTATGAACTAAAGTTCACCAGAAGCGGGGCAGCAACATTGGGAAACAGGTTGAGGAAACTGAGTTCAGTAAAGGCCAAAAAACATCTCTCTCTAATAGAACAAGGATTTCCAAATGAGATATATATATCCACTCAGACATCCTTGAAATTAGAAGAGAGAGAAAGTAAGAGCAAGGATAATCCTTAACCGACCTTACTGATCCGTCTCAACTCCTTATATCTCACTTCAACTTAAACAACAGTATTACCCCAACCGCTACATTCATTCTCTTTTCTGTAAGTTGGGAATCTATATCACAACTTAAAGCTCAGCCAAACTATCTCATAATAAGTAAAATAAACTTGGACCTTAGTTTTTTACTTATAGTATCTAGACCTAAACTTAGTAATCAAGGACCAGAGATCTGATTCGTGAAGTGTTTCAAAATTCCAACCTCTTAGAGTTCTGATAACGATATTACGACGTGAAAAGGCAGTGGGATATGGTTGAAGTCAAGATGTCATGCAGTGTTGCAACTTTCCGGATACAAAGCCTATCAAGGACGTCAGATATTGCGATCTGATTTAATGTGATTTTTTTCCCCATTGTAATGCAGTGAACATTATTGAAGTAGCTCTATTATGTCGCGAAAAAAACGCGAAAGTAATGTGTACTGGTATTTTGATAATGGTTTTGGCGATTGGAGTAGTGTTTCAAATCTGGGTTGTTTTATAAAGGGGGTATTTGATTTACGTATCTAATCCATTTAAGCGATTTTATGGTTTAAATATGCGATCAGGAACAAGGCAGTAAAAGTTTTAAATACAAAAGAAATCTACCAGCTTTTGAGAGGCTCATGGAAGTTAAATGTTATAGACTGACTCAGAGGAGTCTTGTTGCTATCTAGTACAGATACTCTGGTACTCTGTATCTCGCCAAATTTCCTAGATTGAGTATTTTGGTTTAAGTAATAACATCAAGTCAGACAACAGATATTCACATAAAGTTCATCCAATCGTTATAGGCATGTAAGAACATGTATATTACGTGTCACAAAATGTTCCTAGTTATTAAAGGCTGATGTGCCTGTACCCCACCTAATCCCCATTTCACGATTCTCAAATATCGACAGCTCAGACTGATTTATAGATATAGACTTACGGTTGAAAATATCATGTTGGTAAACCAGACGTGATATTGATGACTATGGGCGAGTGCACAAACGGTAAATGGTGTCAGTATTATATTATAATAGTGAGTTCGAGTGCCTTGTGATAATTACAGATGACACCAGGCTTGTTTCTGGGGATAATATAAAGCGTCTGAGCCTTGTAAGGGATGAACTTAGCAAAGAAAAAAAAAAAAAAATCCGGAATCCCACTATGGACCGCGGGTCCGATGAGGTGGTTTTGACTGATATAGTCGTCTAATACGTACCTAGTCCACTATTCTATTGCATGTACTGAATCAGTATCAGATTATCGAATATTGTGCAAAGTTCACTGTCTTGAAGTAGACATACCATCTTGTAGAGTATATGGACTCCATCGAGCCATCTCTTTCGTATAAAAGCAACCTTTAATGAAATTACGTTAAACCCAGTGCTAGCCTATCTTTTTCTGCTAGTGTGGCGCTAAAACTCAGAAACGATAAGAATAATAAGGCTTTGTAACTCAAGTTCCAATTATTCGGTAGCGACTGTTGATCTGCTCATTGTTTTAAAGGCTTAAATTTGTCAAGCTCTTTAAAATACGTTGATCTTGGTTTTTTGTTCAACTGGTCTAGGCATTTTTCAGGTTCTAGGTGGTTAGTGTTAACTTAACCTAAACCTCATGGTTTCTCTTTTTGTTTATTTTTTTCTTGTTTGGGGTTACCGATGAAAACGGGTTTCTCGGTGCAAAACTAGAGAACCATCCAAAAAAATACTAAAATAGTTTTAAAAATCTGTCGCTTAGAAGTCCTGCTTTTAAAGCAAACCAGCTGACAGTTTTGAAATGCAAGTCATTACATTAGGCGGTGCCTTCCCGCTACTGACCCACTTGTCTCATTCACGCAACGTGTTCAAGTTACGGTCACAGTGGTAACTGTTTGATCTGCAACTAGACCATTACTTGATAAAGTCAGGCGTTTAACATCCCTGTGCATAACCAAAAACGTACATGTCATAACTTAAAAAAAGTTATAACAGCTAACCAACAACTAAACTGGTTTTCAATAATTTAAACTCAGTATCATTGTTGTACCAAGGCTTAGGTACTTATTTCTGCTGTTCTAATGGTTAAAAGTCAAAGGAATAATCATAAACCAAAAGATTTGTTGTCACCAACCTTTATTATCTATTAAGATTGTAACGGTTCTTAACAAGTTATGTAAACCTCCTGAAAGAGCTGCAACTTTTTATCGCACTACATAGGTAACTCGTTTCTTTCTTTTTCATGGATGCTTTAGGCTCTGCAAACTTACCCCATTACTCAAGTAAAATTCCAAGAAAAGCTGTGCTATGTATAAGGCATTATATCCAGCCTAACCTGTCACTAAACACTTACATTAGACATGTAGTTGAAAAGCCCAGCGAGAGCTGGTAAATTTTTAATTATCCAGCTTTGACTGTGTGGTATTAGTATATTATACTGGCTAATTACATATTTTAATATGAAGAGAAAAAATAAAAGTGGTCAACAAAGAGTATTTACATGATAAGCCCTAAGCACTTTATATGGGAAAATAGAAAACTTTTGTGCCTGGTGCAACATACTAGGTTCAAGCACTTTTGTAAGTAAATTTCATTTGGACTTAGATTTTAGGTGCTTAATACTCGGTATTCGTTTAGTGAGAGAGTGGTCTGTGACAAATTATGCTATACAGGTTATAATAGTTAAACCAACTGTAGTCGGCCAGCTTTGATTTATTACTCTTTGACAAACAAAAGTCGCTCTAGATATGGTGAAAGTAAAAGGACGAAGTCATCTTAGGAAGCAAGCTCTACTGGATAGCAGGTAAAGAAAATCCAAAGCCCACCTCGAGAACCGGTCTACTTACAGATAGCCCCATGGATTTATTCCAGCGTTCCTTTATAGCGAGTAGGTTGTCAAAAATATTCATCCTATCTTATTAGCATTTTAAGCACCAAAATCACCATGTTATATTTAAATTCTTGTTCTACGCAGTTAGTTGTTTAATATCTTACTTTATTGAAAACCATGCTATAACGTGTTGAAGCTCCATTTTATTGTTACTTTGTACATAATGGAATATAATCGTATATAAAAACGTTGATATCTTTCATTTATTTGTATTTCAAACTGAAACATTTATCCCCTATTAGTGTCTTTCATTCAAACGTTGAAATGTTTACTTCTTGTGATCTTGAAAATAGTGCACAAAATATTCATTAGACTTGAATCACGATCTTCATGTAACATTCTAAGAGGTTCAATAAACCTCTTTAATTAAGTTGCCTTAATTCGATTAGACTTTTATACACCCGTAATTAGATTCTTTCCTCAATAAGTAATCTGCTGAGAATGGGAGTTTAGTCTAATGACTCGGATTGCAGATATTAACTCTGGTTTTTTAACAGCTTTTCTAGGTTGGTTTCAGTTTTGATCCCTTTCTCTCGCATTTTATTTCCTATTTCTTGTCCCAGGAGGTGAAAATATCCAGAATAAGGCTGGCTGAGTTGTGCACGTGTCAGTTTTTATTGGAGACTATCTCTAAGGATTTATCTCAATGGATACTTAGGGGGACCAGTAGCCTCAGCACAGCAGATAATACGGGAGAAGTAACCGCATCAGTGCGGTCACTATTTAATAATACCCCCTCCCTCCCAAATGCCCTTGACAGTGTTTTAATCCGAAGCCATAGAATTGACATGACAGCTAGGAGTTGTAAACAACTAATTTGGTCACACGCTGCAGGAAGTGATATCTAAAAGCAATATATAAACCGATATAATGACAGCCAATAGAGGACTCAACCAGTGGGTTCGGTCTGAGAGAGTAAATCCGCATACATTTGACGTGGGAGAGAGCTCCTTGAGCAAAGTAGCTGCTAACTATTGATACAAGTAGAGCTGTATAAAACCTGACACGAGGCAATACAAGGAAGAAGTTAAGCAACTTGAATGTTGCTCTGGTACTACGCTTGGTACTGGCAATAGGCGATTTTATAATCTTGCTCAGTAAATTTAGTAAAATAAGCAAGAATAAAACCAGATTTCATAACCATAACCAAATATTTTGATTGCATATGGGGGTTGTAGTCGGCAACAAAATGTTATAGTCTTTTTTTTACAAGTCAAATTTAAATCCAACAGCATGTAATTGATATTCATATCTAGCTAATCTAAGTTACATATCTGTGGCATCTATGTACGTTTTATTGGTTATCAAAGGTTTTGTCTTCTTATTTTTCGGCATCCCCTTGCCAATCAGTTGAGTATCTTTTTTTTTCCTCTTGTAGGGGGTTTTAGAGAGGTATCTGCTTAAGTATTAAGAAAATGACGCCATCTAAGCGAGCTGAAATAATAGCACAAGCAGCACAGATTCTAGTGAAGTTGGATGAATTTTGTGAATATTGAAATCTCCTTTGTATAACTTATAGATAGATATAGGGATAATAATAGTAATGGTAAGTATTGAGAAAAGTCATAGTGCAAGGTGTCAATTCAAGCTTTATCTACTTTCACTGGCAGAATCGTTTAATTTTATTGTTTGCTAGGTTTTTTTACTTTGAGTAGACCATGGTATTAATCTAGCCTTACAATTTGACTAGATAATTATTATCGAAACCTCCTCGAAGGCTACGATTTGAGATGCATCTTTATAAACATTGTTCTGATCTGGGCTTTAATCCTGTAAGCATAGCTGCAATACAGTTTATTGTTTTTATTGTAGATCTGGATGATCGATCTGAGATGAAACTCTGCCATTTAATTTAAACCCACAGTTGTTCATGTAGTTTCTGGTTATGCATGAAGCAGTAAGCAGCTGCTCAATTCGATTCACTGCACCCAACTCAAGATTTCAAAGATTCCAAGCACATCCGTAGATCTTAAAAAACTATCGGTCATTTTGCTGGTGTTAGTAATAAAGCTGGCCACAAGAAACCTATAAAAAAGCTTGATAATATTCGCTCTATCTTAATATAGAATAGATCCAACCTTTGAGAAAACATGCATAAAACTATACCTTTAAGACATTTAAGAGGCAAGTATGCATTTGCCGTAATATCAACAATATGAAAGAAATATTTCATTAGTATTATTGATAAAGTCTATAGGGGTTAGTTTTAGTTGTAATTACCAAACTTGTGTTATTTCAAATTTTTCATTGATTATCAATAGTCCCATAGTACCCTAATTGCTAACAATACATTTAAAAATTACTTTGTGAATTTTGGTCTCAAGACGCAATGAATTATGTTGTTATAGGATAATAGTAATTACACCACTTTTGACGTATAATAGTGCTGTAAAATGAAAGGAGTTAGAATTGTGGGCCCATTAGCGTGTGTGACAAAATGAGCGTGTACGGTATTTTGCACAACGCCGTTAACGTTTTAACGTCGTAATTTTGGAACCATTTTTAGCTATAGAATAACTTTGCAATAAGAAACCCCCGTAATCAGTAAGCCCCTGTGTAAGCAACGAAAAAGACGTCCAAAATACATGCAAATTTCCTGAACCCCCGATATCCTTTTTTAGAAAAAAAGTTTTGCCTCCCATACAAGTTTCTTAAACCGGAGTGCCTAAGAGGGAAACTTTTTCTTTGGCCACATTCATCCCTTCAAAATTTAAGTTAATGGCCAAACAAAAATATCTTTACAAATCGCCAACGATCAGTTTTTCGTACTGAACATAAATCGAGGTCCCATTTATTCTTTATTCAGTTGCAAGAGTAATTTGAACAGAACTTAAATTATAAAATTAATTTTCCTTCTATCTTACAGATTGTTGTTGCAAAATATGGTTGGCTGAGTACTGTAAAATATCACCAGCTAAACTATAGAATGTGCCATATTATTCAACAAGAGAGTCACATCAGTTCAGTAATGGCTGAATCTGTTGCTTCTAAACTCGCCGAAATACTCGGTTGAATTTGCTTCATGTCAAAGCAGTCAGTTTTTATTCAAAAGGAAATGTGAAAATTATTGCCGCTCGTAAAGCTATCATGAATTTTTCATCTAGAGATATCATCAAGTGTGACAAAAGGGGTCTACTTTGGAGGAAGAAGTGACATTATTCTGCTGGATAATTTCTCTTCCGGTATATCTACTGTTAGAGATTCCTCTTCAAGGCTTCAGAATACTAAGGTTGTATGGGTTACCAGTGAGTTCAACAACTTAATATCAGCCGCTTGATCAAGGGATTATTTGCACATGAAAGACCTACTGGAAACGACAATGGCTTTTTATATCCTGGCAGAACTTAACTGTGGCAACGATCTTATGGAAACAATGGCAGCTCTATCTGCTGTAAGATGGAAATTTCGAACTTGGAAAGCTGATATTCCTGAAGAAAATATTCATAATTACTTCAAGAAAACCTTAAATCCATAAAATGATGAAGAAATTGTTAGTTATTCACTTTTAAAGGAGATTTGAATAGGCTTTAATAAGCACGGGATTCCTAAGATATCTCAGTTAAAAGAGATCAAGAAAATTTATTAGTTCTTTAATCCTGTCGAAGAGAAAGTTGCAGATAGTCTAGAAGATTTCGATCTCTTCTCTGTGCATAAGTATGGTCCCAAAAATGATAGATATGCTGTCGCCTCTGATGGTGAGGTTTATAAAACACTTCCTAAAGCTTTTGCAAATAAGGCTTTAACGGACCTTTACCTGTTGCGATTATTCAAATGGCAGCAGGCCGAAGGGTATGAACACATGCTACAAGATATTCACCACTAAAAGCAGCATTTGATGAATAAGAAAAAATTAAAAAGCTGAATTGATATTTGGAAGTTCTTTAAATGATCACGATATATGTCTACTATATTGGTTCAAGATATATATATACATAACAACCTTAGTGGCGTGCTAATAGTTGTATATGAACTTGATTTAACTAGTATACCTAGCCTAGTAGAAATTCGCGTGAAGAACAAAAAACCGAGACAAGTAAATAAACCACTCGTCTTTTATTTTTTTGCTCACTATGAGATTTATCTGTGGTACATATGTATATGTCCCAAAGGCCAATAGCAAAATCATTATTCCGAGTGTGGTCAACTGGGAACAGTTGAATATGTTCTCAAGGAGTGTTCTAGAACAGCTTGTTGAGGTTTTAATATTCGTTCTTTGCACCGATCTACTGAGAGTTATGTATCTCGAAGTTCCCTTAACACATGGAATTACTTATGGAGAATTCGACGCCATTGAAAGTCTGAACTTATAGTACACGCTGATATTACTACCTTACCAGTATCATAGACACAAATGCTTTGAAATTCATGTTTTCTTTGTATGCTGTTTTGCTTTACAATTTTGTTTGTAACTATTTGATTTAAGGATAACAACCGGGTTATCTATTGTTTTACAATAATTTTTTGCTAGGATAACAAACTAATTTTCTATTAATTGCTTAGTAAAATAGCATGCAAGCCTAACACGAGTTAGACGATAAAATGATACCAATTTATTCAAGATGATTAAAAATTTATATACAAATTATGAATCTTTGGTACAACTAGAACCGTACTATGAACAAGTACGAGATTTTTGAGAACTGTTATGATGGCGGTGGCAATCACAGCGTTTTAACTGTGACTCAAGTAGATTCAGGGTGTAAAGCTTGAATGGCTCTTAATAGTCACCTTGTTTTTCTTTGGATACTCAAAGTTCAGTTATCAGAGCTGTTAAAACTATAGGTCAACAATGTATTTCTGATTCCTTGTTTGTAGTACTAACCTTGTCTACATGTTACGGGCTTATTAAAACTTTACTTGGTACTATCAATCTCTCTTGAATGCTATAGATAATGGATCCTATACTGCAAATTATAAAAGTATATGGAGTCTAAACGGATGGCAAATGTAGATGTTTGTGACAGGAGGTACTCAGTGATTTTAGACAAATTAACTTTTGAAAGCTGGTAACACCACCCTTTGCAGAAATATAGGCTGTTTAAAAAGTAGTTAATAATAATATTTGTTATTCTCGGTTAGCCACGGTCAAATCAATATAGACGGCTGAAGTAGGCATCACCTGCAATTGTTCCAGGCTAAGAATATTATATACAGTATATTTATAATCTTAGATGCACTAAGGATTCTGACATGTCTGGGACATTGAAAGTCAATTACCGTGGTTGCCAAGCTTTTTATTTTTGGATTTATGACTTTACCAGGTTTAAACAATGTTACCATATTTTACCGTGAGCATGTATTTTTTTACTTTTTGTCTGACAATTATTGAACAAAAAAAAAAAGGATGACTGGACATTGTTTGACATGCAAAAAAAGGAAAATGATCTATAATGTACTTCTGATTTCAAATAACTAGCACTTTTACCAATTCACACGAGTTGCTTGTTTACATGTCGAGTACAAAAAAAGGAGATGGCGATATTATTAATACACTTAAACATTTAAAAACACGAGGCTGAATAATAGACATTCAGGCTTTCACTTGAATAACCATAAACTCATGGTACCCATCTGAATGGAAGAACATCACCAAGATGATGGGGTGAACATGGGACGGTGAACAAGCGAATTTTAAAATTTTTTTAGATAGGTGGGTATGTATAAAATGTATAAAGCTGTTGTACGGCTTTTAGAATTATTGTAAATAGAACACAGAATTACACGTTTACGAGGCACGGGTAAGCGTATTGTAAGCTGGCTAAGAGTTATTTTTGTAAAAAAGTTTTCAAGGGTATATTTCTTAAAGAACAAAGAGTTGAAGAACCTGCTGTATATGCACAGCCTTGAATACCCGAAGATTTATTTTAATAAAGCACAAACCTTGATGGCTGCAAATATTATACGTGCAGCTAACAGCAACGTTCAGCGTTAGCATCAGATCCAATAACACTCGCAACACTAGAAAAGAGCCTGTTACAATGGCTGGTCCGAGGACACATGTTTTACACTTGGCTGTTTTGTAGGTTTTTTTCTGCTTGGAACGGCACCAAAATCTATTATGAACTTTTTTGCTTTTTGCTGACTCAGCTCGGAAAAACCTGTTGTTAGGGGTCCAATTTAGAGCAGATTGTACTGTATTTCTACCCTAACTGTATGTGCACGCGAGGCTGAACTCAACCCTCCCAACGACAAACTCGGGATTGTTCCATGAACAACCGAGTTTTCTAACCTTTACAAAGGCAAGGCTGGGATACACATTTTGTTACATTTTCAAGGGTTCTGCTCTGAAAACTTCTACATTTCTCTGGAACTTTGTAGAAAACACACGTTTTGCTGACTTGTCAAGGTGAATATTCATATCCTGATAACAATAATAAAAAAGTATTTAAGGGCTACTATATCTTCTGGGATCAAAATTTATATATTTCTACATCATCAAAAACATTATCCAACTCATTAAATCAAACTTGATTCTATTAAAACAGTCAAAAGACATTCTCATAACTGTTAAAATTCCAGTTTTTTCCAAAACAACCCCCACACATACAATCAACAATGCAGCCTACTTTCAGCAACTCCTCCGTCAAGTCCAGCAAGCTTGAGATCCTCAGAAAAATTGTTGAGTTTGGCACTGGCATGGGCCCTGCTCCCACAAAAACTCAAAACACATACCTTGCTAATGGCACCCTGGCTTTGAGAGGAAGATAAACACCGATATTTTCTTTTCTGTTTCATCCGTTCAAGCATTCTTTTATTCATTCATTATTTATTTATTTCTTTGTATTAGCTTTGTTTTTGTTTCATTTTTTTATTAGCATTCATTAATATTACATATAGTTTTATATTTCAAACATAGTAGTTCTCATTTTACACTTTCAGTTATCTTTTAAGGCCAATATAGAACTCATAAATTCTGTAGAAACCCCCATCAATTATCTTTCTTTTATATGCAACATTGTTTAAATTAAGATGAATATGATATGCAATATGATTTACCAACTGTATTTAGCTGATTTCTACACTATCCAAATATATTTGCAATAATAATAATAATATGAACTTCAAGACATTTTTACAACTGTAGAATTCAACATGGTATTCAAGGGAAATTTCTCTAAAAATAAAACAGGGACCAGATTGCTATTTAGTTCACACCATCTAGTTCAGTCTACTGTGTTTCATTTTAAACAATCCAGTAATAATTGCTATTTTAAACCCCTATCACAATATTGCTTTTATTGAAATAATCATCCCGATATTTGAGTAAGTTGAATTGACTGTCCTAGTATGATGTTTTCCCTCGTATTACAAAACCGTTCAACTGTGTCGCGTGAGACTTGAAATCTGTAACTCTGAGGTATTGCAAAACAAGCTATGATTCAAATTAACTCAAATAGTAATTTTTAATGAGAGTAGTTAAACAATGTTTATATCATGATAAAAGGTATCAGACAGACATGCTGATAATACTCAAGGCGCTAGTGTAGCCGGTCTGTTTTTTGTTTTTTTCTGGTTTTCTTTTTTGGGAGAAAAGGGTTGAATTGCAAATCCCATTGTTTGGTTCCTATTTGGGAGACTAGATTGAAAAATCCATCTGCAGCCAGTGTCAGACAAGTTGCAGGATTTCACAAAACACATTTTAAGAAATGCTTCGGCCTCAATGGGAACATTGAATTTGTTTTAACAGAGAGTCACATCATCGTGTCACTGTTAGATGATTATCAACACCAATGTTTTATGATGAATACGAATTATGGGAAAGAATAAGTGTTTGTCTTAGTGAATTTGAAGTATAAATACATAGCAATTATCTAAAATCTCAAGCTTTTATATCATCAACTCACAGTTGTTTCGCACTTTCTTATCAATATCACAATCAAGCTTATAGCTTTTGAACGCTCTCTTTTATCAATAATGACTGCTTCTTTTGATCTATCACTTAATAAACCTACAACTTCCATTTTGGAGACGGAGTCTAAATCCGTAAAGCAGGTAGAAATCGCACCCTTGACTGACAGTAAGTTGTTCTTGTTTTGTAATTTTGAGTTTACCACATAAAACTAACAGTAAGTTAAAAATAGATATAAAGGTACAGGAACCCCCAGCCTTTGCTGAGCTTCCAATCCGTCTTGATTGGAATCTCTGGATCTGTACTATCGCCTGATTTCACATGAGATTCTAGAGTCTCTGAACCTATACTATAGCCTGATTTCATATGAGATTCACAAACCTTTTTTCCTAAAACATTTGAACTTTTAATAATTTATTATGATATTCCTTTAATTTTTACTATATTTCAATATAATTATAAATGAAAAACTAGGCAAAAACTTATGACGTTCTGGCTAAATCTATTACAGAGCATTAACCATTTCGTCCAAATCATAATAATAATAATAATAATAATAATAATAATAATAATAATAATAATAATAATAATAATAATAATAATAATAATAATAATAATAATAATAATAATAATAATAATAATAATAATAATAAT
>Ga0160505_100655_pt1 | contig 18488 bp, 11 predicted proteins | sample DIDeMG_FD_108225 | JGI IMG/M metagenome (GOLD analysis project Ga0160505, IMG submission 108225) | Enriched chicken feces microbial communities from UW Madison campus, WI, USA - DID2874_E49_Stillage MG | ecosystem: Host-associated > Birds > Digestive system > Large intestine > Fecal ... | reverse complement strand
TATCTGGTAATGTGAACAGCTAAGACTTTTGGTTGTTTTGAAAATAGGGCGTCAGCCCTCGCTGATTGGACTACCATTTCTGGATTCCTTTTTGCAACTTCTACTGATTCTAGAATCATTTGGAATACCTTTTATAAAATATCTCATTCGAAATACCATTTGATAAAATATCTCATTCGTTACCTGAAAATCACTTTGTAAGATGGTCGGCTGAGTGTGAGCCCGAGAAATTCCACTACACTAAAGTCATCACAATTTTGAGGACTATGGCAACGAATCTTACAGAAAACTAGTGACTTATAGAAGCATAAAAAAATTCGAGAGAAACAAATTCGAAAGGGGACCATTGTCTTTGGGCGTCTTCCAAAGTTCAGATAATAATAGCCTCGTAGTTTGAATTACCATTTCAATAAACCATACAACTTAGTGCCACACAGTCCCGAAATTTCTAGGTTTGAACCCTGGGTACTGCCACTCTTGATGTTAAAAAGTATCGGCACAGTGTTGAGCCATCAACACACGAATAGCACCAAGTATGGAAGCAGCAGCACAATCCTTAAATTTTAAAGATTAAAACCTTCGTAATCCAGTTGAAGACAGTTAAGGACTACCCGAAAACATCTTGAAGACCTGCTGAAAAGCAAGTTATAAAACCATTGGAAATGCCTAAAAGTCTGCCTATGCAACCTACACAAAACAAACCCAAGAATACTTCGGACTTTAGATCTACTAGCTCGCTACTCCGCTTTCAGAGTGATTCATCTTTTTAACAGCTAATCGATCACTTTGAATGCCCATCAAAACTTCAACAACCGTCTACTTAGGGTCCCCAGAGCGGTGATTTCTTGCCATCGGCAATGGATACAAACAATACATCTAAACCATTCAAAAGTTCAATATGCCCCCCACGTTCATACAATATTTCAGAGCTTCAAACGCTAACCAATGCGACAGCTCGTTTTCCTCATTTCACTATTCTTGACCGCGGTTTCTCCATTTCACTATTCCTAAGTAAACACTTGAGATATTCGCGCGGGATACCCCAATTGTAATGATGACAGTGCGGCTTCTGCACGAAATTCGATCACTGATCAACACCATCACCGAATATGGCCGGGCGACTTCTATACGTCACTCCGCATATGCAATAAGCATTAGAATCTTCGGCTGGCGGGTCATTCGATGCTCACAATCTGAAGTAAACATTAAAAAATGAGGGGTCGATGACACCTAAAACAATCTGCCAAAGCAAGATTCTAAATCCAACATGACAACCTTGTCTGATGCAAAGACGAAATCACTGGTCCTTCATGTGCGCACAATGCATGCATCCGCAGAGCCGTCTAGATAATACAAAGGATTGGACGTCATAAAAATAGATGGACACCCACTGCGCCCCATGGTAGAGAAAATATCTTTGTGAGTGAATCCCAAAATGGCACCATGAAAGTGCCACCGTTGCAATATATCAAACCCAGAACGCATGGTGCCAAATGTAGGTTCTCGTAAGTTGGATTCCGTCATTGCCAGAGACAGAGTTCTTATGCCGTGGGAGTTATTTTTACTTTTTAGGTTTTGGATGATTTCCCGAGGGCTTGAGATTAATTCTCGTTTTTTTTTTCTTCGTAAGTGTTTGAAGTTCATAATCCGGTGGTCGTTAGTTATTTTTTTTTTCTAGTTATTTTTTGGGGGATTTTTTTTTTTTTTTGTTTTTTTTTTTTTTTTTTTTTTTGTTTTTTTTTGGGGGTTTTTTTTTTTTTTTGTTCTTTTTTTTTTCGTTTCTCATTCTCTCACTCAACTACCTCGTTTCCGTCCTGCGTAGTTACCGATCACCATGTACGGCTTGTCTCAAAAATTGTCCCGGGATAACCATGTTGCAACGTCATGAATTTGAAGATACCACCATTGGAATCTTGCCACGTCGTCTAATCATCTCTGTTAATCCCTAGCACAGAATCCCTGGTGGAAATTTATCCCCGTCGTCCCCTTTGGACGGATTGCCGAGGTGCAGGCTTGACTGGCCCTTCTCCTGCAGAGCCATTTTTTGTCATACACAAGAATCCAAGATGTACCTCCAGCCAGATTTTCTTCACCACTTACTTGTTAGTGCTTTTCACTTCTCTTCTGCTTCTTTATTTACATCTTCCAGGGTTCCTTCCCTTTTTTTTTTATTTTCTTATTCCTCCAATTCTGGTGGGTTCAACTCCGTTCGTCTGGACCCTGGCCTGCTACTGTGATTGCGCTTCGTGGCCTTGAATCCATCCAGTGACTTCAACTTCACTAATAAGCAAATATCGAAATTCCCCAGAGCAGCAGACTGCTTTTACCCAACCGTTTCAGTTTCCCACTTTTACGAAACTCGACCGCTGACTGAAAAGTTTCAAACTCCAGACTTGCTGTCATCACTTCCCATCGCAAAGTCCGCTTGCCTCCATTGCTCTTAAACGAAGTGGTTCACGGCTCCTTTCCTTGTTTTGACGCTTCCACATTTCATTCCTTAACAATTAACCCACGCGTCTCCGAAGTTGAACTTTCATGGGCCATTTGCCTGAGTTAATTCCGTCCATATCACTCACATTCACATTATAACATTATGGAACTCCGACAGGACCTGCCCACCACAGACAGACCAGCAGAGGACCGCCGAAGCTCAGTTACCACGTCTGACACAAGCGAATTGCACAAGGGCAACTCCCATAAGCGTCCCGTGGCCCGCAGAGCATGTCTTTCATGTCGAGAGAAGAAAATTAAGTGTGATGGTGAATCACTCCTGATCAAGGCCCCCAATGCCCCACTCGTTTGTTCCAACTGCAGATTTCTAGGCATAGACTGTGTGTTTGTTCAAAGCATGCGAGGTGGTCGTAGACGCAAGAGGGTGCTGGAAAAGACAATGTCTGAACCCGAATCTAAACACGTGAAGATGGACAGGTCAACACAACCAGATGCTCCCGGAACTTTCCACTCCGAAGCCGCCAGTGGGACCAACGTGGCTCCCTCCATTGCGTCTAACCACAGCTCAAATCATCGTCACATGTTGGATGATCCATGCAAGCTCAAGCTTCCATCACCAACATTACTGTACCTGTCATTTTCTGATGGTCCACACAGACTTTTCAAGCCACTGTATGAGCCCAGCGAAAATACATCTTCCGGTTATCTCTACGATTACGGTGGCCTGGTGCATGGTCCACCAGGTCCTTACAGTTTTGGTCCACCACAGAAATTTAATGGTAGAGACCAGAGAGGTTCAGATCAATTTAATCCTCCTCCACATTTGGGAATGCACCCTCCACCATATCCACACGGCCCACCTGGCCACTTTGCACACCATCCACCTCCCCCACACATGTACAGAATGGGAGATTACTACTATCCTCCACATTTCCATAACGGACCTCCCCCACCTCCTCCACACCATCATCATCATCATCATCATCCTCCCCCTCCTCCCCCTCCTCCCCCTCCTCATCATCACCTTCTGCATCCAGCCTATGGGCTCCCGCCCCCTCACGCCATGTCTGTGTCCCCAAGAATTGAATTTCCAGAATCCAAGGCTTCCGAGAACCCTTCCAGAGGCCCAGGCACTAGTTATTATGTTCGTGAGGGAGATGCATTGTCTTCAAGAAAAGACAGCGGCATTCATAACCATTGGCTGAAACCCAGTTCGGAAGCTGGTCCAGTTTCTTCTGCGCCACCTGCGTCAACCACTTCGCTGAAACTGGCTGCTCCTCCTCACCTCGATTCAAAGAAATATAAAAATACTGAGACATCTTCCGTCTCGTCAATGAGTCTACCGGAAACAAGTGCGGCAAGCGACCAAATAACAGAGTCTGGATTCCCAGCAAGAGCTGGAGGTTCTGATTCTCCTACTTCTATTCGCGATGACAAGAAGGTGACATCCAGTCGACATTCCTTTGATGACCGCGATCTTCGAGAATATAATTTACCCCAGTGGTCTGTATTGTCTGAGGTGTTTGATTTCTATTTCACTTACGTCAATCAAAATTTTGTCTTGCTACCCAATAAGAACTTTTTTTTGAAGAGATTGGCACTAAATTCTGATAGTTCCATCATACATGCAATTATTGCGGTTGTTTGCACGAAGCGTAGCTGGCCATTTGAGCAGAGTGAGGCCCATTGGTTAGGCAACATGGAACGCTTTTGGGACAACTTGAATGACTTTGGAATGCTTCTTTGCTATACATTGATACACCATACTTCAAAGGTGAGAGATAATCTTCACTATAGTGTTGACATTAGCGATAAGATGTATGAAATTATTCAGGGAAACCGCTACCTTGAAGTGTTGCCAACTTCAAGTAATCTTAATTCGAGAAAACGCTATGAAAACGAGGCACTCATTCGGATAATCTGGATCTATTGGGTTGAATCGCAGGTTTTCCGTTTGAGGCAGGGTCGTCCGTATTCCAAGCTATTCATGATGAGGAACGACAATATCATTATGCGTGCTAACTTGAGTGATTTCTGCAACAAAAAATTCCCGCTTCCGGTGAAAAATGAAAGTTACGTCAAATGTCAGGATTCCAGAAGGGGCTCATGGGACGATCTTAATAGCGGCTTCTGTGAAGACTCCAACACACCGATAACGGCAGCTCTGCTTCTCCAACAAGTAATGGACAGAATCGCCTCCAATGAATTGACCAAAGATAACTTGGTTCTGAATCCACAGTTCAAAACATTTCTCAGAGACAAGTTCTATTTGGTTCGTGAAGATACAATTATTTTGAATGCCCATTACATGTTTGCTAATTACTTGATTCTACATGCAAGCTCTATTCAAAGATGTCATTTCATCAAGCATTTATTGACTTTTGAAGCACTTATGCGCTCCACAATGAAGGTCAATTCCCAAAAGGCAGATTCTGGAGATTCGGAAGACTACATTCCAAGATTGAGCGCATTTTCCATAACTAATCTTATCAATTTGGAAGAGCTTCCGTCCCGTGTTGCTGACATTGACGAATTTCAGTGGACTTGCTTGCTTGAATTGATTGAGGATACAATCAGCACTTTGGATCTTTTCAACATACACCTTGGCATCATTCCATCCGAAACAACCCCACGTTTCGCTGTATTATATGGAGTCACATCTTTGGATGCCACGCGTGACTGGTTCACGTCGCAAGAACTCATCACCAGTGGTGAGCTCACCTGGCTCAAAGCGTGCGATTTCAGCATCGTGAGCGCCAGTTTGTTAGTATGCGTTATCCCCAGTTTAATTGTCCTTCGCAACTTATTTGAGATCAAAGCTGACGGTTCAAAGTCCAAAATCGTGATGCTTAGAGGCAATGCCGAGTATACATTTACTATGGAGGTACCGTCCAAGGTTTTGAAGGGCTTCCAGAAGGATGTTCTTCTCAGAGGTTTTGAGAGAGTGGCCGAGTTTCTCAGATTTCGTGCTCAATATGACACTATGCGCAGCTTACAACAGGATACTATCACGAATATCAATAAGGTCAGCCACTACTTAGAAGAGATACTTCAGAACATGAAATAGAGAGGTGTTGGTAAACTAAAAATCCGAATGCAATTCTTGTAATCTTCAACTGATAGTAGACACAGACGTGTAAACTGATTTTCGCAACCATTCCGCTCCCCCACATTCGCGGCCTAACATTAACCGTCCCCGAAATTCACGTGGCCTACGAACTTGACAATCATACTCGCTTCTTCTACATTAAAATCATACTTGCTATTCCAAAAGAGAAACTACTTTATTTCAGCCTCACTGCTTTTATCCAGTGAGTCGTTTGCTTTCATTTTCATCAAATCTTCTCCGGTTGTCGACCCTTTCTACTATTCTGCAACCAGTGACCATGATTAATGTGTTCAGACCACATTTTGACCACCCAAAGACTTCGACAGGTGCCTTGGATACCGTTGAAAGTCTAACACGTGATGTTCATTTGAAGCCAATTCACTCCCACAACGACTACTGGCGTAAAAGACCCTTACTAGATGCTTTACTGTATGGTTGTGTTAGCGTCGAAGGAGATATCTGGCATTTTAAAGAGGATTACACAGTTGGTGATACCATTACCGCAACCACACTGAAGTTTTTGTCCGATGAAATGTATGTGGGTCACAATCAGATCTATTTGAAGCCCGAGAATACTCTCGATAAGGTGTATTTTGATCCAATGTTCAGTTTCTTGGAAAGTGCCAACAAGGAGTTCTCTGTTCCAATCCTTGAGAACTTCAATGCGAAATTCGGGCTCTTCTACGATGCTCCCGAGATTCCGTTGTACTTCTGGCTAGATTTGAAGACTGAGGGCACAGATATCTATGCCCATTTGAAGAAGTACTTGTCCAGATTCATCGACAAGGACTACTTGGCATTCTACGACCACGAAACAGGTACGATGCTGCCGGGTCCTGTGATCATTACTTTGACTGGAAATGTTCCCTGGGATGTATTAAATAACGAAACAGAAACCACTAACAGATATGTCTATGCGGACTGTCCACTTCACGAATTTCTAGGCGCAGGAGACGATAAGATGAAGAAATTCAAGAAAACATGCGTCTTTGCCAGTGCTTCATTGGAGCAATTGCTTGGAAAGGAAAGTTACCAGACTGCTGTGAGAGGAGACTTTTCCGATGAACAGCAGGCCAAATTGAAGCAGATCTTCGATGTGGCACACGAAAATGGCATCAAAACAAGAATCTGGGGAGGCGTGGATTGGCCCATCCATGTGAGAGATAGTCATTGGACCACTTTGTGGAGATTGGGATGTGATCTCATCAATGCTGACGATTTGGCAGCTGCCGCAAATATCTTCTAATCAATAATTATTAATTAATCTTAGAGTCGAGATTTTCTCGTCTCAAAATAAATAGTCGAACCATTTGGAGTCTAGAAGTTCTTCTTCAAATATTCGTAAGTGTAGAAGATGGCTGCATTTGCTGGAATAGATCTCATCAATGTGATTCCGAGACCACGGTATAAGTTGAGCATGCCACCAGGTCTGCTCGTCAAATGCTTGAAAGCAGTAACAAAATTCAACTTCTTGGAGGATCCAGAAGTCATGTCGTACGTCTGAATGTTCGATTTGATGGTGTCGATGGGGTAAATGGAGAGGTTGAACATGAATCCTGCCACAGCTCCACTTACTAGTAGATTTGTATTCTCTTGCTTTGGGAATTTGTTATTCAAAGTCTTCAAACTCTCCTCATATGAAGCAAACCACACTGCTGTTCCACCCATCTCTCTTAAAAGTGTCAGATTGAGCCCATGCCAGAGCCCAACCGTGCCTTCGTTGCGAAGAATCTTCTTAATGATGGACATATACGATTCGCTGGCCGTAGAGGACTGGAGATTGGCCACCTGAAGTTTACACTTGACCAACTCAACTGGAGTCAAGACAAAAGAGGCCGAAAACCCTGAAAATGCTCCAGCAATACACACTCGGAGTAATGAATCACTAGGAATGTCAGTGACTTTGGATAAACCCACCTGTCCATACTGGAAAGCACTAAAAAGCACAGCACTCTCCATACATGCACCTACCATGGGTGCTCTAATGCCCTTGTAGAACCCATTGAGGATACCTTCCCTGTGGAAGATGTCCTTGATAATTTTGGTTGTGGACTTCTCATGGTGAGAAGATTGAAGTCTGACCTTGACGGTATCGAAGGGAAACTCGATGAGTTTGCCCAATGATCCTGCTATAGCTCCGTAGGTGATTTCTTTAGCAGCATTAACCATGATTTAGAAAGGGTAAAGTTTGTGATCTAGCAAGATGATGTGGAGATGGAAGGAAAATTAGGATATGATGGTAAACAATTATATGGAACTCAAAAAGTGGATTAAGGAGAAAGAGTCAAAGCTCAAGTGCAGATTAAGTAAAGAAATACCAAAATTTTCCAGAAAAGCAAAGATCACCGTAACATATAGAAATGAATTAAACTTTTCACAGCATGTAGTTTAGGCGAAGACGATGAGGCGCAGATCTCAAAATACTGAACGCCCGAAAACTAACGAAAAAGGCAGGACCTGGAAAAGGAGATTACAACGCTATATCGAAAAACTTATTCAAAAAAAGGGCTCAGAAAGGTTGAATGTCAAATTCGTAAAAAGTCTACATCTTTCTCGTATCAATGATTAATATACTATATGGGACAGGAGAAACGCTTATCTCAATGGGATGAATCTAGAAGAAGCGTTACCAGCTCTACCGTGTCTGACAGGAGTGTAAGTGATGGAGAACTCACCCAAGTAGTGGCCAACCATCTCTGGCTTGATCTCGACGGTGTTGAAAACCTTACCGTTGTAGACACCAACCAAAGAACCAATCATCTCTGGAACGACAATCATGTTTCTCAAGTGGGTCTTGACAACAGCTGGCTTCTCATTCTCTGGAGCAGCCAACTTAGCAGCTCTCAACTTGGCAATCAAACCCATTGGCTTGGAGCCCAAGCCTCTGGAGAATCTTCTTCTGACTCTGGCACCGCAAAGCTTGGTGAATTCGTCGGTCTGCAACTCCAACAACTGTGCAAGGTCAACACCCTTGAAGGAGAAGGTCTTGAAGGTTCTCTTCCTTTGGTTAGCTGGATGTAGTTAGTATATGGAAATAAGGACGATTAAAGGGGCGAGAAACAACCGGGAAAAGTGCTGGAAATAAGGATACACGGCAAGGAATGCCATTCTAAGGAAGATGGATCGGTTCTAGACACTGAATTCTGTGTCTGAATGTGGATCGGATGGTAGGTTCCATTGATGATATAGATTCAGGAAGTGAAGGAGGGAAAATTGGAAGAAATAGGGGACAAAAACTTCTCACAGGATGAGTATCCGCATATCACAGACACATAGTTGGTTTTGTGGTTTCCATCGCCATAATTTGCAGATTCAACATACTAGTCTCAGCCATGATGTTCGCTTGGTACTTGTGGTAAGAAAAATTTAGAACCAGAAAAGTGTGAAAATTTTGTCGAAACGGAGTGCAGAGGGGAATGCGGACGAGGACTGCAGGTTATAGACATTCACGTGATGAATTGTGAGGGTTTTGCTGAACAATTCAATGTCTTGGTGTACGGGTGGTGTCATGAATTATCTTCAAATATTGTATAAGATAAGTAGGTGCACGTGATGTTGTGACTGTCTTTTGACAATGCACCTCATTAGGTTTATTTCGTGACATTGGATGTTCTCAATATCAGTTAAAGTTAGTGTGAAATAATTTATCAATAAACAAGTTGCCCAGAAGATCAGTTTTTCATTTTTCCTTTTCAAAGTACTGACTTAGTTACACCTTACTGAATTCACACTAGAGATATGTATACTATATGCACAATCCGTATCCAATATCTTTGAATCATGTCTTGTAGTATGATCCAGAGCTTATTCATGAGAGATTTTAAAATGATGTAAATCAAGTTCAATTTCAAAGGTTCATAATGAATTTCCCTTTATTTGTTTTCTCTTGGAGTCTCACGATAAGATATTGCAATAAAATTAACCTTCAACTCCCATTGTCACGTGCCGTACCCTTAATCATAACGACTAAATCAACTTCATTCAACACTTGCTAAAATCCGTATTCATCCCTTTAATCTTACCAAAGGTCACCCCTATAAATTGTCTAAATTGCTACATATCCCTTAAACCCCACGTATCGTATACCTGTATCCCCATTAATGTATCATCGATATCCACTAATGTCACACCCGTACACCACGCCGCATCACCTCCACCACCAAAAAAATTTTCCACTCACTACCAAATTTTCTTTTCTCATCAAAGGATAGTCTGCACTTTTCCCGCTTAAACTGATTATTCTAAAATGAAGTACTTGGCTGCTTACTTGTTGTTGGTTCAGGGTGGTAACACCTCTCCTTCCGCCTCGGACATCTCCTCTTTGTTGGAGTCTGTTGGTGTCGAAGTCGACGAATCCAGAATCTCCACCTTGTTGGGTGAATTGGAGGGCAAGACCATTGAGGACTTGGTTGCCGAGGGTAACACCAAGTTGGCTTCCGTTCCATCTGGTGGTGCTGCTGTTTCTTCTGGCTCTGCTGCTTCTTCCGGTGCTGCCGCTGAGGAGGCTGCTGAGGAGAAGGAGGAAGAGGCCAAGGAGGAGTCTGACGACGACATGGGTTTCGGTTTGTTCGACTAAGCGTCTCAGCTAGTTGACTTTCTGTAATAATACACTCCATTCTAACAATGACGTAGGAATTGTAGAAGATTGATAATTGTGGAAACATTAACCATCCAACTGCTTATGAAATTCATACAATAAGATTTGCTTATGGTGTTGAACGGATAATGATATGTCTACGATATTCATGATCATCCTTTATTATCATTAACCTCTTCTCTGTCTTTCATCTCGGGATATCTGTCTATGGTTGATATAATGCCAATATCATCTTAGCTGCTCCACTTGATGTGCCAATCTCACTTCATGGCAAACTCAAGCTTCTCCATGAGGATCCGGAATCGACCCATCTGAATCTTCAAGTCAGTGTTCGCTACCTCTTCGTCACTGTCCTCATCCTCGCTATCTGGACGCAAGGAATTGGAATCTTTCTGGAGAAAATTCATCTTTCCATTCAACTGCCGAAGGTACTCGAATTTCTGCATCTTATACACTAATTCCTCGTTCATCTCAATCAACAGTGCTCGTAGCTGTGTATACTGTTCCTTCAACGTGTCAATTTTCTGTTGATGGCTCGATATATGATCTTTAAGCTCTTGTGCAACTTCAACTTGATACTTCTTGACTAACCCCTCACGCTCTTCATCATTTCTATTCTCTTGAAATCTCTCTTGGTCGTCTTGTACTAGCAAATTCGCTTCTTCTCCCTCTTTCCCATCCTCTGTCTCAGTCTCAGTCTCATCTTTCTTTCCACCACTCTCAATGACCTCGGGATCTTCCTGTTCAGTCTCCATTGAAAAAGAATGCGCAGCAAATAAATATTCCGGCTGTGGAAGCTCCTTGACCAACTCATTGAACATACCTACTCGGTCTCCCACGTCTCCAACCAGTGAGAAATCAGGTAGCAAAATTGGCTGGATCATTATCTCGATCTTGGCCAACGCTTCATTCACCTTAAACACCTTTTCCTTTTCATTGTTTACTATCTGCTGCACAATCTGATGCACTGCTTGACGATTGAATCGGTCTCGATTATGTCGTTTAAGACGAAGGTTAGCTTTAAGTAGGATGCTCTTCATTGTTTCTTCGCTGATATTGTTCTTGCTCATCACTGCACGGAGCTCGTCATCTATTACCAACGGTTGATTGAGAATCCGGATTTGTTCCTCTATGAAATTCTTAATATATAAGTAACTCATGGTGAAGAAAGAGTGTTAAACGCGTTGGTTGCAAAAGTTTAGAGATGCGTGGATTAAGTTCGAACTTACACCCGTACACCATCTGATATGGAGTCCATCAACCCATGAAAATTACACAACTTTATAGCATAGAAAATGGTTACGTAGTAGATTATGAATTCAGAAGTTCAAGAGTTTTTTTCAAATTTTGAAATATCATTCAAACTCATAAAAAAACTAAACCCTCTTTCCAAACTATGGTCACGTGAGTACAAACAAACCGATAAGGTTTAATCGTAATATTAGTATCCTGTGATAAACTTATATATTTGCCCAGATATGAGTCAATTTTCAGCAACTAACGGCACAAATCCCATTTACGATCCTATACGAGACCATAATGGGTATAGATCTGGGGCAAGGGTTGCACGAGTGCAGATTTTGATTGCACTGTTTCTCGGGTTATCGGCATTCACGGTATTTTGCTTTCTTAGAAAGAAATACCCCCGAATTTACGTCGCTAACTTCAACCAGCTGAATATCAATTATTTCCACAGCTTTTCGAGACAAAAATTGCCAAAGTTGCCGTCAACCTTATTTGGTTGGATTCCTGTGGTGTACCGAATTGACGAAAAGCAAGTACTTGAGCATGCTGGGTTAGATGCAGTGGTTTTCCTAGGGTTTTTCAAGATGTCAATCAAAATCCTTGCTGTATGTGTTGTTTTCGCGTTTACTATAATATCCCCTGTTCGATACAAGTACACGGGACGGGTAGACTTCCCGGATGGGAATGATGATGATGATGATGATGATAAGAACGGAGATGATGATTCGGCAATGATAAAATTGGTAAGACTTTCGAAAAGAAGTATATCATGCTGGCTTATTCTGTTCATCAGGGACAGTGGCCTGGACGACTACGAGTCATTCCTTTGGATGTATACTGTATTCACTTACGTCTTCACGCTTGTGGTGCTCTATCTCCTCTATCGGCAAACCACCAAGATTGTTGCCATGAGACAAAATTACCTTGGTCAGCAAAGTTCAATCACTGACCGCACAATAAAGTTGTCTGGGATTCCGCCTGTACTTCGGGAGGAGGAGGCGTTGAAGCGCCATATCAATTCTCTAGGCGTGGGAGATGTTGATGAAATTGTCATTGTCAAAGAGTGGAATACACTCAATGATCTATTTCGTATGAGAAAGCGTATTTTGAGGAGACTCGAGGTGCAATGGGTAGAATACTTCAAGAAAAACGGTTTAGACAACACTTGTGACTTGAGAACATCTCGAATCAGCGCTTCCCACGGCGACACCATCCACTTGACCGACTCTGATTACCTGGGTGTGCAAGAAAGGCCAGGGAGCCCCGAATCTGCAACTTCTACAGCTGCTTCCATTATTGATCAGATATCTGAGCACTTGGATGACCATTCCAGCGCTATTTATGGAATGAATACCAGTGTTAGCCACCTTCCTTTGTTAACAGATGACGATATGTATCGTCCTCGATTTCGGAAAGGCTTCTTTGGGCTCTTTGGACCCGATGTGGACAGCATCAACTACTATAATGAGCAACTCGAAGTTCTCGATAAAGAAATTCGAAGAAGCCGGTTGAGGGAATATCCACCCAGCTCCACGGCTATTTTAACAATGAAATCTGTCGCTCAGGCCCAAATGTTGGCCCAGGCGGTGCTAGACCCTAAAGTGAACCACTTGATCACCAGTTTGGCACCTGCTCCCCATGATATCATCTGGGACAATTTGTGCTTATCTCGGCGAGAAAGAAACTTCCGCATATCCATGGTAATGATATTCATTGGGTTGATTTCTATCTTGTTGGTCTTTCCGGTGAGGTTTTTGTCTAATTTCTTGAATGTGAAAAGCATCTCTAAGGTTACACCTAAGCTTGGAGAATTCTTGAAAGGACACAGGTGGGCAGAAACATTGATCACTGGAATCTTGCCTCCTTATGTCTTCACGATATTTAACATCGTCATGCCTTACTTTTATATCTGGATCACTCAGAAACAAGGATACACTTCACATGGAGATGAGGAGCTCTCCTCAGTGTCCAAAAACTTCTTTTACATTTTTGTCAACTTGTTTTTAGTTTTTACCCTTTTTGGTACCGTCACCCTTAGTGACACCGCTCCCCAGATCGCCTATCAGTTGGCACAGTCACTCAAGAAGTTGAGTTTGTTCTACGTGGACTTGATCATTCTCCAAGGCATAGGAATATTTCCTTACAAATTACTCCTCCTCGGAAATCTTCTCAAGTATCCCATCGGGAACCTATTCTGGTGTAAAACGCCCAGGGACTACTTGAACCTCTACAAGCCACCTGTGTTCAACTTTGGGTTGCAATTACCACAACCCATATTAATATTGATTATCACCATTACATACTCGGTGATTTCCACAAAAATCGTCACAGCTGGCCTAATCTATTTCATCGTGGGATACTTTGTTTTCAAGTACCAACTTCTTTATGCATGCATCCATCCACCACATAATACGGGAAAAGTTTGGCCCCTAATGGTACGAAGGGTCATATTGGGCTTGCTCATTTTCCATATGACTATGTTTGGCACTCTTGCTTCGGAGAAGGCCATTCTTTGCGCATCTTTGCTAGTACCACTTCCATTGTTCACAGGTTATGTGTTCTGGTACTATCACAAGCACTATACATCCCTTTCCACGTTTATTGCGTTGCGGTCGATTGTTAACAATGAGCTTCCATTCCGTGGTGACGACGAGGAAGAATTGTTCACGGCAGCTACTAATTCAACCGCCAGAGAGCAAACCTTGGACGAAAGAAGAGAGGTTAATCAGAGCTATGAGTATCCATACTTGTACGAGGAGCTCAACGGTCCCATGATCGCTGTAGACCACGACGAAGTCCTCCACGTCAGTGCAGACGGTGCACCAGTGAGGAAAAGCATTCCAATTCTTTAGACTAAGATCTTGTAATCATGAACCGGATGAGTATCCCAATACTATGGACAACGAGTAATGGATAAATGACATAAGCGATTTGGTTTCATGTAGCTGTGTGCCGAGCTTGTTGTTCAATAACTCAAGGAAAGTCATCCCCGGCGAGAAACAGGCAACTAAAAGTGCCATGGACACGTACTTGGTCAACATCAGGAATGCTGTGGCTGTCAACACAATAAGTGTAGTGGCAAGATATGACGAGCCCGTGTTAATTCGCAATGCTTCGATGGTGTTGAAAACTCCTAATGCATCCACAGCTGCTGATGCAATTATGATGTTGTCGTATGGCCAAATAAGCATGATAATTGGAAGGCACTTGACCGCCAACGACATGCTTGTGGTTACTAGTAGTACAGTCGAGAAATACCCCCGCTGGAAACGGCTGTGCAAGTTATTGTTGGTAGTCTGCGGCCAGCGCATGAGCTTCCAATAGAACATATCGATTAGGTAGCAAAATGTCACTCGCTCTGTTGTTTGCTGGCAAATAAAATAGAAATATTGCCAATGGACAGGTGCCAGTAACACCCTATCAGCGATAATAGCTCGATGTTGACTCTTTTCTTCGTATGCCCATGTAAGGTAAACTTCAAATAATATGGTGAGAATATAATACCGAATGAGTTTCTTGTAACGTGCAAGAAAGCTCTTGGAATCCGTGGACTTTCCTCTGGCGTCACCGAAAACAGCCTCCTCAACGACATTATACGCCAAATGTCTGTACGCTTGAGGCTTGAGAAGTAATACATCTAAGAATATCATGACATTATCAAATTCAATGTACTTATCAGCCAAGTTACCACATTGAGGACAGATTGTTAGCTTGATGTATTTGCTTTTGAACTCCGAATAGAGACATTCTATGTCTGGATTGGTGCATTCCACACAGATCATTCCATGCTAGATGTCGTTGAGAGTAGTAGTTGTTTAATATTTACAGAACTATGGTGTGCAGTCCATGATATAAATTCTGTCAAATGTGATCTTCTATAAATAATCTTAGCATACTTGAGGGGGCGGGGCGACTTCTGGAACCTTCCCAAGTTCGAATCCGGCTGCCATGAATGCTTTGGCAACTTCTGGATCAAATTTGTTGAGAGAAGCAGCGGCAGCTCCCGATGGTTGAGAAGCACTAACCGAACCAAAGCCGGCACTAGAGGAGTTGGCGGAGTTAGCAATTGCGCCGAATGCTGATGCTGCTGATGTCGTTCCAAATCCAGAAGATGTTGGCGCTGTACCAGATGCGGGAGGAGTTGAGCCAAAACCACCAAATGCAGATGTGGATTGGCCAAATCCCGTTGAGCTAGCTTGAGCGGGTTGGCCGAAAGCCCCTTGTGTCGTAGATCCAAACGGGTTCGCGGCCGCAGTGTTTTGGTTAGTATTGGTGGCGGGGCCACCAAATGCTGATGAGGTATTATTTTGTGTCGAGCCAAAAGCAGAAGGAGCAGCTCCAAAGGCACCAGTAGAGGTAGAGTTTGGGGCCAATTGGTTCTGTGTTGCCGTTTTCTGCTGCCCAAATGCTCCTGATGCAGTGGAGTTGCTCGATCCAAATCCGGACTGGCCAAATCCAGAAGATCCGAACCCATTAGACCCAAATCCGCTAGAACCAAATCCGCTTGTATTATTAGGTTTTGAAGCCCCAAAACCTGAACTTCCAAATGCAGAATTAGAAGCGGTAGCTCCGAGTCCACTGTTGGAGTTGTTAGTGGCGGTAGCACCGTTATTTGATCCGAAAGGACTCAGCGAATTGTTACTTGATTGTAATCCAAAAGCACCAGGGCCAGATCCGAAAGCTGAGGATCCAGACTGCCCGAAGCCCGCCGATCCAAACCCTGAAGAAGTTTTCTGAGATCCAAATGCACCACCTGTGGTGTTTGATCCAAAGCCAGCACTACCAAACCCAGAACTCCCGAATCCTGAGCTCGTCGAAGCCGAAGGTGCGGGATTAGTATTTCCACCTGAGAAACTCAGACCAAAAGCTCCTCCTGAGTTAGAACCACTCCCATTGCTACCGAAACCAGAATTGCCAAATCCCGCGCTACCGAAGCCAGTGCTGCCAAAAGTTGAACTGCCAAAACCTGAAGGCTTACTAGTAGCAGAGGATGCGAAAGGATTGGAATTTGTGCCGAATGGGTTGCTGTTAGAGGCCAGACCAAATCCAGAAGACCCAAATGCACCTGAGCCTCCACCGAACGAATTGTTTCCCACGGTATTTTGCAACTCAGCCATGCTCTGCTCGACAGTCTTATCAATAAATGGCTTCATAGTATCCCTATGAGTGATGCCCACCTGCTGGTACCGCGCTGCGAGTGTATCCTTTTTGCGAACCTCATTTATGCAGAATTCCATGTCTCTCTTCTTGAGGTCAATGTTCTTGTTGTAGTCATCAACCTTGTTGTTCATCAGAGCTTCCATGTATTGGATGCGTAGTTCCTCTGGTGAAACATCTCGACCCGCAATCAAGTTGTTTATGGCAAACTCACCTGTTCCGTATGCTGTGAGTGCAGGGTTCATCTGGAACAACCTGTACTCATCTAGGTCCTCTCGGATGTCTTTGGCTATGGTCGATGGGTCCAAATTCATGAACTGTTGGGCAGAAGTTACTCTGTTAGGCTGTGCCACCTCATCAGGGTCCACATGTAGGAAATTACATCTGTTTCCATTTCGGCAAATACCTTTTTGGTAGAATTTGCAGAGTTGTTTGGGAGGCATGATGAAGTTAGCGACTTGAGAAAGAGTATAGGTGAGTTTCGAATGTGTTTTGGAGAGGTGTACGGATGTGCCCGAAGACATTTTGCACCCAAAGATGGGCCCCCAAAATTCGAAATCAGAAATATTCAAAGCAGATTTCAACTTAAAAAAATGGAAGGAGATCTCGTGCAACTGCATCTCATTCCTTTCATAGTTACGCAACTATACCTTGTTTGTGGTCTCGAAGATCATGTGGTGGCAGTGGCTGAATACATCCATTTGTTGATCGCAGAGAACTATCCACCTTTGTTAATCTGCTCCTCCGTAAAGGAAGTGGTGGATATTCCCGTAGAGGAACTGTTCATCTTGAGCATCTACTCAGAAATTAAGAGGTTGCAAAGTGGAGACAAAAAGTAGACGCAATAGTCGAAATAAGTGTAAACTATGTTGGCTAGATCATTCCACTATCTAGTTTTCTGTTCGTTTCAATGAATGTATCGATCATCACATGGCTCTTCTGGTTGCTCTCCATGAATGCCTCTTTGTAAAGTGGGAGAAGTTGGTTGATCACGTCCTGCTTTGTAATCTCTCCTCTGGAGATTTTTTGGAGAAACCCCTCAAGAGCCCGTCTCAAAAACGGCTTGGAGAGAGAAATACGGTCTATCAAGATGGCATCAAATGCCTGAATTAATGTAATACCGAGTGATGTGGGAATGAAGATTTCAGATTTGCCTGATTTCCGCCGACTAATATAGTTTCGCAGAATGATTTTGTCAATGTGTTCTGCGATAGTGGCATCTGTTCCAATACCGTTGGCATCCATCAATGCAATTAATTCTGTTTCAGTCATGTAGTTAGGAGGCGAGGTTTTGCCCTCTTTTAACTTTGCGCTGTGCACTTTAACGGTCTCGTTGCGCTGAAATTCAGGAAGCTGCGCTGATGACTTCCAGTCGGAGTAAGGATAGACATCGAGAAAGTTACGTTGAGTCACCTGGACACCACCAGCAGTAAACTTCTCGCTTCCCCATTGTAACTCAACACTAGTTTGGAGACCTTTAGCATCATCGGAACAACATGCTAAGAATCTTCTTGCGACGAATTCGTACACCTTTTTCTGATCTCCACGCAATGTGTCGATATTCACATATTTGACAGGATAAATGGGAGGATGCGCCTTATCGTCATGCTTGCCTCCACGAGGATTTCTGAACGCGTTACCACCTGTTAAACTCTGTGCATAACTTCCCCACCTTGGATCTTGGGTTTGTTTGGCAATGTACGAAGGGAGATCCATCGACTCCGGAAATCTGTCCGTTTCTGTCCTCGGGTACGAGATGAATCCGGCTGTGTAGAGCAGCTCTGCAGCATCTAAAGCTTGCTTTGCTGTCAAACGGAAAAACCGGGAGCAACATTTCTGAAGCTCCACGGTGGTTAGTGGAAATGGACGATAATGTTGAGTAGGTTTTGTAGAAACACTGGAGATGGTCGCAGGCGAATTACCCAGCAT